>Ga0310810_10006792_pt1 | contig 12970 bp, 9 predicted proteins | sample NCmetagenome_FD_207641 | JGI IMG/M metagenome (GOLD analysis project Ga0310810, IMG submission 207641) | Soil microbial communities from experimental microcosm in Duke University, North Carolina, United States - NC | ecosystem: Engineered > Artificial ecosystem > Soil microcosm > Unclassified ... | reverse complement strand
GGTATTTCTCCCACGCCTGCGGGATCATCATCATTAGCGTGTGGATGGGGTCCCTTCCGGAGCGCACGAACAGCTCCATCGCGTTGTCGAGGCTCGCCGAGTCGCTCCCGTCCTTCCAGATCACCTCCCGGATACGTTCGACCTGGGTTCCCCAGAGGGGCGAGTCCAGCAGCGGCTGGCGCATCGCCATCGCGTTCCGGTTCCCCCACAGGGTGTTGATCTCGCCGTTGTGAGCTAACAGGCGGAACGGCTGCGCCAAGGGCCAGCTCGGGAGCGTGTTGGTGGAATAGCGTTGATGGAAGATTGCGATCGCCGTCTCGTACTCCGGATATCGAAAGTCGGTGTAGAAGACGGGCAGGTGAGTGCCCGTGAGCAGCGCCTTGTAGACCACCGTGCGGCAGGACAGGGACGACACGTAGAAATCGGTCAACCCAACTTCTTCCGCCCGCCGTTCCATCCCGCGCCGGGCCAGGTAGAGAGCTCTCTCCCAGCCGTCCTCGTCCAGCGCACCTGCGGGGGTTCCCACGAACGCCTGGCGGATCACCGGACAGGAAGCGCGGGCAGTCGGACCGAGCCCAGCCGGATTGACCGGGACGTCACGCCACCCGAGAAAGGGGATTCCGTCGGCACCGAGGATCTGCTCGACGATCCCGGTGGCGGCAGCGAGTCCATCCGGGTCGCTGGGCAGGAAGAAGGCACCCACGCCGAAGGGTCGACCCGGCTGGAGCCGAAGCCCGAGTCGGTAGGCATCACGGAAGAACAGCCGGTGCGGGATCTGGGTCAGCAGGCCGGCGCCGTCGCCCGAATGGTCTGTGGACGCGGCGCCCCGGTGCGCCACCCGCGCAACCGCCTCGAGCGCCATCGCGACCACGTCGTGCGACCGGGCCCCCGAGGCCTGAGCGAGGAACCCGGTGCCGCAGGCATCGCGCTCCCGATAGGGATCGAGTGCGGATCCGCGCGTCGCGGAATGGCGAAGTGCGGTAGAGGGGTGGGAACCGGCCGGGTGGATCCGCTGCCCAGATTCGGCCATGGTGCCTCCATGTCGGTGATGCCTTTCGTCGGCCGGAGAGGCCGGCGCCGGGCCACAAAAAGGCCCGCTCCGTGTCGGAGCGGGCCGGGTAGGTCACGTAGGTGCTCGAATTACCCGGTCGCTCCCGCGGAGCGGACGAGAATAAGGGTGGCGACCGGGGCGAGCATCGTAAACATCGTGTTGCAATGTTATGCATTCGCCCCAGCGAGTCAAGCGCTCGAGAACTGCGTCGAACCCCCTTGACAGATCACTAGGAAGAGCCGTAGCCTTACACTCTCGCGGTATAAAAAGTCGGTGACACCGTACCCGTAGCAAAAAGACTTCATGACTCAGCGGCTGGTCCTTCTTGGCGTCCTTGGTCTCTCGCTCGCGCTTAACGAGCGGAGGGTTCGCGGCGTGCCGGGTACGACAGCGTAGTCGAGTCTCCCAATAGCACCAGGCGCCGCGAACCTCAGGGTTCGCGGCGCTTTTTCGTTTCAGTTCAGTCCGAACAGCGCGGATGGAGCCGCATCATGGCACGAGACGTCATCATCTTCGACACTACCCTTCGGGACGGCGAACAAGCCCCCGGGAATAGCCTCACGGCCGAGGAGAAGCTCCGCCTCGCGCGCCAGCTGGACGCGCTGGGTGTCGATGTGATCGAGGCCGGCTTTCCGGCAGCCTCCGATGGGGACTTCCGCAGTGTGGGCGACATCGCGGTGGATCTTCGGCGACCCATCGTGGCCGCCCTCGCCCGCTGTGTCGAGCGTGATATCGATCTCGCCGGCGATTCGCTGCGGGGCGCCGCTCGTCCACGCTTGCATGTTTTCATATCCACCTCGGACCTGCACCTCCGGGAAAAGCTCCGGATCGACCGGGACGAGGCTGTCGAGATGGCGCGGGCAGGAGTGCGCCGGGCCCGCTCGTTCACCGATGACGTCGAGTTCTCGGCTGAGGACGCGAGTCGAACCGACGCGGACTTCCTGTGTCGGATCGTCGAAGCAGCCATCGCCGAAGGTGCGACGACGATCAACCTGCCGGATACCGTCGGCTACGCACTGCCCAGCGAGTACGCGGCGATGTTCTGCTCCGTCCGCGAGCGAGTGCCGGGCGCCGACCGAGTCACGTTCAGCGCGCATTGCCATGATGATTTGGGAATGGCCGTTGCGAACTCGCTGGCCGCCATCCAGGCCGGAGCAGGCCAGGTGGAGTGCACCATCAACGGCATCGGCGAGCGGGCCGGCAATGCCGCGCTGGAGGAGCTGGTTATGGCCGCCGTGGTACGGCCGCAGCTCGGGTTTCGTACCAACGTGCAAACCCCGGAGCTCTACCGGACCAGCCACCTGCTCTCGTACCTCACGGGCGTCTTCCCCCAGCCGAACAAGGCCGTGGTGGGCCGGAACGCCTTCGCACACGAAGCCGGCATCCACCAGCACGGAATGCTGCGCAACGGGCAGACTTACGAGATCATGCGGCCGGAGACGGTAGGCATTCCCAAGTCCACCCTCGTGCTGGGCAAGCACTCCGGCAGGCACGCGCTGGAGCAGCGCTTCCGCGAGTTGGGCTACGAGCTAGATGCGGCACGACTGACGGACATCTACCACCAGTTCACGGCCCTGGCCGATCGGAAGCGCGCGATTCTGGACGAGGATCTCCTCGCGCTCCTGCACGACTCCTTCCACGATGCGCCGGAGGAGTATCAGCTGGTCCGGCTCGAGGTTGTGTGCGGCAGCGTGCCGGCGACGGCGACGGTGCGTCTCCTCGGTCCCTGGAGCGGCGAGCGTTCCGCGCAAGGCAGCGGCGACGGGCCGATTGCAGCCGCATTCACCGCCATCAGTGAGATCCTGAGGCGGCAGGTCGAGGTCATGAGCTTGCAGGTGCGGTCGGTTACGCCGGGGCGCGACAGCGTGGGGCAGGTCTTCCTGCAGGCCAGGGTGGATGGAAAGTCCTTGAGTGGTCAGGGCGCGTCGACCGACATCGTCGAAGCGGGCGCACGCGCCTTGATCCATGCGCTCAACAAGTCGCGCCACGCCGAGCGACTGGAGGCGAGTGCGTTGAATTCGTCGTACATGTGGGGGGTGTGATGACGAAAATAAGCGTCACCGTTCACGCTGTTCGGGAACGACGGCCAGCCGCATGACGGAGCTCCTGACCGGCGCCCACGTGATGTGTCGCGTCCTGCTGGAGGAAGGCGTGGACGTCATGTTCGGCTATCCGGGCGGCGCGATCATGCCCTTCTATCACGCGCTTCCCGAGTTCCCGACGCTTCGCCATGTCCTGGTCCGGCACGAGCAGGCTGCGGCCCACGCTGCCGACGGTTATGCCCGGGCGAGCGGGCGCCCCGGCGTCTGCGTCGCGACGTCGGGCCCCGGCGCGACCAATCTGGTGACCGGGCTCGCCACGGCCATGATGGACAGCGCGCCGGTCGTCGCCATCACCGGCCAGGTGCCGCGCAACATGATCGGACGGGATGCGTTCCAGGAGACCGACATCCTCGGGATCACGCAGCCGATCACCAAGCACAACGTGCTGGTGCAGGATGCCGAGCTGCTGGCGTCTGAGCTGCGCGAAGCCTTCGCGATCGCGCGGGAGGGCCGCCCCGGCCCCGTGCTGGTGGATGTGCCGAAGGACGTGCAGAACCAGAAGATCGAGTACGAGGGCCGGAGCAGGCAGCATCAGTCGGCAGCACGGGCGAGCAGGAGTGTTCCTGCCGGCTCCCGACTGTTCCCGCGCGCTTGTGGAGACCTTCGCGAAGCGGCGGAGCTCATAGCGACCGCTCAACGCCCGCTCATCATGGCAGGCCACGGCGTGCTGCTGGCCGCCGCGTACGACGAGCTGCGCTGTCTCGCCGAGCGAACCGGAATTCCGGTGATCACCACACTGCTCGGCATCAGCGGCTTCCCCGAATCGCACCCGCTTCACCTCGGCATGCCTGGCATGCACGGGGAAGTGCACGTGAACCGCGCGATCCAGCAGGCCGACCTTATTCTCGGCGTGGGCCTTCGGTTCGACGACCGAGTCACCGGGAATACGGCGGCGTTCGCGCCGCGGGCCAAGATCATCCACGTCGAGCTCGATCCCTCCGAGGTCGGCAAGAACGTGCCGGCCACGGTGGCGCTGCTGGGCGACTGCCGGACCATTCTGCGGGAGCTGCTCCGCGCCGTCAGCCCCCGGGATTGCAAGGACTGGCGAGCCGAGATCGCCGGGCTGATGAAAACCCGGACGGAGCAGTATCGCGGGGATCTTTCGCCCGAGGGAATTCTTCAGGTGCTCGACGAGGAGACGAAGGGTCGCTGCACCATCGTGTCCGACGTCGGGCAGCACCAGATGTGGGTGGCGAAGCTCTACCCCTACGAGCGTCCCAACACGCACATCACTTCCGGAGGGCTCGGCACAATGGGATTTGCCGTGCCGGGCGCGATCGGGGTGAGGTTCGCACGACCGGAGGAACCGGTGTGGGCCATTTCGGGCGACGGCGGCTTCCAGATGAACATGCAGGAGATCGCCACCATGGTGCAGGAGCAGATCCCGGTGAAAATGGCGATCTTCAACAATGGGTATCTGGGGATGGTCCGGCAGTGGCAGCAGTTCTTCCACGGGCGTCGCTACTCCGCCACCCCCATCTGGAGTCCGGACTACGTGAAGCTGGCTGAGGCGTACGGGGTGGCCGGCTGGAGAGTCGAGAATGCAGGGCAGTCCCGCGAGGCGATACGGGCGGCGATGGCCGTGCCGGGGCCGGCCCTGGTCGAGTTTCTGATCGAGCAGGAGGCGAATGTGTTCCCCATGATTCCGCCGGGGGCCTCGCTCTCCGAGCCGATCGAAGGTGAGCCGGCGCCGCTGGTTTCGGCATGAGCGGCGGTCTGACGCTGTCGGTGTTGCTGGAGCACGATCTGGTGACGTTCACCCGCGCGGTCGGGGTTCTTCGACGGCGCAATTTCCCCATCAAGAGCATTGCGGTGGGGCCCAGTGCTACGCCGGGACTTGCGAGGCTGACGATCATGATGGAGGCGGATCAGGCGACGGCGGACCGCGCCGCGCGCCAGCTGGAGAAAATCATCGGCGTGCGGGAAGCGAGCGCGTTTCCGGCGGGGGAGGGCGTGGCGCGCGAGCTCGCGCTGGTGAAAGTACGGGCGGCCCGCGAGCGCCACGCCGAGTTGCTCGACATCGCGCTGCTCTACAAAGCCGCGATTCTGGACGAGTCGGCGGATGGCGCGATCCTCGAGGTCAGCGGGTCCGAGGCCTTCGTGCTTTCCTTCTTGCGGGCCCTGGAGGGGTTCGAGCTGGTGGAGGTCGCGCGCAGCGGGGCCGTCGCTGTTGGACGGACCTCCGGATCACCGATCCCAGTCACGCAAACGTCGGAGGCAGTGCAATGACAGCCCCGGGAGTTTTCTACGATCGCGACGCGGACCGGTCTCGGCTGTCGGGCCGGACCTTCGCCATTGTCGGTTTCGGCAGCCAGGGCCACGCCCACGCCCTCAACCTTCGCGACAGCGGCGCCTCTGTCGTCGTTGGCCTGAGGCCGGGTGGTGGGTCCTGGAGCAGAGCTGTCGCAGCCGGGCTGGATGTGCGCCCCGTGAGCGACGCGGTAAAGGCGGCTCAGGTGGTCATGATGCTGGTCCCCGACCAGGACGCGCGAACCGTTTACGAAACCGGCGTTGCGGGTGGTCTCGCTCCGGGGAAGACGCTGATGTTTGCGCACGGATTCAACATGCACTACGGCGAGATCGTGGCGCCGCGCGAGGTCGATGTTTCCATGGTTGCGCCCAAGTCGCCAGGGCATTTGGTGCGCAGTGAGTTCGAGGCCGGGCGCGGCGTTCCCGCGTTGGTGGCGATTCACCAGGATGCGTCGGGTGAGGCCCTCGCCAATGCCCTGAGCTACGCGTCGGGCATCGGCTGCACCAAGGCGGGTGTCATCCAGACCAGCTTCCGCGAAGAGACCGAAACCGATCTCTTCGGCGAGCAGGCGGTGCTGTGCGGAGGGGCCACGGCGCTGGTCAAGGCAGGGTTCGAGACCTTGGTGTCGGCGGGTTACTCTCCCGAGATGGCATACTTCGAATGCCTGCATGAGCTCAAGCTGATCGTGGACCTCATGTACCGGGGTGGACTGGGTTTCATGCGGTACTCGATCAGTGACACGGCGGAATACGGCGATTACACGCGGGGCCCCCGCCTCATCACGTCGGAGACCCGCGCCGAAATGCGCCGCATTCTCGATGAGATCCAGGACGGCCGTTTCGCTCGCGAGTGGCTTGCCGAGAACCGGGTAGGGCGACCCAACTTCGATAAAATGCGCACCGCAGACCGGGATCATTTGATCGAGCAGGTGGGCCGTCGCTTGAGGGCAATGATGCCGTGGTCCGAGGAGGGGAGTAGACGGGAAGAGGCCGGCGCCGCCGGGACCGGACGGGAGCAGGCGGGACCGGGCGGCAGCAGGCGAGGTCAGGTCGGCGCAGCCGGGAGTGGGGGCGCCGGTCAGGCGGCCGATGCCTCCAGGGTAGTCCCGCCCGCTCCTGCACGAGCGAGAGGCTAGCGTTGGCCCCCCGTACGCTCTTCGAGAAGGTCTGGGCCGCGCACGTTGTCCACGAGCCGGCGGACGGGCCTGCTCTGCTGTACGTCGATCTTCACCTGGTGCACGAGGTCACTTCGCCGCAGGCCTTCGAGGGGCTTCGCGTGGCGGGGCGCCGGGTGCGGCGTCCGGACCTGACGCTTGCAACGGTGGACCACAACGTGCCAACCGGAGACCGAGCACTCCCGATTGCCGATCCGATTTCGGCTGCCCAGGTGCGTACGCTGGAGCAGAATGCTCGCGAGTTTGGGGTGGATCTTTACGGGCTCGAGTCCCCTGACCAGGGAATCGTGCACGTCATCGGTCCCGAGCAGGGCGCCACGCAGCCCGGCATGGTCATCGTGTGCGGGGATTCTCATACCTCGACGCATGGGGCGTTCGGCGCCCTCGCGTTCGGAATCGGTACCAGTGAAGTGGAGCACGTGCTGGCGACGCAGTGCCTGGTGCAGGCCCGGCCGAGGACCATGGAGGTGCGCTTCGTTGGGCGGCCGGCGGCGGGCGTGACGCCGAAGGACTTCGTTCTCGCCTTGATCGGAAGGATGGGCACGGCTGGCGCGGCGGGCTACGTCATCGAATACACCGGGGAGGCCATCCGGAGCCTTTCAATGGAAGGCCGGATGACGATCTGCAACATGTCCATCGAGGCGGGGGCTCGAGCGGGCATGATCGCACCGGACGATGTAACCTTCGCGTATATGCGCGACAGGCCCAGGGCGCCCCGGGGTTCGGCATGGGAACGCTGCACCAAGGGGTGGCGCTCGCTCGCGAGTGACCCAAGGGCTCGATACGATCACGAAGTCGTTCTCGATACGTCGGTGCTGGCGCCCCAGGTCACCTGGGGTACCAATCCCGGCATGGTTACCGATATCACGAGCTGCGTTCCGGATCCCCACGGCTTCGAGCAGGAGAGCGACCGGCGAGCGGCCGAGCGGGCGCTGGAGTACATGGGTCTTGCGGCCGGCATGCCGCTCGAGGGGGTACCGGTGGATCGGGTCTTTCTGGGTTCCTGCACGAACGGCCGGATCGAGGATCTGCGGGCGGCCGCCTCGGTCGTGCGAAACCGGCGGGTCGCAAAAGGCGTCAGGGCGATGGTGGTCCCTGGTTCTATGCGGGTCAAGGCTGCGGCAGAGGCGGAAGGCCTCGATCGAGTCTTCACCAACGCGGGGTTTGAGTGGCGCAATGCCGGCTGCTCGATGTGCCTGGGGATGAACGACGACGTGCTGGGCAGCGGCGAGCGTTGCGCCTCGACGTCCAACCGCAACTTTGAAGGTCGGCAGGGCAAGGGTGGGCGCACCCACCTGATGAGCCCGACTATGGCAGCGGCAGCGGCAGTGGCGGGACATCTGGTCGATGTCCGCGAATGGTTGCACGGAAGCGCAACGCGGTGAGCGGCCGGCAAGAAGCAAAAAAAGAAGTAAGAGGTAAGAGGGAAACAGCCGAGAACGGATCCTCCTCCCCGGGCTCCCTGCCAACTTCGTACCTCTTACTTCTTCTTGCTCATTGTGTCGCTGGCGCCAAAGGAGACGAATGAGGTCCTTCACGACTCACACAGGGCGGGTGGCGGCGCTGCCGCGGATCAATGTCGATACTGACCAGATCATCCCCAAGCAGTTCCTGAAGCGAATCGAACGCACCGGGTTCGGGGAATTCCTGTTCTTCGACTGGCGCTTCAAGCCAGACGGCTCCCCGAATCCCGATTTCGAGCTCAACCAGCGCAACGCCCACGGAGCGTCGATCCTGGTGGCAGGTGCCAACTTTGGTTGCGGCTCGTCCCGGGAACACGCCCCCTGGGCACTGGGGGAGTATGGCTTCCGTGCGCTGATCGCACCGTCTTTCGCGGACATCTTCTACAACAACTGCTGCCAGACCGGCTTGCTTCCGGTCCGACTGACCGTTGCGGAGGTCACCGAGCTGATTCGGCGGGCCGAAAGATCAGCTCACGGCTATGAGCTGACTGTGGATCTGGAGCGCCAGCGGGTTACCGGCGTCAACGGATTCGAGGCGCGATTCGAGATCGATGGCTACCGCCGGGAGATGCTGCTTCGGGGACTCGACGAGATCGGTAAGACATTGCTCGACGAGCGGCTGATTTCGGCGTTCGAGAGCCGCCGAGAGGCAGGACCCGGGCGGTTATCGTGACCAGATACCAGATCGCGGTGCTCCCGGGCGACGGGATCGGGCCCGAGGTGACCGCCGAGGCGCTTCGGGTTCTGGCCGCCGTTGGAGATCTGTTCGGCTATCGGTTCGACTTCATGGAGCATCCCATCGGCGCATCGGCCTTTGCCCGGTTCGGTGAGCCCTTCCCACCCGCCACCCGCGATGCCGTTACGCAGGCCGACGCAGTGTTCCTCGGCGCCGTGGGAGATCCGGCGCTGGACCGCGCGCCAAGACATCACCGGCCCGAAGCCGGGTTACTGGCGCTGCGGAAGCTGCTCTCGGTGTACGCCAATCTCCGGCCGGTAACGGTCCATCCTGCGCTTGCCCACGCGTCGCCGCTTCGGCCGGAGCGGTTGGTCGGCGTGGACCTGCTGATCGTTCGAGAGCTGACCGGAGGGCTCTACTACGGGGAGCCGAGGGGTCGGGACGACGTGTCTGGCATCAACACGTTGTCGTACACGGCCGCAGAGATCGAGCGGGTCGCCCGGGTGGCATTCGAGGCCGCTCAAGGCCGCCGCAAGCTGGTAACGTCGGTGGACAAGGCAAATGTGCTGGAGGTGTCGCAGCTCTGGCGGGAGGTGGTCTCCCGGGTCGGCATGGACTATCCAGATGTTGCGCTCCAACACCTGTACGTCGACTTCGCTGCGATGCGACTCGTGGCCGACCCTGCATCGCTCGACGTGGTCGTGACCGAGAACCTGTTCGGCGACATCCTGAGCGACGAGGCCGCCGTCCTCGCAGGCTCGCTGGGGCTGCTGCCGTCGGCCTCGTTGGGTGACGGTCCTGGGCTCTTCGAGCCGGTCCACGGCTCGGCGCCGGACATTGCGGGGAAGGGGATCGCCAATCCGGTAGGAGCCATCGCCTCGGCCGGCATGCTGCTGCGGCACGGATTGGACCTGGACGAAGCGGCCAACCTGCTGGACCGGGCTATTAGAAGCGTGCTGGACGAGGGCGCGCGCACCAGGGACCTGGCGCGTCCGGGTGAGGTTGCGGTTGGCACCAGAGAGTTCGGTGACCAGGTACTGCAACGCATCGCCACACCGGCCGCCATCGAGCGGTAGTGGTGCCTTAGAGGTCGGTCACCGCTCCGAGGCTCGCGCTCGACACCAGCTTTGCATACTTGTGGAGGACGCCCGCCGTGTAGCGCGGCGCAGGGGGCTTCCACGCCGCCCGGCGCCGCGCGAGAACCGCGTCGCTCACCTCGAGCTGCAACAGGCGTCGATCTGCGTCGATCGTGATCGCGTCGCCTTCCTCAACGAGTGCGATCGTTCCGCCGACTGCTGCTTCCGGGCTGACGTGGCCGACCACCAGCCCGTACGTCCCCCCTGAAAACCGGCCGTCGGTAATCAGGCCCACGGAGTCTCCGAGGCCCGCCCCGATGATGGCCGACGTCGGGGCGAGCATCTCTCGCATGCCCGGGCCGCCTCGCGGTCCCTCGTAGCGAATCACCAGTACATCACCGGGCTGAATCCGACCGTCCAGGATCGCCTCGAGGCAGGCCTCCTCCGATTCAAAGACCCGGGCAGGGCCGGTGAGTTGGTGGCTCCTGATACCAGTGATTTTCGCGACCGCTCCCTCCGCGGCAAGATTGCCGCGCAAAATGGCAAGGTGCCCCTCCGGGTAGACCGGGCGATTCCATGGCCGGATGACGTCCTGATCAGAACTGGGTGAATCGGGAACATTCGCAAGCGCTTCGCCGACGGTTTCGCCCGTGATCGTGAGCGCATCGCCGTGAAGCAACCCGTGGCTCAGCAGCAGTTTCATTACTTGAGGTACGCCGCCCGCCTGATGAAGATCGGTGGCCACGAACCGACCCGATGGCTTGAGATCGGCGAGGACGGGGACCCGCGCCCGGATCTGCTCGAAATCGTCGAGCGCGAGAGGCACCCCAGACGCATGGGCAATCGCCAGGAGATGGAGCACGGCGTTGGTCGAGCCGCCCAGCGCCATGACCACGGCAATCCCGTTCTCGAACGCTTTCCGGGTGAGAATCCGACTGGGCCGGCGGTCCGTCCGGACGGCGTCCAGCAGCACTTCGGCCGAGCGGCCCGCGCTTACCTCCTTCTCGGAATCTTCGGCTGCCATCGTCGAAGAGTAGGGCAGGCTCAGCCCCATCGCCTCGATCACGGAGGACATGGTGTTGGCGGTGAACATACCGCCGCACGAGCCGCGGCCCGGGCATGCGTGGCGCTCCACGGCAAGAAGCTGCTCCCGATCGATCCGGCCCGCGCTGAACTCGCCGACCGCCTCGAATGCGCTCACAACGGTGAGATCGCGCTCACCCAGGCGACCCGGCTTGATGGTACCGCCGTAAACGAAGACAGCCGGGATATCCATCCGGGCAATGGCAATGAGGGCGCCCGGCATGTTCTTGTCACAACCCCCGATGGCGATCACGCCATCCATGCTCTGGGCTTCGCAGGCGGTCTCGATGGCGTCTGCAATGACTTCGCGGGAAACGAGGGAGTATTTCATGCCCTCGGTCCCCATCGAGATCCCGTCGCTCACCGTGATGGTGCCGAAGACTTGCGGCATGCCTCCGGCCGTCCGCACCGCGGCTTCGGCACGCCGGGCCAGGATGTCGAGGCCGGCGTTGCACGGAGTAATCGTGCTGTAACCATTCGCGATGCCTATGATCGGCTTGGCAAAATCGTCGTCGCCGAACCCGACGGCCCGGAGCATGGCGCGATTGGGTGTGCGCTGGACGCCGCTGGTGATGACGGCGCTCCTGAGTCTGGTCATGAGGGAGAAGATATGACCGGGCCCGGTCGGCTCGCGACCGGGCCCATGACCTACTTGGTGGCGGCCTGGAGGGCGTTTCGCTGCACTTCGTCCGCGGTAACGGGGGTGAGCGCGGCGTTGTCCTGTTCGCCGGTGCGGATGCGGATCACCCGCTCGAGCGGTTGCACGAAGATCTTGCCATCCCCGACGTCGCCGGTCCGAGCCGCCGACAGAATCGCGTTGATGGTCGCCTCGACGAACGGCTCGGAGACGGCCATCTCGATCCTTACCTTCTCGCGAAACTCGAGCACGATGGAGGACGCGCGATAGTGCTCGACCAGGTCGCGCTCGCCGCCGTGCCCGCTGACTCGGCTGATGGAGATGCCGGTGACGCCTGCCCGGAACAGCGCAGCCTTGACGTCGGCCAGGCGTTCGGGCCGGATGATGCAGGTGATGAGTTTCATGCTGCGGCCTCCGCGTGGGGGCTGAGCGCTATCCGTTGTCCGCTATCCGCTAAGCCCAATCTAGCGTCGGGTGCTACCACAGCCAGCCCGGCCGTCCTGCGGATAGCGGATAGCGCTCCGCTCCTACGCGTCGTAGTACAAGAAGAACTCGTACGGATGCGGGCGGAGGGTCACCGCCGCCACGTCCTTTCGCTTGAGGCTCACCCAGGTGTCCAGTACGTCGGGTGTGAACACGTCGCCAGCCAGCAGGAACTCGTGGTCCTTCTCCAACGCATCAAGCGCTTCCGTCAGGCTCCCGGGAACCTGCTTGATGAGGTGCTTCCGCTCGTCGTGGATTTCGTACAGATCCTCGTCGATCGGAGCCGGCGGCTCGATCTTCTTCTGAATGCCGTCGAGACCGGCCATGAGCATGGCGGCGAAGGCCAGGTACGGGTTGGCCGCAGGGTCGGGGGCGCGGAATTCGACCCGCTTGGCTTTGGGGCTCGTGGAGTAGACCGGGATCCGGCAAATCGCCGAGCGGTTCCGGGCTGAGTACATCAGGTTGACCGGCGCCTCGAATCCGGGCACCAGCCGCCGATAGCTATTGGTGGTCGGGGCGCAGAGCGCCAGCAGCGCGGGAGCGTGGGCGATCAGGCCACCGATGTAGTATTTCGCGGCCTCCGAGATGAGCGCGTAGCCGTTGGCGTCGAAGAACAGGGGCGTCTCGCCCTTCCACAGCGACTGGTGACAATGCATGCCCGACCCGTTGTCTCCAAAGAGCGGTTTGGGCATGAAGCTCGCCGTGAACCCCAGGCTGTTGCAGACGTTCTTCACGATGTACTTGTAGGTCATCAGGCGGTCGGCCGTCTGGACCAGCGTTCCAAACCGGATGTCGATCTCCGCCTGACCCGCCGTCCCTACCTCGTGGTGCTGCACTTCGACCGGCACGCCCGCGTCGATCATCGCTAGCATGATCTTGGAGCGAACGTCCTGAAGCTTGTCCACCGGCGGCACAGGGAAATACCCCTCCTTGTGTCGCGGTCGGTGCGCCAGGTTGGGTGTTCCGTTGTGCCC
>Ga0310810_10006791_pt1 | contig 12972 bp, 6 predicted proteins | sample NCmetagenome_FD_207641 | JGI IMG/M metagenome (GOLD analysis project Ga0310810, IMG submission 207641) | Soil microbial communities from experimental microcosm in Duke University, North Carolina, United States - NC | ecosystem: Engineered > Artificial ecosystem > Soil microcosm > Unclassified ... | reverse complement strand
CGGAAAGAAGATCGCGCACGCCGAGGCGGTTGCCCGCGAGGTAGAGCGAGCAGCGCGACGGCGCCTCCAATTCGCGGTCGCGGAAATAGTCCTGCAGGTTGGCGACCGCGAGGCGCGAGCGCCGCCAGGCGCGTATCGCATCGCGCGGGCCGATCCGCTTGCGCAGGTCGCGCAGCGGCATGTCGATCTCGTAGGCGACGAGCGCGGTGCTGGCGATGGTCGAGCCGTGCGCCGGTCGCCGCCGGTCGACCATGATCGTGTCGAGCCCGGCCTCGGCGAGCGTATCCCCGATCATCGCGCCGGTGATGCCGCAGCCGACGATCAGCACGTCGGCGCTGGCGTCACGCGTGAGCGCGCGCGCAGGCACGCGTGGCGCACGCAGATGCTGCCAGAGCGTGGCGCCAGTCCGCAGTTTGCGTTTGTGGGTGGTCATGGTGAGCGGGGCACCCGAACCAACTGATGTGAAGTGCCGAAGTTCCCGTATCGGCGCCGGCATGCGTTCTCCGTCCGCGTGACGCTGCGCGCATTGACGGGCGCACCCGTGGCCCGCCTCGCAGTCAGGCCCCATCTCGGGATCGCCCGAGACGACCGGCCCCTGACTCGGGCCGGCGCGCCTCTCGGCGCCCTGCTGCGGCCTCGGCACGCGCCTTTTGGGCAATGCCTCAGCTCCGGGCCGCGCTTGCGTGTCCCGGCGATCAGGCCGGTCCGTCAGCGGGCACCTCACAAAGGGGCCGTAGTACCCCCAGGGCGTGTCCCGAAGCCGCCCGGGGGCAGCGAATGACTTTGGCAGCGATTATTCTGTCCCACACGCTAGACGTCTGTTCATGACCCATTACGGACATGACGTGCGATCAAAAAAAACGAATCTCGGAACGGAAAAGTTGGATTACGAAAGCAGTTTGCGCATCGCACGAACTGCAGTCGCATATCCGTCAGCGCCGAGCCCAGCGATGATCGCCGTTGCGACCTTCGATACATAGGAGTTGTGATACATCGACTCGCGCTTGTGGATATTCGAGATGTGCAGCTCGATGATCGGCCCCGGAAACATCTTCAGTGCATCGAACAGGGCAAGTGAAGTGAAGGTATAAGCGGCGGGGTTGATGATAATGCCGGCTCCCTTGTCGATCGCCTCGTGCACCCAATCGATCAGCTGCGTCTCGCTGTTGGTCTGACGGAACTCGATCGGGTCGCCGCCGGCTTCAGAGCGGCATATTTTCTCGACATCGGCGAGCGTGGTGGTGCCGTAGATGTGCGGCTCGCGCGTACCGAGTCGGTTGAGGTTCGGGCCGTTGAGAACATAGATCGGCTTGGTCATTGCGGTTCCTTTTCAGCGTTTAGCCCTTGTATCCGAACACCCGCGGCAGCCAGAGGATCGAGTCCGGAAAAATGGTGATGATCACAAGGACGAGGATCGACACGAGAATGAATGGCGCCGCCTCGCGGACGATCGCGCCGAGCGGCTGCTTGGTCATGTTGGCGAGGACGAACAGCAACAACCCGTAGGGCGGGGTGAGCAGCCCGATCATGATGTTGACGACGACCACCACGCCGAAATGCACTAGGTCGATGCCGAGCGCCTTGGCGGTCGGAATGAAGATCGGCACGATGACCAGGAGTATTGTCGAACCTTCAAGCAGGCAACCGAGGATCAACAGCAGGATATTGACCACCAGCAGGAAGCCGCCCGCAGAGAGGTCGTGTCCGGCCATGAGGCGGGCGAGCGAGTTCGGGATGTTCTCGATCGTCACGACATAGTTGAAGACCAGTGCGCCGGCGATCAACATGCCGATCGAGGTCGTCGCCTTTCCGCTGGTCAGGATTGCTTCATAGAGCTGTTTCCAGGTCACCGCGCGGTAGAGCACGGTCGAGGCGAACAGCGCATAGAAGGCGGCCGCGGCGGCGCCTTCGGTCGGCGTCATCACCCCGCCGTAGATGCCGAACAGCAGAATGACGGGAAGCATGAGCGCAGGAAATGCGCGCAGCGTGATGCGCGGGATTTCACGCGCCGGGATCGGCGGCTCGACCGGATAGTTGCGGCGGCGGGCGATGATCGAGTTCATCACCATGAAGGCGATGCCAAGCATGACGCCAGGCACGAAGCCGCCGAGGAACAGATATCCGATAGAGGTATCGGAGATCAGCGCGTAGAGCACCATCGGAATGGAGGGCGGAATGATCGGGCCGATGATCGCGGCGGATGCAGTGATCGCGCCCGCATACGCGATCGGATAGCGGCTCTCCTTGGTCATCATGCCGATGATGATACGACCTATACCGACCGCGTCGGCGATTGCCGAGCCGGACATGCCGGCGAAGATCATATTGGCGACGACATTGACGTGGCCCAGCCCGCCGCGGAAACGGCCCACCAACACAAGGCAGAACTGCAGGAGCCGGTCGGTGAGGCTGCCGATGTTCATCAAATCGGCGGCCAGAATGAAGAGCGGGATCGCGAGCAGCACGTAGCTGTTGAAAAGCCCGTTGAGGATTTGCTCGGCGGCGGTGCCGAGGTCCAGTCCCGACAAAAGCAGATACAGGATCGAGGCCGCGATCATCGAGTGACCGATCGGCAGGCCGAGCGCGCCGAGCAGAACGATTGCGATGATACAAAGCGCGAAGGGCGAGAGCGGCATGTCAGTCGCTCAACGCCGCCGGATCGGTCTGCGGCGTCTCTCCCCCACGGATCGCGCGATAGACAAGCCAGCCGTAGCGGCAGATGCAGGCGACCGCGAAGATCACATAGACCGAATACATCCAGTTGATGGGCACATGCAGATAGGCCGACCGCTCGACCTTCATGAAGCTGACATAGGCATACGCGCCGGGCAGCGAGATTCCGTAGAGGAAGATCAGCGCCGTGCCGGTGATGACCGTGCAAATGCGCCGCGCGCGGTCGGACAGCGTGGAATAGATAATGTCGAAGCGAATCTCTTCCTTCTCGCTCAGGATGAACGCAGCGCCCCACAACACCGTCCAGAGCCACGTCATGATGATGACTTCCTCGGACCAGCCGATGGGATTATTCAGGACGTAGCGGAAGAAAATCTGGATGATGAAGGTCGCGAACATCACCGAGAGCAGGGCAACCGCCACATTCTCGGCGCGCCGGCGAAGCCACCGGCCGAGCGCGACCGCGTTCTCAAGTGTCATGCTGTCTCCCAGCGCGGCGCGTTGCGCCTTACGCAAGATCGGCCGTCGCCATCGATGAGCGGCGGCCGATCCAACTTGTCATTCGATCGCTTGTGCGCTCACTTGATCGCGTTGATCTTTTCGAGCGCGCCCTTCGGCCAGTCATTGCCGTACTTGTCGGCGTACTTCTTCTGCGCAAACGACCGGAAGGCGTCGACGTCCGGCGTGTAGACCTTCTTGCCTTCCTTCTTGAAGTACTCAAGCGTCTCGGCCTCCTGGGCGTCGAACCGCTTGATATTCTCGTCCGACATCTTGTCGGCCGCGGCCTGGAATTTCGCCTGCTGGTCCGGCTTCATCGCATCCCAGATCTTCGAGCGGATCGCCATCACGTCGTAGGCGATGACGTGCTTGGTCAGCACGAACTGCGTGGTCACCTCGTCGAACTTCATCAGCTTGCTGGCGACGACGGGATTATCCTGCCCGTCCACTGTGCCGGTCTGCAGCGCGGTATAGAGCTCCGCATATGCGACCGGGGTCGGATTGGCGCCGAGCGACTCGCCGAGGAACTGCCAGAATTCGCCGGGTGGCATGCGCAGCTTGATGCCCGCCATGTCCGCCGGCGTCTTGATCGACTTTTCGGGCTTCAGGTTCACGCTGCGCGATCCGAAATAAACCGGCGTGATGACCTGGATGCCAAGCTTGTCCTTGGCCATCTTGATGAATTCCCGACCAACGTCGCTCTTGAATGTCTTCTTCATGTGATCGGCGTCGCGGAACAGGAACGCGGCCGTCATCAGCGACCAGGCGGGGATCTGCTTGGAAATATCGGCCGGCGCGAGATTGCAGAGGTCGAGATTGTCGCGCTGGAGCGCGACCAGCTCGGTGCCTTGCTTGAACAGCGTGTTGCCCCAGTACGGCTCGAAGTCGAACTCGTCCTTGATCGCGGCGGCGAAGGATTTGTAGGCCTCGGCGCGCAGGTCCGCTTCGGTGAAGGCGCAACTGAAGCGCAGCTTGGTCTTCGCCTGCGCGAGCGCGCTTCGTCCCGGCGCAAATGCGAGCGCCGCGGCGCCTGCGGCCACCAATGCGCGGCGGGTGATCTCAACTTTCATGTCGTCCTCCCTGATTGGCCTCATTCGAGGTGCGGCAAGGTCATGTATTACGTGGGGTAAAATACAAAGCAATAGGTACTTTCACTTTCATATGAGATTCTTGATTTCGTATGATATAAAGCCCAACCCTACCGAGCGGCCCCAAGCGCGCTAGGATGGAATTTGCCATCGGTCGGGGCAGGGATGCCGTGCCAAAAGATTGAGAATTATCAACATCATGCTGACAAGTACCTCCGAATACGATTCGGTCAGCGAGAAAGCCTATCGGCGCATCCGCGCCGACATCATCTTCGGCAAGCTGCAGCCGGGCGAGAAGCTGAAGCTTGAGCGCCTGCGCGAAGACTACGCGGCCAGCATCGGCACATTGCGCGAGCTATTGAGCCGGCTCGTCTCGGAGGGGCTGGTGGTCGCCGAAGGACAGCGTGGTTTCGAGGTTGCGCAGATCTCGGAAGAGAACCTGCGCGAGATCGCGGGGCTGCGGCTACTGCTTGAGTCCCACGCGCTGACGCTATCATTCAAGGCCGGCGACATGGATTGGGAAGGGCGTGTCGTCTCGGCCTACCACAAGCTTTCGGCGATCGAGAAACGCCTGTTGGCGGGCGACCACGCCGATCCCGAAACCTGGAAGCGCTACGATTTTGAATTCCATCACGCGCTGATCTCGGCTTGCGGATCAAACGCGCTCCTGGAAATCCATGCGCCGGTCTACGACAAATATCTGCGTTATCAGATGATCGCCGGCATTTTCCGCGGTGAGATTGCGGCGCAGGAGCATCACAAGCTTCTGGACTGCGCGCTCAACCGCAACTCAAAGAGCGCGCGTGAGATCCTCGTCGTACACATCGAAGCCTGCGTCGATTACACGCTGGAGAACGGCAAGTGGCCCAGCGCGCTTCGCCGGCATGTCGGAACGCCATTTGTTGCGCCTCACACAAGCGCGCGCTGACTTCCGTAATTGGCCGGAGAGGACATTGCGTCGCGCGCGGCAGGTCGCCCGCTCTTGGCCCAGAAGCGGACTTCATCCCCGGACTCGAACTGACGTCCGCTCTGGTGTCAGCGCTCACTCAAAATCAGCGTCGCTTCGGCGGCCATGCGCCCCCGCCCTCAAAGCGCTTCCCGGCCAAAACCTTTTTATCGACTGATTTCAGATTGTGGTGTCGAGCGTTTACTCGTTCGTACCGCGGCGTCTGTTGCTTCGGCCGCGGCCAGTGCGAGTTCAAGGCCTTCAGTTATTCGCGCGGTTTTGTGGCGGCCGAAGCGCTTGAGCAGCGCCTGTGCATTCAGCGTCGGGGCGAAGGCTCTCAATTTCTGCACATCGCGGCGCGCCTCGTCGCTGCGGCCAGCGAGCGCGTGCGCAGCGGCAAGCCCTGCCCATGCGCGCGGATAGCCGGGATTGAGCATCGTCGAGCGGCGGAAACTCTCAGCCGCCTGTTCGAACTGGTAAAGCTCCAGCTCGGCATTTCCGACGAACTCGAACCACGCCGGCATGATCGGATCGCGCGGGCTCAAGCGCATCGCATACCGGATGTGCTCGAGGCCCTCGGCGGGTTGCCCGGTCCGGGCGAGCGCGTGACCGATCTGCGCGTGCGCGCTCGCGTTGCTCGGATTGAGCTCGATTGCGCGCTTATAAGCCTCGACCGATTGCGGCAGCGTCCGGAACACGCCTAGCACGAGCCCTAGGTATGAGTAGGCGGCACCCGATCGTGGATCGCGGCGGATCACATCCTCGAGGATCTCGCGCGCCTTCTCGCGGTGCGCGTCCGGATCGTCGTCGAGGAGATGAACACCGATGCGCGCATGATAGGCACCGAGCCCAAGCTCGGCGGAGAGATTCTGCGGATCGCGCTCGAGCGCCTGCTTGAAATAGCTCTCGGCCTGTTTGTAACCCTGCAGGTTGATCTGCGTGAGGGCGGCCCAGCCGCGATAGACAAGCGCGTCAGCGTCGGCATCGTCGGAGCGCCTCGCGCTCTCAATGGCGGAAATGTCGAACTGGAGCTCGCGCGCAAGCCTGCCGACAATCTCGTCCACCGTCCCGTAAGGATCGGCGCCGTCGCGCTCGAGCCGCGTGCTCCAGACCGGAAGGCGCGTCTTTGGATCGATCAGCTCGACGTTTACCCGCAGCTTGTCGCCCTGCATGCGCATGCTGCCGTCGAGCACGTATCGTACCTGAAGCTCGGCGCCGACGGCCGCGACGTCGATCGCATGCCCTTTGAATGTGAGTGCGGTCTGCCGGGAGACCACGCGCATGAACTGCACGCGCGAGAGAAGGTTGGTCAGATCGTCCGTGACCATATCGGCAAGTAGCTCGGTCGAGCCCGCACCCTCAGCGAATGTCTTGAACGGCAGCACGAGGACCGGAATGATTGCTCGCTCTGACGCGGCTCCTTTCTCACTGGAAGCGGTCGGCGTCGGTCGAGGCGAGGCCCATGGGTCTGCGGCAGGCCCAAGCACTGCTTGAAGCGCCTGCGCCAGACGCTCGCCTCCCGGACCCTTAGCCGTGCCGAACAGCCGCTCGATCAGCTTTTCGTTCGAAAGAGGCGGTACCAGCTTCTGCAGTTCCCCGTGGCGCAATTGCGCGCCATCGAGATTTCCCGTCAAAGCCTGGGCGGCAGCCATCACGAGTAGAGTGCGCGGCTGCTTCGGCTGCAGCGCGAGCGAGCGATCGAGATACTCAATCGCCTTGTCGTCGTGCGTGAGCGCAATCTCGGCAATGCCCGCGAACCCGAGCCATGCGAACATTTCGGGGTCGCGGGGACTCAATCTCATTGCGTAGAGGATCTGTTTGAGTCCTTCCTCGGGCTTGCCGGTCCGCACGAGGGCGTGCCCGACGTGCGCGTAGGCGCTTGGATGGCCCGGATTGCGTTCGATCTCGCGCTCGAACCATGGGATCGCCAGCTCGGGACGTCCCCGCGCCATTTCGATGATTCCCCTGAACCGCGATGGTCCCCCGACATCCGGACGAAGCTCCATCGCGTGCTTCAGAAATGCCTCAGCTTTCGCGAGGTGCGGTGCAGGGTTCGAGGTGGACAGCTGACCTGCCATTTGTATGTGGCAAGCAGCGAGACCGGTCATGGCGCGCGTGCTGTTGGGTTCGCGTGCCAGCACCTGCGCGAAATACTTCTCCGCCCGCTCCAGCGCCGGCGCGCCTTCGCGCGCGGCTGCGGAGATCGCAACCCATCCCTTGTAAATCAGAGTGTGTTCGTCGAGATCATTCGGATCACGGTTGCTCTCAAGCCGCGTGATCTCGATCTGAAGCTCGCGGCCGATCCCGCGGACGATCTCCTCCTGAATGACTTGCAGATCAGCTCCGCTGCGGTCGTAGCGGGCTGACCAAACATGTTGTCCGTTCGTGGTATCGATGAGTTCGACGTTCGCGCGCAGGTTCTCGTCCTGCACTGCGACGTTTCCCTCGAGCAGGTAACGGATGCCAAGCGTCTTGCCGACCGCGGTCGGATCGATGCGCTGACCCCGATAGCTCCCCGCCGTCTGCCGCGAGACAACTCGGAAGCCGCCGACGCGTCCAATCAGGTTGGCGAGATCGTCCGACATGAGGTCGGCTGCCAGACGGGACCGCTCGTTTCCCTGATCTGTGACGGAGAAAGGCGCGACCATGATCGCAGCGACGCCGCTTCCGACGATCGCCCTGGGGCTGTCCGCGGTTTGATGCGAAGGTTCCGGCGATTGCGGAGGCTCGGCGGCGGCGTGCGACGGCGTTCTGGCCATTTCCAGTCCGCGCGCCAATTCCGGATGCCTGTTGTGGTCCGGCAATGACGCGTGAGGTGGCGTAGAATTCTTGGGCGCCACGCTGGCGAGCTCAGCCAGATACCTGCGCGCTTCATCAATGTTGCCCGACAGCGCGTTCACCGCCGCGAGCGATCGCAGCGTTGGCTGTTGATGCGGGTTGAGCACATAGGATTGGCGCAGCAGGGCCAATGCCTCGCCGTAGTTCTTCAACTCGATCTCGGCTTCTCCGGCAAAACGCAGCCAATGCGACCGCGTGACGTCCTGCGGGCTAAGGCGCAACGCGTAGCGGATATGCTCGATCCCCTCTCCGGCTCGTCCGAGCTGCACGAGCGCATGCCCGAGATGCGCATAGCAAGGCGCCTGGCTCGGTGTCAGCTCGATGCAGCGTTCAAGCAGGCGAATGGCCTCCGCCGTCCGTCCGTTCATCCGCTCGATGATCGAGAGATAGAAAAAGGGACCCGAATTATTCGGGCGGTCGTCAACAAGGGGACGCAGCAGCTTCTCTCCCTGCTCAAGATGCTGCTTCCAGTCCGCGACCAACCGAAGCGAGCCGACAAGCGCATGATAGGCGCCGAGACCGGCCTTCGCGCCAGGATCGTCCGGATACTGATCGAGAAGCTTTGTGAAAGCCTTATGCGCGCGGGTCAGCGCAGGCAGCCCTTGCCGCGCATGATCAAAGATCGCGGTCCAGCCCATATTGCGCAAGGCGCTCCGGTCCGGGCTGCTCGATGCGCGCTCGCTTTCGGTGCGATAGACGACGAACTGCAGCTCGCGCCCAAGCCGGTAGACAATGTCGTCGCCGAGCGACAGCAAATCGTCGTTCTTCCACTCGATGCGCGTGCTCCACACCGGGAGTCGGCTCGGCGGGTCGATCAGCTCCACATTGACCCGCCAGGCGTCGGCGATCCTGCGCAGATTTCCCTCAAGCACGTATCGAACGCCGAGTTCCGTGCCGAGCTTGGCCGCGTCGACCTGCTGGCCAGCGTAGCTGCGCATCGTCTGCCGCGAGATGACCCGCAAGCCAGACACGCGCGAAAGAAGATTTGTCAGGTCGTCGGTGATGGCATCGGCGGCCCCTTGCGCTGATTCGGTCTTTGCTCCGTAACTCGTAAAGGGGGCGATCGCGATCGCGGTGACAGCCTCGTGTGCGGCGATCCGTGATCTATCGCCATTCTGCGAGGGCAGCGGCGGTGACTGCCAGTTGGCCGCGGGCACCGCGCCTTCGGAACCGGAGGCTTTTGCTTTGGCGTCCCCTGATATCGGTTCGGAATGGGCGATCGCTTCAGGAGAAGGGCGTGACTCCTTGAACCCGATGAGCCCAGCGACCAGCAGGACGGCAGACAATGCCGCTGCGGCGGCTTGTATCGGCTTTCGTTTCCAGAATGGTGTGCGTTCTGCCGCAACCGGCGCGGATTCCACTATTGTCGAAACCGGCGGCGCCTCCAGGTCGTCAGGCGAAACGCCATCCGGCAACGCAATCTCCATCCGAGCCGCCAACGGACTGCGCGGCGTCTTGATGGTGTCGATGCGAATTTCGTCAATAAGCGCCTTGGTCGCCGCCTCAGGACGCACGCCTAGTTCGCGCTGCAGCACGCCCGCAAACACGTCTGCCTGGGCAAGCGCTTCGTTTTTGCCCCGATAGCGGGCGTACAGGGTCAGGGCGATGCGCTGCCAGTCCTCGCGCAAAGGATCGAGCGCCAGCAGGCGTTCGGTGGCGGCAATTGCTTTCTCGCCATCTTGCACAAGGTCCGGCCGGGAGGCGAACGTCTCACATAGCCTCGAGGCTGCAAGCTGGACGCGCTGACGCTGGTCGCGCAACCAATCGCCGAACCCCTCCTCCTCAATGTTGAGGCCTGAGAGGAATTCGCCGCCGAACAGCGCAGCTGCGCGGGCCAGGTCTTCCTGCTTGGCCGATTTCGATAATTCATCGAATTCCAGCGCGTCGACGTTCCAAAGCCCTGGGGGGAGCCGGACGACGGCGGTATCGGCAAAGATAAGCTCTGGCGCGCGCAGTTCCTTGCGCAACAGGACCAGCGCCTGACGCAAACTCTGGCGGGCCTGCTGATCGGAACAACTACCCCAAAGAAGGGCCGCGAGCTGTTCGCGAGTCGCTGTCTGCTCCGGGCTCAGCGCCAGATAGGCGAGCACGGCACCCGCTTTGCGGGTCGACAGCCGAATCGGAGCAGGATCGTCGCTGTATGTGAGCGCCAGCCGGCCAAGCAGGCGCAAGCAAATCCGGGCAGGTACTCTCATTCCAACTGAATCGTGACGCGCTCTAGGATCGGCCGATTTTCAGACGATTTTTGCTTAGCCCATCCCTTCCCCAGGGACACTCTAAACAACGAGGCGGCGTTCTCAAGCGCATTTAGGTGAAACCGTCACTTCTTTTGACGCTTGTGTTGCGTCTTCTTGACGGCACCCCTGTTCGACTGATCGCGCGCAATGTCTGCGGATCGAAAGTTCCGTTCCCCTTCGTGTTCCTCACACGGATTCGAGGAGAGTTCATGCGCCTTTAGGACGAACCGATACCGGGGCAGCTGCCTCGGCGTCCGCCACCCTTTGCCCAACAACAATAGCCGTGCCGGCCCCCCCGCATCGGCTCCAACTGCCGCTTTCGGCGAGAGGTTTCCCCATGTCGAGTTCCCTCAGAGTCCCCAAATGGATGGCCAGTGTAGACGTAGGTCCGCATCCGGCCGGGTGGCTGCCCGTCGGGGACGGCGACTTCAACGGCGACGGTACCAGCGATATCGTCTGGTACAACGCGGCGACCAACAACATCGACATCTGGGAACTGTCCAACGGGGCGTGGGCCGCCAGCTTCAATGTCGGCGACCACCCGGCCGGCTATCAGCCGGTCGGCTTCGGCGATTACAACAACGACGGCACGGACGATATCCTGTGGTTCAATCCAACCACGCACGACGTTGATCTGTGGAAGATATCGAACGGTCAGTGGGCCGGCAGTGTTGACATCGGGTTCCATCCCGCCGGCTGGCAACCCACGCTGAGTGGGGACTTCAACGGCGACGGCACGAGCGACGTCGCCTGGTACGATCCCACGACCAACGACATCGACATCTGGAAGATATCGAACGGCCAATGGGCGGGCAGCGTCGATGTCGGTGCGCACCCGGCCGGCTATGCGCCCGTGTTGGCTGGTGACTTCAATGGAGATGGCACCAGCGATATCGCCTGGTTCAATTCGACCACGGGTGACGTCGATATTTGGAAGATGGCCGACGGCCAATGGGCGGGCAGCGTCGATGTCGGCCCGCACCCGGCCGGCTGGCAGCCGATCGGAGCCGCAGACTTCAACAATGACGGCACCAGCGACATCGTCTGGTACAATCCGGCCACCAACGGCATCGATGTCTGGCTGATGAGCAACGGCCAGTGGGCGGGCAGCGTCGACGTCGGCTCGCATCCCGCAGGCTGGGCTCCGGTTGCCATCGGGGATTTCGACCACAATGGCGTGAGCGACATCGCGTGGCGGGATAGCAATACCGGCCACATTGACAATTGGATGCTGACGTTGAGCTCGTCGCTTGAGATCACAAGCGACGGTGCCGGCGATTCCGCCTCGATCAGCTTTGCGGAGAACACAACCGCAGTCACGACGGTGTCGGCGACTGACTCGGATGGTGCGGCGACGCTGAGTTACTCAAAGGTCGGCGGCGCTGACGCCGCACTGTTCAACATCGATTCATCGACCGGGGCCCTCACTTTCATCAGCGCTCCGGATTTCGAAAGTCCCGCCGATTCCGACCACAACAACACCTACGTGGTGATTGTGCGCGCATCGGACGGCACCCTGAGCGACGACCAGACCATCACGGTCACCGTAACCGACGCGAACGACTCCGCCCCGGTGTTCTCGTCGGGGGCGACGGCGACTGCAGTCGAAAACAGCAGAGCCGCTTATGCCGCCGTTGCGACAGACGCGGACGCCGCAGCTGCGAACAACACGATCACCTATTCGCTGGCGGCCGGCGGCGACAACGACTTGTTCAACATCGACGCCTCTTCCGGCGCCGTCACGTTCAAGACAGCGCCCGATCACGAAGCGCCGGCCGATAGCGATGGTAACAACATTTACAACATTACTGTCCACGCGAACGACGGCGCTCACGATGCATCGCTTGCTGTCGCGATCACCGTCACGGATGCGAATGACAATCCACCGATCATCAGCAGCGACGGCGGTCTTGCGACTGCAACATTGCACGTGTCGGAGAACGCGACCGCCGTTACCACGGTAACGGCGAGCGATGCCGATTCCTCGGCAAGCCTCACGTTTTCGATCAGCGGCGGCCCGGATCAGGACAAGTTCGCGATAGACAGTTCGACCGGCGTTTTGACATTCGTGTCAGCGCCGAATTTCGAGGACCCCGCAGACGCGGGCTTCGACAATACCTACAACGTGACGGTTCAAGTGTCGGACGGTGTCAATATCGACACACAGGACATCGCCATCCAGGTCGGCGATGTGAACGACGCGCCGGCAATTACATCCGCGAACAGCTTTTCAGCCGCGGAGAACAGCACAGCTGTGGCGAAAGTCACGGCAGTCGATGAGGACAGCAGTGTTACCTTTTCGATCCAGGGCGGCGCCGATATGGCGCTGTTCCAGATCGATCCGAACACCGGAGATCTCTCGTTCATCAGTGCGCCGGACTTTGAGGCGCCGGTGGGCGGCGACAACAGTTATCAGGTGATCGTGCGAGCTTCTGACGGCACGCTGCACGCCGATCAGACGGTCACGGTAAATGTGACCGACGTCAACGAGGCGCCCACGCAGATCAGCCTCGTGCCAGCACAGACGATCTCCGGTCAACCGTCGGTGCAGGAAAACAGCGCCGTCGGCACGCTCGTTGCCACGCTCTCGACCACGGATGCGGATGCCGCCGACGCAAACCAGTTGGCGTTTACTTACGCGTTGCTCGATGACGCTGGCGGCCTGTTCAAGATCGTCGGCAATCAGCTGCAG
>Ga0310810_10006790_pt1 | contig 12973 bp, 12 predicted proteins | sample NCmetagenome_FD_207641 | JGI IMG/M metagenome (GOLD analysis project Ga0310810, IMG submission 207641) | Soil microbial communities from experimental microcosm in Duke University, North Carolina, United States - NC | ecosystem: Engineered > Artificial ecosystem > Soil microcosm > Unclassified ... | reverse complement strand
ACCACCACGCCCGCGAACGCGAGGAGCCCCGGCCCGGGCAGCACGGTCGCCACTTCGCCCATCTTGACGAGCGCGACCAGGATCGCGAGCAGGAAGACGTCGAGCATCGCCCACGGGCCGATCACGTCGATGAAGCGATACAGGCTCGTGCGCGCGCGCTGCCAGCGCGAGGTGCGCGTCCATGCGGTCGCGACGAGAAAAAAGAGCGCCGCCAGCTTGAAAAGCGGCACGACGATGCTTGCCAGGAAAACGATCGCCGCGACCGGCCACTGGTCCTGGCGCGCGAGCGTGACGACGCCGTCCCAGACGGTGTTCTCGGAATAGGCGCCGTAGAAGCTCATGCGCAGGATCGGGTAGGCGTTCGCCGGGATGTAGAGGATCAGCGCCGCGAGCGTGAGCGCGGCGGTGACTTCGGGGCCGGCGATCCGGCGCTCGAGAATCACCCCGCCGCAGCGGCCGCATTCGGCCGCGAAGCCGGCGGGCGGCTCCTCGACGCGCTGCACGAGGCCGCAAGTCGCGCAAGCCACCGTTTTGACGTCGCCCGGCAGGGGTTTTCCTTTCAGAATGCTGACTTCCATACCGTTCGACTGCGGCAGCGCGCTACGGTTTCCCCGCCCCCCGTTTCGCAGGCTGCGCCGCAACATTCGTGCATCGGTGTTGCGGGCGCTTCCCTGCGCGGAATACAGTAGCTGCCTGCGGGTTAGTCTCTTCGTACTAGCAGGCCACAAGGGAGGAAATACAAATGGTCCGGCTGTCCATCAATGGCAAGACGCACGACGTCGACGTCGACCCGAATACGCCGCTGTTGTGGGCGATTCGCGAGCAGGTCGGCTTGACGGGAACGAAGTACGGCTGCGGCGTCGCGCAGTGCGGCGCGTGCACGGTGCACATCGACGGCTCGCCGATCCGCTCGTGCTCGGTGCCTGCCGGCTCGGTCGCGGGGCGCAAGATCACCACGATCGAGGGCCTTGCTCCCGGCGGCAAGCTCACCAAGCTGCAGCAGGCCTGGATCGCGCATGAAGTGCCGCAGTGCGGCTACTGCCAGAGCGGCATGCTCATGGCCGCCGCGGCGCTTCTCAAGGCGAAGCCCAAGCCCACGGACGCGGACATCGATGCCGCGATGACCAACATCTGCCGTTGCGGCACGTTCCAGGAAGTGCGCAAGGCGATCCACGCCGCCGCGAAGGCCTAGAGGGAGCGACCATGAACTTCAATCCGAAAGTCACGCGCCGCTCCTTCATCGTCGGCTCCGCCGCGGTCGGCGGCGGCCTCGCGCTCGGGCTTCGCCTGCCGCCCTTCGGTCCCGCGGTCGTTCGCGCGGCCGACGGCTCGCCCGAGATCAACGCCTGGGTGGTGATCCGCCCGGACGACACAGTCGTCATCCGCATGGCGCGCTCCGAAATGGGCCAGGGCACGATCACCGGCCTCGCGCAGATGGTCGCCGAGGAGCTCGAGTGCGACTGGAAGAAGATCGTCTACGAATATCCGACGCCGGGCACGAGCGTGAAGCGCAAGCGCCCCTGGGGCGACTACTCCACCGGCGGCAGCCGCGGCATCCGCACCTCGCACGAGTATGTGAGGAAGGGCGGCGCCGCCGCGCGCATGATGCTCGTGCAGGCCGCCGCCAACCAATGGGGCGTGCCGGCGAGCGAGTGCACGGTGGCGAGCAGTGTCATCACGCACAAGCCGTCGAAGCGCAAGACCACGTACGGCAAGGTGGCGGAAGCCGCCGCGAAGCTGGACGCGCCGAAGGACGTGCCGCTCAAGGATCCGAAAAACTGGAAGCTGATCGGCAAGCCGGTCGCGCGCCTCGACACGCGCGACAAGGTCACCGGCAAGCAGGTCTACGGGTTCGACCTCAAGCTCCCCGGAATGCTGAATGCGGCGATCAGGGAGTCGCCGGTGTTCGGCGGCAAGGTGAAGAGCTTCGATGCCGCGCGCGTCACGGGCATGAAAGGCGTGAAAAAGGTCGTGCAGGTCGGAGACACCGCGGTCGCGGTGGTTGCGGAGACGTGGTGGCAGGCGAAAACCGCGCTCGACGAGCTGCCGATCGTGTGGGACGAGGGCGCCAACGGCAAGGTGCAGCAGGCCGACATCAACGCGATGCTCAAGGCCGGCCTGGACGCCGACCAGGCGTTCGTGGGCAACAAGGAAGGCGACATCGGGCCGGCGATGGCCTCGGCGGCGAAGAAGGTGGTGGCCGAATACGCCTATCCGTGGCTCAACCACGCGCCGATGGAGCCGATGAACGCGACGGCGCGCTACACGCCGGAGAAGTGCGAGGTGTGGGTGCCCACGCAGGACGGCGAGGCTTCGTTCGCCGCCGTGCTCGCGGCTTCGGGCCTGCCCGCGGACAAGTGCGAGGTGTACAAGATCAACCTCGGCGGCGGCTTCGGCCGGCGCGGCGCGTTCCAGGACTACGTCACGCAGGCGGTCAACATCGCCAAGCAGATGCCCGGCACGCCGGTGAAGCTGCTCTGGTCGCGCGAGGAAGACATGGTGCAGGGACGCTACCACCCGGTGATGCAGTGCCGGCTGACGGGCGCGTTCGACGCCAACAACAACCTTACCGCGGTGCACATGCGGCTTTCGGGCCAGTCGATCCTGAAAGAGGTGCGGCCCGCGATCGTCGAGCAGCAGAAAGGGCGCGACCCGCTCACCTTCCAGGGCGTGGCCGATTCGGGCGAGCACTCGTTCGCCTACAACTACCCGAACCTGCTCATCGACCACGCGATGCGCCAGCCGCACGTGCCGCCCGGCTTCTGGCGCGGCGTCAACATCAACCAGAACGCCGTCTTCATCGAGTCGTTCATGGATGAGCTCGCCGAAGCCGCGGGCAAGGACCCGGTCGAGTTCCGGCGCCAGTTCATGGCCAAGCACCCGCGCAACCTCGCGGTGCTGAACGCCGTGGCCGAGCGCATCGGCTGGGGGAAGCCCGCGCCGGCCGGCGTGCATCGCGGCGTCGCGCAGATGAAGGCCTTCAACAGCTTCGTCGCCGCGGCGTGCGAGCTCTCGGTGAACGGCAACAAGGTGAAGATCCACCGCATCGTTGCGGCGACCGACCCGGGCTACGCCGTCAATCCGGCGCAGATCGAGCGCCAGGTCGCGGGCTCGTTCGTCTACGGCCTCTCGGCGCTCTTCATGCAGGAGAACACGGTGAAGGACGGCCGCATCGAGCAGACGAACTTCCACCAGTTCCAGTCGATGCGCATCGCGCAGATGCCGAAGGTCGAGACGATCATCCTCCAGGGCGGCGGCGACACCTGGGGCGGGATCGGCGAGCCGACCATCTGCGTGGCGGCGCCGGCGGTGCTGAACGCGATCTACAAGGCCACCGGCAAGCGCTATCGCACCGTGCCGCTCAAGAATCATGGCCTAGAGCTTGTCTAAGTGAGGTTTGTGGTTCTTGTATTCTTATTCTTAAAAGCGTTTGAAGTAACTGCGGAAGACACACTCCCCAACTCCCTGACCGGCTCAAAAGGCGATCCGGTCAGGGGGCGGGCGATCGTGGCCAACCGGCAGCTGGGGCTCTGCCTGCTCTGCCACAGCGGGCCGTTTCCGGAGGAGCGCTTCCAGGGCAATCTCGCGCCGGACTTGCGCAACGCGGCGCGCCTCTCCGAAGGGCAGATCCGCCAGCGCCTCGTCGATCCGGCGAAGGTGAATCCGCAGACGATCATGCCGGCGTACTATCGGACCGAAGGCTTGAATCGCGTCGCGCCGTCGCTGCGCGGCAAGACGCTGCTCAGCGCGGAACAAATCGAGGACGTGGTTGCCTATCTCATGACGCTGCGCTGACATGACGACCCGACGCCATTTCCTCATCCTTGCCGCCGGCGCCACGGCGGCGGGCGCGAGCGGGCTCGCCCACGCGCAGCTCTCCCCGAATATCGTGGCGCAGCGCAAGGCGGCGCTCGAGGAGGCGATCCGCAAGTCCACGGGCGGCGCGGAGCTTAAGAAGGGCAGGGTGGCGCTCGATGTCCCGCCGCTCATCGACAACGGCAATTCGGTGCCAATCACCGTGAAGGTGGAGAGCCCGATGACGCCCGAGGATCACGTCAAGGCGATCCACCTCTTCACCGAGAAGAATCCGCAGCCCTACATCATGAATGCGCAGCTCGGGCCGCGCGCCGGGCGCGCCGCGATCACCACGCGCGCGCGCATCGCCGATTCGGGCCGGGTGATCGCGATCGCGCAGATGTCCGACGGCTCGTGCTGGACGGACGAAGTGTCGGTCGTGGTGACGCTGTCCGCCTGTCTCGAGGACGGGCTGATCTGATGGCCGCCCGCGTGGTCGTCAACGTGCCCGCGAGCGCCAAAAAGGGCGACGTCATCGAGATCCGCACGCTCGCCGGGCACCCGATGGAGACGGGCTTCCGCCACACGCAGACGGGGCAGCTGATCCCGCGCGACATCATCCTGCGCTTCAGCTGCAGCTACAACGGCGTGGAGGTGTTCGCCGCCGACCTGCACCCCGCGATCGCCGCCAACCCGCTCATCTCGTTCACGACGGTCGCGACCGAGAGCGGCACGCTCGAATTCAAGTGGACCGGCGACAACGGGTTTTCGGCGGCGCATACGTCCACGCTTTCCGTCGTTTGAGGTTTTTTCTTTTTTTTCTTCTCGCGGCTCTTGTCGCAAGCACAAGAGCTGAAATTCCGCTTTCCGAAAGACGCTCGGGCTATGAGTTCATGGGCCGCGAGACGCGCGCGATGCAGGACGACGAGCAGACCGGGCCGGCGGTGCTGTGGCTGCTCGAGGGCGAGGAGCTGTGGGGAAAGAACTGCGCCGGCTGCCACCGCATCGAGAAGATGAAGGGGGTTGCGGCGCGATTTCCCGCTTTTGATTCGAGATTGAGGAAGCTGGTCAATCTCGATGATCGCATCAATCTGTGCCGCACGGAGCATCAGAAAGCGCCGGCCTGGACGCACGAAAGCAGGGAGCTTTTGTCCCTGAATGCCTTCATTTCCAGACAATCGCGCGGCATGCCGATCGCCGTCGAGCTGGATGAAAAAACAAAGCCGTTCATCGAGGCGGGCCGCGCGCAGTTCGAGCAGCGGCGCGGGCAGCTCAATCTCTCCTGCGCGCAGTGCCACGACGACAACTGGGGCAAGTCGCTCGCGGGCACCCCCATCCCGCAGGCGCACCCGACCGGCTACCCGATCTACCGGCTCGAGTGGCAGGGCGTCGGGTCGCTGGAGCGGCGCCTCAGGAACTGCATGATCGGCGTGCGCGCCGAGCCCTACGCCTACGGCGCCGAGGAGTACCGGGTGCTCGAGCTCTTCCTCATGTGGCGCGCGCGCGGGATGAAGCTCGAGTCCCCCGGCGTGAGGCCTTAGCGGGCGCCGGCGCCGGGCGCGCGAGCAGCTTCTCGATCTCGGCTGCGGGCCCCGGCCGGCAGAAAAGGTACCCCTGGTAGTAGTCGCAGCCGCGCGCGCGCAGGAACGAGAGCTGCGCCTTGGTCTCGACGCCTTCGGCGAGCGACTTCAAGCCGAGCTGCCGGGCGAGCGAGATCACGGTGCTCACGATCGCCGCATCGTCGCGGTCGCTCTTGATATCGCGCACGAAGGACTGGTCGACCTTGAGCGTGGTGACCGGGAAGCGGTGCAGGTAGGCGAGCGACGAGTAGCCGGTGCCGAAGTCGTCGAGCGAAATCTGCGCGCCGAGCGCATGCAGCTCGCGCAGGCCCTGGGCCGCCTCCTCGGTGCGGTGCATGACCGTGCTCTCGGTGATCTCCAGCTCGAGCGAGGTGGCCGGAAAGCCGGTGTCGGCGAGGATCGCGGCGACGCGCTTCACCAGGTTCTTCTGCCGGAACTGGCGCGGCGAAAGGTTGACCGCCATGTTGAGCGGGCCGTAGCCCGCGTCGAGCCAGCGCTTGCCCTGGCGGCAGGCCTCCGCGAGCACCCATTCGCCGATCGGCACGATGAGTCCGGTGTCCTCCGCGATCGGGATGAACTGCGAGGGCGGCACCGGCCCGAGCTCGCGATCGCTCCAGCGCAGCAGGGCTTCCAGCCCGACCAGCGCGCCGGTGCGCACGTCGACCTGCGGCTGGTAATACAGGGTGAATTCGTTGCGCGCGAGCGCCCCGCGCAGGCGCGCCTGCAGGTCGACGCGGCGCTCGGTCTTCTCGCCCATGTCGTGGGAAAAGAACTGGTGGTTGTTCTTGCCCTCCTGCTTGGCGTGGTACATCGCGAGGTCGGCGTTCCTGAGCAGCGTGTCCGGATCGCGCCCGTCCAGGGGATAGATCGTGACGCCGATGCTCGTTGACAGGTGCAGCTCGTGGCCGTGGATCTCGGCGCGCTCGCGCATCGCCGCGAGCAGCTTCTCGGCCACCCGCGCCACCTCGTCGACCGAGCGCACGTCCTCGAGCAGGACCGTGAACTCGTCGCCGCCCAGGCGCGCCACCGTGTCGGTCGAGCGCACGCAGCGCTCGAGGCGCGAGGCCGCCTCGCGCAGCACCTGGTCGCCGACCGCGTGGCCGAGGCTGTCGTTGATCTCCTTGAACTGGTCGAGGTCCAGGAACATGACCGCGACGAGCGATTCGGTGCGATTGGCGCGCGCCACGGCCCGCTTAAGGCGATCGAGCAGCATGCCGCGGTTCGGCAGCCCGGTCAGGTTGTCGAAATGCGCGAGCCGCGCGAGCTTGTCCTCGGTCTGGACGTGGGCGGTGACGTCGCGCGCGACGCCGCGGTAGCCGCGGAAGGCGCCCTTGTCGTCGAAGATCGGCCGCCCGGTGTGGCTGACATAAGTGATGCGGCCGTCGGGATTCCTGCGCGCGAGCATGAAGTCGCGGAACGGCTCGTGCGCCTCGAGCATGGCCTTGTGGCGCTGCATGTTCTCGTCGTCGGCGATCCCCGGCATCTCCCACCGGCGCTTGCCGAGCAGCGACTCGGGATCGATGCCGCGCACCCGGCGGATGCCCTCCGACACGTAGGTGAAGCGCAGCTCCGCGTCCATTTCCCAGTACCAGTCCGAGGAAAGCTCGGTGAGGCTCCTGAAGCGCTCGACGATCTGGCGCAGGTTTTTCTTGGTGCGCTTTCGCTCGGTGATGTTGCGGCCCACGCCGCGGTAGCCGGCGAAGCGGCCTTGCGCGTCGAAAATCGGCTTGCCGGAGACCGAGATCACGACGTCGCCTTCCGGCCCGCGCCGGCGCAGCTGCAGGTCGTGGAAGGGCTCGCGGCGCTCGAGCTGCGCGCGGTGCGCGGCCCAGTCCTCCTCGCTCATGTTGAGCCAGGGGTAATCCCAGCGATGCTTGCCTATGAGGCCTTGCGGCGCGAAGCCGGCGCGCATCTTCGTCCCGGGCGAGACTTCGACGAAGCGCAGCTCGGCGTCCTGCTCCCAGAACCAGTCGGCCGAGAGCTCGGTCAGGTCGCGAAAGCGCGCCTCGATCTCCTCCAGCCGCTGGCGCAACTCCGCCGTGTCGATGCCGTCGAGATCGCTGTTGGGCGGCGTTCGCCCGCCTGGTGCGTTCATTGCTCCTTCCCCCGGGGCGCTAGTGTAATTGCCCGAAGGCCGCGGGTGAAAGGGTCCGCCGTGCTAGATCCCGCGCGGCACGGCAACGCCCGGCTAGGGATGTCCCGACTCCCAGCGCAGGCTGCGGGTCACGGCCTCGCGCCAGCGCCCGAGCAGGCCTTCGGCCTCGCCGCGCGCCATGCGCGGCTCGAAGCGCCGCTCCATTTGCCACTGGGCGGCGATCTCCTCGCGCGACTTCCACAGGTCCACCGCGAGCCCGGCAAGGTAGGCGGCACCGAGCGCCGTGGTCTCGAGCACCTTGGGCCGCACCACGGGCACGCCCAGGAGGTCGGCCTGGAACTGCATGAGGAGGTCGTTCGCCGCCGCGCCGCCGTCCACCCGCAGCTCCGAGAGCTTCTCGCCGGCGTCCTTCTGCATCGCCTCCAGCACGTCCGCGGTCTGGAAGGCGATCGATTCGAGCGCCGCGCGCGCGAGGTGCGCGCGCGAGGAGCCGCGCGTGAGACCGAGGATCGCGCCGCGCGCATGCGGGTCCCAGTGCGGGGCGCCGAGGCCCGCGAAGGCCGGAACGATGTAGACACCGCCGTTGTCGAGCACGCTTGCGGCAAGGCGCTCCACTTCTTCCGATTTGGAAAAGAATCCGAGCTCGTCGCGAAGCCATTGCACGACCGCGCCGGCAATGAAGACGCTTCCCTCGAGCGCGTACTCGAAATCGGCGTCGCGCGCGTCGATGGCGCGGCCGAGCTGCGCGGCCGCGGTGGCGAGCAGGCCGTTCTTCGAGCGCACCACGCGGCTGCCCGTATTCATCAGCATGAAGCAGCCGGTGCCGTAGGTGTTCTTCGCCATGCCGGGCTTGTGGCAGCCCTGGCCGAAGAGCGCCGCCTGCTGGTCGCCCGCGATGCCGGTGATCGGCACGGGCGCGCCCAGCACCGAGGGCGCGATCATGCCGAAGGCGTGCGAGGAGGGCAGCACGTCGGGGAGGATGGCGCGCGGAATGCGCAGCAGCTTCAAGAGCTCCGGATCCCAGTCGCCCATGTGGATGTTGAAAAGGAGCGTGCGCGAGGCGTTCGAGGGATCGGTGACGTGCGTGCGGCTCTGCGACAGGTGCCACACGAGCCAGGTGTCGACCGTGCCGAAGGCGAGCTCGCCGCGCTCGGCCCGCGCGCGCGCGCCCGGCACGTTGTCGAGCAGCCACGCGAGCTTGGTGCCCGAGAAATACGGATCGATGATGAGGCCGGTGCGCTCGGCGATGAGGCTCTCGGCGCCGACTTCCTTCAGCTCCTGGCAGAGCGGCGCGGTGCGCCGGTCCTGCCAGACGATCGCGCGGTGCACCGGCTGCCCGGTCTGCCGGTCCCAGAGGAGCGTCGTCTCGCGCTGGTTGGTGATGCCCGCGGCGACGAGGTCCTCGGCCTTCAGGCCCGCTTTGCGGAGCGCCTCGCGCGCGCAGTCGCGCTGCGTGCGGAAGATCTCGTCCGGGTCGTGCTCGACCCAGCCCGGCTCCGGGTAGTGCTGCTTGAACTCGCGCTGGCTGCTCGCGACCGCGGCGCCGGTCTGGTCGAACACGATCGCGCGCGAGCTGGTCGTTCCCTGGTCGAGCGCGAGCACGTAGCGCATGCGCCGATTCTAGCAAGCACCCCCGGGGCTCTTTTTCAGGCGAAGCGGATCGCCCGCCAGGATTCGATCTCGCGCAGCTTCTCGAGCTGCGCCTCGTCGGTGAGATCGAGGCGCAGCGGCGTCATCGACACGTAGCCGCGCTCGAGCGCGCGCCGGTCGGTGCCGTCCTCGACCGCCTCGACCGGCACGGTGGTGAACCAGTAGTGCTGGCGGCCCATGGGGTCCTTGCCCGGAACTATTTTTCCGTCGTAGTGCCTCATCGACTGGCGCGTCCAGCGCGTTCCGCGCGGCGCGCCTTCCGGGAAGTTCACATTGACGAGCGGCAGTGGAGGCGCATCGAGGAGCGCGCGCAGCACGATCGCGGCCCAGGGCTTTAGCCGCTCGAAGTCGGGCTGCTCCTTGTCGGTCGCGGGCGCGCTCAGCGCGATGCCGCGAAGCCCCAGCAGCGAGGCCTGCTTCGCCCCCGCGAGCGTGCCCGAGTGCCAGATGGCGTTGCCGAGGTTGGTGCCGATGTTGATCCCCGAGAGCACGAGGTCGACTTTCTCCCAGAGCGTCGTGCCGAGCATGACGCAATCGCTCGGCGTGCCGTTCACGCGCCAGGCATCCAGACCGCCGGAGAGCTTCGTGCGCTTGCAGGTGACCGGCCGCGAGGAGGTGATCGAGCCGCTCGTCGAGGACATCTCGACGTCGGGCGCCACTACGCGGACTTCGCCGAAGCGCTTGGCGACCTCGGCGAGCGCTGCGATACCCGGGCTATAGACGCCGTCGTCGTTGGTGACGAGGATGCGCATGTCGATTAGGCCCCCACAAGCGGCGCGAGGTTCCCCGGTCCGGCCATGCGCATCACGCTGATCCACAACCCCGGCGCGGGCGGCACCGGCGACGACGACGCCGCCCGGCTGATCGCGCTCCTGGGCAAGAACGGGCACGAGGTGCGCTATCAGTCCTCGAAGGAAAAGGGCTGGAAAGCGGCGCTCGAGGAGCCCGCCGACGCGATCGCGGTCGCAGGCGGCGACGGGATCGTCGGGCGCGTGGCGAAGCGCATGGCGGGCCGCGACGTCCCGGTCGCGCCGCTCCCGGGCGGAACGGCGAACAATATTGCGCGCACGCTCGGCCTCGCCGGCCGGCCATGGGAAGCGATCGTGCGCGGCTGGCAGGACGGAAGAATCGTGACGCTCGACGTCGGCGTCGCCACCGGGCCCTGGGGCGAGCGCAAGGTGATGGAAGGCGTCGGCGCGGGCCTCTTCGCCGCCTCGATCGAGCATGCGGACCGCAGCCGGACGCTGGAAAACCTGCCGCACGCCGACGCGAAGATCGCCTACGCCCTGCAGCTCCTGAAAGAGCGGCTCGAGCATTCGCGGCCGGTCGCGATCGAGGCGCAGCTCGACGGCGCCGACGTGTCGGGCGAGTATCTGATGTTCGAGGCGATGATCATCCCGTTCATCGGGCCGAACCTCTTTCTCGCGCCCGACATCAAGCCCGGCGACGGCTGCCTGGAGCTCGTTCTTCTCGGCGAGAAAGAGCGCGAGCGGCTGCGCGAATATCTCGCGCACTGGCAGAACGGAAAATCGCGCCTGCCGGTGCTGCCGTCGCGGCACGGCAAGCACCTGCGCATGACGGCGAGCGGGCTGCATCTGCACATCGACGACAAGCCCTGGCCGAGGGCGGGCGAGCCCGCGCCGCGCGGCGACTTGATCGAAGTCAAGCTGGAAGGAAACACCACGCGCTTCCTCGCCCCGGCGTCGAAAAAATCAAGCTAGAATCCCGCGGCAGCAACGACGCCGCGCCCGGGGGAGAGCCGCTTGAAAATCCACGAGTACCAGGGGAAAGAACTTTTTCGCAAGTTCGGCGTGACCACGCCGCGCGGCTTTCCCGCGTTCAGCGTCGCCGAAGCCGAGGAGGCCGCGAAGAAGCTCGGCGGCAGCGTCTGGGTGGTGAAGGCGCAGATCCACGCGGGCGGCCGCGGCAAGGGCGGCGGCGTCAAGGTGGCGAAATCGCCCGCGGAAGTGAAAGCTTTCTCCCAGCAGATTCTCGGCATGCAGCTCGTGACCCACCAGACCGGACCCGCCGGGCAGAAGGTGCGGCGCCTGCTCATCGAGGAGGGCGCGGACATCGCCAGGGAGCTCTATATCGGCATGCTCGTCGACCGCGTCACGCAGCAGCCCTGCCTGCTCGCCTCGAGCGAGGGCGGCATGGACATCGAGGAAGTCGCGGCGAAAACCCCCGAGAAGATCCACAAGGTGTTCATCGATCCGAGCGAGGGGCTGACGGACAGGGATGCGACCGGGGTGGCTGCGAAAATCGGCATTCCGGAAAAGGCTCGAGGCGAGGCGGCGAAGCTGCTGCAGGCGCTCTACAAGTGCTTCTGCGAGACCGATGCCTCGCTTGCGGAGATCAACCCGCTGATCCTCACGAAGCAGGACAAGGTGGTCGCGCTCGACGCGAAGCTCAACTTCGACGACAACGCGCTCTTTCGCCATCCGGACATCGTCGCGCTGCGCGATCTCGACGAGGAGGATCCGCTCGAGATCGAGGCCTCGAAGTACGACCTTTCCTATATTTCCCTCGACGGCAACATTGGCTGCATGGTGAACGGCGCGGGCCTCGCCATGGCGACCATGGACACGATCAAGCTCTACGGCGGCGAGCCGGCCAACTTCCTCGACGTCGGCGGCGGCGCGACCGCGGAGAAAGTCACCGCGGCGTTCAAGATCATGCTTTCCAACCCGAAGGTGAAGGGCATCCTCGTCAACATCTTCGGCGGCATCATGAAGTGCGACACCATTGCCGCGGGCGTGGTGTCGGCGGCGAGGGAAGTGAAGCTCTCGGTGCCGCTCGTCGTGCGCATGAAGGGCACCAACGAGGAGCTCGGCAAGAAGATCCTTGCCGACTCGGGCCTGCCGATCATTTCGGCGAACAACATGGCCGAAGCGGGCGAGCGCGCGGTCGCCGCCGTGAAAGGGAAGAAATGAGCATCCTCGTCAACAAGAACACGAAGGTGATGACGCAGGGCATCACCGGCAAGACCGGCCAGTTCCACACGCAGACGAGCCGCGCCTACGCGAATGGCAAGGCCTGCTATGTGGCCGGCGTGAACCCGAAAAAGGCCGGCGAAAATTTCGAAGGCATTCCGATCTTCGCGAATGCGAAGGAAGCAAAAGCGAAGACCGGCGCCAATGTCTCCGTCATCTATGTGCCGCCGCCGTTTGCGGCCGACGCGATCTGGGAGGCGGTCGAGGCCGATCTCGACCTCGCGATCTGCATCACCGAGGGCATTCCCGTGCGCGACATGGTGCGGGTGCGCGACCGCATGCGGGATGAAAAGCGCCGCACGCTGCTGCTGGGGCCCAATTGCCCCGGCGTCATCACGCCCGAGGAGCTCAAGATCGGCATCATGCCCGGCCACATCCACAAGAAAGGCCGGGTCGGCGTCGTGTCGCGCTCGGGCACGCTCACCTACGAGGCGGTCGGCCAGCTCACCGAGCTCGGCATCGGGCAATCTACTGCGGTCGGCATCGGCGGGGACCCGGTGAACGGCTTGAAGCACATCGACGTGCTCAGGATGTTCAACGACGACCCCGAGACCGAGGCCGTGGTGATGATCGGGGAGATCGGCGGCTCCGACGAGGAAACCGCGGCGCAGTGGGTGAAGGCGAACATGAAGAAGCCGGTCGTCGGCTTCATCGCCGGGGTCACCGCGCCGCCGGGCAAGCGCATGGGCCACGCCGGCGCGATCATCTCCGGCGGCAAGGGCACCGCGCAGGAGAAGCTCGCGGTCATGGAGTTCTGCGGCATCAAGGTGACCAAGAACCCGGCCGAGATGGGGAAGCTGCTCAAGTCGGTACTGAGGTAGTCCTGGCCGGCTTCCGGTGAATCCCTGGAAGGACTGGAG
>Ga0310810_10006789_pt1 | contig 12975 bp, 10 predicted proteins | sample NCmetagenome_FD_207641 | JGI IMG/M metagenome (GOLD analysis project Ga0310810, IMG submission 207641) | Soil microbial communities from experimental microcosm in Duke University, North Carolina, United States - NC | ecosystem: Engineered > Artificial ecosystem > Soil microcosm > Unclassified ... | reverse complement strand
CTGAAATTCCCATAGCCCATTCAGGTTCATCCATTGCGCGCGCTCAAAATCCGGTCGCGGGTGTTCCGGTAAGGGAATGTTTTGCGTGCCGGCCCATACCGGGCAGGAGAGGGTGAGAACCCAAATTTGAAATGCAAAAAGACGCGGGCGATTTGTCATTCTGCGAAGAGATTAGGGCAGGAGGAAACCAAGTAAAGCACTAGTGAGGAGAGAGGATAATCGGATCACTTCTCCATGCTTAAGGGTTCTTTCTGTAGCGGGTACGCACTACAAAATTTGGCCCCTCCAAGGCAAAATCAGGCTAATGCTGCAGTCCGCAACTACCGAGAACAAAGTTGAAACTATTCACTGAGGTTGCGAGTCTTCATCTCATGAAGATGAAGGTTCGCCCGAAACTGCTTTTCATGGGCGTGGGCGGCGTTTTGCTTCTTGTGGTAGTGGTCGTTTCCACTGGGGCACTACGCAAACCCAAGCTGATTGCTCCGGAAAAAATCGTCACCTCGGAGAAAGGTGATATTGCCCGCTCGGTAGTTGCCCGCGGTAAAATCGAGCCGCTTTCAAAGGTCGAGGTTAAATCGAAGGCTAATGGCATCATCAAGGCCTTGATGGTGGATGTGGGCAATATGGTAACCGAAGGCCAAATTCTGGCCGAACTGGACAAGGAGGATTTAGAGGCACAGGTGCGTGAGGCCAAGGCGACGCGCGACGGCGAAGAAGCCAACCTGCTGGCCGCCATAGCGGCGGAAGCCAAGACGCGGATCGAGGCGGCCAATCCCGACCTGGAATTCGCCCGGCGCGATTATGAGCGGGCGCAAGGGTTGTTCAAAGAAAAAATTGCCTCGGAGCAACAACTGGACGATGCGAGCCGTGCATACGAAGTCGCCAAGAACCGCCAACAATTGCTCGATGCCACCGTGCAAACCGCCGGAGCACAAGTGGTCCAGGCGCGGGCACGAGTAGCCGCCGCCAAAGCGGCCCTGGATCGCGCGGAAGAGACCTTGCGCTATGCGACGATTCGCGCGCCGATCGCCGGGATCGTCCTGAGCCGGCCGACCGAAGTGGGCGATGCGGTCTCTTCGATTCTGAACCTGGGCAGCGCGGCGACGCTCATTATGACCCTGGGAGACATGAGCAGCGTCTACATTAAAGGCGAAGTCGACGAAGCCGATATCGGCAAAGCCGCCTGCGGCCAGCATGTCCGCACCAAGGTAGAGTCATTTCCGGGCGACTCGTTTGAAGGATTAGTCAAGCGCATCGATCCGATGGGTAAGGAGCAAAACAACGTTACGACTTTTGAGGTGCGGGTGACGATTTCCAACCCCGATGGCAAACTGCGGGTGAACATGACGGCGAATGCCGAAATCGTGCTCGAGGAACACAAGCAGGTGTTGCTAGTACCGGAAGCGGCGCTCGTCTACGACAAAGATAAGAAGGCCTCGGTGCAACTCCTCGACTCAACGTCGAAAACCGGATGGCGGAAGATCGCCATAAAGACCGGCATTTCCAACGGGCAGCGGACCGAAGTGCTCGAGGGGGTGAAGGAAGGCGCTAAGCTGGTGCTGCCTTAGATTTCAAGTTTGAAATCCCAGATTTGAAAATCGGAAAAACTGAGAGCCTTCGAATAACAAAAGGTTTTGGCAGCGCAATAATTCTGTGACCTTCGCCGGTGAAATCCTATTGCAGACGCTGCGCAATATCTGGGCGCACAAGCTGCGCAGTCTGCTGACGATGTTCGGCATCTCCTGGGGCATCGCCTCTATTGTGTTCATGATCGCGATTGGAGAGGGGTTCAAACTGGGTTACCGGAACATGATGTACGCCATGGGGACCGATATTGTTATCCTCTGGTCCGGCCGAACTTCTAAACAGGCGGGCGGTCAGCGCGCCGGACGCGACGTTCGCTTTCAATACGACGACGTCCGCGCGATTCAACAGGAATGTTATTCCGTCCGCCACGTTACCGCGGAACTGCAGAGTTCCTTGCCGGCCAAGAGTGCATTCAATTCAGGAATTTTCTCAACGCACGGGATCACCCCCATTTACCAGCAAATCCGCTCAATGAGCCTCGAAACGGGACGACATATCTCGGAAGCGGACTTGGAACAGGGCCGCACGGTCTGCGTTATTGGTGACGAGGTAAGAAAACAACTGTTTGCAACACGCGAAGCGGTCGGAGCACAAGTATTCATTCGCGACGTGCCCTTTACTGTGATTGGCGAGTTATCGCGAAAAGATCAAAACAATTCCTATAACGGCTTCGACGGGAACAAGGTTCTTATCCCTTACACGGCAATGGCAATGCATTTTCCTGATCCGCGTCCGTTCATCGGCCACGGCCGAGTCGATAACATCATCTTCATGCCGGTATCGGCAGACGACCATTTGACGGCGGTTAAACAGGTGCGGCGTGTGCTGGGCCGACGGCATGGATTTGATCCTTCGGACGACGGAGCAGTTTGGTGCTGGGACACCGTCCAGAGTGCGCAGATGGTAGCGCATATCTATGACTCGATGGAACTGTTTCTGAGCTTTATGGCCTTCGTCACGCTTGGGCTCGGCGGCATCGGCGTGATGAATATCATGCTGGTCTCGGTGGCAGAACGCACCCGTGAGATTGGCGTGAAGCAAGCCGTCGGCGCTCCACCACAACGAATTCTCTTCGAATTTTTTGTCGAGGCCGTGACATTGACCATAATCAGCGGCCTCGCGGGTCTACTGACCGCATGGCTGATTTGCTCCGGTGTCAGCAAATTGCCGTTGCCGACGTTGTTTGCGGGCCTGCCCGTAACACCGACCACCGCGGCGATCGCGTTCAGCACATTGGTGTTGGTCGGCATCTTATCCGCGATATATCCGGCGCGACGCGCCGCTCACCTCACCCCGGTGGAAGCCCTGAGGTACGAATGATTCGCTACATTTTTTCAGAGGCGCTGAACGCCCTTTCGCATTACCGGCTGCGCTCGGCACTCACGATGCTCAGCATCATCTGGGGGGTCGCCTCCCTGATGCTGTTGCTCTCCTATGGAGAAGGGTTTGACCGCGCGCTGACCACGGCGTTTATGCAAATCGGCAAGGACCTCGTCGTCGTGTTCCCAGGACAAACGAGCCTGCAGGCTGGCGGAGAACGTTCCGGCAGAAGAATTCACCTGGAATTGACGGATGTACAAGCCATTCAGGAGGGAGTTCCAACCATCGAAGCCGTATCGCCAGAGGTTAGGCGCTTCTGGCCTGTCAGCTATCAGGACCGCACTCGAAGTTACGGCATCAGTGGCGTGTACGCATCTTTCGAGCGGATACGCAGCGCCGCCTTGGCCAGCGGTCGCTACCTCTCCGAGGAAGACGTCCTCCATCGTCGACGCGTCGTCGTGATCGGAGAAAACATCCGGCACGAGCTTTTTAGCGGTATGCCGGCCCTCGGCAACGAGATCAAAATACAAGGTGTACGCTTTACGATAATCGGGATCCTGGAGAAAAAGACCCAAATCAGCAACTACTCTTCCCCAGACGATATGACCGCCTTCATACCGTTCACGACGTTAGGCGGATTGACCGATACCCGTTACCTTGATGACATCGTTCTGTTGCCCGCGAGCAACCAATTTCGCGATCGCATTGTTACCGATATTCGTTCCAGTCTGGCTCGCGCCCACAATTTCAATGTAACTGACACACGCGCGGTCGAGATTATTGAATGGAACAAGTTCCTGGCGCTCATCACCAACGTAAGCCTGGGCTTAAAGATCCTCCTGACGATTATTGGAACGTTCACGCTGAGCATCGGGGCCGTAGGCGTCATCAACATCATGCTGGTTTCGGTCACGGAACGGACCAAAGAAATTGGCGTGCTGAAAGCCCTCGGAGCCCGGCGCAGACACATCTTGTTGCAGATTCTATTTGAAGGACTGGTCTTGACCCTTTCCGGCGGACTGCTCGGCTTCTTGCTGGCAGCAGTCCTCGTCAGGTTAATTGGTTCCCTGCCCTTCCTTGGCCCGTTGTTTGAAGATACTTCCGGCCGGGGCGACATTCACTTGATGGTGTCGCTCTCGGCTTTGTTGATTTCGAGCTCAATCCTCACCGGCGTAGGAATCATTGCCGGCATGATCCCAGCCTTTCGCGCATCGCGCCTGGATCCGGTTCTGGCGATGAGAAGCGAGTGAGGGAGAATCAATCCAAAAGCAAACGATCTCGGCGTCACGCTTGGCGCAATCGAAGCATAAACCACATTCTTTATGCCGGCTGCTTAATACGAAAAATGTCCATGCAGAATCTCAGCCGATTCAATGCATCTCTACATCGCACGTGCCGATACCCGGGCGAAAGAAGTTGAACTGCACGTTGGGATGATCGGCCAATAGCGACATGGGCACCGCGGAGTCGGCCACCTTCTTCGAAATCATCAATGTGGTAAGCCGCTGGCCAAATGGATTGTCATGTCGTCCGGCGTGCCAGATCGAAACCTTATCCGCTTTCCACGTCTCTACCGGTCCGACCGAGATTGCTTTGGTGGGCACCAGGGAAATATTACCGCCGCCCGAGGTTCGCGCATTCTGAGCGATTGTCAACGGGTGCAAATCCACGACCCGCGTGCTTAGCCGTCGATACTCTTCCGGTGCGGGTGGTTTATCCTTGTATTTGCCCTCACGCCGAGGCGGGTCATTGAACGCCCAATGTTTCACATCGCCCTGGCCGCCTTGCATAATGGCGCAACGCACTCCCGCTTCCCACGTCTTGCGATATGCGGAGGTGTCGGCCTTGGGAAAATGCAAATGCGCATCAGGCATTGTCAGCTCCTTGCGGATTCGGCTGAAACAAAGTTCACGATCGGCGCGCTCAAAGGAAAGCGGATGCGCCGGCGGCGCTTCAGCTCCGTCGAGATACCATTCGTCCATGCCCCAAAAATGAGCCGATCTGACATTCAGGTTGAGATCATTCACCAACCGCGCCACCAGGGGTAACTGTTCGGTGGGACCGATTGGGCCGCAAATTCCGACCGGGTTATCAGGACTGGACTGCCGCCATGCGGCGATATATTCCAAAGCCTCCGCCAAATAGAATTCTTCCAGGGTGTCGTACATGACCACTGTGAATCCTGGTCGTGAAAGTTTCTGCATCTTTTCCGAAGTCAAATTCGCGGCATCACGTATGATCTCCGCCTCAAGCGTGGTATAATCCCACCAGTCCGGAGCAATAGAGCTGAGTTTGCGTGCCATGTTTAGCTTTGTTCAGATTTGTTTCGAGTTTCGGATTTCGGATTGATCATGTTGGTCTTTCCAGCATCTCTTCGTACGCCTTATTCACGAGATAGTTTCGTCCCAGGGCCTCGCGCAAAGGATCAGCCTCGGCGCGGCAGAAGCCCAGGTGCAGATGGCGGCGCCAGCCCTCGGCGAGCTTGAAACGCTTCGACATGCGCCCGACTTCCAACGCCATATCCTCCATCGTCAGCAAATAGCAATTCAGGCCCTGGCTGGCATCGAGCCAGGATTGCTGGCTTTTGTGCGCCGCCAAAGCGGCTCGCTTGGTCTTGTGCACAGCATTCGTGTTGACGAACGCCCCAGGAATAACACGGGCTCGCAAAGGATCGCGCAACCCGTTGGGCATTGCATGATACACCGTGACATCTCCACTGACCGCAGGCCGTGCCGGCGAGGTCTTAAAGTTGGGCATCCCCCGCGCAAACGCCGCTGTGACGGCGAGCCGGCACGTATTAGTGTGATCTTCCATGTAATCCTGCGGGGAGTGCGTAAGGACGATCGTCGGTTTAATTTCCCGCAGCAACGCCGCCAGGCTTCGCAGTAGTTCCAAATTATACAGGATTTCCAGGTCGTCTGTTAAACTGCCGTGAAATTCTGCTCCGAGAATTGACGAGGCGGCTCTGGCCTCGGTATTGCGGATCGAGCGAGTGGTTGCCCCGTTGTATTGGAGACTGCCACAATTCCCGCTGGCAATGTTCAGGTAATGGGTCTTGTAGCCGGCCCTTTTTAGTAAAAGCAAAGTCCCGGCCATCAGGAACTCGATGTCATCCGGATGGGCCCCAATCGCAATGGCGCTTTTAGCGCTCACACTTAGCTCCTCAATTTTACCGGCTTGCCCGTGGCCGCGGCCCGGTCGGCGGCAAAGATTACCTCATGCGAACGGACTGCCTCTTCCAGGCTCGTCAATGGCATCTCCCGGCCCTTGTCCACCGCCTGGAAGAATGCCTCGAATTGGGTCTGGTATGGGTGGTCCGCGACATCGCCAGAATCGAGCAATTTCAGCGCGAGGGTGTTCCAGGCCGCCTTGTTGGTTCCGAGATCGTCCGAGTAGAACTTATTATCCAGCAGGCTTCCTTTGCTCCCCACGAGGTGCGTATGAAAATAATAAGGTTGCTGGCAGTCAATTGAGGAGGCGCATTTGCCCACAGCGCCATTTTTGAACTTCATAATAGTGACGCTGGTGCTTGGATACTCATACGGTTGAAACAATTTGCTCCCCGACTTTGTATCGTAACTCGCGACCTCGATCACCTCCTGCCCCATGCACAACAGCAAAGCATCCAGCGCGTGGCATCCCGCCGACAATAGTGAACTCCCCCCCTGGTCCTTGCGCGTGCACCATCGATACTGGGCATACCACGGACCAATCCCGTGGTAATAATCCACTTCGCCGTAATGCAAGTCCCCCAACAGACCACGATCCAATAACGATTTAATCGCCAGGAACTGGCTGGAAAAACGGCACTCGAAACAAACACAAGTGTTTACTCCGGCTCGCTTCACTGCCGCTCGCATCGCACCAAGGTCTTTGGGCGTAAGACAAAGCGGCTTTTCGATGATCAGGTGCTTGCGAGCCTCAGCCGCCCGGATCGCTTGTGAAGCATGTTGGTTTGGGAAACTGCAGAGGGATACCGCGTGGATTTCCGGATCCGCCAGCATGCTGTCCAAATCCCGATAAACCCGCATTGGCGCCCCATGCCTCGCACTCAATTCCGCTGCGTCTAGCTTTCGGTTGGAACATATCGCGGTGACTTGTGCCAGCGAACTGGCATTAATCGCGGGAATGTGCGCAGTCGCCACCCATCCGTAACCAACGACCCCAACGTTATACTTTTTCATCGGCACGCAGCAGCACTCTGACGCGATGGTGACTGTGGTCCATGCCACTACCTTTGCGCCAGCTTGTCAAAACAAATGTGCCAGTGCTGAGAATTTCGTGTACGGCAACGAGCATCAATTTAGCGCGCCAGCGGCTTGGAGTGCGCCGGCCCTCTGGCGCTCTTGGCCGCAGAAAATATCAGGAAGCGCAGAGGACTGGTACACCCCAAAACCTGCGGGCCTTTCAGCGCAACACCCCGTGCTCGCCCTGGGCTTCTCCTTTTCCCATACTGTCTGCATGCTCATTGACCTCAGCCACACGATCGAACACGGCATGATCACCTATAAAGGTCTCCCTGCCCCGCTCATTTGTGATTTCCTCAGTCATGAAGCCTCGCGCAAGCTCTATGCGCCCGGCACCGAGTTTCACATCGGGCGCATCGACATGGTAGCCAACACCGGCACTTACCTCGACAGCCCTTTCCATCGCTTCGCAACGGGCAAAGACCTTGCCGACCTTCCGCTCGATTCCCTTGCCGGTCTTGATGCTGTGCTCGTCAAAGCGCCCGTGAGCGGACGCGCAATCTCCCGCGAAGTGTTTACCGGATTGGACGTCGCAGGCAAAGCCGTCCTAGTGCAGACCAATTGGGACCGACACTGGCGAACCGACGCTTACTTCGAGGGTCATCCGTTTCTCACTGAAGACGCAGCTCAGTTTCTTTCTGAGGCTCGTGTAAAGCTCGTCGGAATTGATTCCTACAACATCGACGACACCGCAGATCTTCGCCGCCCCGTACACACGATCCTGCTCGGCAATAATATCCCCATCGTTGAACACATGACCGGTCTGACCCAATTGCCGCCGGATCGATTCGAGTTCTTTGCGGTCCCGCCGAAGGTGCGCTCGTTCGGAACGTTCCCGGTGCGCGCCTTCGCCGCCGTGAAACAGCATAGATAGGTGCCCCAAGGAACTCGGCTTCCGCGCTTTTGGCTTCGGGTTGTTTAACAAAGCCTTTTTCTGCGATTGCAGACCTCGCAGGTTCGGTCTAAAGTCCTCAAAAGCCTAATTATCCCGATGAATCGTATTGCACTTATTTTTGTGGGCCTCAACCTGGCCCTTGGGTATTCGGTGAGCGCCGACGAATTGAAGTACTCCCTCACCCCGAATTTTTTTGAATCAAACCCGGACCACCAGTCACTCGGACCGTGCCATGGTGGTGCTGTGATTGATAAGGCTGGCAATATTTATGTCAGCACCGATACACCGCGCGGCATGGTCGTCTTTTCACCGACCGGGAAATTCCTGCGCGCCGTCGGCCCCACTCGCCTTCACGCGCTCGAATGGCGCGAAGAGAATGGAGTCGAGTACATCTATGGTGCGCGCCCCAGCGATCATGAAGTCGTCAAGTTAAGGCTGGACGGCGAACGCGAATGGACCATCCAGTTTCCGAAAGAAGCAGGCATCTACAAAGATGCCGAAACATTTAAGCCGTGCGCCCTGACCGTGGGACCTGACGGTTCGATTTTCATCGCTGACGGCTACGGAGAAAACTACCTGTTGAGGTTCGATAAGGACCGCAAGTTCGTGAAGGCCTTCGGCGGTCCGGGCGAGGAGGAAGGAAAATTCAAGACCTGCCACGGGATCGCGCTGGACACACGCCAAAGCCAGCCGCTGCTATTCGTCTGCAATCGCAACAACAACCGCGTGGAGTACTGGGACCTGGACGGCCATTTCGTCAAGGTCATCCGGAAAGACCTGCGTATGCCCGCGGCTGTTCATATTCGCGGCAATTATGCGCTCATCCCCGAGTTGCAAGGCCGGGTCACGGTCTTGGATAAGGATGGAAACATCGTTGCGCAACTTGGGGACAACCCCAATGAGAAGCAGCGCGCGAATTTCGGCTTGGCGCCCGACCAATGGAAGGACGGCATCTCCAATTCGCCGCACGGCGGCTCGATCGATAAGGATGGTAATCTCATCGTGACCGAATGGAGTCAGTTCGGTCATTTGCACAAGTTCGCGCTGGTGAAGTAGATCGCGTCACGAGCTCTTAGGGTTCACCACGCAGAGACCGCACAACAGGGTAAGAATCGCGAGGTTCGCCTCGTGAGCGACTGTCTCAAGACTGTTTCGACAGAGTTTCGGGTCCCCTAGCCCGCGCATTTCGTTTGCGACGTTGCTCAAGCAAATCTATACCAGTTCCATGCTTCGCCATATTTTAGCGGCGATTTGTGTCCTTGGGTTCACCAACAGCCCCGCGCTGCCTCAGGAAAGCGCTCCCGATATCATCCTGCACGATGGAAAGGTCTTCACTGTCGATGCCAGCTCCAGCATAGCTGAAGCCATCGCCTTACAGGGCGAACGCATCCTGCGAGTAGGATCAAACGCTGAGATCCGCCCTTTAAAAGGAGCCAACACGCGCACGGTCGATCTGCAAGGCAAATTCGTATTGCCCGGTCTGATCGACTCTCACGCTCATCCACTCAGCGCCAGCATCGTCGAATTCGATCACGTGATACCACAAATGGACTCGATCCAGGACGTGCTCGATTATTTCGCCGCGCGGGCCAAAATCGTACCGCGTGGCGAATGGATCATTCTCCGGCAAGTCTTCATCACCAGGCTGCGCGAACAGCGCTACCCCTCCAGGGCCGAACTGGACCGCGTCGCTCCCGACCACCCTGTCATGTTTGCCACCGGCCCTGATGCGATGTTCAACTCGCTCGGATTAAAGGCCAATCATGTCGATAAGGATTATGTGATCCCCGACGGTGGGCCCGGCCGCGTGGAAAAAGATCCCCAAACCGGGGAACCGACCGGCCTCGTGCGCACATTCGCCCGATTTCTCAAAGTGCCCGCCACCGGCAAACAACCGAGCCCAACCGACCAGCAACGCTGCCTGGCTAACTTGTTCCACGACTATAACAGCGTAGGAATTACCAGCGTCTGCGAACGTGATGCTTATCCCGACCAGGTGCCCATCTACCAGGCTCTGCGCGATAGCGGAAACTCTACCGTGCGGATGGCCCTTTCTTACCACATCGATTCGGATGGCGACTTCGCCAAAATTCGTGCGTCGATTCAAGCAGTCGCCCGGCACCAGTTATTCACCAACAAAGATCCAATGCTCCGGATTATCGGCATCAAAACTTACCTCGATGGCGGCATGCTTACCGGCAGCGCCTATATGCGCGAACCCTGGGGCGTCAGCATAATGTACGGCATCTCTGATCCCAGCTATCGCGGAGTGCGCTTCATACCGCCGGATCGTCTGGAGGCAATGGTGCGTGCGACAGTGGAAAATGGTCTTCAATTCACCGCTCACAGCGTCGGCGACGGCGCAGTCCATGCCCTGCTCGCGGCTTACGAAGAGGTGAACAAGCAACTCCCGGTGCGTTCTCTCCGCCCCTGCATTTCTCATTCGAATTTTATGAGCCGTGAAGCCATCGAACAAGCCGCTCGACTCGGTGTGATGCTGGATATTCAGCCGGCGTGGCTGTATCTGGATACGCGCACACTGGTGAAGCAATTTGGTTACGATCGGCTCCGCTATTTTCAACCGCTGCGGAGCATTTTCGAAGCTGGAGCCGTCGCGGGCGGAGGTTCGGACCACATGCAAAAAATCGGATCGCTCCGTTCCAACAATCCGTACAATCCATTCCTCGGCATGGCGACCACCATCACCCGCCGCGCGCGCTGGTATGACGCACAACTCCACTCTGAAGAATCACTCTCCCGCGAGCAGGCGATACGCTTTTACACCATCAATAACGCCAAAATCCTGTTTCTCGATAATGTCGCCGGCTCACTCGAGGCGGGAAAATTCGCCGATTTGATTATTGTCGATCGAGACCTCCTCACTTGCCCTGAGGACCAGATCGCGGGAACGCGCGTGCTAAAAACATATTTGGGCGGCAAACTCATCTACACGGCAGAAAAAGGGCCGCAGCAACACCCCTGATCCAGTTGCCGCGCGTGGTGAGCCGGCTCTTGACGCAGGCTTGGCAGTGGCAGTCAAAACCGCTAACCTCAACGTCCTATGAAAAACTCATTCTCAGTTGAGGCCTCACTTTCTCGCAGAAGTTTTCTTGCTGTTTCTGGCGCTATCCCAGCCGCGCTCGCGGCGCAATCGGCTCTCACGGTTTCGGCTGCCGAACCTGAACACTCCGAAACCAAGAGAATCCCCATCGGCCTTGAATTGTATTCCGTCCGTGGCGAGTTAGGGCGCGACCTCCCCAACACGCTGAAGGCGGTCGCCAAAATGGGTTATGAGGTGGTTGAATTCTACTCGCCCTATTTCAAATGGACGCCGGTATATGCTAAAGATGTTCGCTCCCAAATGGATGATCTAGGCTTGCGCTGTTACTCGACCCACAACGGGTTCGAGTCTTTCACCCCGGGAGAGAACCTAGCCCACGCGATCGAATTAAACCAAATTCTGGGCACGCATTACATCGTGCTGGCTAGCGCCCCCGGAAATACCAAAGGCCTCGATGGCTGGAAAAAACTGTGCGAACAACTTACGTCCGTCGTTGAACAACTCAAACCGCACGGCCTGAGCGCAGGTTATCACAATCACCAGGCCGAATGGGTGAAGCTGGAAAACGGCCAGCGCATCCTCGAAGTGATCGCGGCCAATACCCCCAAGGAATTTGCGCTGCAACTAGACGTCGGCACGTGTGAGGAAGCCGGAGCCGACCCAGTTGCGTGGGTGAAAGCTAATCCCGGGCGGATCAAAATGATGCACCTTAAGGATTGGGCGCCGGGTGAAAAAGGCTATCATGTCCTGTTCGCGGAAGGTATCACCCCGTGGAAAGAGTTGTTGGCTGCGGCCGAATCCGGCGGTGGAGCCGAATTCTTTTTGATCGAACAGGAAGGCAGCCGATACTCCGAATTCGAAACCGCCAAGCGTTGCCTCGATACCTGGAAAGAAATGTTCAGAAAGGCGTGACAACGCCCATGAAATCGCCCCGCAGAACATTCCTCGCGCAATTGGGCCTAAGCTCAATTGGAGTTGCCTGGACCGGTTCACTTCAGCAATCCCTGTTCGCAGCGGCCGTTTCCAACAACAAACTGCCACGCAGCACCCCTGAAGCCCAGGGGGTTGCATCCGAAGCAATCGTCGCCTTTTTGGATGCTCTAGCGGCGAGCAAACACGAGTTCCACAGTTTCATGCTGCTGCGCCACGGCCAGGTGATCGCCGAAGGCTGGTGGTCCCCCTACCGCGCCGAGGCGCGGCACATGCTCTACTCGCTCAGCAAGAGTTTTACTTCAACAGCCGTGGGCTTTGCTGTCGCCGAGGGCAGATTCAAAGTGACGGACCCGATCATAACGTTCTTCCCCGACGAACTGCCGGACAAAGTCAGCGAGAACCTTGACGCCCTCAAAGTTAAAGACCTTCTGACGATGTCTGTCGGCCATGCCGAGGACTCAACCGGCGCGCTTCGCCGCCAGGAGCACTGGGTAAAGACTTTCCTTGGCTTACCAATTAAGAACATCCCGGGCACCGCCTTTCTTTACAACAGCGGCGCTACCTACATGCTTTCAGCAATCGTTCAAAAGGTGACCGGCCAACGCGTCCTGGATTATCTGACGCCACGTTTGTTCCAGCCCTTGGGCATCGAGGGCATGACGTGGGAAGTTTGTCCGCGGGGGATCAACACAGGTGGTTGGGGATTAAGCGTCCGAACCGAGGCCCTCGCCAAATTTGGACAACTCTACCTGCAAAAAGGCCGCTGGAAAGATCGGCAGATCCTGCCGGCGTCATGGGTCGACGAGGCAACCACATTCAAGATTCAACAGCCAGCCCCCGACCTCGATCAGGCTAAAAAAAAGAGCGATTGGCACCAGGGCTATTGTTACCAGTTTTGGCGCTGCCGCCATAACGCGTTTCGCGGCGATGGT
>Ga0310810_10006788_pt1 | contig 12975 bp, 11 predicted proteins | sample NCmetagenome_FD_207641 | JGI IMG/M metagenome (GOLD analysis project Ga0310810, IMG submission 207641) | Soil microbial communities from experimental microcosm in Duke University, North Carolina, United States - NC | ecosystem: Engineered > Artificial ecosystem > Soil microcosm > Unclassified ... | reverse complement strand
GCCCCCGGAAAAAATAGGCGGTGAGCGCCAAGCGCTCGTCCCCTCCAACCAGCCACAAAAAGAATGGCGGCAGCCTCGCGGCCGCCGCCATTCCCCGATTCGCCGCTTTGCCAGTCAGCCCGGCCGGCGTGCAGCGAACACGTCTCGCGGGCCGCGCATCTCGCACGACTCGCAGGCTGTTTGGGAAGAACGGCATGCAGGGCCAGCAATGCCCGCCATCATTCCTCCCTATTCTCCGCCGGAAACAACGTGGCGCGCGGCTTGAGGTTCCCTTGCCGTCCGCTATACAGGGCGGATGAAACTTTTCGATCTTTCCGGTCGCGTCGCGGTGATTACCGGCGGCAATGGTGGAATCGGCCTCGGCATGGCCAAGGGCATGGCCGCGGCGGGCGCCACGATCGTGGTAGCCGGGCGGGATGCGGCCAAGAGCAGCGCAGCGGTCGAGGAGCTCAAGGCGGCAGGCGGGCAAGCGAGCGCAATCGCCGTTGATGTGCTTGACGAAGCGTCCTGCCGGAACCTGATCAACCAAACCGTGAAAGCCCATGGTCGGCTCGACATCCTGGTCAACAACGCCGGCATGAGCATCCGCAAGCAACCCGAACAGTACACGCTGGCCGAATGGCACACCGTGCTCGACAGCAACCTGACCAGCGCCTTCCTGTGCAGCCACGCGGCCTATCCGGCGATGAAGCAGGCCGGCGGCGGCAAGATCATCAATATCGGGTCGATGATGTCGATCTTCGGCGCGCCGTTCGCGACCGCCTATGCCGCGAGCAAAGGCGGCATGGTGCAGATGACCAAGTCGATGGCGACGGCCTGGGCAAAGGACCAGATCCAGGTCAACGCGATCCTGCCCGGTTGGATCGATACCGCCCTGACCCGGCGCGCCCGCGAACAGGTGGCCGGCCTGCACGAATCGGTGCTGAAACGCACGCCGACCGGCCGCTGGGGCGTGCCGGACGACTTTGCCGGCATCGCGGTCTTCCTGGCGGCACCCGCGTCCGATTTCGTGACCGGCGCCACGATCGCCGTCGACGGCGGCTACTCGTCGATGGCGTGAGGCTCAGGCGCCGCCGCGCGACGCCACCAGACCGGGGTTGCGACGGAACTCCGCGCTGCGCAGTTCGGGCGGCAATGCGCGCAGCTGCATGTAATAGGCGAGCTGGCGCTGGGCATTGCGCTCGTCGAGATCGCGCCGACAGAGTTGCAGCGCGTTCTCCATATCGCCCGCCATGGCGAAGGCGAAGGCAAGGTTCTGGCGCATGCGTGAATCGGCGCGCGCCGAGCCCGCCGCGGGCGCGAGTTGGGCGATTGCCTCCTGAGGCGGCCCCGTGATGGCGAGTGACAGTCCATAATTGCTGCGCAGGGTCATGTAGTCCGGCGCGAGCTCGATGCCCCGGCGATAGTTCGCCTGGGCCTCGGCATGGCGGCCCTGCAGATCCAGCGAGACGCCGAGCAGGTTGAGCGCGCGATAGTCCCCCGGGTCGGCGCGCAGGGCGGCATCGATCTGCTGTTCGGCCAGGGCCGGCTGGCCCGCGGCAATGAGCGCTCCGCCAAGGCCGCGTCGGGCCGCGTTGTCGCCGGAGCGCTTGGCCAGGACATCGCGGAATTGGGCCGCCGCCTCCTCGCCCGCGCCGATGACCAGGAACGATTGGCCCAGGCCGAGCTTTGCTTCGACACCGTCGGGGTTGGCCTGCAGGGCGCGCTCATAGAGCGGGATGGCGGCGTCGACGTTGCCCGCCACGCGCGCCTCGTCGGCCCGGCGCAGGGTCGCCTCGTAGCTATCGCCCTTGGCGACCGAGGGCTCGTCACAAGCCGCCAGCGCAACCGCCAGAGCCGCAACGATCAGGGGCGCGAACTTCATTTCGTTACGCGGCGTTCGTAGCCATATCTTTGAAGAATATCAAAATCTTGGGGGTTACCGCAACCGAAGGGCTAAGTCTTGCTGATAATCCCCTTGGGATGAAACCCGATTTTACTGCTGCACGCGGACGGCCTGGGCCTTGGCCTGGAGGAGCGGATTGCCAAGCCCCAGGAAGCGCGCCACCGAGACGAACGTATAGGTCGCGGTGATGGTGGTGCAGGTCACGGCGACGTTGCCGTTGCACGACGCGGTGTTGTCGTACTTGGGCGTCGTCATGCCGTCCGGCCCCCCGATGGCCGAACCCATGCCGCCGGCCATGGCGCTGCGCAAGGTCGACGTCACGTTGGATTCGGACGCGGCGGGATTGACCATGTAATATCGGGCTGCCTGCTGGGTCGCATATTCGAGTGACTGGCGGACGTAGAACATGCGGCCCATCTCGACGATGCCCAGCAGGATCGTGAACAGCACCGGACAGAGGAAGGCGAACTCGAGCATGGCGGAGCCGCGCTGCTCGCCGTAGAGCGCGCCGATCAAACGTCGCATGTCAGGGCACAATCATCGTTACGTCCGCCGATATGCTCGCGGGCATCGCCCAGTGGCTCATGAAGGTGGTGATCCCGCCGACGCTGTTGCTGCTCAGCACCGAGACGAAGTTCCGCGTCGTCGTGACCTTGATGTAGGTCTTCATCCCCGCGCCGCAACTCGGAGTGCAGGCGACAGGAGTGCCGGCCACGCATTCGCAGAACCTTTCGGCGACCGCGCTCACCCCGCTCAAACCGGTGGCATTCTGGGCGGTCGTCTGGATGTTGGCCGTGTCGGTAGGCGCCAGCATGCCGTACTGAGCACCCTCCCGGGCGCCCTGCAGCAGCGCGGATTTCTGCAGGCTGTAGCGCCCGAGATCGAGCAATCCGACCAGCAAGAGGGCCAGGATCGGCAACACAAGGGCGAACTCGATCGCGAAGTTGCCCCCGCGGTCGTCGCGCAGACGCTTCAGGGAATGCCTCAAGACGTCGACCATGCCTGGCCTACTCGACCACCTTGCCCTTGGTGACCGTGGTGGTGGTCGGCACGGTGACCGTCGTCGTGATGCCGGGCACGTCGGTGTTGTAGTAGGTCTTGCAGCCGCCCTTGTAGTTGTTGTTGAACGACGAGAACTTGAGGTACCGGCCGATCCAGACGGTGCAGCCGTTGGTCGAGCCACCGCCGAAGTTGTTGATGCTCGAGATGTCGATCCGATTCTGCGGGAAGTAGATCGCGCCCGACAGGGTGGCGTTGTTGAGCGACGCCACCGTGAAGATCTTGGACGTCGACGCCATGGTGCCGGCAGTGGCGCGCCGGTCCTGGTAGAACAGCACGCCCGCATAGGTGCCGCTGTACGGCGCATTCAGCGTGACGTTGTTCTGCGACGTGATGCTGACGCCGCCGATGTCGGCATTGTTCCCGCTCGTCTGCGTGATCACGAAGGTGGTGCCGGTGGTGGTGCCGCTGTTGTTGATCACGCAATCGGGGCACGACACGTTGTTGTCCGACCGGATGATCAGGTCGCCATTGGTGATGTAGTAGGTGCCCGGCTTGAAATAGACGTTGGAGTTGCTGGAGGCCGTCAGGCCGCCGCAGTAGGTGCCGGGATAGAGCGTCACGCTGCTGCCGGGAGGCGCGCTGTAGTTTGTGTAGTTGCAGCTGCCGGGCGACGGCGTCGGCAGGTTCGCATAGGTATCGAAGACCGTGCCGGTCTGGTTGGTGCGGGCGAGGCCACCATTGGCGGTCAGGGTCAATTGATTGTACGCCGTCACGTCGAACGAGCCGCGCGTCCACACCGAGGCCAGCGTGGCGGTGTTGAACCCGCTCATCTTGATCGAGGCGCTGCTGCCCGTGCCGGTCGCCGTGGTGTTCGAGATGATCGTGCAGTCGGCCGAGAAGTTGTTGAACGAGGTGAAGCTCACGCCCTGCTCGTTGTTCGGCGACAGCGCGAGCAAGCACGCCTCGCCGTTGCTGGCGGTGGTCGTGCTGGTGCTGGATACCGTGTAGGTGCCCGGCGCCGCGACCGAGCGCGCCTTGATGTCGAAGCTGGAGAGCGAGGCGTTGAGCAGCGCCGCGCCGATGCTGAAGCCGGTCGTCTTGGTGATGGTCACCTCGACGGCGTTCGCGTTGCCCGAGTTGGGGCCCGACGCCGGCGGATTGGCGACGGTCACCGTCACGCCGTTGGCGCCATCGGTGAAGCCGTTGCGCTGCGCCTCGTACTTGGCGGTCGCGACGATTGTCGAGGGGCTCTTGGCTGCCATGCTGTCGATCGCGCCGGACAGTGCCGCGGCGTCCGCCGTGCTCTGCATCTGGCGTTTGACGCGATAGAGCTGGCCTGTCTCGACGCCGATCGCGACGGCGCCGGCGAGAACCGGCAGGAACACCACGAAGGTGATGATCGATCCCGATTCATCCCGACGCAGAAGGTGCCAACGGCTGCGCGCGCTGCGAACGGCACGCGATGCGATCTGCATCATGGCGCTTCTCCATCAATATTTGTTCGCCCGGTGGGCGGAAAAACGATTTGACCTGAAATCGTAAGAATACGGTCTAAGTCTAGGAAACCGATACAAATTCTGTCAATGGCTGATACAATTTAGAAGGCGCTCATGATGGCGGGCGCAATCAACACCGTGATCAGCGTCGGCAGGATGAACACCATCAGTGGGACCGTCATGAGGGCGGGCATGCGGGCGCCCTTCTCCTCCGCCTTGGAGGCCCGGGTCTGGCGGAATTCCTGGCTGAGAATGCGCAGCGAGCCTGCGAGCGGCGTGCCGTATTTTTCGGTCTGGCGCAGGGCATTGACCAGCGCGGCAACGGCCGGCGAATCCGACCGCTCGGTCATGTTTTCCAGCGCCTGCTGGCGGTCCGGAAGGTAGGTGAGCTCGATCGCCGTGACCTCGAACTCGGTGGCCAGCTCCGGCATGGTGTTCTGCATCTCGCGCGAGACACGACGAAAGGCGGCGTCGATGCTGAGGCCGGCCTCGACACAGATGGTGAGGAGGTCGAGGCCTTCGGGCAGAAGATAGTTCAGCGCCTCCCGGCGCTTCTGGGCGACATTCTTGACGTAGGCCTCGGGCAGCACGAAACCCGCGAGCACGGCGCCGATGCAGACCGGCATGATCAGGTCGTCCGACACCTGGATGATGCCGGTGACCGAGGTCAGCACGATCATCAGGAAGCCCATCGCCAGCGGCATGGCCAGCTTCACGAAGACGAAGACGACCGTGGCATCGCGCGACATGAACCCGGCGAGTCTGAGCTTGCGCGTGGTCTGGTCCGCGGCGCTGCCTCGCAGCAGGTTGAGGCGATCTGCGATGGTGCGCATCAAGCCGATCGAAGCCGACTTGGGCGACGGCTTGTTGGCGAGTGCCTGCTCGCTGCGGGTCTTCATGCGGCGGGTCTGCAGTGCCCGCAGCCGCGCATCGATCGGCGGCGACCAGGTCAGCGCCATCCAGATCGCCCAGAACACCACGAACGTCGCCACGGCAATGCCGGCGGTGAAGTTCTTCTCCGAGGCGAGGAGGTCGAGTTCCATGCCCGTCAAACCTTGATGGTGGCGATCTTGTTCATGACGAAGATGCCGAGCCCCATGCTGCAGGCGGCGGCTGCGGCGACCATCTGTCCGGTCGGCGTGGTGAAGAGCGGCCCGATGTACTTGGGCGAGATCAGGAACAGCACCCCGCCGACCACGAAGGGCAGTCCGACCATGATCAGCATGGTGGCGCGCGCCTCGGAGGTGAAGGCGCGGATCTTGAGACGCAACTGCTGGCGGGCACGCAGCAGCGCGCTCAGATTTGCCAGCGTCTCCGCAAGGTTGCCGCCCGTGTCGCGCTGGATGGAAAGCGCCACGATCAGGAAGTTGAACTCGTCTGTCTGGACCGTGCGCGAGACGCGCCACATCGCGGCCTCGATCGGCACGCCGAGCTGCATCTCCTGCTGGGCCCTCTGGAAGACGCCGCCGACCGGGTCCTTGATGTCGCGCGCCACGTTGCCGATCGCCTCCTGAACCGGCAGGCCGGCGCGCAAGGCGCGCACGATCAGGTCGACCGCTTCGGGGAACAGCAGATTGAACTGGCGGCCACGCCGCTTGGCCTTCCAGCCGACCACGATGTTGGGGATGCCGACCCCGACCAGCAACGACCCGCCCAGGACGACGCCGGGCGGCAGATCGAGCAGCAGGTAGAGCAGGAACGCGACGCCCACCGCGATGGCGATCGATGCGAAGGCGAAATCGCCCAAGGTGAGATTCATGCCGCTGGTCTGCAGTTTCTGCCGCACCTTGCTGGCATTGGGAAACCACTGCCACAGGAACCTGTCGAGCGTCGGCAGCTTGCCCTGCTTCTCGACCCGGCGCAGCGTCGCCATCTGCAGCGTGCGCTTGCCCGATCTGGTGCGGTCCTCGAGGTCCTCCAGCCGGTCGTTCAGGCGGCGTTCGGCGAAGAACCCGCTGAACACGATGTACAGCGCGATGAATGTGATCGTCACGCCGCCGGCGATCAGCATCGCCGCCTGATCGAGGCTCATCGACTGGCCCAGCCAGGACATCATCCCATCGCCTCCATCAGCACCCGGTCGAGCCCGTAGTACGCCGCACGCGGCAGGAAGTGCGGGCGCAGGCCGGTGCTCTTGAACGCGCCGGCGAGCTTGCCGTCGGCCGCCTCGCCCTTGAATTCGTAGACGAACAGATCCTGCGTGATGATCACCTCGCCCTCCATGCCCATCACTTCGGTGATGTGGGAGACGCGGCGGATGCCGTCGCGCATGCGGCTGATCTGCACGATCAACTGCAGCGACCCGGCGATCTGGGTGCGGATGGCCTTGGGCGGCAGGCTCGCCACGCCCATGGTCACCATGTTCTCGAGGCGGGTCAGCGCCTCGCGCGGCCGGTTGGCGTGCAAGGTGCCCATCGAACCGTCGTGGCCGGTATTCATCGCCTGCAACAGGTCGATCGCCTCGGGCCCGCGCACCTCGCCGAGGATGATGCGGTCGGGCCGCATGCGCAGGGCATTCTTCACGAGGTCGCGCATGCTGACCTCGCCGTTGCCCTCAAGGTTGGCAGGCCGCGTCTCCAGCCTCACCACGTGCGGCTGCTGCAGACGGAGTTCAGCGGCGTCCTCGATGGTGACCACGCGCTCGCCGTTCTCGATCATGCCGGACAACGCATTCAGCATCGTCGTCTTGCCCGAGCCGGTGCCGCCCGACACGATGAGGTTCAGCCGGCAGCGCGCCGCGATGCGCAGCACCGTCGCCATCGCCGGCGAGATATTGCCTTGCTGCGCCATCTGATCGAAGCCGATCTGGCGCTTGCCGAACTTGCGGATCGACACCGACGCGCCGTCGATGGCGAGCGGCGGGATGATGATGTTGACACGGCTGCCGTCCAGCAGGCGCGCGTCGCAGATCGGGCTCGACTCGTCGACGCGCCGGCCGATGCGGCTGACGATGCGGTTGCAGATGTTGAGAAGGTGGGTGTTGTCCTCGAAGGCGATCGAGGTGAGCTCGAGCTTGCCGCGGCGCTCGACATAGATCTGCTTGGGCCCGTTGATCATGATGTCGGTGATGCCCTCGTCCTCGAGCAGCGGCTCGAGCGGGCCCAACCCCATCATGTCGTTGACGATCTGGTAGACTAGGTCGTCCTGCTCCGGACGATTGAGCTGCACGCGCTGCTCGGCCAGCAGTTCCGCCACCAGCCCCTCGAGCTGGCGCACCAGCTCCTTGCGCGGCAGGCTGACGGCGGCGGCGAGGTCGATGCGCCGCATGATCAGCGGCTGCACGGTCCGCCGGGCCTGCTCGATCTTGCTGCGCGACAGCCGGCCATTCGACTTGTCGACGACTTCGACGGGCGGCGCCTTGTCGGCCTCCCAGGCCACCAGCTTGGGCTCGGCCACGGGCCGGTCGAGGCTTGGCGAGCCAGGTGGCTGCAGGACCGCTACCTGGGCCGGTTCGACTGGCACGATTTCGGCCGGCATGGGCGCCGGCTCTGGCGGACTGAAGGCCTGCGCCGGCAGCAGCGGCCTCAGGACATCCGCCACATGGCCGCGCAACTCGAGCGGCGACAGCACCACGCCGTTTTGGCGGAAATGGATCTGTGCCTGCTGTCCCGCCTGCCGCGCCACCTCGCCCGGCGGCATGCCATTGTCGATCAGTTCGCGCAGGCGCGGCGCGACAGAACTGGAAAGGCTGGCCGCCGCCGCGGCGAGGCGGGTCTCACGATCGCCCGGTGCTTCCGGGCGCAGGTCACCACGGCGGCCCAGCCGGTCGAGGGCACCGCCCGGTGCCGCCACCGGCTCGACGACGGAACTCTTGTTCAGCCGACCGAACATTGGCGGTTATTTCCTCTTCAATTGCAGATTCTGGGCGAAGCGCAGGAAAGCGCGCGCGGCACCCGCGCCCTTCTCCGGCTGGTCGTCCTCCGCCTGGTCGAGCGCGGCGACCAGCGGCCGCAGTGCCTTGATGATCGGGCTGTTGGGCGCCGCCTCGGGCAAGGGTTTGCCGAAATTCACCGCGGCCAGCGCCGCCAGGGTATCGGCCGGGAGCTGGCAGTCGACCTTGCGCTTCAGCGTGCGCTCGAGGTCCGCCACCTTCACCGCGGAGCGGCGGGGATCGATGATGCCACTGGTCACCATGTGCAGCCGCGCCTGAGGCGCCACGTCGTGGGCGAGTTGATGCAGCCGCATGGCGTCGCGCACGCCGGGCAGCGACAGGTCGGTGACGAGCACGATGTCGGTCGAGGCTTCGATCAGCTGCCGCTGGATCACCGGGTCGCCGCGCGGGACATCGGCCACGATCCAGCGGAATCGGCGATGCACGGAGCGCAGGAAGTCGGTCGCGGCATGCGGACGTGCCTGGAAGCCGCCGCCAGGCGGCTCCTCGGCGCCGATGGCGTAGAGGAAGTCGTTCTTTTTCTGCGCCACCTGCTGGATGAACAGCGCATCGATGCGGTCGGGCTGGTCGAGCGCCTCGCGCAAGGCGTCGATCGCCTCGAGGTCGAGCGCCAGCATCAACGAGCCGTAGTGCAGGTCGAAATCGATCAGCAGAACCTCTTCCTTCAGGCGCGTGCCCAGCATGCTCGCCAGCGTCACGGCGAGCGTGGTGGCGCCGACGCCACCGCGTGCGCCGATGACGGACAGCGTGCGCGGCTTGGCAGCGGTCTTGCCGGCGGCCGCCGAGCCGCCGGCGCGCTCGCGCAGTTCCAGCGCCCGGTCGACCGCGCGGCCCATCTGCCCTTCGGCCAGCGGCAACGCGAGGTAGTCGCTGAAACCGGCGCCCACGAGATCGCGATAGAGCGCCACGTCGTTGATGGTGCCGACACCAATCACGATGCAACTGCTGGGCAGCGCGGTCTTGAGCGCGGCCGCATCGGCCATCGGGTCGGTCGCACCGCCCAGGTCGACGATCAGCAGATCGAGTTCACGCGGCCATTCGGTCAGCGCCAGCGCTGTGTCGATCGAGCCCTGCTGGATGTTCGCCTTGCCCAGCGTCAGGCTGAACAGGTCCGACGAGATGCGCCCCTGCGCCACCGAATCGGTGACGAAGGCGATAGCGGTGATCGACTGGCTCTCTTCGGCGACGGGCTGAACGACTGCGGTTGCTGCCATGGTTCTCCCTCAAGATCACTGTGCGGACGAGCCGCCGCCGGTGGTGGCACCACCGCCGCCGCCACCTGCGCCACCGCCGCCGCCGCCGCCACCACCACCGCCTCCGCTCCCTCCCATGGGGTCGCGGACACGGCCCTCGCGATAGCGCTGCACGGCATCGGCGCTGACCGTTCCGTCGGCCGGGCCGGGCGACCGCCCGACGGCTGCGTCGCGCGGACGGGCCAGCATCTGGCCCATGTTGTAGGCATCGGCGCAGCCCAGGCCGGGCATCGCCGATTCGTTGGGGTTCCACATCGTGGACGGCGTGTAGGTCGGGCAGTTGAGCGCGGCGATGCGATACTGCGAGCGCACCACCACCACCTGTTCCGCGCCGCGCACCATCGACGGCTCGGCCGATGCGCTCACCCACCGCGCGCCGGCCTGTGCCAGGGTATGCGCCACCTGGGCCGAGCGGCTGTGCTGGAGCGGTCCGCCGAAGCCGTCGGTCAGGACGACGAATTCGTCGCGCTGGCCGCGGCCGGCGACCAAGGCGCGAAGCTGATGCTCCTGCGCCGGATCGAGTCGAGCGGCGCCGGGGGCGAAGTCGACCGCCAGCAGCGCGTCGGCCCTCGTCGGCGTGTAGCGGGCATCGACCGCTGCCTGCTCGGCGACCGGATCGCCGCAGGCAGCCAGGGTCAGGGCGGCAAGAAGGGGAAGAAGAGCGGATTTCATTTTTTCTTTGCTCCTAGTCGAGCTTGAAGCCGGCAGAGGGACCGGCGTACTGCTCGCGTCCGACCGACAGACGCTGGGGCGGCGTCGGATGGTTCAGGCGCTGCATCAGCAGGCGATCGACGTCGGTCGGCGGCACCCGACCGGACAGCGGCGTGCGCAGCTGCCCGCTGGTCGGCTCGACGAAGTACGGCGTGATGACGATCACCAGCTCCGTCTCCGCGCGCTGATAGGCGTCGGACTTGAAAAGCGAGCCGAGGACCGGCACGTCGCCCAGCCACGGCATCTTCTTGATGTCCTGTTGCGACGTCTGCTGCAGCAGGCCGGCGATCGCGAAGCTCTGGCCGCTGCCGAGTTCGACGGTGGTCATCGCGCGGCGTGTCTGCACCGCCGGCACCGTGACCACGGCGGTCGTGGTGAGCGGCACGTTGATCGAGCCGACTGCGGAGAGCTGGCTGACCTCCGGCGCGACCTTGAGGTTGATTCGATCGCCCAGGATGGTCGGGGTGAAGGCAAGGCTGATGCCGACCTGCTTGTAGGTGACCGAGAACGTGCTGCCGGTCAGGCCCGCCTGGGGAGCGATCACGGGAATCTCGCCGCCGGCCAGGAAGCTCGCCGTCTCGCCGGACATGGCGACGAGGTTCGGCTCGGCGAGCACCGTCGCCTGGTTCTGGGTGGCCAGGAAATCGATCAGGGCGTCGAAGTTGCCCCCCGTGATGCGCAGCAGGGCCGAAGACGGGCCGCCGGTCGACTGCTGCGTGGCGACGGCAAAGCCCGAGCTCACCGCGCCGAAAAGCGGCGCTATGCCAAGGCCGTTGATGCTTTGCCAGTTGACGCCGACCCGTTTCAGCGCCTCGCGATGCACCTCCGCGACCTTGACCCTGAGCTGGACCTGGTTGGGGGCCTCGACCTTGATGTTGTTCAGCACCTTGGCGTTGCTGCCGCCAACATGCTGCAGAGCCATCTTGCGGGCATCCTCCGCCGCCGCCGCCGAGCGCACGACGCCGCTCAACACGATCGCGTCGCCCTGGTTGTCGATCCGCACGCCGTTGCCGGGATGCAGTGCATCGAGCGAGGCTTTCATGCGGCTGATCGGCGACGTGACGCTGACGATCGTGTTGAGCAGCACGCGATCCTGGTCGTCGACCGCATAAAGCACCGTGTCGCCGGGCTTCTTGGCGAAGACGTAGACCATGGTCGGCGACTTGACCTGCACGTCGGCGATGTCGGGGGCGGCGATGAACACCGTCGAGGCCGCGCCGGGCAGCTTGATCGCCGTGCCCTTGTTGACCTCGAGCGTCAGCGTCGGCTGCTGGGGCGGCACGAGCTGGCTCTGCGCGAACGGCCGGCTCGGCGCACCGCTCACCGATGGCGGCGCGGGTGCCGCACCGGACGGCGGGATCGGCACCGGTTGCGGCTGCGCCTGCGCCTCGCGGATCTGCGGCGCCGGTACCAGCGACTCGGCCGTCGGCAGCGGCGGCGGCGCAGACGGCGAGGCCATCGGCGGCACGCCGATCGTCGGCGTCAGCGACGCATTCACGATCGGCGCACGATGCGGCAGAGCCGTCGGCGCCGTCGGGTTCTCCGGCTTCGCCTCGACCGCTTTCGCCGCCGTCGCCTTGGCCTCGACGGGCTTCACTTCCGCGGGCTGCGCCGGCGCCGCGCCGAGCGCCGCCTTTGTCACGCGCTCCGCCTCGCGGCGATTGAGCTCGTCGGCGACGTTGTCCGTCGGCGTGACCTTGGGAACGTGCTTCTTGGCGTGCTTTGCCGGCTTTGGCTTGGTCTGCACGAGGACGTCGGGCTCGGCACTGACTTGCGCCATCACCAGCGTCGACTGGAAGGCAAAGCTCAGCGACGCCGCGAGCGCCAGCATGGCGCCGCAGCGGCGCCATGCTGGCGGCCGTACGATTGCGAGGGGGAGCGATTTCATTGGTGATCGCCTTGGATCGTTCGGGTGAAGGGGGTGGCGTTGATCGGCTTCTCTTCTTTGCGGCCGGGCTCGCCTATGGTCGAACCGTCGAGGTCCTGCTTGACGCGGCCGGCACCGCGCAGGACGAAAACCTGCCGGGTCGGATCGGGAGCCGGAGCGCTCGATGGCATCGGCTTGATCAGGCGACTGACCTGGGCGTCGTGGGTAAAGCTGTCGCCGGGCTCGGCCGGCGCATTTTCCGACATCTCGCCGTCGCGCTTGTCGTCGGGGTCCTGCAGGCTGCGCAGCACGAGCGAGAGGTCGCCCATCTTGACCGCGAGGGTAACGATCTCGCTTTGCTTGGGCGTGAGTTCCAGGGTGGCGGTCTTGGCGACGTCGGGCTTGTCGCCCGGCGAGAAATCCAGTCGCTGATCCATCGCGATTACCCGCGCGTTGCGCAGCACGGTCTCGGTCGCGGTGTGCTGGCCGCCCCCCTTCTCGGCGGTCAACACATGGGTCAGCAGGACGTCGACGCGGTCGCCGGCATAGATGAAGCCCGACACGGCCGAGGTGGCGGTGATCGGCACGCTGACGGCGCGGGTGCCGGGCTGCAGCACCGCTGCCATGAAGCCGCGCGTGCCGGCGAGCACCAGCTTGCCTTCGGTGATCGGCTCGCCGGGCGCGATCGGGCCGCGCGCGACGGCGCCGACGAAGTCCGACATCGGCCGCTTGCCCTCGACGACATAGGTCGGCGCGAGGCTGCCCTCGGGCCAGGACTGCCAGCGCAGATCGTCCGGCTTCACGATCTGGCCGGTATGCACGGCATTGCGCGCCACCAGCACCTGCAGGGTCGGCGCGACCACCGGTGC
>Ga0310810_10006786_pt1 | contig 12977 bp, 13 predicted proteins | sample NCmetagenome_FD_207641 | JGI IMG/M metagenome (GOLD analysis project Ga0310810, IMG submission 207641) | Soil microbial communities from experimental microcosm in Duke University, North Carolina, United States - NC | ecosystem: Engineered > Artificial ecosystem > Soil microcosm > Unclassified ... | reverse complement strand
AGCCGGGCTTCATCCAGAAGCAAAGGCAGGCGTTTGCGATGGAGGGCAAGAACTACGACGAGCTGCTCTTTGGAAATGCGCTTTACCACAACCTCGGTGGCGGCAAGTTTGAGGAGACTGACATCGAGGCCGGCCTTGAGACCTTCTGGCCGTGGGGGATCGCGACCGGCGATTACGACAACGATGGCCACGAGGACGTCTTCATCACCTCGGGGATGGGTTATCCGTTTTACTACTGGCCCAACCAGCTGATGATGAACAACGGCAACGGCACCTTCCGTGAGCGCGGCGCCGCGCTTGGTATCGAGCCCCCTGTCGGCGGCGTCAATCAGGAAAAGAACATCGGTGGTAAACCAGCCGCGCGAAGCTCGCGCAGCGCAGTCGTGGCCGACTTCGTCGGCGACGGCCGCCTGGACATCGTGACCAACAACTTCAATGATCGCCCCTACTTCTTCACGAACCAATTTCCGAAGAAGAACTATGTGGAGTTTCGACTCACTGGAACGACCAGCAATCGAGATGCGATCGGTGCCGTGATTCGCCTTTGGGCAGGCAAAACGGTGATGGTCAGGGAGGTGAATCCGGCCGGCGGTTATCTCGCCCAGTCCAGCCGGACCGCGCATTTCGGCCTCGGCGACCACAACAGTGTCGACAGCGTGGTTATCCGGTGGCCGCGCGGGCTGCTGCAAACAGTGAGGAGGCCGCCGATCAATGCACTACATCATATCAAGGAGCCCGCGCAGTAACGTTCGGCGCGCCAGCGGGTGTCGTTGGCTGTGAGAAAGAAGGTTGAGGCAACGAATTAGTCCTTGGCAAGCTGACACCTGAACTGACACCTCAGCCGCACAAAAAAAAATCCCGGACCGCTAACGTGCTGGAAAACCCCAATGTGGAGCGCAACAATAGCGCTGGGTTAGTTCATTTCAGCAGAGCGGGAGATATCGCAAAACCGAAGTACAGCGCCGCCGAGTAAACAATCCTACAGATCGAGCCAAACAACGGGGGAAGCGGAGCGTACCCTTCTCTCTATACTCGTTGGGCCGAAAGCAGTTGCGCGCGGAGGCGTCGCGTTGGGATCGCCTGGTGCCGCGATAACGAGGATGATGCGCCCAGTCACGTAATAGCGCACAACACCGAGAACGCGATCGGGCGACGGCCGGATAGCAGGTTCCAACGGAGCACGTAATGCGAAGCGTCTGGCGCGAACGTCCGCGGCGCCCGACGAAGCTTCGAGCGCCCCGCTGTGACGTCGCCGTTCATACCGAGGCCGCAATGACCCCAAGTCGAACGCCCGCGCACCGGGCGAGGGGTCTGAGGCGAACCGCAGAGTTGGCCGACATTAGTCCGGCCTACCTATGACGGAACTGCCTACCGAGCGGACGCGAGAAAGTCTTTGACCGCCTCATAGAACTCCCTTCGATCCGGCTTTTCCCCGTGCCTTGCTCCGGGCACGATAACGAATTTGGCGTTCGGCAGAATCGCGGCCTGACGCTGCGCGGCCGCACGGGATGGCGGGCAGTATGTAGTCCTCGAGCAGCTGCGCGGTCTGCTGCGCCGTGCGCGGGCGATTGTAGTTCTGGCGCGTAACGACGATCTGAGCGTCGAGGTCGGGGATCGTGAGGATCACGTTTCCTCCGTTCCCCGCCATGAATGTCCCCTCCGAGGACTCGCACGCCGTGCGGTACTTCTGATGCCAGAACAGATATCCGTATCCCAGCGCGCCGCCGTACGCCTGTCGATAGGTACCGGTTGCCGCGCTGATCCAAGCCGAGGGCAGCACTTGCGCGCCGTTCCACGCGCCTCCATTCCCGACGAGCATCGCGAGCTTGGCCAGGTCGCGCGAGCGGAGTCCCAAGCCACCACCGGTCATGACCTCGCCGCTGGGCGAGTACTGCCACTCCCACTGCGAGATCCCCAGCGGGCGAAGGAGACGTCGCTCGACGTAGTGATCGACGCGCTCTCCCACTGCGCGCTGCACCGCTTGTCCCAGGAGCACCGCGTTAGTGGTGCAATAGCGCCACGGCCCCAAGCCCGTCGAGTCGCGCCGGTAGGCGGAATCGGAGGGAAGGTCCACCGCCCACCGCGTCCAGGCCCGTGTGTCGTGCATGTTGTTCTCGTTGCCCGGGCTCTTGTCCTCGTCATCGTTGCAGGCGAGCGCCGACGACATGGTGAGGGCGTCACGCAGCGTGATGGCTTCCTTGAGCGAGTCGTCGTGGGCGAATGGACGCATGTCGGCGAGCAGCGAGAACAGGGGCTGGCTCACCGAACGGAGTTTGCCGTCCGCGATGGCCGCGCCGACGGCAAGGGACGTGATCGACTTGGTCGCGCTGCGCGTGTTGTTCAGCAACTCGCGCTGGCCCGGTTCCGCATACAACTCGTAGACAAGGCGGCCACGGTAGACAATGAGCACGCTGGTCGTCTTTGGGGCGAGGTCGCCGCGGAGAACGTCCGCGATGCGTGACAGACGAGCCGTGTCCAGCCCTAAGGCGGCGGGATTGGCGACTCGAAGCCCGTCGTGCAAATCCGGCGGCCGCGCAGTTTGGGCGTGCGCGGCTCCGGCAATTGTGAACCACGCGCCGAGAGCGCACCTGTTAAGCATGCCGGTAACGTTGTATGCAACACGACCCTTGTCAAGAGCCGATGGTCATTATCCGAGTGGCCCAATCTCCAACGACATCGGCGCAGCGAGTCATTGCATGCAACGCTGCATTCGTCTACCTTTGGCGAATGAGGCCGCTCACGCCCGTTTTGCCCGTGCCCGCAGCCCGTTCTCGGCGGCGGCCGCCGCTCGCGCCCGAGCACGGACGCTCCGGAGAGCGGACGTATCTGCTCATCCGCAACGCGATCATCCGCAGCCAACTGGCGCCCGGCGCCCCGGCCAGCGAAGAACTGCTCGCGCGCCGCTTCGCGGTAAGCCGCACGCCGATCCGCGAAGCGCTGGGTCGCCTGGCCCGGGAGCGATTTCTCGTCGCCGCCACGGGCGGCCGCCGAGTCGAGCTGCGCGTCTCGCCGGTCGACCCGGAAGAGGTCCCACAGCTGTGGCGTGCCATCGGGGCGCTCGAGTCGGCCGCGATCACCGCGGTGGCGGTCATGCCCCGCGAGGCGCGCGCGTCGCTTGCGGACGCCATGCGCGAGGTCAACGAGCACTTGATCGAGGCTGCCGAAGACCGACCTCGGGACACCGAGCGCATCTTCGAGCTCCAGAGCGCGTTCCATCAGACGTTTATGAATCGGTGCGCCAACCACCACATCGCGGCGGCATACGACGTCCTTCGCGCGCACGTGCGGCGCTATGAATGGATCGGCTGCGGACCAGCATCCGACGCGGACTACGGCCCCTCGACCCGCGAGCATCGAACGATCCTGGCCGCGATTCGCATCGGCGATGCCGAGCGTGCGGCGACGTTGCTCGTGGACCACTGGGCCACGTCGGGGAAGCGCGCGCGCGGCGTCATCCGCCGACTGCTCATCGGATGACTCGATGCAGGACATCTCGATAGGTCAGGCCATTGCCGCGATTGCATTCTTTGGTGCGATTGCGATCACGGTGCGTGCAATTGCCCAAGTCTGAACGGCGCGGATCGCATATCGCGGACGCCGCCGATGGCGGCGTTGATGTGCTGGCGCGTTTGGAGCAATTGCAGTCGTCGGTCGACACCTTGAGTGTGGAAGTCGAGCGCGTATCGGAGGCGCAGCGTTTCACCAGCCGGTTGCTTGCCGAGCGGTCAGGTCGCAACGGGTCGTGATCTGAAACACGCGAATCTGGCGTCGTCTCATTGACCGCGTCGCCATGGTCGCATTCTTTTATCCAAACGGGGGTGCAGGGCCGACTGAACGCATTCTCACGCAGTCACGGTCGGTGACAACCTGCAGCTTGCGGCCGCCTTGCGGAACGATCCTGATCCGGTCGTTTTGGGGAAGGCGCTGGCGACGATCGACGAGATCGCCGATCGAATCGCGACCGACGATGAGCGTGCAGTCTTGAGGAGGTAATCCGAAAAGCTTGCGGAGCTCGAGCACGTACCTGGAATGGGATTTCATTCCACGCGGCGGAAGTTCGCAACGATCTTAAGCTTCCACCAATCTCCGGGACTTGGCATACATGGGCGGCTGCAAGTCGCCGGTCACGCTGTTAACCGTGTATCAGCAGCCGGATCTGAAGGTCTAGGCACCCGCGCTAACGGAATTCTCGACCGCGCCAACGCGCTTTCGAACCGCTCCGATGTCGCGCACCGGGCGAACCTCAATTGATCCAGTGGTCGTCCATGGAAACTCCGCCGCCATCTTCACCGCCTCGTCCATATTCTCTGCTTCGATGAGGTTGAAGCCGGCCAGCATCTCTTTTGATTCTGTAAACGGACCATCCGTTATCGTGAGTCGACCCTTGCGTGTGCGCAGCGTCTTGGCCGTGGATGGCCTCTCGAGCTGCTGTGCATCGAGAAGCCTCCCCCCACTGCGCAGATCGTCCGCGTGCTCGATGCAGCCCCGCATCGTCGCGTCGAACTGCTCCGACGGCATCGCGTCGATCAGGGCGTCGTCGGTGTAAATCAGGACCATGAACTTCATGCTAACCCCTTACGATTCAACGTTTCCGAAGGACTGCCCGCGCCGGTGCACCTTCGTGTCCTCCAACTTTAATCGGCAGCACAATCAGGTCGTAATCGCCGGCGGGAACGGAGTCTAGCGACAGGCCCTCCACGATTGGAATCCCCTTGCCGAGAAGAATCCGATGCGTCATCGGTGCCGGCGCACCGAACTGCTCGGCCGAGAGATAATCCACGCCCACCAATCTCACTCCGGCATCGGCAAGCAGCTGCGCTGCGTCAGGCGCGACATAAGCGAAGTCGTGGTGAAAGACCGGTGAGGTCATCCAGCCCCGCAGCGCGCTCCTGGTGCGAAAGAGCACGCGCTGTGCGCCCTTCCACTGGTGCCGGTTCAGCTCGGCGGCGTCGATCGCCTGCACATTGTCGGGGATGTCGATCACTCGTGCCGGTCCGATGAGTGCATCGAACGGCACATGGTCGATCGACGCGCCATCGCGCACGAAATGCATCGGCGCATCGATGTGCGTTCCCGCGTGCGCGCCCAGCGAATACGATGAGAGCGTGAGTGCGTCGCCTTTCCGCATATCCATGACAACCTCGAACTTGAGCGGTGCGTTTCCCTCGTACACAGGCGTCGTCGCGGGATCCAGCGTAGTCGTCGCATCGATCCACCCGCTGGACAGAACCGATATGTCCGACGTGTAAAGCGACGCGGATTGGGGTGAGGGCGAACATGCCACCCCAGTCACAAATACGACCGCTGCCATGCCGACACCTTGTCGGATGCCGCATCTCTCCGTCCCCATGAACCCCCCTCTGCCAAAAAGAGACATTCACCGCCCAAGTATGCATTTCCCAAAGCCGCGCATCGAACCGTCCTCCGGTTTTCGCGCCCGGCGGGAGGCGTCGAGCGGGCAGCAGGCGGCAGCGTAGTTAAGAACTCGCGCAACAATTTGCGCTCAATCCAGATCGGGCGCACCCCGCGCGCCGGAGGGTTCAGACCAGAAAGCTCAGAGCAATCGTGAATCCGAGCCCAGCGACGCCAATTATCGTCTCCATGACTGTCCATGTCTTTAGCGTTTGCGGGACAGTCATATTGAAAAACTCCTTGATCAGCCAGAATCCGGCGTCATTCACGTGTGAAAGCATGAGTGCCCCCGCGCCTGTCGCGAGCACCAACAGCTCGGCATGTGTCCCGGGCGTCGCCGCCGCGATGGGCGCGACGATTCCTGCGGCCGTCGTCATCGCCACCGTCGCCGATCCGGTGGCGACGCGTATCAGCGCCGCGACGATCCAGGCAAGGATCAGCGGCGACGCATGTGATCCGATTGCGAGCGCGGCGATGGCGCGCCCGACGCCACTCTGCACGAGCACCTGGTTGAACCCGCCGCCTGCACCGATCACCAGCAATATCGTCGCTGTCGGTGCCAGGCAATCGTTGCAGAACTTCAGGATCTCCGCGCGCGTAAAGTGTCGCGCTCGACTGAGCGACCAGAACGAGAAGAGCAGTGCAAGGAGAAGCGCCACAATCGGATTGCCGATGAAATGCACCGCGGACCCGATGGGGCTTGCGGGGTCTAGTGTAGCGTCGCCGACGCTGGCGAGGATGATCAGTATCACCGGGATCAACACTGTGAAGAGCGAGATCCCGAAGCTCGGCATTTCCTGCTGTGTGCCACCGGAAGCGCCTTCGAGCTGTGCTGCCATCGGATTGAACGCCGGCAGCACGATGCGCGGCGAAATCCATGTGGCGAAGATTGGGCCCGCGAGGGCGGCGGTCGGCAGCCCGACAAGCAAGCCGTAGATGATCGTGCGTCCGACGTCGGCCTTGTATGCGGTCACGGCCAGCATCGCGGCCGGGTGCGGCGGCAACATCCCGTGCACAACCGAGAGGCCGGCGACGAGCGGGATTCCGATCTTGATCAGCGACAATCCCGTCCGACGCGCGATCGTGAATACGAGTGGGATCAACAAAACGAATCCCACCTGGAAGAACACGGGGATCCCGACGATGAATCCCACGATCATGAGCGCCCAATGAACTCGACTCTCGCCGAAGACCTCGATGAGCGTCGTCGCGATGCGAGTGGCCGCGCCCGACTCCGCCATCATCTTTCCCAGCATCGTACCAAGCCCCACCACGACGGCGATGAATCCCAATGTGGTTCCGACGCCATCCTGGAACGACTTTACCGCGGCCGCGGGCGGCATCCCGGCAACCACTCCCATGCTGAGCGAGACGACGATGAGAGCGACGAACGGGTGCACCTTGAATCGCGCGATGAGCAGGATGAGCGCGATCACCGCGGCTAGCGCGTAAAGCAACAGGAGAGTCGACGGCGTCATGTCGAGGCTCGACCCACCAGATCGGCGACTATGTCCGCCGGCGACTCTCTGACGTCACACTCCCAGACACGTTCGTCAGGTCCAGGCTCGTCGAGTGCGGCGAACTGGCTGTCCAGCAGAGACGAAGGCATGAAGTGTCCCCTTCTGGTGCCGAGACGTTCAGCGATCAGCGCTCGAGCGCCCTTCAGGAAAATGAAGCGGACCTCGCCGGCTTCAGTCCGCAACAAATCGCGATATGATCGCTTGAGCGCGGAGCATGACACTACCAGCCCTGTCCGGGCGTCCTTTGCCGCACGCAATCGCGCGGCGATCGAGCGCAGCCATGGCGCGCGGTCCTCGTCCGTCAATGCGATTCCAGACGCCATGCGCTTTACGTTTTCCTCGGGGTGAAAATCATCACCTTCGACAAACTCGACGCCCAGCGAACGAGCGAGTGCCGAACCGATCACCGTTTTGCCGGAGCCGGAAACGCCCATCACGACGTAGAGGCCTTTCTTCATCGGCCACAATTTGCGCCCCTGACGCGCGCCAGGGCCACCCGAACCAACGTTGGTCCGAGCGAATCCCGGCGCGGCAGGATACTAATGATCGGACAGAACCTCGCCGAGCGCGTCCAACCGATCCGACCAATACTGCTTGAGACGCTCCGCCGTGTCGCGGTCGGGCAGTTTCTCGTGCTGCACGGCGACCGAGCTCTTCGACTTGCCCTTGGCGGCAAATCCAATCGCGATGATGCTCTGGTCGTTCCAATCCAATCGCATCGATTTGGGCTCAGTCGCGGTACGCACGTTCACCTTTGCGCCGTCCAGCCATCGCCGCCGCGTCTTCGCGTCGGCCCACGCTTCGAACAGCACTGTCACTGGCACATTGAAAGTGCGGGACTTGGTCGCTTCGTAAGATCCGTCGCGCCTCTGTCCGCGCGCGCGCAGACCTTTGATGCGCTCGTATCCGACCGTGACTGTCTGCGACCACCAGCCGGGGATCTTGTATTTCGTATTCACCAGCGTGGCGATCTCGCGGTGCGACATCTGCTCCGCGTCGTGACGATCGAGAGCGTGAACCCACCGCTCCCACGTGCAGCCCGTCTTCGCCTTGATGGTCGCGTCGCTCGTTCCGGCGAGCGCCGCGTAATCAATGGCTTTGCTTGCAACGGGCGGCGCAGCTTTGGAAACCGTTGCTGGCTTGGGCTTCTTGATGATGTGGGCGCGGGCAGCGGTATAGGCTTCGCCCGTCTTGGCCATGCGAGCGCGAACAAGGCGCTTGAGATCCTTATTGAGTGGCATCGTCATTTCTCCTTTGGGCACACCACGGCGTTCTCCCCAGCAGTGCGCCATGGCGACGCAAAGGAATCGACGAAACCAATCCGGGAGTGTGCCCCCCTTTGCCTCTCATTGGACTCCGGCTGGGGCAGAGTCTCAAGAGGTTAGGCGCGGATCGCCGCCGCGAACACAATGTGATATTCGGCCGGCAACGTCAAGTCACCTGCGCTTAGCCACCAGAATTGGCGTTGGATTCCCCCGTCCCCCCCCCCCGGAGCCTCTGCTGATCGATGCCACGATCGGAATCGCAACGAAGGGAATGTGCCCGAGCAGTTGAACCCACCAGCGAAAGTTGATTGTCGGCGGCCGATGCACGAGTAGCGGGATGACCGCCAGCGACATCACCAGCCAAATGAACGGTCCGTAGCCGTTGTGGTTCCACCGTTCAAAGCTTCCTTGCCCAGCAGCACCGATGCGACGCCCTGCCACAGGCGTGTCACCGTGGAGTGGTAAAACACAGTGACCAGAACGCTGGAGAAGATTGCGTCGATGACGCCCGTCACGAGACCGGCGCGTACTAGCCGGGATACGATATCGCGATTCGTGGACGCAAAGGATACGACTTCATTCGACATTCCGCACTCTCGTCCGTTTTGAGAGTCGCCAAGCTGTCCGGCACTTCCGCCTCCGGTTAACTTCTACAGGTAGCCAAACATCCAAAAAAGAAGCAACCATGCCCGATAAATCCCGCACTCCAGTAATCGTCGGCGCCGCCCGCACGCCCATTGGCAAATTCCTCGGCGCTCTTTCTCCATTGAGCGCGCCCGATCTTGGTGCCGTCGCCATCCGTGAGGCTCTCAAGCGCTCGAAGGTCCCCGCGGAAGACGTCCAGGAAGTCATCATGGGCCACGTCATTCAGGGCGGGACCGGACAGGCGCCGGCGCGACAAGCCGCTCTCAAGGCCGGACTCCCGGCGACAGTGTCTGCGGTGACCGTCAACAAGGTTTGCGGCTCCGGTCTCAAGGCGGTGATGCTCGCATCGCAGGCCATCAAAGCCGGCGATGCCCAGGTCATCGTCGCGGGCGGACAGGAATCGATGTCCAACGCGCCCTACTACGTCTACGGAATGCGGAGCGGGGTCAAACTCGCGGATCAGAAGATGATCGACGGCATGATCAAAGACGGACTCTGGTGCGCCTCATGTGACGTCCACATGGGCAGGCATGCCGAGTACACGGCAAAAAAGGCGGGCGCGACGAGAGAAGAGCAGGACGAGTTCGCCGCGGCGTCACATCGCAAGGCCGTTAGCGCGATCGAAGCAGGGAAGTTCAAGAGCGAGATCGCGCGCGTTGAGATTCCCGGCAAGAAAGGTCCGACTGTCGTCGACACAGATGAAGGCCCCCGCAAGGACGCCACGGCGGAGACTCTCGCCAAACTTCGACCCGCGTTTCCCGGCAAGAATGGCGACGCGGACGACCTCACTGTCACGGCCGGAAATGCATCGAGTCTGAACGACGGCGCCGCCGCCCTCGTTGTCGTCTCCGAGGAATACGCGGAAGCACACAATCTCGAGATTCTTGGCCGCATCACCGGGTACGCCACCGGGGCAACGAACCCGGAAGATCTTTTCTTCGCACCGATCAAAGCTGTGCGTAACCTGATGAAGAAAACCGGCGCGTCAATCGGCGACTACGATCTCATCGAAGCCAATGAAGCCTTCGCTTCTCAGGCGCTCGCCGATGGCGAGGAGCTCGGCTGGGATTGGAAGCGCGTGAATGTCAACGGCGGCGCGATCGCGCTCGGACACCCGATCGGTGCGAGTGGCGCGCGCGTGCTTACGACGCTCCTCTATGCGATGAAGGAGCGCGGAGCAAAAAAGGGACTGGCCACGCTATGTCTCGGCGGCGGCGACGCCGTTGCGCTCAGCGTCGAGCGCGCCAACTAGCAAGTATTGACCGCCCCGCCGCAAAACGCAGTCAGCCAGCGGAGATCATCCGCGACGCTGCCACCCAGAGCACAGAAGCTCCTCGGCGTGGTGTGGCGGATCGTCGTGTTCTACGCGATCTGCATCGTCACGCTTTTCCTGCTGCAGTCGATCGCTCAGGCAATCGTGGGCCCGAGAGTAGCGGACCCACTCGGCGTTCCGTTCCAATGGATCAGCCTCACCAGTGTCGTCGTGGCCACGTGGATAATGCTAAGGCGCGTCGACAAGCTCTCCTGGGGCGAGGCCGGTCTCGACGCCGCGGCGGCGTCGCCGCCGACGGTTGTGAAAGGCGCCGCGCTCGGTGGGCTCACCATCGGCATCGCCAGCCTCGCTCTCTTGGGGACGCACATGCTGCGCATCGATCCCACGACGCAGGGAAGCTGGTGGGGCGAAGCTGGTCACTCGACGATCTTTTTCCTCCCCGCGGCGTTCTTCGAGGAGATGTTCATCCGCGGCTATGTCTTTACCGTGTTGAGACGCGCGGCGGGATGGAAATTCGCGCTCATATCCACGAGCATCGTATTCGGCCTCATGCACGCCGCCAATCCGAATCCGGACGCCGAGGCAATTCTGGCGGTGATCGTCGCGGGTTTTTTCCTCGGAGCGATATTGCTCGTGACCCGGAGTCTTTACGCCGCGGGCACTGCGCACTTTGCCTGGAATTGGGTGATGTCGGGCGGGCTGCACATGGCAGTGAGTGGGCTTCCTTCGCATGACCCCGATTACCGCATCGTAGATTCAGGTCCTGACTGGCTCACTGGAGGGCAGTGGGGCCCCGAGGGCGGGCTCGCGGCCGTCGTCGCCATGTTCGTCGTTCTCTTTTACCTGTTCGGGCGCTACATGCGCCGTATGGAGTGGGAAGCATGACCGACCGCATCGCGGTTGTCGGAGCGGGCCAGATGGGGAATGGGATTGCGCATGTATTCGCGCAGTCGGGATTCGACGTCGTGATGATCGATGTCTCGCAGGAAGCGTTGGACAAAGGCCGCGCCACCGTCGCAAAGAACATCGAGCGGCAGGTCAAGAAGGGGACGATTCCCGCCGAAGAGCAGGTGAAGATCCTCTCGCGAATAGATCTCGATCTCGACCTGGAGGCAGCGAGCGAGGCGTCGCTCATCATCGAAGCGGCCAGCGAGGACAGCAGTCTCAAGTATCGGATCTTCACGGATCTGGATCGCATCGCCAAGCCGGCAACGGTGCTGGCGACGAACACGAGCTCTATCTCGATCACGGAGATCGGACGACGCACCTCGCGACCAGACAAAGTGATCGGCATGCACTTCATGAATCCGGTGCCGGTAATGAAGCTCGTCGAGATCATTCGCGGTCTCGCGACCTCGGACAAAACCACGAAGTACGTGATGGACGTAGCGCAGCAGCTCGGAAAGACGCCGGTCGAGGTGAACGATTATCCCGGCTTCGTCTCCAATCGCGTGCTGATGCCAATGATCAACGAGGCGATCTACTGCCTGATGGAAGGCGTTGGCGAAGCGGAAGCAATCGATCAGGTGATGACGCTCGGCATGAACCATCCAATGGGTCCGCTCGCCCTCGCTGACCTGATCGGACTCGACACCTGTCTCGCGATTCTCGAAGTGCTGCGCGACGGTCTCGGCGATCCGAAGTATCGCCCGTGTCCGTTGCTCAAGAAGTACGTCGCCGCGGGCTGGCTCGGGAGAAAGAGCGGCCGCGGCTTCTATACCTATAGTAAGTAAGGCGACGTGTCCTGGGCTCTCCATCCGCTGACCGAAGAACAGACTGAGGTCCAGAAGCTCGCGCGCGATTTTGCGAAGGCGGAGATCGCGCCGCACTCGGTCGAGTGGGATCAGAAGGCTTTTTTCGAGCCGTCGCTGGTGAAGAAGCTGGGCGAGCTCGGATTTCTTGGCATGATGCTCCCCGAGGAATACGACGGACTAGGCACCGACACCGGTACGTATCTGATCGCTCTTGAAGAGATTGCGGCCGCTGATGCTTCCGTCGCGGTGCTCATGAGCGTTCACAACTCGCTTCCGACGCAGATGATCCTTCGTTACGGGACCACTGCGCAGAAGGACCGATTCCTGAAGAAAATGGCGCGCGGTGAGATACTGGGCGCCTTCGCTCTGTCCGAGCCGGACGCGGGCTCCGACGCCTCGGCGCTCTCGACGCAGGCAGTGAAGGACGGCGATTCGTGGATTCTCAACGGAACCAAGAGCTGGGTCACCAACGGCAACACCGCCGGTGCGATTCTCACCATGGCGCGGACAGACAAGACTGGCTTTCGCCGCGGCGCGCGGGGAATCGGAGCGTTCATCGTCACGCCCGACATGCCGGGGTTTACCGTCGGCAAGAAGGAAGACAAGCTCGGCCTACGCGCATCTCCGACGGTACAGCTCACCTTCGACAATATGCGGGTTCCGGCTGAGAATCTCCTCGGCGATGAAGCGCAGGGATTCATCTACGCGATGCAGTCGCTCGACAACGGTCGTCTCGGAATAGCGGCCCAGGCGATCGGAATCGCGCGCGCCGCTCTCGAGCATTCCGTCGCTTACGCTGCGGAGCGGAAGCAATTCGGAAAAGCGATCAAGGAGTTCGAGGCGATTCAATTCAAGCTCGCCGATATGGCGATGCGCGTGTCGGCGTCGCGCGCGCTGCTCCACGCCGCGGCTGCCGCAAAGGATCGCGGACAGAGCATCCGCCAGTTCAGCTCCATGGCGAAGCTGATGGCGAGCGAGACGGCGATGTGGGTGACGACGCAAGCGGTGCAGATCTTTGGCGGCTACGGTTACGTCAAGGATTACCCGGTGGAGCGCCTTATGCGCGATGCGAAAGTCACCGAGATTTATGAGGGCACGTCGGAGATCC
>Ga0310810_10006784_pt1 | contig 12979 bp, 10 predicted proteins | sample NCmetagenome_FD_207641 | JGI IMG/M metagenome (GOLD analysis project Ga0310810, IMG submission 207641) | Soil microbial communities from experimental microcosm in Duke University, North Carolina, United States - NC | ecosystem: Engineered > Artificial ecosystem > Soil microcosm > Unclassified ... | reverse complement strand
TGTTGGGGTAGCGATTGATTCGATCGAGGACATGGACGTCCTGTTCGCGGACATTCCCCTCGACCGTGTGTCGACGTCGATGACGATCAACTCGACGGCGATCATCCTGCTGGCGATGTACGTCGCGACGGCGAAGCGGCGGGGGATCGCGCCGGCAGCGCTTTCCGGGACGGTCCAGAACGACATCCTGAAGGAATACGTCGCACGCGGAACCTTCATCTATCCGCCTCGCCCGTCGCTCCGCATCGTGACCGACATCATGCGTTTCTGCGCGGAACACGTGCCTCGGTGGAATTCCATTTCGATCAGCGGCTATCACATTCGCGAAGCTGGTTCGACCGCGGTTCAGGAAGTGGCGTTCACGCTGGCAAACGGCATCGCCTACGTCCAGGCGGCGATCGATGCCGGGCTGGACGTCAACGTCCTCGGCCAGCGCCTCTCGTTTTTCTTCAACGTCCACAACAACTTCCTCGAGGAAGTCGCCAAGTTTCGTGCGGCAAGACGCCTGTGGGCGCGGATCATGCGCGACCGATTTGGCGCGCGGGAGCCGCGTGCGCAACAACTTCGATTCCACGCGCAAACGGCCGGCAGCACCCTGACCGCGCAGCAACCGGACAACAACGTGGCCCGTGTCGCACTCCAGGCGCTGGCTGCCGTATTGGGCGGCACGCAGTCGCTCCACTGCAACAGTCGCGACGAAGCGCTCGGCCTCCCGACGCAGGAAAGCGCCACGATCGCGTTGCGCACGCAGCAGATCCTTCTCCACGAAAGCAACGTCGCATCCACCGTCGATCCGCTTGGGGGCGCGTACGCCGTCGAGGAGAAAACCACTCAGATTGAGCAGGAAGCGACTCGACTCCTCGAGCGCATTGAACAGGCGGGAGGGACGCTGTCAGCAATCGAGTCGAGTCTCATTCAGCGGGAGATTCAAGACTCTGCCTACCGCGCCCAGCAGGCGCTCGAGCGCGGCACTGACATCGTCGTGGGCGTCAATCGGTTCACCGACTCGAATCCCCAGAGCCTGTCGGTGTTTGCCGTCGATCCTTCAGTCGAACGAGACCAGGTGGAGCGACTGCGCGCGCTGCGCATCAGCCGAAGTGACAGCGAATGTCGGCTGGCGATCGAGGCCGTTGAACGCGCGGCGCGCGAGGGGGACAAGCTGGTGCCAGTCGTGATCGGGGCGGTCGAAAAAAAGGCGACGCTGGGCGAGATCTCGGACGCGCTCCGGCACGTCTTCGGCGAATATCAGGACGCCTCGGGTGCGTGAAGGCAGATGACGCCGCTCCTGGATGTCCAGCATCTGACGATCGCATTCGAAGGCCCCGGCTCCGCGCTCACCGCCGTCGATGATGTGACTCTGACGATGCAGGCCGGCGAAACGCTCGGCCTGGTCGGCGAATCCGGCAGCGGCAAATCCGTCACCGCACTGGCGATTCTCAGGTTGCTCCAACCGCCGGGAAAGGTGATCGGCGGTCAGGTCCTCTTCGAAGGACGAGATCTGCTCCGACTGACGGAGTCAGAAATGCGAGCTGTACGCGGCGGTCGCATCTCGCTGATCTTCCAGGAGCCGATGACCGCCCTGAACCCGACGATGCGCGTGGGGGATCAGATCGCAGAGGCGTTGACCTCACACGGAGTCGGGAAGGGCGAAGCCCGGCGACGAGTTGTCGAACTTCTCGACGCGGTGAGGATCACCGACGCGGCAAAGCGATCTCGAGACTATCCGCATCAACTCTCAGGCGGCATGCGTCAGCGCGTGATGATCGCGATCGCACTTGCGTGCCGGCCGCCACTCGTCATCGCCGACGAGCCGACAACCGCGCTCGACGTGACGATCCAGGCGCAGGTGCTCGAGATGCTCAGGGAGTTGAAGGACCGATTCAACCTCGCGTTGCTGTTGATCACGCACGACTTCGGCGTGATCGCGGAGATGGCGGATCGCGTCGCAGTCATGCGCGGCGGGCAACTCGTCGAGCAAGGACCGGTGCGTCAGATTCTTCGCGCGCCGTCACACGAGTACACGCAGCGCCTGCTTCGTGCAGTCCCCGGGATGAGCCAACGCTGATGCCGCTGCTCGAGGTACGTCATCTCGTCAAGCACTACACACGCGGGGGCGGGCTCTTCGCCCCACCACCAACTGTCGTCCGCGCCGTAGACGACGTGACCTTTCACATCGATGAGGGGGACATGTTCGGCCTGGTTGGCGAATCAGGCAGCGGCAAGAGCACGACCGGTCGTTGCATCCTGCGTCTCGTCGAACCTGACCGCGGTGAGGTCGTGTTTCGTGGTGAGAACGTGCTCGAGTTCTCTCGCGGCCGAATGCGACTCGCGCGCCGTGACATGCAGATCGTGTTTCAGGATCCCTACTCGTCGTTGAACCCCCGAATGCGTGCAGGGGATATCGTCGAGGAGCCGCTCATCATCCATGGACTCGGCGCTTCGTCGGAGCGTGTGGCGCGAGTGAAGGAACTGTTCGGGCTCGTGGGTCTCGAGCCGGCTCATCTCCGGCGCTACCCGAGCGAGTTCAGCGGAGGACAGCGGCAACGAATCGGGATCGCGCGCGCACTTGCACTCAATCCTGCGCTCATCGTTGCCGACGAACCGGTCTCTGCGCTGGATGTGTCGATTCAGGCGCAGGTCATCGAGTTGCTGCTGGAACTGCGAGCGCGCTTGCGGCTGACGTATCTCTTCATCGCACACGATCTGCGCCTGGTGGAGAACATCTGCAATCGCGTGGCTGTGATGTATCTGGGGAAGATCGTGGAGATGGGGGACGCGCAGGCGCTCTTCAGAAACCCGACGCACCCGTACACGCAGGCACTTCTCAGCGCGGTGCCCCGGCTCGATCCCGATGCCCCCCGGACGCGCATCGAGTTCGACTCGGCGTCATTTCGACGGGAGACGCCCATGCGAGAAATCGGCACCAGCCATTGGGCAGCCGTCTAACTTAGGCGGCCTGCCGAACGTCCTTCTCGACCTTCCCGTCGCGGATGTGAATCGTCCGGCGCGCAAACGCGGCGACCTCCGCTTCGTGTGTGACGAGGACGATGGTGTTGCCAGACTCGTGAAGGCGGGCAAACAGCGACATGATCTCGCTTCCAGTCTTGGAATCGAGGTTCCCGGTGGGCTCGTCCGCGAGCAGAATCGAAGGGTTGTTGACCAAGGCCCTCGCAATAGCCACGCGCTGCCGCTGACCGCCAGACAACTCATTGGGGCGATGCCCCATTCTCGAGGTCAGTTCGACTTTATCGAGTGCCGCACGCGCTCGCTGGTTTCGATCCTTTCCCTGAACGCCGGCGTAGACGAGGGGCAATTCGACATTCTGGAGGGCAGTTGCCCGAGGCAATAAGTTGAACGTCTGGAATACGAACCCGATCTCCTGGTTCCGAATTCTTGCCAGCTCGTTGTCGTTCATCTGGCTCACCTGCTTTCCGTTCAGCAGGTAGCTGCCCTTACTGGGCGTATCGAGGCACCCAATCAGGTTCATGAGGGTTGACTTGCCTGACCCCGAGGGTCCCATGATCGCCACGTACTCGCCGCGCTCGATGCCGATCGAGACGCCGCGGAGCGCGTGAATCTCCTCCGAGCCCATCACATAGGTCTTCCAGATGTCCTGTGTGTCGATGAGTGCCATTCGTCTCAGTGTGCCTCAGTCTGGGGCCGCTGGCCAGACAGCTACTCACTACGGCACGACCTCTCCCGCTGTTCCGAGGCTGGGCGCACCTGTGCGCGTGTGCTGTTTCAAAGCAAGTGTGAAGACCTGCGAAGAGTCGCTACTAACCCGGTCTATTCGCAGGCATTTACAGTGCGCGCGAGCCCATCACCAGTGTGCTGTTATTAAACATGCACCTGTGAGATCCACTGCCCATCCACGACCTGCAAAGTCCCGCAAGTAACTGCCGATAAGCAAGTTGTAACAAGTCAAATGACAGTGGCTGGGGTTGGCCCGCTCCGTGCTCTATTGTCCTGCGACGGTTCTCATGGACAGGCGAATCAACGAAGTGTGTAGCAAAGCGGCACAAAGCCGTAAGGAGATGAACGTGAAGCTTTCGAAGACGGTTGCAGTGGTGGGAGTGGGCGCGGCAATGGCGTTTGCGGGATTTGGTGCGGTGCAGACAAACGCTGCCACGGCAACCGCGAACCTGGGTGTCAGTGCGACGGTGACGAACAACTGCACGATCAGCACCGCTGCTTTGGCGTTCGGCTCCTATGATCCGGTTGTCGCGAACGCTTCTACCAACCTTGACGGAACCGGCACAGTGATCGTCGCGTGCACCAAGGGTTCGACGGCAACAATCGGCCTTGGACTCGGCTCAAACGCCTCGGGCAGCACGCGTCGCCTCACCGACGGCTCGAGCAACTACCTGACCTACGAGCTGTATCAGGATTCTGGCCGGTCGACGATTTGGAGCAACGCGGGCGCGGGACTGCTCTCGCCGGTGGCTGCGCCATCGAAGGCCGCGCGTAACTTCACGGTGTATGGTCGCGTGACCAGCAACCAGGACGTGCCGGCCGGCAGCTACAACGACACGGTTGTGGCGACGGTGAACTTCTAAGCCATTCCGGTTGCGAGCAGGAGATCGGCACATGCAGCAGCACATCCAGTTGCCGCTCCTGCTCAAGGTACTTCGGTATCAGGTCGCGGCGATCGTCGCCGCGGCGATTCTTGGCGGGGGCCCGTGGGCGTTCAACGCGAACGCCGCGACGTTCACGGTCGAACCCACCCAGATCGCGTTTTCGAACCGGACGACCAGCGTGCTCCTCACGCTGCGCAACGAGAGCACTGACACCCTTCGCTTCGAATTGTCTGTCTTCAAATGGGCACAGTCTCCGTCGGGCGAGATGCAACTCGAACCGACGGAGGACATCGTCTTTTTTCCGGCGCTGTTGACGCTGGCACCCGGCGAGAGCCGTCGTGTTCGCGTCGGTAGCGCAACGGAGTTCGATACGCGAGAGAAGACGTATCGGATCTTCGTGGAGGAGCTCCCACCTCTGGAACGCCAGACGAACGGTGTCCGCGTGTTGACGAAGATGGGCATTCCCATCTTCATGAAGCCGGCCAAGGAAGTCGCGACCGCGAACCTGACCAACCTCGGTCAGAAGAGCGGCAAGTTGTTCTTTACGTTGAAGAATGAGGGCACCGTTCACTTCGTGCCCCAGGAAATTCGCGTCCGCGGTTACGCGGGGTTCACTGCCGCCGTCGACAATCGGATGGACGGCTGGTACATCCTCGCCGGCGGGCAACGCGACTTTGACATGGCTTTTCCAGAGGCCGAATGCTCGCGGATCACCTCGGTGACCGTGGACGTTCAGCTCGGGTCGGAGTCACTGCAGGAGCGCCTGCAGACGCCGAACGGCGTGTGTTCACGCTGAGAGCGGGCCGCCTCTTTACCGCCCTCTTCGCCCTGCTGGTTCTGCTCTCGCCGAGTGCAGCCGGGGCGCAAAGCCAGCGCGCGGTCCTCGAGATCCTGGTCAATCAGGTGTCAGCGGGCGAGTCGCTCGTCGTCCTGCGCGGGTCGGATGCGCTGGTCAGCGTGCAGGCGCTCGAGAGCGCCGGACTGCAGGGATTCGCAGGCGAACGTGAGCCCATCGGCTCGCAGCAGTTCGTCTCACTGAGCTCGCTGGCGCCGGCCGTGTCGTTCACCGTTGACGAACGCGACCTTCGACTGCACATCACCGCAGACCCGAGCCTCCTTGGTGAGCGGGTTCGTGACTTGTACTTCGGAGCGCCGAAGGACCTCGTCTTCAAGTCGAGCACCTCGGGCTTCGTCAACTACGCCGTCAATTACACGAGCAACAAACAAGCAGACGTCTTCACCGAGTCTGCGCTGAGCATGCGCGGTGCACTGCTCTACAACACCGTCTCGGCGAACAACCTCGGCGCCACTCGCGGGCTGACCAGCCTGACGCTCGATCAGCGCTCCGCGATGCGACGCTGGACGGTCGGCGACAGTCTCGGGTTCAGCGGGCCACTTGGCGGTGACTCCTGGATCGCCGGCGTCACGGTCGCGAAGGAGTTCGCGATCAATCCCTACTTCGTACGCTATCCGATGCTGTCGCTCTCGACGCCGATCTCGGTCCCGTCGGTAATGGAGGTGCAGGTCAACGGCCAGATCGTCAGCCGCGAGCAGGTCGCGCCAGGCCGCCTCGACATTCGAAACCTGCCGATGACGCTCGGTCGTAACGATGCGCAGGTCATCATCCGCGATGCGTTCGGCGTCGAGCGCGAGTTGTCGTCCACCTACTACCTGACGACGAGCGCGCTTGCGAAGGGTGTGCAGGACTATCAATACAGCGTCGGGTTCCGGCGGGTGGGAGTTGGAGAAAAGAGCTGGGACTACCGGACCCCAGTCGCGCTCGCCCGGCATCGCGTTGGCATCACGGACAGCGTCACCGCCGGCGGCCGCGTTGAAGTGCAGCCGGGCCGGCTGTATAGCGGTGGTCCCTCGCTGAACCTGAGGCTTCCCGTTGGCGAGATCGAAGCCGCTGGATCGATGAGCAGCCGACGCGGTGACCTGGGCAGTGCGGGCCTCATTGGATTCAGTTTCACAGGTCGTCCCGTCAGCGCGGGTGGATCGCTGATGGTCGCCAGCCGCAACTATGTGACGCTGACGCCGAACCCGGTTGGCGAAGACCCGAAGACGGAAGTGAACGTCTTTGCGAGCGCCAACATCGGCGGGCCGGTCAGCGTCACTGCACAGCACTCCATGCGACGGCTGTATCAAGGGATCACGCGTGAACGAACGGGGCTGTTGTCCACGATCCATCTCGCGCGTCACCTCGAGCTCACGGCGAGCGTGACTCGCGTAAGCGACGAGCGCGGTCATGGTCGCGAAGCCTACGCAGGTCTCACGGTTCTGTTCGGCAAGAGCACGGCGTCCGTTGCGCATGTTCAGGACGGACGAGGCAGCCGAATGACTGCCGACGCCCAGCGGTCACTCCCGTATGGCGAAGGCTATGGCTACCAGATGCACGCCGAGAGTGGTGACAACACCATGGGCTACGGCGTGGCGCGCTACCAATCGAAGTACGGGCGCTACGAACTGCGACAGGAGCAGCTGGCCGGTGAGGCGAACACAACGGTGACCGCGGCCGGATCGATCGTCGGAATCGGCGGCGGCGTGTATGCGTCGAGACCTGTGCAGGACAGTTTTGCGCTGGTGAGAATCCCGGGCGTCGAAGGTGTCCGCGCGTTTGCCAGTCATCAGGAAGTCGGCAGGACGGGCAAGAAGGGCGACCTGCTCGTGCCCGACCTGCAGGCCTACTATGGGAACATTCTCGGTGTGGCAGACGGCGACATCCCGCTTCAATATGCCGTGCCCCAGATCGGCCAGACGATTGCGCTCCCCTATCGTGGCGGTGCCGTAGCAGAGTTTGGTGTCCAGAGGGTGCAGCGTGTTGTCGGTGTGATCATGGTCGCCAGCGATGGCGAGGACCACGTCCCGGCCTACGGCGACATCACCGTCACAACGAAGGGGCGCGAGTTCAGCTCCCCAATCGGCACCTCCGGCAAGTTCTACTTCGAAGACCTGGCTGCAGGCGTACACTCCGCGGTCGTTCGTGACAGCGCTGGCAATGAATGCTCGCTCACGATCACCGTGCCCTCGTCTGAGGGAACGATCGTCAATCTCGGGGTCGTGCGATGCGAGGCCCGTCGATGACGCGTGCACTGCTGCGAACGATGCTCGGTGTGGCAATCTGGTTGCTCTGTGCGACGAGCGCCTCGGCGCAGTCGCCGTCGTGCACGATCTCGGTGACATCCGTCGCCTTCGGCAACTACAACGTCTTCACGACGACGGCGGACGATTCGACTGGGACGATTACGTACCGTTGCAATGCGCAGGCGGCGAATATTTCGATCTCCTTGAGCGACGGATCGAGCTCGACGTTCTCGCCTCGAACGCTGCGCAAGGGGAGCGAGATCCTGCAATACAACTTGTACAGGAATGCCGCACGCACAACGATCTGGGGCGACGGAACCGGCGGAACGTCCGTTTACTCGCAGGCGAATCCGCCAAACAACAGCAACGTCAGCGTGACGATTTATGCGCGAATCCCGGCACAGCAGGATGTGAGTGCCGGTGCCTACTCAGATACGGTGTCGGCGGTGATTAACTTCTAGAAATTGACCGTCGCCACTTCGACGTCGCCGTCGATGGCTCCACGGTACGCGCTGGTCGGAACCTGAAGCCGCAAGACCTTCCCTGCATCATCCGAGCGAGTGCCGAGTCCGCGTCGCAGAGTCGACGCGGCACCTGACGCACACGTCAGATCCAGGCGGGCTGAGCCCTGTGTCACTGACGTTGCGCGCACTGCGCAGGACCGCACAACCGTCACGCCAACTGTCAGCGTTGCACTGGTCGAACCCGCCACAACGGGCGCGGCACTCAGGACGAGTGCACCAAGAATCACCAGAAACGGGGAACACGAAGGTGTGCGCATGTCACCCCCCGAAGATTCACGAACCCGGCCACGCCGGCCGGGGCGCCATTATCGCTGCAACGGCCTGATTCGTCGAACCTTGGCGTTTTCTGCCCAAAACCGTGCAGGTGTGCCGCACGCGTGCGGCGGGCGGACGCCGCACGACTGGGCACGCACAGACGCCCGTCAGTGCTCGTCCTGGTACTGCTCCTTGAGTCTGGCAACGACTGCCGGATCGGCGAGCGTCGTCGTGTCGCCGAGGGCCTTTCCTTCAGCGATGTCACGAAGCAGCCGTCGCATGATCTTTCCGGATCGGGTCTTGGGCAGGTCCGCGGAAAAGATCACGTCGTCGGGTCTTGCGATCGCGCCGATCTTCTTCACGACGTGATCCTTCAGCTCGGCGACCAGCGTCTCGCTTCCCTGCGCACCGTCACGCAACGTGACGAAGGCGGCGACGGCCTGACCCTTGATCTCGTGCGGCCGGCCGACGACTGCCGCCTCCGCGACGCGCGGATGATCGACGAGCGCGCTCTCGACCTCCATCGTGCCGATTCGGTGACCCGCCACGTTCAGCACGTCGTCGACTCGACCGAGCAGCCAGAAGAACTCATCCTGATCACGCTTCGCACCATCGCCCGTGAAGTAGATGTCCGGCGTCCAGCGACTCCAGTACTGCTTCACGTAGCGATCGGGATCGCCGTAGATACCGCGCAGCATCGCCGGCCATGGTCGCGTGAGCGCGAGTAGTCCGCCACCGGCACCCTGAACGCTGTCGCCCCGATCGGTTTTGATTTCCGCCTTGATACCGGGAAACGGCATGGTGGCTGATCCCGGCTTGGTCTTCGTGATCCCCGGCAGCGGCGTGATCATGATCGCGCCCGTTTCCGTCTGCCACCACGTGTCAACGACCGGACATCGCTCAGCGCCGATGTAGCGGTGATACCAGACCCAGGCTTCCGGATTGATCGGCTCGCCGACGGATCCAAGAAGCCGCAGGCTCGAGAGGTCGCGTCCGGTGGGCCACTCGGTTCCCCATCGCATGAACGCGCGAATCGCGGTTGGCGCTGTGTAGAAAATCGTGACGCCGTAGCGCTCGATGATCTGCCAGAAGCGATCTTTGCGCGGCCAGTCGGGTGCGCCTTCATACATGACGACAGTCGCGCCGTTTGAGAGCGGCCCATAGACCACGTAGCTGTGACCGGTGACCCAACCGATGTCCGCGGTGCACCAATACACATCGTCTTCTTTCAGATCGAAGACCCACTTGGTCGTAGCGTAGGTCCCAACGAGGTAGCCGCCGGTCGTATGGACGATGCCTTTCGGCTTCCCGGTCGTACCGGATGTGTAGAGGATGTAGAGCATGTCTTCTGCATCCATCTGCTCGGGCTCACAGTGGTATCCGGCGTCGAGCATCAGGCGGTGATACCAGTGGTCGCGCCCTTCCTTGACGTGAACTTCAACAGGCGCGCCGTGCAATCGCTGGACGACGATGACGTCCTTGATGGATGGCGTACCTTTCAGCGCTTCGTCCGCCATCTGCTTGAGCGGAACGACCTGCCCGCGACGCCATCCGCCATCTGCCGTGACGAGCAACGTGCACTGTGCATCGTTGATGCGATCCCGCAGAGACTCTGAGCTGAAGCCACCGAAGACCACGGAGTGAACGGCGCCGATACGGGCGCACGCGAGCATTGCGATCGCGAGCTCTGGAATCAGCGGCAGGTAGATCGCTACGCGGTCGCCTCGCTTCACGCCGAGCGACTTCATCACGTTGGCGAACTGACTGACCTGACGATACAGGTCGAAGTACGTCAACGTCCGGCGATCGCCAGGCTCACCTTCCCAGATGATCGCGGCCTTGTTCCGCCGTGGTCCCTTGATGTGACGATCGACGCAGTTCGCGCTCGCGTTGAGCGTGCCGCCCACAAACCACTTCGCGTGTGGCGGTTTCCAGTCGAGTACCTGCGTCCACTTGGTGAACCAATCCAGTTCCTCGGCAAAGCCTGCCCAGAAGGCCTCGGGATCGCGGTCCGCGCGCGCGTAGACGCCTTCGTCGCGCACATTGGCCTGCGCCTGAAACTCTTTCGACGGCGCGAACGAACGATTTTCCTGGAGGAGGTCGGCGATTTCCGGCGGCGGCGTATTCTGGGACATAGCATCACAGAATACAACGCCGGGTCCGAAGAACAGGACCCGACCTACGCGCCGTCACATGGGAGGAAGCGGAGGCGACTGGACAGGACCGCCGAGCGCGGGTGGCACATCGTTCCGGAAGAACGCGGCACCGAGCACGCCGCCGAGCGTCGAGAAGATCCCCCCGGCGCACAGCAGCAGGAAGAAGTTGAAGGCGTATCCCACTGGTGACGACGTGCCAATCGATTCGAGCGCGGCGCGCGCGTCAGGAGGCATGTCGCGAGCAACACGAATCAACTCGCTCGCGATCCGTTCACGAACAGGCGCGAGCACGACGTCGAGCGCGAGCGAGACGATCAGCCAGACGAATGCGCCGATGATGCCCGCAAGGAATCCATTCAACGCGCCGCGTCCGGCTGATGTCGGACGCGCGTCGTTCTGCTGATCGAGGTATGCGGCAAGGACACCGCCGCCCACAATCCAGAGGCAGCAGCAGTTGCCCCAGCTGATGACCGGAAGGGCGGACAGGATGCCGATGAACAGTCCACCGAGCAGCGGTGCCTGTAGCACGACGCTACATTAGCAGAACTCAGTCGTAGTATTCGCGACCGAGGTGCGTGATGAGATCCTCGCCCTGCAGATACCGCAGCGTGTTCTTCAGCTTCATCAGCTGAATGAACAGATCGTGCTCGGGATACACCTCGGGCGCGTGCATCGGACTCTTGAAGTAGAACGACAACCACTCCTGGATACCGTGCATGCCGGCGCGTTTGGCGAGGTCCATGAACAGCGCCGTGTCGAGCACGATCGGCGCGGCAAGGATGCTGTCGCGGCAGAGGAAGTTGATCTTCAGCTGCATCGGGTATCCGAGCCAGCCGATCAGATCGATGTTGTCCCAGCCTTCCTTGTTGTCGCCGCGCGGCGGATAGTAGTTGATCCGCACGACGTGCGTCAGGTCCCCGTAGAGATCGGGGTACAAGTGCGGCTGAAAGATGTAGTCGAGAGCCGACTTCTTGCTCTCCTCTTTGGTCTTGAACGACTCGGGATCGTCGAGCACTTCCCCATCACGATTCCCGAGGATGTTGGTCGAGTACCAGCCCTTCACACCAAGCAGCCGTGCCTTGAGTCCCGGGGCGATGACTGTCTTGATCAGCGTCTGACCGGTCTTCATGTCGTTACCGGCCAACGGCGACTTCATCTTCGCCGCGAGTTCGAGCATCGCGGGGACGTCGGCAGTAAGGTTTGGTGCCGCGTTGACAAACGGTAAACCCTCCCGAAGCGCCGCGTATGCGTAGACCATGCTCGACGGGATGGAGTCGTCGCTTTGCTCGAGACCCTTCTCGAAGCTGGCGATGCTCTGATGGACCGGGCCTTCCTTCATGAAGACTTCAGTGCTTCCAGCCCAGACCATCACCATGCGGTCGCAGCCGTGTTTCTGCTTGAAGGCGCGAATGTCCGCGATGAGTTGCTCGGCGAGATCGCGCTTGTTCTTGCCCTTCTTGACGTTCGGGCCGTCCAGGCGTTTGACGTAGCGCTGGTCGAAGACCGCCGGCATCGGCTTGATCGCCTCGAGCTCCTGGCGAACCTGCTCCAGCTGCGCTGGCTCGAGCACGCCAGCGGTCTTGGCCGCGGCGTAGCAGTCCTCTTCGAAGATGTCCCAGCCGCCAAAGACGATGTCGTCCAGGCTGGCGAGAGGAACGAATTCATTGATTTTCGGCGCACGGTTCTCGGTGCGTTTGCCGAGCCGAATGGTGCCCATCTGAGTGAGCGAGCCGATTGGACTGGCCAGGCCCCGGCGAATAGCCAGGACACCGGCAATGGTCGTCGTGCTGACGGCGCCAAGGCCAACCAGCAACACTCCGAGTTTGCCACTCGCGGGGGCGATCTGAACTGGTGAAGTCACAATCGGCCACTATATCATGAGGAAATGCGCATGTTTTTGCGTCAGTCGACGGTTGGACGCGAGCCGCTGGCGGTCGCCATGAGTGGCGTGCGCATGGGCGAGCGCGTTCTTCAAATCGGAATGGATACGCCCGTCGTGACGGGCGTTCTCGCCGCCAAACCTGGACTCTCGGGTGAATCCGCCATGGTCGTTCCCGATGATGCGACGGCGGTCAAGGCGAAACGAGCGGCCGACAACGCCAGCGCCCTGGTGAACATTCGCGTCCACAACCTCGATGCCCTTCCTTACGACCAACATTCTTTCGATCTGGTCGTCATCCACAACAGGGATGGGCAACTGACCGAGTTGAGCGAAGCACAACGCGCGCGCGCTTTTCAGGAAAGCGCTCGTGTCCTTCGTCCGGGCGGCCGCGTCGTCGTCATCGACAGAGGGACGCCCTCTGGTCTTGCTGCGATCTTTCAGTCCCGGACCAGCCCTGACGTCGCCGCGGCGAGTGTCACGGCGTTGGAAACCGCAGGGTTC
>Ga0310810_10006782_pt1 | contig 12981 bp, 10 predicted proteins | sample NCmetagenome_FD_207641 | JGI IMG/M metagenome (GOLD analysis project Ga0310810, IMG submission 207641) | Soil microbial communities from experimental microcosm in Duke University, North Carolina, United States - NC | ecosystem: Engineered > Artificial ecosystem > Soil microcosm > Unclassified ... | reverse complement strand
TGCGAGCACGCTGACGACCGCCTCGCAGTGGCTCGAAGCCTACTGGGCGCAGGTTTATCCGGCGCTTGACGAGGACGCGATCGCGCGACGCAACGCGCTGAATTGTTTTGCCGATCCCATGGCGGTAGTCGACCGCATCTGGCGGCTGCCCCTCGTGTCCAGCCGCCAGCACGGTCGGTACAGCCTGCGGGATATCGAGATCTCCAAGGGGCAGGCGTCGCCCGGGCCGTCAGAGGCGAAGCCAGAGGAAGCGGCAATCCTGAACGCGTTCCAGGAGCTTCCGCTCGATGAATTGACGGCGCTCGATGCGAGTCTCACCGCCGGCAGCGCGGCGCTCACGAGCATCGACGCGCGGATGCGGAGCGAAGGCGGACCCGAAGTGGCGCCGGATTTCGGACCGCTGGTGACGCAGTTCGCGAAACTGAATCGCGTCTGCAAGGAACAGCTCACGTCGCGCGCTGGCGCCAGCGGCGAGGCGGGTGACGCCGCCACTGACGGAGGAGCAGCACAGGGCACGTTCAAGGGCGGCGTCATCAACTCGCGCGCCGACGCGATTCGCGCGCTGGATGCCGTCGCCGAGTACTTCCGGCGCAGTGAGCCGTCGAGTCCGATTCCGTTGTTCGTCGAGCGCGCGAAGCGCCTCGTGGCCAAGGATTTTCTCGAGGTGCTGGCCGACATTGCCCCTGACGCGGTCTCGGTGGCGCGGTCGGCCGGCGGCCTGAAAGACGATCAGTAACGTAGTTATCCCCTTCCGGGAGGTATGTCGTGGCGAAGGCCAGCAGTCAGAAATTCATCGCCCGCAACCGGGCACCACGGGTCCAAATCGAGTACGACGTCGAACTGTACGGCGCTGAAAAGAAAATTCAGCTGCCGTTCGTGATGGGTGTCCTGGCCGATCTCTCGGGCAAGCCGAGCGAGCCGCTGCCACCCGTCGCGGATCGCAAGTTCCTCGACATCGACGTCGACAACTTCGACAGCCGCATGAAGGCCTTGAAACCCCGTGTGGCGTTTCAGGTGCCGAACACGCTCACCGGAGAGGGCAATCTCAACGTGGAGCTGACCTTCGACAGCATGGACGACTTTTCGCCGGCAGCGGTCGCGTCGAAGGTCGACGCGCTCAGCAAGCTGCTCGAGGCGCGCAAGCAGCTGTCGAATCTGATTACCTACATGGACGGCAAGAGCGGCGCAGAAGATCTCGTCGCCAAGCTGCTGCAGGATCCGGCGCTCCTGCAGACACTGGCCACGACGAAAAACCCCCAGGGCGAGACGTCCTGATCCTGGCGTGACGTAGAGCGGAGAACATCATGGCAGATCCTAAAGCCCAGCAGCAGGAAACGTCGGCGATTGGGGCAACCGAAGTCAGCGACTTCGATTCGCTTCTCAAGAAGGAATTCAAGCCGAAGACCGACGAGGCGAAGGAGGCCGTCGAACGAGCGGTCCGCACGCTCGCGGAGCAGGCGCTCTCTCAGACGAAGCTGATTAGCACTGACGTCGTCAAGTCAATCGAGGCGATCATTGCGCAGCTCGACAAGAAGCTCACCGAGCAGGTCAATCTGATCCTGCACCACGAGGAGTTTCAGAAGCTCGAAGGGGCGTGGCGCGGCCTGCATCACCTCGTCAACAACACTGAAACGGACGAAATGCTCAAGATCCGTTTCATGAACATCAGCAAGCTGGATCTGGGCAAGACCCTCAAGCGTTACAAGGGAACTGCCTGGGATCAGAGCCCGCTGTTCAAGAAGATCTACGACGCGGAGTACGGTCAGTTCGGCGGCGAGCCGTTCGGCTGCCTTGTCGGCGACTACTACTTCGACCAGACGCCTCCCGACGTCGAGTTGCTTGGCGAGATGTCGCAGATCGCCGCTTCTGCGCACACGCCGTTCATCTCGGCGGCTTCGCCGACCGTCATGCAGATGTCGTCGTGGCAGGAACTGGCGAATCCCAGGGACCTGACGAAGATCTTCACCACGCCCGAATACGCCGCGTGGCGATCGCTTCGCGAATCGGAGGACGCCCGGTACCTTGGTCTGGCAATGCCACGGTTTCTCGCGCGCCTTCCTTACGGGGCGAAGACGAATCCGGTCGAAGAGTTTGCCTTCGAGGAAGACACCGGCGCGGCCGATCACAGCAAGTACACCTGGGCGAACGCGGCCTATGCGATGGCCACGAATATCAATCGTTCGTTCAAGCTGTACGGCTGGTGCTCGCGCATCCGTGGCGTCGAATCGGGCGGCGCGGTCGAGGGCCTTCCGGTCCACACTTTCCCGACCGACGACGGCGGCGTGGATATGAAGTGCCCGACCGAGATTGCCATCAGCGACCGCCGCGAGGCGGAACTGGCGAAGAACGGCTTCATGCCGTTGTTACATCGCAAGAACTCGGACTTCGCCGCATTCATTGGCGCGCAGTCGCTTCAGAAGCCGTTCGAGTACACCGATCCGGATGCCACGGCAAATGCGAACCTTGCCGCGCGGCTGCCGTATCTGTTTGCATGTTGCCGCTTCGCGCACTACTTGAAGTGCATCGTCCGGGACAAGGTCGGATCCTTCAAGGAACGCGAAGACATGCAGGCGTGGCTGCAGAAGTGGATCATGAACTACGTGGACGGCGATCCGGCGCACTCGTCGGAAACGACCAAGGCGATGAAGCCGCTGGCCGCAGCGGAAGTGCAGGTGGCGGAAATCGAAGGGAATCCGGGCTACTACTCGGCGAAGTTCTTCCTGCGTCCGCACTATCAGCTCGAAGGCCTCACGGTGTCACTGCGACTCGTCTCGAAGTTGCCGTCTCAGAAAGCTGGCTAGTCCACCGTGTTCGCTTTCGGGGACTCGATCGTTAAATAGAGGGGGCGTTACAGGAGCGTTGAATTATGGCAGCAGACACTTTCGCAAAGCTCGGGGACATCAAAGGGGAATCGCTCGACGACAAGCACAAGGATGAAATCGAAGTGCTGTCGTTCTCATGGGGCGTGTCAAACGCCGGCTCGATGGGCTACGGCAGCGGCGGCGGCGAAGGCAAGGCGACATTCCACGATCTGTCGTTTACGCACAAGGTCGACAAGGCGTCTCCGGTGCTCATGCAGGCCTGCGCGACGGGCGTCCATCTGAAAGACGGGACGATTACGGTCCGCAAGGCTGGCAAGGGTCAGCAGGAGTTCCTGGTTATCAAGATGAACGACGTCATCATCACGAGCGTGACGCACGGCAGTGCCGGCGGGGACGGCGCGTCGGAAAACGTAAGCATCGCGTTCGCGAAGGTGGCCGTGGAGTACAAGCCGCAGAAGGCGGACGGGTCCCTCGACGCCGGAATCCACTTCAAGTACGACCTCAAGGCCCAGAAGGAAGCGTAGAGGCGGATTACGCCAGTGGGTAACAACGTCAATCCCGGCGCCGCCAAGACTGCCGGCGCCGGGGACATGTTCTTCAAAGTCAAAGGTGCCAAGCACGGAGAAATCCAGGGCGAGGCCCAGGACCAGACGCACAAGAACGAGATCGAAGTACTGAGTTGGTCCTGGGGCATGCAGGGAAAATCTTCGATTGGCGGCGGCACCGCGACGGGGAAGGCGACGATGCGCGAGTTGCGCATCGTCAAGAAAGTCGACAAGGCGTCGACGGCGCTGATGTCTGCGCTGCGGACGAATGAGGTGATCAAGGAGGGAATACTGACCCTCCGGAAGACCGGCACCTCGAAGATCGAGTACTTCAAGATCACCATCAACGAGGGGCGCGTCATGTCGCTCGACGTCGAAGCCGGCGACGACTCAGGAACCTCGACGCTCCTCGAGCGGGTGACGTTCTCGTTCAACAAGATTTCCATCGTCTACACGCCGCAGGGGGGTGACGGCATGCCGCAGGGGACGACGACCTTCGAGGACCAGTGGGGAGAGGGTAGTTAGCCAGCCATGACGCTCTCCGACGCAGCAGAGCGGACCCTGAAGGATGGCGATCCCCGCGCCGCGCTCGCGCGTCTGCAGGAAGACATCCGCGCGCATCCGTCCGACGCCAAGCTTCGCATCTTTCTCTTCCAGCTCCTCTGCATCGTCGGGCAGTGGGACCGCGCGCTCAATCAACTGAAGGTTGCCTCCGAGCTCGATCCGCTCGCCCTTCCGATGGCGCAGATGTACGGAGAAGCGGTGCGGTGCGAGCTCATTCGTGACGAGGTCTTCGAGGGAAAAAAATCGCCGATGATCCTCGGCGAACCGGATCAGTGGCTGGCGCTCCTGATTGAATCGCGGTTGCAGGCCGGTCGCGGCGAAATGAAGCAATCCGAGGAGCTCCGCCTCCGCGCCTTCGAGGAGGCGCCGACGTCGAGCGGCCACATCGACGGCAGCCCGTTCGAGTGGGTGGCCGATGCCGATTCGCGTCTCGGGCCAGTGCTGGAGGCCATCATCAACGGCCGCTACTACTGGGTGCCGTTCGCGCGCATCAGCGAAATCACGATGGAAGCGCCCGAGGATCTCCGCGATCTCGTGTGGATGCCCGCGCACTTGAGTTTCGAGAACGGCGGCGAGTCGCTGGCGCTCATTCCGACGCGCTATCCCGGCTCGCACCGCGCCGATGACGGCGGCCTGGCGCTGTCGCGCAAGACGGCGTGGGAACCGATCGCCGACGATGCATTCCGCGGTCTCGGCCAGCGCATCATCGCGACCGACACCGGCGAGACGCCCATCCTCGAGATTCGGGCGCTTTCGATCTCTGGAAACGGCGATCCGGCGCCTGACGTTGCGGGCCCGGATCATGCCTGATCAGCTCCCTCCCCAGGATCTGCTGCAGCCCGCGCTGCTCGACCGCCTGACCGACGACGAACCAGACAAGAAACTGGAACCTCGCCTCCAGCGCGTGATTTCAAAGAAGCGGCTTCGCGAAGCGGTACTGCGCGATATGGCGTGGTTGTTCAATACCACTCGTTTCGACCCGAACATGGATCCCACGACGCTGGCACGTGCGCGCCGATCCGTGATCAACTATGGTCTCCCCGCACTCTCCGGGCAGACGGCGTCGACGCTCGAGGTTCCCGATCTGGAGCGCGCCATCCGGCAGGCGATTCTCGATTTCGAACCGCGCATCCTGCCGGAGACTTTGCAGGTTCGCGCGCTCGAGACCGACGCGATGGATCATCACAACGTCATCGGCGTGCAGATTACGGGGCAACTCTGGGCGGAGCCGGTGCCGCTCGAGCTGCTGCTCCGAACAGAGATCGATCTGGAGACGGGACAGGTAGAAGTCGCCGACCTTGCGCCCACCCGGGTGGTGTAATGGATCCGCGGCTGCTGCACTACTACGAGCAAGAGCTGGGACATCTCAGCGAAATGGGCGCGGAGTTCGCCCAGCAGTTTCCCAAGATCGCGTCGCGGCTCGGCATGAACGGTCCCAAGGTTGCCGATCCGTATGTCGAGCGGCTGATTGAAGGCGCCGCCTTCCTGGCGGCGCGCGTGCAGCTGAAGATCGACGCCGAGTTCCCGCGCTTCACGCAATCGCTGCTCGAGATCGTTTACCCGCACTACCTCGCGCCGACGCCGGCGATGCTCATCGCGCAAATGGATCCCGACAAGAGCGATCCTGGCCTCGGCAGCGGAACGCGCACGGTGCCGCGCGGCACGACGATGCATGCGATCGTCGGCCCAGACGACGCGACCGCGTGCGAGTTTCGCACCGCGCACGAGGTCACGCTTCTGCCGCTCGACATAGTCTCGGCGAGCTATTTCTCGTTTGCGCCCGATCTGCCGCTCAATACGCTGCCGATCGCGAATCGGATTAAAGGCGGACTTCGGATCCGTCTCAAGACGACCGCGGGCCTCAAGTTCGCGCAGACGCGGATCGACAAACTCTCTTTCTACCTCGCAGGACGAGACGATGCAGCGAACAAGCTGGTCGAACTCTCGCTCGCGACCGGCCTCGGCGTGCTCGTCCGTCCCGTTGGCAGTCGCGCATCGGACGTCACACTGCTGCCCCCATCGTCGATCCGGCCGGTCGGATTCACCGACGACGAGGCGCTGCTGCCGGTCAGCCTGCGCACGTTCCAGGGCTACCGATTGCTGCAGGAGTATTTCAGCTTTCCCCAGCGTTACCGATTCCTCGAGCTTGCCGGCCTGGCGCAGAGTCTGAGCCGCGTCGCGGGCAACGAGGTCGAGCTGGTCGTGCTGTTCGGGCGCGGCGATCCCGCTCTCGAAAGCGTGATCGACGCGAACTACTTGCAATTGTTCTGCACGCCAGCCATCAATCTGTTCGCGAAGTCCCGGCTCGATCGGATTCACGTGAGCGACTCGACGTTTGAGTTTCACGTGGTTGCGGATCGGACGAGGCCGCTGGATTTCGAGATCTACCAGGTGACCGACGTCGTCGGGCATGGGACCGGCGACGACAGCGAACGCCAGTTCCTGCCGTTCTATTCGTCGGAGAGCCGCGACGTCGAGCACCACCAGCCGGCCTACTTCACGACACGTCGAGAACCGCGCGTGATCCCGCCGGACCAGAGACGTCGAGGGCCGCGATCGAGCTACATCGGCAGCGAGGTCTTCCTGTCGCTGGTTGATTCGTCGCAGGCGCCGTATTCGGCCGACCTGCGGCAGCTTTCTATCCAGGCGCTCTGCACCAATCGCGATCTGGTGCTGCATATGCCTGTCGGCTTGTCGCAGAGCGGCTTTTCGCTGAACATCGCGGCGCCGGTGACGAGCGTGCGAACGATCGCCGGTCCGAGCCGGCCGTACTCGGCGATTGCGGACCAGGCAATCGCGTGGCGCGCGATTAGCCATCTGTCGCTCAACTATTTGTCGCTCGTCAACGCGACCGGTCAGCAGGGGGCCGCGGCACTCCGCGATCTGCTCGAGTTGTATGCCACCACGACCGACGTCGGCGCCAGGCGTCAGATCGAAGGCATTCAATCCGTCGACGTCCGGCGCGTGGTTCGCCGTTTGCCGACGCGCGGGCCGATCGCGTTCGGTCGAGGACTCGAGATTACGTTGGACGTGGACGAGATGGCGTTCGAAGGAGGAAGCGCATTTCTGCTTGGCGCGGTGCTGGAGCGCCACTTCGCGCGATACGTGTCGATCAACTCGGTGGTCGAACTGGTGCTGCGTTCGCAGAGTCGAGGCGAGATTAACCGATGGACGCCAAACTGGGGAACGAGACCGACGCTCTGACGTTCATGCTGGACGTCGCGCGGGAGCCGTATCGCTACGACTTCTACCAGACGTTGCGGCGGCTCGAATGCCTGTACGCGCACAAGCCGCGGTGGGGCAGTGCGCTGCGTCCGCTCGACGAACCCGTGCGCCTGGGGCAGGATCCGGATCTCGCCTTCGCGCCGGCTCCGCTGGCGTCACTTGAGTTCGGAAAGGATGGCGCGCCGCCGAGGCTTCAGGTGCGCCTCTTCGGCATGCTCGGTCCCAACGGTCCGCTGCCAATTCACATCACCGAGTACGCGCGACATCGATTGCGTCAGGCGAGCGATCCGACCCTCAGCCGGTTCCTCGACGTTTTTCACCACCGGTTTCTTGCCCTGTTGTACCGGGCGTGGGCGCAGGCGCAGCCTCACGTCAATCGCGATCGGGCCGACGACCACTACCTCACGTATGTCGGCACGTTCATCGGCATCGCGCCGGGCGCGCTGCGCAACCGTGACACCGTGCCGGATCTGGCGAAGCTCTTTCACGTCGGCACCCTGGTGCGCCAGGTGCGTGACGCCGATGGGCTGGCATCGATCATTCGTCAGTTCTTCCGTGTCCCGGCTCGTCTCGAGGAATTTGTCGGCCACTGGTTGCATCTGTCGGTGCGCGATCGCTCGTACCTGCGCGGTCCCGATCGGAAGAGCCTGGGTGTGAGCGCGGTGCTCGGTTCCCGCGTGTGGGACCATCAGAGCAAGTTCCGCATCCACCTCGGCCCGTTGACGCTCGAACAGTACGAGGGATTCCTGCCGGCGCTGCACGTGGGCAAGGGTGAAGCCAGGCCGACCGGCACGCTTCTGCGAAAGCTGGTCGACTGGGTCAGGTTCTATCTGTGCCTCGAGCTCGATTGGGATGTGCGCCTGCATCTCAAACGAGCGGAGGTCCCGCAGTTGAAGCTCGGACAAAAGGGGCAGTTGGGTTGGACGACGTGGCTGGGGACGCGACGGTCGTCGAGCGATGCCGGCGACCTGTACCTCAATGGCGAAAACTTCGTTGATCGGGATCTAGTGGCATGACCGAGATCAGTCGTTCCTCATTGTTCGGCAAACTCAACAGCGTCGCCTACAAGGCGATCGAGGGCGCCACGGTTTTCTGCAAGCTGCGCGGAAATCCTTACGTCGAGCTCGTGCACTGGATTCAGCAGATCCTGCAGACGCCCGACTCGGACATGCACCGCATCGTCCGCCATTTCGAGGTGGACTCCTCGCGCCTCGCCAAGGACATCACCGAAGCGCTGGATCGACTGCCCCGCGGTGCGACGTCGATCTCGGATCTCTCGACGCATGTCGAGAACGCCGTCGAGCGAGGCTGGGTCTTCGCGACGCTGATGTTTGGCGACACGCGCGTGCGAACCGGCCACTTGATGGTGGGCATGCTGAAGACCCCGTCGCTCCGCAACGCGCTGCTGGCGATCTCGCGCCACTTCGAGGCGATCAAGGCCGACACGCTGACGGAGCAGTTCGGCAAGATCGTCGCCGGGTCGCCGGAGGACTCGCTCGGCGCGACCGACAACTCGTCTCTGGCGGCGCCCGGCGAGGCGAGTGGTGCCATGGCTCCGGCGCAGCTTGGCAAGAAGGAAGCGCTCAAACGTTTCGCCACCAACCTGACCGAGCGCGCGAAGAAGGGACAACTCGATCCGGTCAGCGGCCGCGACGAGGAGATTCGCCAGATCGTCGACATCCTGATGCGCCGCCGCCAGAACAACCCGATCCTGACCGGTGAAGCCGGCGTCGGCAAGACGGCCGTCGTCGAAGGCTTCGCCGCGCGGATCGCGCAAGGGGACGTGCCTCCGCCGTTGAAGGACGTACACGTCTACACCCTTGACATCGGCCTGCTGCAGGCAGGCGCGAGCATGAAAGGGGAATTCGAGAACCGCCTGCGGCAGGTCATCGATGAAGTGCAGGCCTCGGCCGAGCCGATCATCCTGTTCGTCGACGAGGCGCACACGCTGATTGGCGCCGGCGGTTCGGCGGGGACCGGCGACGCCGCGAATCTTCTGAAACCTGCGCTGGCGCGCGGAACGCTGCGGACCATCGCGGCAACCACGTGGGCGGAATACAAGAAGTACATCGAGAAGGATCCGGCACTGACGCGGCGATTCCAGGTCGTGCAGGTTTCGGAGCCGAGCGAAGAGAAGGCCACGCTGATGGTGCGGGGCGTTGCGACGACGCTCGAGAAGCATCATCGCGTGCAGTTGCTGGACGACGCGCTCAAGGCCGCCGTCAGGCTGTCGCACCGATACATTCCTGCCCGTCAACTGCCGGACAAGGCCGTCAGCCTGCTCGACACCGTCTGCGCGCGGGTCGCAATCAGTCAGCATGCCGTGCCGCCGCAGCTCGAAGACTGCCGCAAGACGATCGAGGCGCTCCAGATCGAGCTCGGGATCATCGCGCGCGAAGAAGCCGTCGGCGTGAACACCGCCGAACGCCGGCGCGCGTGCGAGGAGAAGCTCGCCGCCGAGGAAGGCAGACGCGCCGAGCTCGAGAAGCGATGGGAGGAAGAGCACAAACTGGCGGATCGTCTGCTCGAAATCCGCGGCATTCTGCGGCAGGCGGCCGACCAGGCGTCTGCGCCGTCCAAGGAGGCGCCGGCGCTTGCCGTCGCCGGGAATGTCGATGCCGCAACGGCACACGCCGCCCTGGCGGCGACGACGAAGTCATTGACGCCGGAGGAACGGGCGACGCTGCTCGCGGAGCTGACCGATCTCCAGTCGAAGCTGACCACCCTTCAAGGGGAATCGCCCCTCATTCTGCCGAGCGTGGACGAACAGGCGGTCGCTGCCGTCGTCCAGGACTGGACCGGTGTGCCGGTCGGCCGGATGGTGAAGAACGAGGTCGAGTCGCTGCTGAACCTGGCCGACACGCTGAATCAGCGTGTCATCGGTCAGCGGCACGCGCTCGACATGATCGCGCGCCGCATTCATACGTCGCGCGCGAAGCTCGACAACCCGAACAAACCCATCGGCGTGTTCATGCTGTGTGGACCGTCGGGCGTGGGGAAGACCGAGACGGCGCTGACGCTCGCGGAAGCACTCTACGGCGGCGAGCAGAACGTCATCACGATCAACATGAGCGAGTTCCAGGAGAAGCACACGGTTTCCACGCTCAAAGGATCGCCGCCGGGATACGTCGGTTACGGCGAAGGCGGCATCCTCACAGAGGCCGTCCGCCGGCGTCCCTACAGCGTCGTCCTGCTGGATGAAATCGAGAAGGCGCACTCCGATGTTCACGAGCTCTTCTTCCAGGTGTTCGACAAGGGCTGGATGGAGGACGCTGAAGGGCGTTATATCGACTTCAAGAACACGATCATCCTGCTCACCTCGAACGTCGGCACCGAGCTCATCGTCAGCATGTGCAAGGACCCGGAGCTGATGCCGGATCCGGAAGGGATTGCGAAGGGCCTGCGCGAGCCGCTGCTGAAGAAGTTCCCGGCCGCCTTGCTCGGACGCCTGGTCGTGATTCCGTACTATCCGCTCAGCGACGCGATGCTCTCGAATATCGTGCGGCTGCAGCTGGGGCGCATCGCGACGCGGGTCCAGGATCATCACAAGATCCCGTTTGCGTATAACGACGACGCGGTGAAGCTGATCGTGAGCCGCTGCACCGAGGTTGAAAGCGGCGGACGCATGATTGACTCGATTCTGACGAACACCGTCTTGCCGGAAATCAGCCACGAGTTCCTGAAGCGGACGATGGAAGGGATGACGCTCAAAGGTGTCAGGCTGAGCGCGGTGAACGGAAATTTCGATTATCAGTTTGACTGACGGCCGCGCGCCGGTTTCGCGGCCGGCGCGCACGGGAATACGCCAATGTTTGGTGAACGCATGCAGGACCTGCTTCAACAGACGACCCCGCCTGAACCTGAGGAACCGGTCCGCGAGCTGACGGTCGATGAGGCGCTCGAGATCGCGATCCAGGTCCATAAAGATGATCGACTCGAGGAAGCGAATGCGGTGTACGGGGAGATCCTGAGAGTCGATCCCGCAAACCCTCGCGCGCTCCACTTCGCCGGCGTGCTGGCGCATCAGATGGGGCGGAGCCGCGACGCCGTCGAATTGATCGAGAAGAGCCTTGCGCTCCTGCGGGCGACTGGCAAGCCGGACGCGGCCGAAGAGGCGTATCGGGCGGCTATCCGGCTCAATCCCGAGCACATCGACGCGCATACGAATCTCGGCGTGCTGCTCTATGGGTTGAAGCGGAGGGAGGAGGCTGTCGCGTGCTTCTGCCGGGTCATCACGCTCAGACCGAAGCACCCGGAGGCACGACGGCTGCTCGCGCTCGCCCATTGCACGCTCGGCGAGTTCGACAAAGCGATCCGCATCTACGAGGACTGGCTCGCTGACGATCCTGATGATCCGGTCGCGCGGCACATGCTGTCGGCGTGCAGCGGCCGTGACGTGCCGGAACGCGCATCGGATGATTTCGTCGCGATCTCGTTCGACAGTTTCGCCGCGAGCTTCGAGTCGAAGCTGGCGAAACTGTCCTATCGTGCGCCCGCACTTGTGAGCGCGATGCTCGAGGACTCTGGCATCGAAGCGTCACGGAGCCTTGACGTCCTGGACATGGGCTGTGGCACCGGGTTGTGCGGCCCGTTGGTTCGCGACTACGCGCGGAGTTTGATTGGAATCGATCTGTCGTCGGGCATGCTGGCGCACGCGCGAGAGAAGCAGGTGTACGACGATCTGCTGCAAATCGAGTTGACCGAGTACCTGCGGGGCCGGGCGAATGCGTTCGACGTGATCGTATCGGCCGATACCCTGGTGTACTTCGGATCGCTGGAAGCCGTTGTGGCGGCGGCGGCAGGCGCGCTGCGCCCCGGCGGGCGGCTGATCTTCACGCTCGAGCATGCGGTCTCTCCGTCGGCGCCGGATTATCATCTCGAAACGCACGGCCGATACACCCACGCGCAGCCGTACGTCAAACGGATGCTGGTGAACAACGGGCTGACGCCGGAGATCGGGCACGCCGAACTTCGCATGGAAGCCGGCGTTCCGGTCGCGGGGCTCGTGGTGAGGGCGACCAAGAGGAACAGCGCTGAGGGATAATCCGTGGTCCGCGCTTCGTATATCAGGGTACAGTGTGGCTGTTCACACTGAGTCTGGTTGGCTGCGCGGCAAACGCGCGCGGGACCGTCGTACCTGCGCCCGGAATGTGATCGGAAGGTTGTGAACAGGATGTGGGTCAATGGCCGTCATGCCTAGAGTGATGGAAATCGCCACGCCGCTCGGCGAGGACGTCCTGCTGTTCCATGGCCTGAGCGCCCAGGAGGAAATGAGCCGGCCTTTCCTGTACCAGCTCGATCTGCTCAGCACGAAGAAGGATGTCGCGGTCGACGACATTCTCGGCAAGAAGGTCACGATCAAGCTGGGGCTTCCCCAGGATCAGACGAGGTACTTCAACGGACACGTCACCCGCTTCTCCGTCGGCGGCCAGTACGGCCGTTACTATCGCTATCGCGCGATCGTCCGTCCGTGGCTGTGGTTCCTGACGCGCACGTCAGACTGCCGAATCTTTCAGGACATGAAGGTCCCGGAGATCATCAAGAAGGTCTTCGAGGAGCAGGGTGCCAACGACTTCAAGATAGAGCTGACCGGTAGCTACCGGAAGTGGACCTATTGCGTTCAGTATCGGGAGACGGACTTCAACTTCGTCAGCCGGCTGATGGAGCACGAAGGCATCAGCTACTACTTCCGGCACACCGACGGCCACGACACGATGGTGCTGACCGATTCGACGTCGAAGCATGTCCCGACGCCTGGATACGAGAAGCTCTCGTTCATCGACCCAATCGAGCAGGTGAGGCCGGAACTCGAGCACATCAGCGAC
>Ga0310810_10006781_pt1 | contig 12981 bp, 16 predicted proteins | sample NCmetagenome_FD_207641 | JGI IMG/M metagenome (GOLD analysis project Ga0310810, IMG submission 207641) | Soil microbial communities from experimental microcosm in Duke University, North Carolina, United States - NC | ecosystem: Engineered > Artificial ecosystem > Soil microcosm > Unclassified ... | reverse complement strand
CCGCGCTCGACCGTCTCGATCCCGAGCTCACCCGCCACGAGCGACGCGGTGTCGAAGTCGATGGACTGGTTGATGGTCGCGAAGATGCCGTTGCGGATCAGCTCCTTGATGACATCGGCGTGGCTGACGGCGAGCGCCACGGCCAGGTCCTTGACGGAGACCGATGACGGCAGCTCGACCGGCGCCCCGCCGCGCGGGACGACCGGCTGGGTCTCGACCGCGAGGCCGCCCTCTGGCCCGCCGTCACGGCGGCGCTGCGGGCGGGGGCCGCGCCGCGGCTGGTATCTACGCGGAGGCATGGGTCAGCTCCGCCAGGATCTGGTCAGGCGCGACCGAGGCGCCCAATGCGCGGTGGATCCCATCGGCCAGGCGCTTCGGCTCGCGACAGGCGGCAGCGTCGCAGACATAGGTTCCGCGTCCGGCTGCGCGACCGGTGGGGTCGACCGAGACGGACCCATCGGTCGCACGAACCACGCGCGTCATCGACCGCTTCGGGTGCACGTCGTGGCAGACAGCGCAGCTCCGCTGCGGCTGGTGCTCAGGCTTCCGCTTCGGCATCGCTCGGCGCCTCCTCGGGGGTGGCGCTGTCATCCGGTGCGCTGCCGTGCGCGGCGGCCGCCGTGGCGACCCCAGCGTCTGATCGAATGTCGATCCGCCAGCCAGTGAGCTTGGCGGCGAGACGGGCGTTCTGGCCCTCCTTGCCGATGGCCAGGGAGAGCTGCCGCTCGGGGACGACCACGTTCGCGATCTTGTGCTCCTCGTCGATGCGGACGCTCAGGACCTCGGCCGGCGACAGCGCCTCGGCCACGAACTGCGAGGGGTCCTCGTTCCAGAGCACGACGTCGACCTTCTCGCCGTTGAGCTCGGCCACGATCGCCTGGATCCGCGCGCCACGCTGGCCCACGGCGGCGCCCTTGGCGTCGACGCCGACCTGGCGGCTCTCGACGGCGACCTTGGAACGGCTCCCCGCCTCGCGGGCGATCCCGCGGATCACGACCGTGCCGTTGTAGATCTCGGGAATCTCCATCTCCATGACCCGGCGCAGGAAGCCGCGATGCGTGCGGCTCACGACCAGGACCGGACCTCGCGTCGTCCGGCGGACCTCGAGGACGTAGACCTTGAGGTGCTGGCCGATGCGGTAGTGCTCACCGGGGAGCTGCTCGCTGACAGCGAGGACCGCCTCGACGCCCTTGCCGAGGTCGAGGACGACCGCCTGATCGGTGGTGCGGTGCACCACGCCGGTCATGATCTCTCCCTCGCGGCTGGCGTACTGGCTGTAGACCACGTCCCGCTCCGCCTCGCGAAGCCGCTGCCGGTAGACCTGGCCGGCGGTCTGCGCGGCGATCCGTCCGAGCTGCGCCTGGGTCACGTTCTCGGGAACGCGCACCTTGGCGCCGACGCCCGTGCTGGGGTCGATCTGCTGGGCGGCGCCGACGAGCATCTGGAGCTCGGGGTCCTCGACCTCGTCGGGGGTCGCGACCACCTCGTACTCGCGGTAAACGCTGATCTGGCCGGTCTCGGGGTCGACGCGCACCACCACGTTCTCGGGAGCGTCGGCATTGCGGCGATAGGCGGATTCAATCGCCTGCTCCAGGGTCTCGATGAGGATCTCCTGGGGCACGCCCTTCTCAGCGTTCAGCTGGAGCAAGGCTCCGATGAAGTCCCGGTTCACATCCGCACCTCGCCCTTTCGGGCAGAAACAAAAACGTGGGACTGGCGAACCGACCCACGTTGCTGAGATCAGTATCGATTAGGTCCGCTACAAGGGCCGCGAAACCGCCCGGAGTATAGCAGTCGAGGCCGCCTCCCGCCACCCCCGGGGAGGGCGCCGGAGGGCTAGCCCCCGATCAGATTCGCCACGTCACGGATCGAGATGAGGATCACCAGGACGATCAGGACCATGAAGCCGGTGAGGTACACGAGTGCCTCGCGTTCGGCCGGGAGACGGCGGCGACGGATCGCCTCGACCACCACCACCGCGATCCGGCCGCCATCGAGCGGCGGGAAGGGAAGGACATTGAGGACGGCCAGGTTGACGGAGAGGATCCCGACGAAGATGAGCTGGCTGACGAGTGGCGCGCGGAGCACGCGGCCCGTCTCCGATGCGATCCCGATCGGTCCGACGGCAGTGCCCGCGTCTGGGGCCAGGCCAAGCAGGCCGGCCACCGCCGACGCCAGACCGCCGGGGATCTTGAGCGCGAGGTCGCCGGCGGAGCTGATCCCGGCCCACGCCGCCTCGGCGGGATTGCCGACGCTGGGCGGGACCTCGGCGAAGTGGTCTGGCTCATAGCTGAATCCGACGGCGCCCAGGCCCTTCGCCTCCTCGGCGTCGGACAGCGTCCGCGGGGTGACCGCGATCTCCTGCTCGTCACCGGCACGGAGGACGGTCAGCTTCACCAGGTGACCGGCCCGCGACCTCACGTAGGCGGTCAAGTCGCGCGAGACCGTGAAGGTCCGCCCGTCGGCCGCCTCGATCACGTCCCCGACCAGCAGGCCGGCTGTCACCGCCGGGCTGCCCGCCTGGACCTCGGTGATGGTCAGCGGTCCCCGACCCTCGCTCCCCGGCAGGCTCAGCGCCACCGCGAAGAGCGCCGCCGCCAGGAGGAAGTTCATGAGCACGCCTGCGACGAGCACGACGATCCGGACCCAGATCGGCTTGCGGTTGAAGGCGCCCTCCATCGCCTTGTCGACGGCTGCCTCGGAGAGGCCACGCTTTCGCATCTTGTCGGCTTCGATGTCGCCGTCCTCGCCGAGCATCTTCACGAAGCCGCCGAGCGGGATCCAGTTGACCGAGTAGCGGGTGCCATGCCAGACGACCGAGCCGATGCGCGGCGGGAATCCCACCCCGAACTCCTGCACGGTGATCCCGGCCCGCTTGGCGACGATGAAGTGGCCTAGCTCGTGAACGAGCACCAGCACCACCAGCACGCCGATGAAGGCCAGGATCGTGCCGATGACGTCCATCAGGCGGCGCCGCCCAGGCCGAGCTCCTGCGAGAGGGCCGCGCGCACCTCGCCGTCGAGGGCGACGATCCCGTCGAGGTCCGGCTCGGTCGCATCGCCCCAGCGATCTTCCGCTTCGGAGATCACGGCCGGAATTCGGGTGAAGGCGATCGTGCCGGCGAGGAACGCCGCCACCGCCGCCTCATCGGCCGCGTTCAGGATCGTGCCGCGGTTACCCCCTGCCGCCGCGGCGGCGCGCACGGCGTCATAGGCGGGATAGCGCCCAGCCTCGAGAGCCTCGAAGTGCAGCGATCCCCAATCCTCCGGGCCCGCGTGGCGGGCGGGCGAGGGCATGCGCAGCGGATAGGTCAGCGCGTACTGGATCGGGAGGCGCATGTCCGGGAGCCCGAGCTGGGCCTTGAACGAGCCGTCAGTGAACTCGACGAGCGAGTGCACCACGCTCTGGGGGTGGATCACGGCCCGAATCCTATCGTACGGCAGGCGGTACAGCCATCTGGCCTCGATCGCCTCGAAGGCCTTGTTGACCAGCGTGGCCGAGTCGATGGTGATCTTGGGACCCATCTGCCAGGTCGGATGAGCGAGTGCCTCGGCAGGTGTCACGTCCTCCAGCTCGCCGCTGGCTCGGTCCCGGAACGGACCACCGGATGCGGTGAGGATCAGACGCGCGACCTCCTCGAGGCGTTCCCCGGCGAGGCATTGCCAGATCGCCGAATGCTCGGAGTCGATCGGCCGTAGCCGGTCCAATGGGTCGCCGCCGAGCTCCTCCAGAAGCCGCTCGACCAGGTGACCGCCGGTGACCAGCGTCTCCTTGTTGGCGAGCGCCACGCGACGGCCGCTGCGCAGCGCTGCGAGCACGGCGGCGAGCGCGGTCATGCCGGTGGTCGCGACCACCACGATCTCGGCGGCGTCGAGGGTCGCGAGCTCTTCGAGGCCGCCCTCCGCCCAGCGATCGCGCGCGATCTCGTGCGGGCGCGCGTCGGCGCACCAGGCGCGAGCGTCGGGCCATCTGGCGAGCTGCGCGGCGAACTCGTCGGTCGCGCGGCCGGCGGCCAACCCGACGAGCGAGAAGGACTCCGGATGGGCGGCGATCACCTCGACCGCCTGGCGCCCGATCGATCCGGTCGATCCGAGCAGGACGACCGCGGTCACAGGCTGTAGCCGGAGGTCAGCAGCGCGTAGATGACGAGGACCGGTGCGGCGAAGAGGAACGAGTCGATGCGGTCAAGGACGCCGCCATGGCCGGGCACCAGGAAGCCGGATTCCTTCCGTCCGGCCGCCCGCTTGATCAGCGACTCGGCGAGGTCGCCGGCCTGCGCAGCGAGCCCGATGATCGGGCCGATCACGAGGGGCTGCCAAGGCTCGAGCCCGATCAGCCAGGCGCCGATACCCGCCGCCACGGTGCCGGCCAGAAGCCCGCCGACGAGCCCCTCGACGGTCTTGGATGGGCTGATGTGGTCGATCAGCCGGCGCCGCCCGAGCCAGCGTCCGGTGAGGTACGCCCCCGAGTCATAGCCCCACACCACCAGCAGGAGGAGGAGCATCCACGCGGTGCCGGCGTGAAGGTTGAGGGCGCCGATGGGCGTCGCCGCGGTGCCGCCGCTGGGGGCCAGGTGAGCGACGACCACGATGAAGGGCGCCAGCAGCGCCACGTAGGCGATCCCGAACGAGGTGACCGCCCAGGTGAGGAACCCGTCTCGGGGCTCGGCGCGCGTGAATCCGGCCACGCCCAGCAGCACGACCGCCGCGGCGAAGACGAGGGTCGGCAGGCCCGGCGGGTCGGTGGCACGCAGCAGGTCGGCCAATGTCCCGCCGACGAGTGCCTGGTTGGCGGCCACCAGCCCGGCACCCGCCACCACGATCCCGGTCGCCAGCGCCACGACCTGCGGAGGGGCAAAGCCACCCGCGTCGAGGAGCGCGATGAGCTCGACCATCGCGAGGAAGACGAGGAGGCCGACCAGCGAGGAGACCCACGGCTCGCCCGCGAGCGCGACGAGGACGACGATCGGCGCCAGGATGCCGGCGCTGATCAGGCGGGTGGCGAGCATCGGACCATCATGCGCCGTAGCGTCGCTGGCGTTGGGCGAACTCCTCGATCGCGGCGTCGAGATCGGCCTCGACGAAATCGGGCCATAGCGTGTCGGTGAAGACGAGCTCGGCATAGGCGCCCTGCCACAGCAGGAAGTTGCTGGTGCGCTGCTCGCCCCCGGTCCGGATGATCAGGTCGGGGTCGGGCTGGCCGGCGGTGTAGAGATGCTCGTCGAAGCGCTCCTCGTCGATCTCGTGGGCAGGCACGCCCGCGGCCACCAGCGCGCGCGTGGCGTCGATGATCTCGGCGCGGCCCGCGTAGTTGAAGGCGATGTTGAGGGCCATCTTCGTGCCGCCCCGGGTGCGATCCTCCGCTTCCCGGATGGATCGGACGATGTCGGCCGGGGCCTCGTGCAGGCGTCCGATGACCCGGACCCGAATCCCCTCCTCCACCAGCTCGTCGGTGTACTGACGAACGGCGCCGTCGATGAGGCCCAGCAGCCCGGCGACCTCGTCGTCCGGGCGCCGCCAGTTCTCGCGGCTGAAGACGTACAGCGAGAAGACGTCGATCCCCTTGTCGGGAGCCACGCGGACGATGGGACGGATCGCCTCGACCCCCTGGACGTGGCCGGCGATCGCCGGGAGGCCGCGCGCGGCGGCCCAACGGCGGTTGCCGTCCATGATGATCGCGACGTGTCGCGGATGCTCACGGACCGGCAGCGCCTCAGACCTCCATCACTTCCGCTTCTTTGCGCTCGCTGCGCGCGTCGACGGTCTCGACGAAACGGTCCGTCATCCTCTGCAGCGCGTCCAGCTCGCGGCGCTCCTCGTCCTCCGACAGGCTCCCGTCGCGCAGCGCCTTCTTCAGGTGGTCGGCCACCTCGCGACGATGGACGCGCATCTCGACTCGCGCCTCCTCGGCTCGCTTGCGGACCTGTTTCACCATGTCGCGCCGTCGCTCTTCGGTGAGCGGCGGGACGCTGAGGCGCACGACGGTGCCATCGACGTTCGGCGTCAGGCCGATGTCGCTCTTGATCAGGGCGCGCTCGATCGCCGACAGGACCGATCGGTCCCAGGGCTGGATGACGATCAGGTGCGGGTCGGGGGTGCTGATGCCCGCGATCTGGTTCAGCGGGGTGGGCGTGCCGTAGTACTCGACCTGGATCCGCTCGACGAGCGCCGTCGAGGCTCGGCCCGTGCGGATCCCCGCAAAGTCACGGTCCATCGCCTCGATCGACCGTTGCATCTTCGGCTCGACCGCCAGGATCTCTGCGTGCGTCACGATCGCTCCTCCCCGATGCGTGTACCGATCGCCTCGCCACGGACCGCCCGAAGGATGTTCCCCGGCTGCGTCATATCGAAGACCACGATCGGCATCTCATTGTCCATTGCCAGGCTCACCGCCGTGCTGTCGAGGGCCTCGAGGCGGCTGGCCAGGAGTTCGGTATAGCCGATCTTTGTGAACCGCGTCGCGCCGGGGTGCTTCTCCGGATCGGCGTCATACACGCCATCCACCCGCGTCGCCTTCAGGATCACCTCGGCCGCCAGCTCCACCGCGCGGAGCGTCGCGGCGGTGTCGGTGGTGAAGTACGGATTACCGGTCCCAGCCACGAGGACGACCACGCGTCCTTTCTCGAGGTGGCGCACCGCGCGACGCCGGATGTATGGCTCGGCGATCTCGTTCATCGCAATGGCGCTCATCACGCGGGTCGGACAGCCGGCCTGCTCCAGGGCGTCCTGCAGCGCGAGGCCGTTCATGGCCGTCGCCAGCATCCCCATGTAGTCCGCCGTCGCTCGGTCCATCCCGGACGCCGCTGCCGCGACGCCGCGGAAGATGTTGCCGCCCCCGACGACGACCGCCATCTCGATCCCATCGCGGCGCGCCTCGGCCACCTGCGCGGCGATGCCGCGGACGATCTCAGGGTCGATCCCATACTGGCGGTCGCCCATGAGCGCCTCGCCGGAGAGCTTCAGCAGCACCCGGTGCGGCAACCTCGCGACCTCGCGGGCGGGATCGGTCAATTAGGCGGCCTCCTGGCCGTCGCGTTCCGCGGTCTCGCCAACCGCCATCCGCGCGAAGCGCGCGACCCGGATATTCTCGCCCAACAGGGCGATCTTCTCGCTGATCAGGTCGCTGACCCGTCGCTCGGTGTCGCGGAACGGCATCTCGAGCAGGCAGACCGACTCGAGCCACTTGTTGAGCTTCCCCTCCACGATCTGGGGGACACGGTCCGCGGGGCGCCCGTCGCGCTCCGCCTCCGCGGCGAACTCGGCCTGCCGCTCGGCCAGCACCTCGGCCGGCACCTCGTCACGGCTCACCCAGCTCGGCGAGAGGCCGGCGACCTGCATCGCAAGCTCACGGGCAAGCTGCTGGAAGTCGTCGGTGCGCGCCACGAAATCGGTCTCACAATTGAGCTCCAGGAGCACGCCGAGGCGCGCACCGTGGTGGATGTAGCTGGAGATGACGCCCTCGCGCACCTCGCGGTCGGCTTTCTTGGCCGCGGTCGAGAGACCCTTCTCCTTGAGCCAGGCGACGGCCTTCTCGACCTCGCCGCCGCTCTCCTCGAGCGCGCGCTTGCAATCCATGATCCCGGCCCCCGTCTGCTCACGCAGGGCCTTCACGTCCTCGGGTCTGATCATCGCGTGTGGTTCGTTCCTTCCTGTCAGGACCGATGCTGCCTCAGGCAAGCGTCGGATCTTCGTCGGTCTCTTCCTCGGCGGCCTCGGCGGCTCGGCGAGCGCGCGCTCGGCGCTCCTCCTCCTCGTCCTCCTCGGGCTCGGGCTCGAAGACGAGCGCCTCGCCGCTTGCCAGGGCCGCGCTGTAGTCGGCGTCGGCCACCAGGGCCGCGTCGTCGACCGGCGGCAGCGCCTCGGCCTGCTCGAACTCCTCGTCCAGGCGAGCCTGTCGCTCTGCCTGCGCCTCGAGCGCGGCGTCCGCGACCTGGGCGGAGATGAGCCGCACGGACCGGATCGCGTCGTCGTTGGCCGGGATCACCCAGTCGATCTGGTCTGGGTCGCAGTTCGTGTCGGTGATCGCCACGATCGGGATCTCCAGCCGTCGCGCCTCGAGCACGGCAATCGACTCACGGTGCGGATCGACGATGAAGAGAGCTCCTGGCAGGCGGCGCATGCGCCGGATCCCGCCGAGGGCGGTGTTGAGCTTCGCGATCTCCTCGGTGAGCTTGCCGGCCTCCTTCTTGGTGAGGCGCTCGAACTCGCCGGCATCGCGTCGCGCCTCGAGCGCCTCGAGGCGCTGGATGCGTCGCTTGATGGTCGTGAAGTTGGTGAGCATCCCGCCCAGCCAGCGGTTGTTGACGTAATGCTGCCCGCTGCGCTCCGCCTCGGTCGAGACGGTCTCCTGGGCCTGCTTCTTGGTGCCCACGAAGAGGATCGAGTCGCCGCGGCGGATCGTCTCGCGCACGAACTCGAGTGCGGCATCCAGGCGGGTGACCGTCTGGGCCAGGTCGATGATGTGGATCCCGTTGCGCTCCCCGAAGATGAAGTCGCGCATCTTCGGGTTCCACCGCCGGGTCTGGTGTCCGAAGTGGACGCCAGCCTCCAGCAGCTGCTTCATGCTGATCGCAGCCAAGTGTGTTCCTCCGGTTCGTTCCTCCGCTCGCCTCAGCTCCCGCAGGTCGACCCGTCCGTGACGGGCACCGTGGACCGCGGGATCGGCGGGCGTGTGTGATGGGGTCGCTCGGTCGCACGCATTGAGCACGTAACTGACCGCGCGGCAGTATAGCATCGGGTCGCCCAACCCTCCCCGGGCACGCTCGGGGCACCCCCGCAAACGGTACCGAAGTACCCCAATCCCCATCCCTCTCGTACCTTGACCCGGTCTGGATGCCTGCGACGATGCGGCTGCCTGTTTTCGAGGAATCGCAGCCAGATGCCACATCGGACCCGCCTGCCCCTGGTACGCATCGCCGCCCTGCTGGCGGTGATCGCCGGCGGTGCCATCGCGCTGCCGGCGGCGGCGACCGACCGCGTCGTGGTCGTCCAGCCGGGCGATACGCTCAGCGAGATCGCGCTCAGGAACGGCCTCAGCGTGGCGGAGTTGAGCGCGCTCAACGGCATCAGCGACCCGAACCGCATCTACGCCGGCCAGCGCCTGCGCCTGACCGGAGGGGCGGCGAACGCACCGACGGCAGCGAGCGCGAAGTCGCAGCCGGTCGTCCACGTGGTCGCCAGCGGCGAGAACCTGACCGGCATCGCGCGGCGCTATGGATCCACCATCGCGGCCATCGCGAAGGCAAACGGGATCGTCAACCCGTCCTTCGTGCGCACCGGGCAGCGGCTCACCATCCCGGGCACGGCAGCACCCGCCGCTGTAAAGCCCGCCACCGCCCAGCCGGCCAAGGCGCCAGCTGCCGTCGCGGCACCCACCATCCACGTCGTCGCCAGCGGCGAGAACCTGACCGGCATCGCGCGGCGCTATGGATCCACCATCGCGGCCATCGTGAAGGCCAACGGGATCGTCAACCCGTCCTACCTTCGCACCGGGCAGCGGCTCGTCATCCCGGGTGCCGGCGGAGCGGCACCGAGCACCACCGGCACCATGCCAGCCACCATGTCGTCACTGGTCGCGGCGCGCGCGGCGATCGGCGACATCATTCGAGCCGAAGCCAAGGCGCGGGACGTGCCGGTCGCCTTCGCGCTGGCGGTGGCCTGGCAGGAGTCCGGCTGGCGGGCAGGAGTCGTGAGCCGTGCCGGCGCCGTCGGCGTCATGCAGCTCACGCCACCGACGCGGGACTGGGTCGCGGCCACCATGCTCGGCCACGGAATCGATCTGTACGACGCGCGCTCCAACGTCGAAGCGGGAGTGGCGCTGTTGCGGCACTACCTGGACCGCTACCACGGCGACCGCTCGCTGGTGCTGGCGGCCTACTACCAGGGACAGAGCGCCGCGGATCGATACGGCGTCTACAAGGTGACGAGGCCGTACATCGCTTCCGTCACGGCGCTCGAGAAGTTCTTCCGGAGCTGACGTTGCCGCAGCTCACCACGCATCGATGCCAGGATGATGCCTGAGCCGCCATTGACCCACGCCATCCGGTCGAACCTCCACCAGGTCGATCCGCAGACCGCTGACATGGGGTGTCGGCGCATCGGCGACGAATCGTCCAAGAGCTGACCGCAGGCGTCCCAGCCGACGGGCGCCGATGGTCTCGAGCGGCTGACCCGCTCGACCGGTCTGCCGCAGCTTGACCTCGATCGCCACCAGGGTCTGCGTGCCGTCGAAGGCCACGATGTCGAGCTCGCCTGCGGCGCAGCGCCATCGTCGCGCAACGACGGTCCAGCCGCGGGTGGTCAGCCACTCGGCGACCGCAGCCTCCGCTCGTTCGCCGAGCGCATGTCGCGGGTTCGGCACCCTGGGTTCGCTCCTCGACGGGAGGCGAGCAGCTAAGTGGACTACTCCTCGGGGTCCAGCTCCTCTTCGGGATCGAGCTCCTCTTCGGTGAAGACGGCAGCCTCGAGGAGGCTCTCGAGCGAGAGCTGCTCGCCGGCCAGCCAGAGTCGGAGCGGCGCGAACGAGCGGCGGTGCCATTCGCACGGGCCCTCGTTGATGAGCGCCTCCACGTGCCGGGGCGTCCCGTAGCCCTTGTTGCGAGCGAAGCCGTATGCCGGATAGCGGTCGTCGAACTCGGCGCAGATCCGGTCGCGGGTCACCTTGGCGACGATGCTGGCGGCCGCAATCGAGGCGCTGATCGCGTCACCGTCGATGATCGGTCGCTGGGGCAGGTCCACCTCGCGCAGGCTGAGGGCGTCGATCACGAGGTGGTCCGGCGCGGGGCTCAGGTGCCCGAGGGCCTGGCGCATGGCGAGCTTGGTCGCCTGCAGGATGTTGATGCGGTCGATCACCTCGACCTCCATGCAGCCGACTCCCACCCCGTCGGCACGGTCGAGGATCAGCTCATAGAGGGCCTCGCGGCGCGATTGCGGCAGCACCTTGCTGTCGCGCAGGCCCTTGATCCGATGCCGATCCGGGAGGATGACCGCGGCCGCCACGACCGGACCGGCGAGCGAGCCTCGGCCCACCTCGTCGATCCCCGCGATCCGCTGGAATCCGGCGAGGCGCAGCTCGCGTTCGTGCCGCATGTGCGCGTCGCGGGGGCGGGTTGGGCGCCGCTTCCTGCGGCGAGGCGGCGTGTCGAAGAGGCTGCCGGCCACCGGCTCAGCGGCCGGGTCGTCGCTCGCGCAGAGTGGCTGACTTCCCGACGCGGTCGCGGAGGAAGTAGAGCTGCGCCCGACGGGCGACGCCGTGACGGACGATCTCGATCTTCTCGACCCGCGGTGCGTGGACCATGAACGTCCGCTCGACACCAACGCCGGAGGCGATGCGCCGTACGGTCATCCGCTGGTTCAGCCCGCCGCCGCGCAGTCGCATCACGGTTCCCTCGAAGATCTGGATTCGCTCGCGGCTGCCCTCGACCACCTTGACCGACACCTTGACGGTGTCGCCGGGGGCGATGGTCGGGACGTCGCTGCGGAGCTGCTCGCGCTCGAGCTCCTTGATCGGATCCATCCTGGGGGAGACCTCGTTATCGCGGCGTTAGCCGCCGATTATCGGCTCAATGGCGCGCCGTGGACGGCGCGAACGTGATGAACGCGACCGACACGCGGCCGCGACCGGCGGAGTATAGCAGCGCCTTCCGAGGAGCGACAAGGGAGCTCAGGCGGTCGGGTCGTCGGCCTCGGCGAGGATGCGCAGGTCGTCCCGATCCTGGTCCGTCAGCGGCGCCGAGTCGAGCAGGTCGGGGCGGCGCGCCAGGGTCCGTCGCAGCGCCTCGACCCGTCGCCAGCGCGCGACCTCCCCGTGATGGCCCGATAGGAGGACCGGCGGCACGGCGGCATCCCGAAAGAGCTCGGGACGGGTGTAGTGCGGCCCTTCGAGGAGGCCATCGGCGAACGAATCGGTCTGGTGCGACTCAGCCTCGATCACGCCCGGCACCAGTCGACCGACCGCATCGATCAGGACCAGCGCGGGCAGCTCGCCACCGGTCAGCACGTAATCGCCGATGCTCACCTCGCGGTCTGCGAGGCGGCGAGCTCGCTCGTCGATCCCCTCGTATCGGCCGCAGACGAGGACCAGGTGCCGGGCCGCGGCGAGCTCGCGAGCCAGCGGATCGGTCAGTCGCTCGCCGGCTGGGTCGAGGAGGATCACCTGGCCGCCATTCGCGCGCAGCGGCTCGATGGCGGCGAAGAGCGGCTCGGGGCGCATCACCATCCCCGCTCCCCCGCCGTACGGGGCGTCGTCGACGACGCGATGCCGGCCGATGCCGTGCTCGCGCAGGTCGTGGAGCGCAACCGAGAGGATGCCGCGCTCGACGGCCCGACCGATGATCGAGGTCCGCAGCGGCGCCTCGAAGAGCTCGGGGAAGAGGGTGACGATGTCGAAGCGGAGCAGCGCGCCTTCCGGGTCGGTCATCGGACCTCCTCGGCCTCGTAGCGGATCACCATGCGCTGCCCGGCCAGGTCGATCGAGCGGACCACGTCGCGCAGCGCGGGGACCAGCAGCTCGCCGCCGGGTCCCTCGATCCGATACACCTCGTTCTCACCAGCCCTGAAGATCTCGACGACGTGACCGAGCTCGGCGCCCGCTTCGTCCACCGCGGCGAGCCCGATCAGCTGATGCCAGTAGTAGGTATCCGCCGGCAGGTCGTTGGCCGGAGCCTCCAGGTAGCGACCCACCAGCCGCTCGGCGGCGGCGCGGTCCGAGATGCCCTCGAGTCGCAGCACGGGGATCCGCCCGCCGAAGCCGGCTTCCAGGATCGCCCGCGGGTCGGCCTCGTCCTCGATCCAGACCGACTCCCCTGGCGCCAGTCGCTCGGGATGGTCGGTGAGCGCCTCGATGCGAACCGAGCCGGCGAGGCCCTTGGCGCCGATGACGCGAGCGACCGCGAGGCGCTCAGTCGTCGCCGACGATCTCCAGCTCGACGTGCCGTCCATCGCGCGCACCCATGACGCGGAGGAGGGAGCGGATCGCGTTGGC
>Ga0310810_10006780_pt1 | contig 12982 bp, 6 predicted proteins | sample NCmetagenome_FD_207641 | JGI IMG/M metagenome (GOLD analysis project Ga0310810, IMG submission 207641) | Soil microbial communities from experimental microcosm in Duke University, North Carolina, United States - NC | ecosystem: Engineered > Artificial ecosystem > Soil microcosm > Unclassified ... | reverse complement strand
GCGACGACCATCACGATGAGATCGCACGGTAGATACGCGAGGAACCACTGGCTCCAGAGCACCTCGACGTGCCCGAATTTCTCGATCGCGCCGCGCGCGGTGATCGAGGAGGCGCCGGCGATCAGCATCTTGTCGAAGATCGTCGCCTGATACACGAGGATGATGAACATGCCGCGGGCGATGTTGCTGCCGCGGTCCACCCCGAACGCCTCGACCAGTCCCATCGCGATTGCGGCCATGATGACCACGCGCGCGATGCCGGACGGGACGACGGCCGTGAGGAGGAAGTTCGACACGATCAGGCCGAGCAGCAGCCGCGGGTAGCTGTAGCCGATCGCCCGCATGATCAAGTACGCGAGGCGCCGCGCGAGGCCGGACTTGCTGCCCATCAGGCCGAAACAGACCGCGCCGAACAGGAACCACGGGGAGGTGTCGGCAAAGCCCGAGAAGGCCGTCTCGAACTTGACGATCCCGAACATCCAGAAGAGGAAACATCCGAGGATTCCGGCGATCCCGTGATCGAGCACCTGGGTCATCCAGGAGACGATCATGAAGAGCCCGATCGCCAGCGCGCCGTGCGCGTGCGGCTCGAGGCCGAGCGGCAGCATGCGGAAGATGGCGGCGCCGGCGGCTATCGCCGCAAACAGCAGGAAGGATCGCCAGCGCTCCGCCGGCGAGGGGGGCGCCGTGCCCGCGGGCGCGGACACGGGCGCCTGTCGCAATCGCTCAACCATCTTGCCGCGGATTTATCGATCCGCTACTTGCCGCCGCCGCCGCTGGTTTTCGCCGGCTTCGCGGGAGCCGTGCCCGGCTGTCCGCCATAGGTGATCTGCGCGCCGGCGCCGGGGAAATAGTGATCGTAGGTGCCCGCGTTCGCCTTCTCCATCACCTTGAAGGCGTAGTCGCCGGGATTCGGCGCGTAGTCCTTCATGTAGTCGCCGGGCGCGTTGATGCCGGGGACCTCAGGAACCCAGTCTTCGGTCAGGAGATAGTTCGGATCGCCGTAGCGCGACGCGAGCGCGCGCACCTCCGGGTTGTCGAGGCTCGTCATGTGCCCCTTGTCGAGGATGTTCACCCACTTGTTGGCGTTGCGCAGCCGGACCTTGTAGGTCGTGAAGTAGGTCTGCGTGTGCCAGCCGTGATCGAACGGAAAGTTGTGCGCTTCGGTGAACTCGCGCCACTTCTTGGATTCGGTGGGCGCGTCGGGATCGTGCCAGAGACGGATGCCGAGGCCCCAGTGGATCACGCCCGAGCGGACGCGTTCGGGACTCGTATTGCCGGTTTCAGCCATGACGCCCGGGTGCCGGAAGCTCTTCGGATGCGAGCCGAAGGCGATCTCGTAGAGGTACCAGAAGCCCGGCTGGTTGTGGTACGGGAAGGTCAATTCGTTCAGCCCCGGATACTGGAGGAACTCCTTGAGCGCGGCGCCCTGCGCCCCGCCCCCCTTGACGTCCGAGATGAACCCGTTCTTGAAGAAGATCTCCCAGCGCGGGAAAAAGCCGCCGTGGCCCTGTGTGCCGGCCAGCACGCCTTCGATTCTCGCAATGGGTTCGCGCGGCAGCCATTTCGCCTGGAACGCGGGATAGTTCACGAAGGAGTAGCCGAACCGGCCCGTCGCCTGGTTCGGGAACATGTAGAGATGGCCGCGCTGATAGGCGCCCGCCGCCCAGCGCTGCGCCATTTCCTCGGTGATGTCGGCGTACAGGTTCGTCCCCTCGGGGTCGGTGATCTCCACGCGGTCGACGTAGACGAGCGGCTCGAGGAGCTGTTCTTCCGCGAGCTGCCAGACGTCGCCCGGATACGTCGACATCTGCGACTCGAGGTCGTACACGTTGTCCTGGATGAACGTGCCGAGGAACTTGTCCTGCAGCGGATAGAGCTGGCGGCGGAGCCCCGTGCTGCCACCCTTGCCCCAGAAGACGCCGCGGACGTCGGGGTGCTGTGTCAGGAAGTCCTTGATCGCGTCGCCGACGGCGAAGCGCCTCGTGTAGTCGCCGCCCTTGCCCTTGCCGTCGGCAGCGGCGCCGCTCTTGGCGTCAGCCTTTGCCACGGTCTTGCCGCCGGCGCGCCTGCCGCCGGCGCTTCTGCCGGCGCCGCCGCGGCTGGCGCCGCTGCCGCCCGCGCCGCCGCTGTCGACCATGCCGGTATCGGCATCGGCGCCGGCGCCCGCGCCTGCCTCGCCGCGCGGCTTCTGCGGTCCCGACGTCAGCACGGCCTCGGCGCTGCGGCCGGGGAACAGCGCGGCGAAGGTCTGCGGGTCTTTGTCCTTCAGCCACTTCGCCGGCTCGGACGGATTCGGGAACTGTCCGGTGATCCAGGCCGTCGCCTGGTAGATCCCGGCCTCCTTGATGTCCTGTCCGCCGAGGCGGCGTTCGCGGTCGGCCTTCGCGGCTTCCTTCGTGACGCCCCGCATCTCGTAGGTGTACTTGATGTAGGGGGTGATCTGCCGCTCCTCGAGCGCCTTCTTGACCGCGTCCATCACCATCGGATCGGCTTCGTCCGCCGCCACGATCAGGACCTTGTCGCCGGCCTTCAGGATGCCCATGCCCTTGCCCTGGAGGCCCGACTGGTTCCTGACGAGCAGGCGCGCGGCCGGCATCAGGTCGTCGACGGATTTCGGCGTCTTGAAATAGGAGGGCCACCGCGGCGCGGGATACTTCTCGCCGTTGGCGCCGGCCTGGACGGCCGGGGCCGCGCTCGATTCCGCCGGCGGCGCGGCGCCCTTGCTGCACCCGGCGGCCGCCGCGGCCGCGGCGCACAGGCAGAGTCCCCACCAGCGCGCCGTGCTGAATCCGTTCATCATGTCTCGCTCCTTCAGACGGCCGGCCCGCCCGCCGAACATTGGTCTAACCTTTGGCGGCGACATGTAACACATCCGCTTGCGGGGCGTCAACATGCGCGGGCCCATCCTACCCCAGCCGAACCCGCGGCGGCCGCCGCGCCGGCTTTGGTCGGACCATTGCGGATTCGCCGCGCTTCCTGTAACCTGCGCGGCGCGGGCGTCCGGGCGAGGGCACCACCGGCGGACGCGGCAGACTGGAGGGAGTGATGCAGAAACGTCTCGGCGTCGTTCTCGCGTCGTGGCTCGCGATCGCCGGCGCGGCCCCGCCGCTGTTCGCGCAGGCCACCGGGGGCAGCCTGTCGGGCACCGTCAAGGACGGAACGGGCGGCGTCCTGCCGGGCGTCACGATCGTCGTGCGCAACGCCGACACGTCGCTCACGCGCACCGTCGTCACCGACGCCGGCGGGCACTACGACGCGCCCGATCTGCCGCCGGGGCCGTACAGCGTCAAGGCGACGCTCGAGGGCTTCACCTCGCTGGTCCGGAGCGGCATCACGCTCACCGTCGGCCGCGACGCCGTCGTCGATCTCGCGCTCGCCGTCGGGACGATCGCCGACGAGCTCACGGTCGTCGCGGAGGCGAAGACCGTCGATACGCGCACCGCCTCGACCGGCGGCCTGATCTCCACCGGGCAGATCGAAGGCCTGCCGCTGAACGGCCGCAGCTTCGTGGAGCTCGCGAACCTGACGCCGGGCGTCCAGCTCACGCAGACCGGCGGACAGAGCACGAGCACCGGCCTGGGCGCCAAGCTCAGCGTGAACGGATCCCGGTACACAGCCAACCTGTTCACGCTGGACGGCACCAACCTCAACGATCAGTTCAGCCAGGCCGGCAGCGCCTCGGGGAACGTGCTCGGCGTGGAAGCGGTGCGCGAGTTCCAGGTGCTGACGAACAGCTTCAGCGCCGAGTACGGCCATCACACCGGCGGCATCATCAACGCCGCGACCAAGTCCGGCACGAACGCGCTACACGGCTCCGCCTTCGAGTTCCATCGCGACGACGCCTTCGACGCGAAGAACTTCTTCGACGCCGAGAAGCCCCCCTTCGCGCGCAACCAGTTCGGCTACTCGCTGGGCGGGCCGATCGTGCGCAGCAGGACGTTCTTCTTCACGACCTACGAGGCGCTGCACGAGCAGCTCGGCGAGACGAACCTGTTCACGGTGCCGTCGGCGAGCGTGCGAGAGGGCACAGTAGCCCCCGCGATCAAGCCGTTTCTCGATTCGTATCCGCTCCCCAACGGCCAGGCGTTCGGCACGACACGCGGCGAGTACAGCCGCATCGACCAGCGGAAGACCGACGAGAGCTACGTGATGGGCCGCGTCGATCACCAGCTGGCCGCCGGCTCGCAGGTGTTCGTCCGCTACACGCTCGACGACGCGCAGGTGGACGATCCGAGCCGGCTGAACACGGGATCGCGCCTCAAGACGCGCGTGCAGTTCGCGACGGCCGAGCACACGCTGGTCGTGGGATCGTCGTTCCTGAACCGCGTGCAGTTCGGCTTCACGCGTAGCCGGCTCGACGGCGTGGACTACGTCCTCCCCGGGCTCACGATCCCGCGGACGACGTTCACGGACATCAACCGCGGCATTGCCGCCATTACCGTGAACGGGCTGAGCCCGTACGGCGGCGACACCACGAATCCGAAATTTCACCGGTTCAACAACTTCCAGATTCGCGACAACGTCACGTGGAACCGCGGGCGGCAGAACATCAAGCTCGGTGGGGACGCGCAGATCCTCCAGTTCAACCTGACGTCGGACTTCACGTCGATGGGCCAGTACACGTTCAGCTCGCTCGCCAACTTCCTGATCGGACGCGTCAACCAGTTCAACGCCGTCACGCCGGGCTCCGACGCGACGCGCAACTTGCGCCAGATGGCGTTCGGCGCCTACGTGCAAGACGACATCCAGGCGCGCAAGAACCTCACCCTCAACGTCGGGGTGCGCTACGAACCGACGACGTCGGTGCGCGATACGCGGGACCGGCTCGCGCAGCTGATCGATTTCGGGAGCGCCACAGCCACGCTGAACGACACGACGAAATTGAAGACGCTGTTCAGGAATCCGTCGCTCAAGACGGTCGCCCCGCGGATCGGAGTCGCGTGGGACGTCAGGGGCGACGGCAGGACGTCGCTCCGCGGCGGCGCGGGCATCTTCTACGACAGCATTCTGATCAGCACGCCGTTCGTACAGAACACGGCGGTGCGCGTGCCGCCCTACTTCAACCGCGGCGGGCTGGTCGGGTCGAGCAGCTTCGTCGTCAATTTCCCCGACGCCTACACGACGCAGGCCGCGCAGCTCGCCGCGCAGGCGCAGCTCGAAGGCATCCAGTACGACCTCCAGCAGCCGTTCATGACGAAGTGGAACGTCAACCTCCAGCATGAGCTGTTCGCCAAGACGACGCTCGAGGTGGGGTACAGCGGCGGGCACGGCGAGAATCTCGTCCGACAGATCTACACGAACGGGCGGATCGCCCAGGTGACTTCGGACGGACGGCTGTTCGTGGCGCCCGGCACCCCGCTCGCGCAGCCCAATTTCGGGCGCATGCGCTTCCGTGTGAGCGACGGCACCTCGGACTACAAGGGGCTGACGATCGGCGTCACGCGGCGCCTGTCGGATGGACTCCAGGCGCAGCTCTCGTACACGCTCTCGAGCTCGGTCGACGACGGCGCGGCGGCGCTCGGCGGCAACGATTTCACGAACGAGGGCGCGGGCGGCCGGTACCTGTATCAGAAGGATCGCGGGCCGTCGCCGTTCGACGTCAGGAACGCGGTGGTCGCGAGCGTGAACTACGCGCTCCCCTTCGGCGGCGGCGCGTCGGGCGCGCGGGCGGTTCTCGAACAGGGCTGGACCATCGGCACGCTGATTCGCTACCGCAGCGGCTACCCGTTCTCGGCGTTCTCCGGCGTGGACACCGGCCTGCAGGTCCAGGGCTGGGCGCCTGAATTCCCGGATCTCAGGCCGGGCGCGTCGCCGAATCCGATCCTCGGGACCGTGGCCCATTGGTTCGATCCGGCGGCGTTCGTCCTGCCGCCGACCGGCTACATCGGCACGCTGCCGCGCAATTCGATCACGGGCCCGGATCTTGAAACGGTGGACCTGATCGGCGGCAAGACGCTGCGGCTGGGAGGATCGCGCCAGGTGCAGCTGCGGTTCGAGTGCTTCAATCTCCTCAACCGCGCGAACTTCGGCACGCCGCAGCAGAACGTGTTCAGTGCCGACGGATCGGTGCGCGAGGACGCGGGGCGCATTACGACCACCTCGACCAGCGCGCGCCAGATACAGCTGGGCGCCAAGTTCGTCTGGTAGTGGATGAATCCCTGATCCCTGATCCCTGATCCCTGATCCCTGATCCCTGATCCCTGATCCCTGATCCCTGATCCCTGATCCCCGATCCCTGATCCTGGATCGCTAATCGTGGATCGGCGCTCAATATCGAGCGGCGACCCAGCGCTGCACGTAGTCGAAGAAGTTCTTGATCGAGTTCGAATACTGCCCCGGTGTCTTCTCGCACGCGGTGCAGGGCCGGATCCCGTGGGTGGCGCCCTCGATCACCACGAAGTCCTTGTCCTGGCTGGCGGCGACTTCGTAGTGAATCTCGTTGTCGCGCACGAAATAGTGCGCGCCCATCGCGGTCACGAGCAGCGGGATCGTGACGCTCTTCAGCGCGCACGGCGTCGAGTTGTTGCTCGAGCACCAGTCGATGTCGTCCATCGAGTCCTTCGCGCGGATCGCGTTCGCGCTCAGGAACGACTTGATCGTCAGCAGCCGCGTGCCGGTCGTGAACGCCGCGTTCAGCTTCTCGCTGCCCCGCCCCACCGGCCGCACACTCTCGACGATCTGCGTGACGACGGTGCCGTCGTTCCGGAGCAGCTTCTGCGGCCGCAACGTCGCATGGTGGACGCTCGGGTCGATCTCCATGAGCCGCGCGAGCTCGCCCCGCACGATCGGAAACACGTCGTCGTCCGGATACGGATCGGTGCCGGCCTTCATGGCCGCCTGGCGCGCCTTCGCCGTGTCGATCAGCCGATTCATCCGATCGGCCTGTGCCCTGAAGTAGCGCCTCTTGAAATCGTCGGAGTAGTGCGGCGCCTTCGAGTCGTAGCCGTTGGCCGGATTGAACGGATCGAGGGCCGGATCGATCTTGCGCGGATCGTGCTCGTCGAGCAGCGCGCCGTTGATGCTCCGCAGACCGTTGACCGACACGCCGGGATGCGCGTCGACCAGCACGAGGCCGTCCGCGCGCGGGAGCCCCGCGAGATCGTTCCCGCACTCGACGAGCTTGTTCGGACCCTGGCAGTACTTCGGCCCGGCCTCGGCGACCGCTTCATAGAAGCTCGTGGCCGGTCCGCCGCCGCTGTGCCCGAACAGCACCACGCGCCTGATGCCCGGCTGTTTCCGCAGGAACTCGATCCCGGACTTGATGTCGAGCGCGTTGGCCTCGAAGTCGACCGCCGCTTCGTTGTTGTCGGATCGCGGGTTCATTGCCAGGACCATGAAGCCGCGTCTGGCGAGCTCGGTCGTGGCGAGATGCGAAAGGAAGTTGCCCGTGCGGTGGATGAGCAGCACGGCGACGTGCGGCGCGGGGCCGCTATCGGGCTTGTAGAGCGCGCCCTTGACCGCTCCGGGACTGAACTGGATGTAGAGCGGATTGCTCTGCGCCAAGCCCACGCCGGCGCCGGCGATCCACGCGACGCACGCCGCGGCGGCCAGGCGCATCACGCCCCCACCCCCGCGTGGGTCTCGTTGGTCAGGAACTGGCCGTCGCGCATCGCGTACACAGTCGGGAACACCTCCACGGTCTTCGGATCGTGGCTGACCATGATCACCGTCTTGCCGTGCTCGGCCGCGAGCGACTTCAGCAGCGTGGCGATCGCGTTGGCGTTCACCGAGTCGAGGTTGCCCGTCGGTTCGTCTGCCAGGATGAGCGCGGGATCGTTGGCCAGCGCGAGGGCCACGCCCACACGCTGCTGCTCGCCGCCGCTCAGCTCCTCGGGCCGCTTCTGTCCCTTTGCTTCGAGACCGACCAGGCCCAGCAGATGGCGCGCGCGGTCGCGGCACTCCGCCTCGGGCGTCCCGGCCATCACCATCGGGAGCTCGATGTTCTCGATCGCCGTGACGCTGGGAATCAGGTTGAAGAACTGGAAGACGAAACCGACGCGGCGAAGGCGATGCGTCTCCAGGGCACGCTCGTTCATGGCGGTCAGGTCCTGGCCATCGATGAGGATCGTGCCGCTCGTGGGCCGGTCGACCCCGCCGAGCAGGTTGAGCAGCGTCGTCTTACCGCAGCCGCTCGGACCCATGATGGCGACGGCGTCCCCCTTCCCGACGTCCCACGAGCTCTCGCGCAGCGCATGCACATCGCCCGCGGCGACCTGGTAGCGCTTGCTGAGGCCGCGCACGCTGACCGCCACCCCCGGATTGCTGAAGATCTTGTCGTTCGCCATTCGTTTACGTCCTCCCGGCACTGCAGACCCGCTTCGCACAGCGAGACTGCCCACGGCTCTTCACGAAGGCCGCAAAGACCAGCAAGATCACAAAGAGTCTTGGTGCCTTTGTGTTCTTCGTGGTCTTCGTGGGTGGCCGCGGGCACGTCTCAGTCGACTCTACGCCCCCTGGATGGATCGATGCGCCGTGTGACGGTAGACCCACCAGCTGAAACCGTTCGCGACGCCGACGAGCAGCGCGATCAGCAGCAGCGCGATCCAGGCGGTCAGCATCGAGACGACCAGATGCGTCGGCAGGAGCTGGACTACGGTTCGGATCTCGCGCAGCTTCCACACGTAATTGGCCAGCCCGTAGCCCGCGAGGATTGCGGATGCGGCGCCGAGCGCCAGGCCCACCAGGGCCGGCGACAGCAGCATCGCGAGGACGAAACGGCGCATGTCGGCGGGGGATGCCCCGCGGATCCGCAGGAGCCCGAGCGTCCGGCGATCCTCGCGGTAGTTCGCCATCGCAATCGCGAGGATGGCGACGAGCGCGAGAACGAGTCCGCCCAGCAGATAAATCCTCATGTTGGCCAGCGCGAGCGAGATATACATGTCGCTCCCCACTTTCGCCACTTCCTGCGGCAGGCTGTGGATCTCCAGCGGCGGGAACGGCGTCGCCTTCGCGATCGCCTGCTGGAACGCCGCCTGATCGACGGAAGGATCCGCCTTCAAGAGGACGATGACGCGCGGAAGCAGGATCTGCAGGGGCTGGAGCTTCGGATTGTCGATGCCGGTCGCCAGGTAGGCATTCGTGGTGAACAGGTAATTCAGATAGTCGATGCGCGCCTGCACGTAGCCCGAACGATCGTTGACCGTCTTCGGCGGAATGCCGGGCAGGAACGCCAGGATCCCGGCGGTGTTCGATCCGGTGGCGCGGCGCTCGGCGTCGAGCCCGAGGAGGATCGGCGTGCCCGGATTCAATCGCCAGAAATCCGCGACCGGCGGCGAGACGGCGACGTCGCCCTGCGCGGCGTGCGCCATGATGTCGTCGAACGACGAGCTGAGCCCGACGTTCGGTTCCGAGTAGATGGTCTCGCGGTACTTGTTGACGTCGCCCAGCAGGAAGAGTGGAACTCCGCGGAGGCCGTACCCCGGCAGATAGAACGTGGGCAGGACCGATTCGACCATGTAGGTCGCGTCGCGCGCGCCCGGCACCTGCCGCAGCGAGGCGACGAGCTTTTCCACCTCGGGCTTCAGCGCGCCGATCTGCTGCGACGCCGGCCCGGTCAGGCGATCGACGTTGATGAGGTCCGGCGCGTTGTACATCACCTGCCAGTCGGCGCCGATCTGCACCTTCGCGCCCCGCACGGCCTTGTTCTCGAACGACCCGCTCGTGACGATCGGATACAGGCTCACGCTCGACATCAGCGCCACGATGAGCAGGAACGCGACGGTGCGGTGCGGCTTGGCGGACATGTGGCGCAGGGCGAACCGTCCCAGCACGCCGCCGATCGGCCGGAGCGCGGGCGCCATGACGTGCTGGATGCGCTCGCGCTTGGACGCCAGGAGCGTGGCCACTCCGTAAAGGAACAGCGGCAGGCCGAGAAAGTCGAGGAGATGATCGCCGACCCGGAACCAGCCGAAGCGCGGCAGGTCCGAGATCGCGAAATCCGCAATCCATCCGAAGAGAACGTACGCGCCGAGCACGACTGCGAGGGCCTGGACGACGCCGAAGCGGATCGAGACGCTCGTGGCCTCGGAACCCGAGACGCGGACGGACGCCTCGAGCGGCGAGATCGTCGTCGCGTACTTGACGAGACGGCGGCTGACGACGAGCGCGAGGACGACGGACACGAGCAGGAACGTCCCGAAGATCGCGAGCTGCCGGCCGTCCAGCAGCACGCGCAGCGGCAGGCGGCCGCGCTCATAAATCAGCAGCGGCAGAACCGAACCCATCAGCAGCCCGAGGATTCCGCCGGCCAGTCCACCGACCGACACGCTGATGAGCAGCGCGCGCCCCATCAGTTGCCCCGAGATCCCGCGCAGGCGCATGAGTCCGAAGGTGCGGCGCTCGTTGAGCATCAGCAGGCCCGCGAGGTTTGCCGCGAGCACCCACGCCATCCACAGCAGCGGAAGCGCGACGAGCAGGGAGACGATGCCGATCAGGCGCGCGATGTTCTGCATGCGGTCGAGCAGCACTTCGGTCGTGCTGTCGACGATGAAGTTCGTCGGCCCGCCGAACTTGTCGTCGTCGTCGCCGATCTCGCCCGGATCGTGTTCGTCGCCCGCTCCGTGCGTGTGCGCGTCGCCGGTGTAGATCTTCTTCGGCGCCGCGGCATTGGCGTACGACGTACGGTGCAGCGACTCGTTGACGGCGGACACGCGCGCGAGCGAGCCCGGGATGTCCCAGCCGGAAATCAGGCTCGGCCGATCGATCTTCGCCACGTAGACCACCTCGGGCGCGTACTCGGCCATCTGGATATGGCCCGCGTCGGGGCTCCCCACTCCGAGGACGTCGTCGGGCACGAACCCCGTTGCCACCTGGTCGAAGCGGGTCAGGATGTTCCAGTCGTACGGCATCAGCAGGATCGCGCCGATGTACGGGACGTAGCTCACGGAGCCCGTCTGGTCCATCAACCATCGGTTTAGATCGTCCCGATCGAGGCGGACGACCGATCGGATCGGCGTGTTGAACAGGAATCGGGGCTGCTCGGCGACGTGGACCTGGAGCGTGAAGTCCGTGGCGCCCTGCAGGGCCAGAAACGCCTTCCCCATCGCGTATTCGGGGCCGATGAGCGCCAGTACTGCGCCGCGTCCCTGATCCTGGCCGGCCTTCGTCAGCGCGAAGCCCAGCGCCGGCGGCAGGATGTTCGGGTCGGAGGCGGCGAGCAGACAGAGCCACGGCGTCGCAAACGGCTTGCGATCGATCTGCGCCTCGACCTCGCCGCCCTGGGGGAAGCGCGCGCGCAGGAAGGCCATCGTCTCGACTTTCGTGACGCCAGGCGCCTTGCGGATGTGCTCGATCAGCGTGCGGTCGCCGTTGACTGCGCCGTTCTGATAGACGGCGAGGTCCCACGGGATGCGCCTCAACTGGTCGTCGACGTAGACCTTGAGCGCGTAGCGCGACGTGATGTTGACCGTCGCGAGGAGCGCGCCGACCATGAACGTGACGAGCCCGAAGGTGAGCATCGTCCGCCGGCCGAGGATGGCGAGAAGGCGCCTAATCAACGAAATAACTCCGGTTTGAGGAACGTAAACAGACCGTTCCAGACGGCGTCCGGGGCGATCACTTCGCCGTCCTTCGCATTGAAGGTCACGCCCGCCGGGTGCACGATCCCGGTCGAGCGTCCCTTGATGATCGAATGCGGCGGCACGTCTCCGTCGTCCCCCTCGTCGTTCCACACGCCGACGAAGCCTTCGCTGCCGGTATTCCAGGGCGACGGCAGCTCGAGATCGGGCGAGAGGCCCGCGCGCGGCTTGTCGACGTCGTAGGGCGGCAGGTACTCGTTGTTGATGGCGGCGACGAAGATCCGGCCCGTCGCGGGATCGAGGCCGATCTGCCGCAGCCGCGTGATCCCCGTTTTCGGCCCGGCGATGACGCGCTGCGGCTCGACGTTGCCGCTGTCGGTTCGTCTGAAGATCAGCAGCCCCGTGACGCCGCCGGCGAGCCGCGAGTACGTCGAGACGACCAGCAGATTCCGCACCGGATCGACGGCGATGCCGACAATCTGCAGCAGCTTCGTCTTGTCGCCCTGGATCGTCCGCAGCGGCCGCGCGTCCCCGTCGGCGTCGCGGCGGTACACCAGCACGCGGCGGTCGCCCGGATCGCCGACGAAGATTTCGTCGTTCGTCTCGTCCACCGCGACCGTCTCCGGACGCGAGAGTCCGCTGCGCGCGCCCTGAATCGTGCGCACGGGAGCTTCTTCGCCGGCCGCGCCGCCGCGAAAGATCACGACGGCCGCCGCGAGGGGATTGGGGGCAATGATTTCGTCGTGCGTCGCGTCATAGGCGATGCCGTGGGTCGTCCGGCTCAGATGCGTCGACTGGCCCTGAATCACTCGAGCGGGGGCGACGTTTCCATTTGCCAGCCTGGCAAATGCCGCAATGCGGGGTTGGCTCACTCAATTCGGGACGAGGATTTCCTGCCGCTTGCTGTCGTACGCGACCGCGTACGGATTCCCGAAGCCGCTCGTCTCCTTCCCCGCCGGCGCGTTGCGGATGATCCGTTTCGGCGCGACGTTGCCGGCCGCCAGCCGGGAAAAGACCAGGGCCGTGTGGTCGCCGAAATTCGCGACGAAGATCTCGTCTTTCGCGACCGCAACGCCCATCGGCCCCTTGATGCCGGTCGCCCCGCCGCGAATCACGCGCGTCGGCTGCACGTTGCCGGCCGCCGTCCGCGGGAACACGAGGATCGAGTTGTCGCCGTTGTTCGCCACGAACAGCTCGTCGTGCGCCTCGTCGACGGCGACGCCCATCGGCCAGTCGATCCGGCTGAGCGCGCCCGAGATCGTGCGACGCGGCGCCGCGTCTCCTTTCGCGTCCGCGTCGTACACCGTCACCGACGAAGCGACGAAGCTGCCGCGCGCCGTTTCGCTGAAGGCATTCCCGGTGCGCTCCTGGCGGGATTCGCGCGCGTCGTACGCCGTGTAGGACGTGATCAGCTCGGCGGGCCGGTAGTTGCCGTGGTTCGCGACGAACACCTCGTTGTGCGT
>Ga0310810_10006779_pt1 | contig 12982 bp, 11 predicted proteins | sample NCmetagenome_FD_207641 | JGI IMG/M metagenome (GOLD analysis project Ga0310810, IMG submission 207641) | Soil microbial communities from experimental microcosm in Duke University, North Carolina, United States - NC | ecosystem: Engineered > Artificial ecosystem > Soil microcosm > Unclassified ... | reverse complement strand
TCCCCAGCCCTCGCCCATGATAAAGGATCGCCCCGAGGTGCCCAGCCCAACTCCGGCACGCGTCTGGGGCGATCAGTGGTTGAGGGTGAACGAGAAGGTGCTCAAGGGACTGAACCATCAGCTGACCAACCGGGTGGCATCGCTCGAGGCGCTGACGCACCTGTTCGAGCCCGGTGAGACGACCGACCCGCAGCTGACGGAGATGCTCACGCGCGAGGTCGAGCGAGTCGGCACGTTGCTGCGCCTCTACCGGATGATGCCGGCGGAACCGACCGCGCTGCCCGAAGCCGTCCGGGTGCAGGACATCATCCCGTGCGTGCTGGAGCTGCACACCTACCACGCCGATCTGCGTGGAGTCCCTTGCCTTCTGGGCGAGGCGAGCGATCCGCCGCCGGTGTGCGTCCGGCCTTCGGCGTTGCTCCGCTCACTGCTGGTGCTGCTCGAGAGCGCTGCCGGTCACACGTTCCGAACGGGGAGCGGGATGCCTACGCTGCTCTCCTATCACGGCACGCCGACCGTCGTGACGATCACGATCGAGGCGCCGTCGCCTAACGCCGATGGTCTGTTCGCCGGCAGTGGGAGCCTCATCGACGCCGTCCGAAGCGCGCTGGCGCACGCGGGTGGGGATGTCCACGCCGGGCACGACTCGCGCGACGGACACCCGCTGATCCTGTATCGACTCACGCTCCCGACCCTGGCCCAGACGCGGGTCAACGGCGTTCCGTCCGTGCTCGACGAGGGCTGAGCCGCAGCCGGCAGTCTCGTTAGGTGACCGGTGCGCGCAGCGCGGCCAGGTGCCGCCGCAGGCGCTGCGTCGCCTTCGAGCGGATCTGCGAGACGCGGGACTCGCTCACGGACAGGATGCGCGCGATGTCGTTCAGCTTGAGCTCCTCGAAGTAGTACAGCGACAGGACTGTTCGCTCCTGTTCGGGAAGGTCGAGCAGCGCATCGCGCAGATGTGCGGCTTCCTGCCCCGCCGTGATCGCGTCGTCGATGTCCGCGCCCGTGCTGCCTGCGATCCACTCGCCGTTGAACCGGTCCTCACCGCCGTTCTGCGACCCGTCCATCGATACGACCTGCGTCGCTTCGCGTTCGGACTGCCACCGCCACAGCGTTTCGATGTCGATGCCGAGTCCTTCCGCGAGCTCGGCGTGGTCGGGTTCGCGGCCGAGCGAGGCCGCCAGGGCGTTCGACGTACTCTCGATCTGTCGCGTCTTGCGCCGCACCGAGCGTGGTACACGGTCCAGCCGGCGAAGCTCATCGAGTATCGCGCCGCGAATCCGTGGGGCGGCGAACGTGCTGAACGCGAGACCGCGGGATGGGTCGAAATGCTCGAAGGCATCGATCAGCCCGAGCGTCCCCGCGCTCACGAGATCATCGAGCTCCACATTGTTCGCCCGTGCGCGCGTCAGCTGCTTGGCAACGTGGTAGACTAGTCCGAGGTGTTGGCGGAGCACTGCATCCCGCGCCGCGGCGTCGGAATTTCTCGTGCGTCGGTCGATCATTGTGGGTATGACATCCCATCTACTCCGCACAAACGAGTAACTTGGCGTTCGCAGCGTGCGCACCGCCGGTCCGTTTCCTACCGTCTCTCGAGGGCAGGGAAAGGCAACCAGCGTTCCAGCGGAATGGCGCGGGCGGCGCTGGCCCGAGCGTCGCGGTCGGAGTCACGTAACCTGTTGCCGCATAACGACAACACGAGGCAATGCCTCCGCCCATGCGTCGTCCGGCGCGGGTCAGGCTTCAGTTCTCCGTAGACGATCCGCAGGGCATATCGTTCCTGTTCGGCAAGGATTGCCGACTAGTCTTCGCCACCGAGTGGCCGATACTCCTGGGTACGGGTCTTGTACCCTGTCGCGCGCAACGCGGAGATTCCGAGGACGCAACCTCGCACTTCAGTTCCACGCGATGCGGCCGATACCTGCTCTTGAAATCACAAATGGAGAAGTTGCGAATGCGACAGGACCGCACGGTACCGATCGAACGCAAGGACGATGAGCGTCGCGACGGCACCACGGGCCGGGCTCAGACCGGCGGCGACGACACGTCGACGGACCAGGCCGACGGCTCATCGACCGACGTGCGCACTGACGCTCCCGCTGCGCTTTCGGCCGTTTCGTTCCCAGCCGACATCGAGGAGGCCGCGTTGAGCGACGAGGAAATCGAGATGTATCGTCGTCGGGTCGCCGAAGGGATGTACAACACGCGCGAAGTCGCCGCCGAAGTCGCGCGTCGCATGCTCCGCCGCGGCGATATCTGAGCAACGGCCGGAAACGATCAGCAACGACTGGTGACAGTCGCGATCGTGTGAGATCGTTAAGCGGCCGGACCGCCTTCTGGCAGTCCGGCCGCTCTCCCATCGCGCCATCTATTCCACTCGGTCGTGCCGTCGTCTCCACCCACGCTGCCACGCTCGCCTCGCCGGGCGATCGCCCACCTGACCGCCGCCGATCCAACGCTCGGCGCCATCATTCAGCGCGTCGGTCGGTTTCGGCTTGCGCGACCGACAGAGGGCACTCACTTCGATGCCGTCTGTCGCTCGATCATCTACCAGCAGCTCTCCGGCAAAGCCGCCGCCACGATCCACGGTCGCGTGCTCGGCGTCTATGGTGGCCGAGTACCGCGGCCGGACGAGCTCGCGGCGACGCCAGATGAACATCTTCGTGGCGCAGGGTTGTCGCGTCAGAAGCTGTCGTATCTCAAGGACCTCGCGGCGCGCGTCGCGGCGAACGAGCTTCCGATCGAAACCCTGCACGATCTCTCGGACGACGAGGTGATCGACGCGCTCGTTCAGGTGAAGGGCGTTGGGCGCTGGACGGCACAGATGTTCCTGATGTTCCGCCTCGGGCGCCCCGACGTGCTTCCGGAGCTGGACCTCGGGATTCAGAACGCAATTCAGCGCGCGTACAAATTGCGAAAGCGTCCACTGCCGGCGCGGGTGATCAAGCTCGGCGCGGTGTGGGCGCCCTATCGAACCGTCGCATCCTGGTACCTCTGGCGGAGCCTCGAGCTCTAGGCGCAAGACAGCACTGTGACTACCGTCGCGATCGCAGGAGCATCGGGCTTTCTGGGCACCGCGCTCGCCCGGCATCTCTCGAAGGAAGGCTACGAGGTACGGCGCATCGGTCGTGCGTCGAGTCGGGGCGCCGATTTCCACTGGGATCTCGACGCCGGTCGCCTCGACCCGACAGCGCTCGACGGCGCCGATGTCGTCGTGAACCTGGTTGGTGAGAACGTTGCACAGCGATGGACGCGGGACCACAAGCGCGCCATCCTCGCGAGCCGACTCCGCAGCACCGAGATCCTCGCGAAGACCATGGCCGGGGTGCGAACTCCACCGCGTGTATTCCTCAGCACATCAGCCATCGGCATCTACGGCTCTCGGGGCAACGAGGATCTCGACGAGACGAGTACTCCCGGTGGAGGCTTTCTCGCGGATGTCGTGCAGCAATGGGAGAAGGCGGCCACACCGGCACAGGACGCCGGAGTGCGACTCGTGTACCCGCGCCTCGGACTCGTTATGCACCCCGAGGGTGGCGTGCTGGCGAAGCTGATACCGGTGTTCAACGTCGGCGGCGGTGGCAAGATCGGGAAAGGCGAGCAGTGGATGAGCTGGGTCGGCATGCACGATATGCTGCGCGCTCTCGTCTTCCTGATGGTCACGGACACGCTCAGTGGCCCGGTGAACATCACCGCGCCGAATCCTGCGACCAACGCGCAGTTCTCACATACACTCGGTGAAGTGCTTCATCGTCCCGCGATCGCGACGGTGCCGGAGTTCGCGGTGAAGCTCATGTTCGGCGAGATGGGTGAGGAAACGTTGCTGTCGGGCCAGCGTGTGCTCCCTCGTCGGTTGCTCGACTCGAACTTCCGCTTCGAGTATCCGGAGCTGGCCGCGGCATTGCGACACGAGCTCGGCAAATAGCGCAAGCCCCCTCGATGCTGGTTAAGGCATTGTCCGTCATAGGGTTGGGCGGACGCCGAAACGCCGCCTGGGAAGTGCACGTATAATTAGCGTGTGCGCGCCTATCGATTGGGAGTGATGCGGTCACCGCCTTCCGCGGTGTAGCTCACTCCCTTTGTCGCTTTGGGCGGCACTACAACTCATGGACCCCTATACGTTCGGCCTGACGCTCGGGAGTGTTGGTCTCGGTGTCATGGCGTTGAGCGGACTCGCACACTCGACGCACGCAGGTCACGGGCATGCCACTCATGGGCACGCCCATGGACACTCGCACGTTGGCCACGCGCACGGCACACATGCGCACGGTGGCCCTGCCGGCAGTGGTCACTCGTCCATCACGCACGTCATTGCTGGCGCCGGCCGCCGCGGTGGCACGCGAGGATCGTCGGGCGCGTCGCGCCTGCTCTCCCTCCTGCAGCCGCGTGTTGCGTTCAGCGTGCTCGTCGGGTTCGGCGCGGCCGGGTTACTGCTGCGCCCGTTGCTCGCCGAGCCCGCGCTGCTGGTTGCCGCGTTAGGCGCCGGCCTCGCGTTCGAGTGGCTGCTCGTCGCGCCGCTCTGGCGATTCCTGTTCCGGTTTGCCTCCTCGCCCGCGGCGACGCTCGAGAGCGTCGTCACGGATGAAGCCCGTGCGGTCACGAGCTTCGACGCGAACGGCAACGGCCTCGTTGCCGTCGAGCTGGACGGTCAGGTCGTGCAGTTGCTGGCGACGCTGAACGCCGCCGAACGGGCGACCGCGCGGAAGGTGCGAGCCGGAGATCGGCTGCGCATCGAGGCGGTCGACGACACGCGCAATCGCTGCACAGTCACGTATCTCGGCGCGTAGCGCGCCGGGCGCGTCGGAGACCCACGGTCACCGTCTCGCCCGAGCGCAAACGACGCGGCGCCGGGGCGACACCCATAGCAGAGACACCAAAATCCCATGATGAACATCTACCTGATAGGCGCGATCCTCGTTGGAGTCTTCATAGTCATCCCCGGCATCGTCGCCTCGTTCCTCCGCAACGTCGAAGCGGGAACCATCCGCATCGTGAGTTGGCTGCACGGCGGCTCCGTGATCTATCGCGGCCCAGGGAAGTCGAAGGAGATCCCACTGCTCACCACGGGGACGACGATTTCGAGCAAGGTCATCAACGTCGACCTCGACATCACCGATCAGACGGCGGACATCGACAACGCCGGCATCCCGCGCCCGATCAAGGTGCGTGTGCTGGCGAGCGCGATCGTGTCCGTCGGTGACAGCGACACGATGATCAAGACCGCCGCAAACCGCTTCTTTTCCAAGAGCGAAGCGGACCAGGTGAACACGCTCACGGATCTGTTGTCCAGCTCCGGCCGACGCGCGATCAACCTGCTCACCCATGATCAGCTCTACTCGGCGCGATCGGCGCCGACGCCGCGTGCGTTGCTCGAGGCCCCGGCTGTTACCGCGGTCGCGCACGTGGACCGGGGCAGCAACCTGCCGGTGCACACCGATGAAGTCGAGGACGAAGACGACCCGTTGGCCGTGATCATTCGGAAGGCATGTTCGCGTGAGCTCACGGATCTCGGGCTCGTGTTCAACTCGCTGAACATCAAGGTCGTGCAGAGCGAGGTCGCCGAGGCGCGTCGTCGTCAGAGCGCGGTCGAGGCGCAAGCGAACGCCGAGATCGCCACCGCGCAGCAGACGCGTCGCGCGAAGGAAGCACAGCTCGAGGCCGAGCGCATCATCTCGGACAGGCAGCGCGAGCTGGAGCAGACGCGCGCGTCGAACGCGGCGCTCATCGCGCAGGCCGAGGCGAAGAAGCAGGATGCGCTCGCGCTGCAGCGCACGTCGGAGCTCGATGCGACGCAGATCGCGCAGGCGAGAGCGGACGCCGAACGCGTGCGCATCGAGGCGCTCGCGTCGGCGGAAGCGGAGGCGATTCGCATTCGCACCGTCGCAGACGCGACGGCGGAGAGCATCCGCAAGGTGAACGAAGCGATCGCCGCTGGCGGCGAGAGCTACTTCCGGTACAAGCAGATCGAGCTGTTGCCGCAGCTCGCGCCGGCGATCGCCGACGCGCTCGCTCAGGCGAAGCTCATCACGATCTCCAGTGGCGGAGAGACGGCGGCGGAGTCCACGACGAACAGCATCACCGGCGTGATTCAGACCGTGCTCGCCGCGCAGCTGGTCGGTCGCGCCGCGCTGCTCGAGGGGAACGGCAACACACCGGCCGTGGCGCCGGTGCCGGCGCTCGCGCCAGTGCTGACGCCCACAACCAAACGATGAACGCGATCATCATCGAAGGAGTGATGTTCGTGGCGTTGCTCGTGGTCGCGGGAACGCTGGTGGTCTTCGTGGTGCGTCACTACACGGCCCCCGGCCGCGCGCTCGCCCAGTCGCGGAATCGGAAGGAGATCGAGCGCGCGGCGAGCCTAACGTGTTCGCTCCACGGTCCACACGAGGAGCGCGAGATGGTCCGGCTCGAGTCGGGCGAGGTCATGTGCCCGGAGTGCTATCGCGACGCGATCGAGGGGCGTGTGTGATGTCGGAGCGACGTGGAAACAGAGTCGGTATTCGTTCGTAGGACACCTAACGGTTCGGACACCGCGTCCGCGGAAGGTCCGCAACCGTCACCCGGATGACACGACCGTCAGCCTAACGTGGCGGCGGTCGGTCAAGGAGATAACGGTGGAAAGCTCAATCGGCGATCGCTTCGGTACCGTTCGCGGTGGCATGGGCGGCGATCGTGGGTCCAGCTTCGGCACGAAGGTGGGTCGACTGGTGTTCACGGCGGCCGCGCTGCTCATACTGCTCGTGCTCCTGCCGTCGACGGTCACGTACATCAATCCCGGACACGTTGGCATTCTGATTCACAGAGCCGGCGGTGGCGTGGACCCCAAGCCCATGGGGCCGGGTCTTCATCCACGCAATCCGCTCCTCAGCCAGATCGAGGAGTATCCGGTGTTCATGCAGACCCTGATCCTGACGCGCGGCAGCAACGAGGGCTCTCCCGGTAACGACGAGATCAACGTCAACAGCGTGGAAGGGCAGCCGGTCTCGCTCGACGTGTCGATGTCGTTCGAGCTGGACCCTGTGCGCGTGCCGGCGCTGTATCAGACGTTCCGCACGGACATCACGACCATACAGCACGGCTACGTGAAGCAATCCATCCGGCAGGCGCTGCAGGAAGTGGTGGGGACCGAGCCGATTGCGGACGTCATCGGGCCGAAGAAGGCGGAGGTCGTGAACAAGACGCAGGCTCGTATTTCCGAACGACTCGCGCCCTATGGGATCGTCGTGAAGCAGTTCACGATCAACGAGCTGCGCGCGCCGCAGGGCGTCATCGACGCGATCAACACCAAGAACGTGATGCAGCAGCAGGCGCTCACGGCGCAGAACGAGCTGCAGAAGAATCAGTTCCAGGCGCAGGGTGATTCCATCAAGGCGGCGGGGCGGGCGAAGGCAATCCTCGCCGAGGCGGAGGCGCAGGCCAAGGCGAATCAACTCCTGTCGGCAAGCCTGACCGCGAATCTCGTGCAGTACGAAATGGCGAAGCGGTGGAACGGACAGATGCCGCAGGTATCGGGCAGTGCCATGCCGATGATTCAACTGCCGAGCGCCGGGAAACCGTAGAGCGTAGTTAGGCAGGCGGGCGTTGGTGCCGTTAGATTGCGTCACGCCTTCTGTTCTGGAGCCCGCCCCTGTTCTCTTCGCTGCTGCTACGCCTATGCCTCCTCGTGGTCGCGACCTTCGGGTCGCGGCCATGTGGTGTTTCGGCGACGGAGCAGACGCGGGCTCCGCTCATTGTTGGTCTGCGTGCGCACCACGGTGGCGACACCGATGGGCTGTCGTACAACCCGGCGGCGCCTTCACTCGCCTCTCCGGCGCGCGGTGTACCGTCGCTGCGAAGTCCCACCACGCCAAGCGGCGGTGGGGCGAGCCTTCCCGCGGTGGAAGCGCTCGCGCTCGCGAATGCTGCCGTCCTCATCCACGCGTCAGTCACACCCACACCGCGCCGCACGCCATGCGCCGGCTGTGGTGATGGCCATCCGTACGATGCTACTGCTCCGCCTCGTCCGGACCTGACGTAGCGCGCCCCCGAGTCGGCGGCCGCGCACCGTTTTCGTCTCTCAACAACTGCCAATCTCTTAGTAGCCGCTGTGCGACGCGACGTCGCATGGCGGGCGGAGCCGCACATGTCCGAAAATTTCAAGCGCATCGACACCCAGACGCCGAAGACCGAGCGATGGTTGGTCGTCATGGCGTGTTCGTTCCTTCCAGTCATCGCCGCGCTATTCCTGCCGCAGGCGGTACGAATCCCGCTGGTTGCCGTGGCGGGCGCGATCTTCATTGCGGGGGTCGTGCTCATGGTTCGACAATCACGGCAATCGCCGGGCAACGAGAACCTGCGCCGGTTGGTGCACTCCGATTCGGAGTAGTCCGCTCGGTCGCAGGTCGCGAGGCTGCCCGTACTCGCACTCGGGGAAAGCACCCCTCGAGTGCGAGCGCGGGCACACCTCGACAACAGCCACGAGGAGCGAATGACGGGCACCGAACCGCTGGCGACCGCTCTGCTTCTCACGACGTTCGGTGTACTGCTGGCGCTGAGCATCATCTTCAGCCGCTTTGCCGAGCGATTCGCGGTGCCGGTCGCCTTGGCGTTCATGCTGATCGGCGTCCTGGCCGGGTCCGAAGGCATCGGGGGCATCGCCTTCGAGGACTATGGATTCGCGTTTCGGCTCGGTACCGTCGCGCTCGTGCTGATTCTGTTCGACGGTGGGCTTCATACACCGATGGACGCCGTGCGGGAGAGCATCAAGCCCGCGGGCGTCCTGGCCACGCTCGGCGTGTTAGGCACCACCGCGCTCATTGCGCTCGCCGCCCACGTCCTCGGCTTCTCGTGGGAGGAGGCGTTGGTGCTTGGCGCAGTCGTCTCGTCCACGGACGCGGCGGCGGTGTTCTCCGTGTTAGGCGGCAGCGGCGTTCATCTCAAGCGACGGGTCGGCGTCACGCTCGAGGTCGAGTCGGGTATCAACGATCCCGTCGCGGTCATGCTCACGACCGCGTTGACCGCACAACTCGTGAGTCCCGGGCACGCGTCGGTCTGGGAGCTCACGCTCGAAGTCGTCATTCAGATCATCGTCGGTGGCGTGATCGGCGCGGCACTCGGCTACGGCGGCCGTGCGCTGCTCCGGCGCGTCAAGCTCCCAGGGGGCGGCCTGTACCCGGCGCTGACGCTGGCGATCGCGTTCCTCTCCTTCGGACTCCCGACGATTCTGCACGGCAGCGGCTTCCTGTCGGTGTACGTCACGGCGCTCATCCTGGGGAATGGGCCGCTGCCGTACCGCGCAGGCCTGCTGCGCGTGCATCACGCGCTCGCGTGGCTCGGTCAGGTGGTGATGTTCCTCCTCCTCGGGCTGCTGGTGTTTCCGTCGCGGCTGGCGGACGTGGCGGGCATCGGTCTCGCGCTCGCGTTGTTTCTCGCAGTGGTCGCACGGCCTCTGGTCGTGTGGCTCTGCCTGTTGCCGTTCGGCTATCGGGCCCGTGAGGTCCTGTACATGGGGTGGGTCGGGCTCCGCGGTGCGGTGCCGATCATCCTGGCCACCATCCCAGTCCTGTCGGGAGCGCCGGGCGCGTTACGGATCTTCAACGTCGTCTTCTTCATCGTCTTCATCAACGCGCTCGTACCGGGAGCCACAGTTGGCTGGGTGACCCGGTGGCTCGGGCTTGGCGCGCGTGAGGCGCCGCCGTCACCGGCGGTCCTCGAGATAGAATCGATGCAGCCGCTCAACGGCGAGCTGATGTCGTTCTACGTCGACGAGGCACTGGCCGTCGCGGGCGTCTCGCTGGCGGACCTGCCATTTCCCGAGGGCGCATCGGTGGCGATGATCGTGCGCGGGCAGGACGTCGTACCGCCGAAGGGCACGACGGTGATCACACCGGGCGACCACATCTACGTGTTCGTCCGCACCGAGGATCGACCGCTCATTCACCTGATGTTCGGTCGCGCCGAGGGGGACTGACGGTCGGCGCGACCAGCGGTCGGGTCAGGCGCGGCTCAGGGGCACCGGTGCCTCTGGCGCGTTAGGCTCCAACGGGTCGACGGGCAACCCGCGCTCGCGCCATTCCGCCCATCCGCCCTTGAGGGCGCGGGCGTTCTTCCAGCCGGCTCGTCTCAGCTCTCGCACCACACGGGTGCTTGTCTCTTCATTCTTTCAGGCACAGTAGGCGATCAGCGTCGCCTTCCACGGTATGCGGTGGGCAGTGGCGAGGCGGACGGCATCCAGAGGCGGCATGCGGATGGCGCCGCGGGCGATGAACGGATCGGCGTCGAGCGTGCGTTGCGTTCGCACATCGAGCACCACCGGCGTTTCGCCAGCGCTTTGGAGCGCGGCCATCTCTTCGACCGTGATCTTCTCGGGGAGCGCGGTCGCCGGCTCTTCGCTGGCGGGGGCAACCGCTGCTCCGTTGGAGGCTGGAGTCGAGGCGGTCGGCTCGGTCGCGCCTAACGCTGGCGTCGTGTCGAGCGCCGGCGCCGCGGTCACGCCGACGGATGCCGCGGCGGCGGGCGGCGGTGCCACGAACGGTACGGCCGGAGCGCTCGGTGTGGCGGGTGCCTCAGGGCGCCGAACGATCAGGCCGATCGCGCTGCCGTGCAACAGCACGGAGAGCAGCACCACCAGGCAGCAGAGCGTGAACAGTTGCTCGCTCCCTGGGATTCCTGCAAATACCGGAAGTAAGACCAGCAACAGCGTGCTGAGCCCGCGCGGGCCGAACCACGCGACGATACGCAGGCTCCGACGATCCAGTCCTACGCGCTTCAGCACCGGGAACAGGACGAGTGTCCGCACGACCAGCGCGAAGACGGCGAACAGCACCGTGCGGACGCTCACGATGCCGAGTCCTTGCCAGATGAGCGACGCGCCGAACGCGACGAATGTCAGCAGCAGGAACATCTCGGCTGTCGCTTCGCCGTAATCGAGAAAGCAGTCGCAGAGCTCCACGTCGAGGGCGGCGACGGTCAGCCCTGCCGCGAACGCAGCGAGGAATCCGCTCCCACCTGCCGCCTCCGCCGCAGCGAACGCCGTGAACGCGACGCCAAGCGCGTACAACGATTCGTAGTCGCGCCGGACACCGACCTTCTTGCGCACGCGATCGAGCAACGTGATGCCAATGAGGCCGGCCAACACACCCGCGCCGGGACCGAGGACGAGCAGGCCGAGGCCGATACGACTCGCGTTCGCGTGTTCACCAGCCGGTTGGCCGGGCAGAAACAACATGCTGAAGACGACGATGGGCAGCAGCACCACGTCGTTCATTCCGCTCTCGAGCCGCAAGGCGAGTCGTGCCTGCGCGGGAACGTCCTGGCGGCGGAGGAGCCCGCGCAGCAACACCGGATCCGTCGACGCCATCGACGCACCGATGATGGCGGCTGCCGCCCAGTGCAACCCGATCAGGTAGTGTGAGGCGACGGCGATGAGTATCGCAGGGATGAGCGACCCCGGCCCCAGCACGAGCAGCGCGAGACGCGCATTCTTTCTTACTTCCTTGAGATCGATCGAGATGGCGTCACTGAACAACACCAGCACGAGCGCCAGCGTCGAGATGGCGCGAAGCGCGGGGGAGTCGAGGGCCAGATCGAAGACGTTCAGCCCGACCGGCCCGAGCACGGCGCCGAGGAGCAGGAAGATCGCAACTTGCGGGACGCCAGTCCGCTCGACGACGCCCGACAGCAGCGACGCGACCAGAATGACGATACCGATGAGCGCGATGGTCGCGGTTAAGGTCTCGACGGTCATGATCCGGAATACTACTGGAGGGAATCACAGATTCGGATAGCGCTTGTCATTCCTCGCTGCGCTCGGAATGACAGCCAGGCGCTCCACTAGCCGATGCCGAAGATCGTTCTCACGCCTCGGTGGTCATCTCGACCACCGCTCCGGCGTCGACATCGTTCGAAGGGGTTGACGCCTTCGACATGAGTTGGCGCAGCAACGGCGGCGCGATGAACGTCGTCACGAGAACCATGAGCATCAGAGCGCTATACTCGCCGGCATCGATGACTCCGGCTGCCAGGCCCGTCTGCGCGAAGATCAATCCAACCTCGCCGCGCGGGATCATGCCGACGCCAATGAGCGTCTTGCGCGCCTTGATCCATACCGGCGCGAACCCGGCCGCGAACTTCCCGAGAATCGCCACGGCCGTGAGCGTGAGTCCAATGATCAGCACCTCGCGCGAGCCGAACGTGCGAACGTCCACCGCCGCGCCGACAGCGACGAAGAAGATCGGTACGAAAATGTTCGCGAGTCGAACGATACCGCGTTCGATGGCGTGCGCATGTTCCGTCGGTGCCAGCACCAATCCGGCCGCGAACGCGCCGACGATGAGCGCCGATCCGATTCCCGAAGCGGCGACCGCGAGCAGGAAGGCGAGCGCGAGCGCCATCGATGCCAGAGTGTGTTCCTTCCCGAGCCGCGCGATGTGCCCGAACAACGGCGGGACGATGAACCGACCGAGCACGAGTACCACGGCAAGGAAGCCGAATGCCACAGCGGTCGTGCGCAGAACGCCGAGGACGGTCGGTGCATTGCCGGCCACGAGGTCGCTCACCACGGCGAGGATCACGAGGCCGATCACGTCATCGATGACAGCCGCGCCGAGTACGATCTGTCCTTCGACGCTCTTGAGTTGGCCCAAGTCGGAGAATACGCGCGCGGTGATGCCGACCGATGTCGCGGTCAGCGCGGCGCCGGCGACGATCGCAGGAAGCAGCGCGAGGCCCAGACCGCGCGCGACCGCGAATCCAGCGGCGAATGGCAGAAGCACTCCAACGACCGCGACGGCGAACGCCGCGCCGCCCACGCTCAAGAGCCGCTTGAGATCCGTCTCGAGGCCGATGCCGAACAGCAGCAGGACCACGCCGATCTCGGCGAGCAGGTGCAGCGACGGCATGGTCGGGTCCACGAAGCCGAGCACGGACGGTCCGAGGATGACGCCCGCGAGCAATTCGCCGACGACAGCCGGTTGCCCGATGCGCTCGGCAAGCTCGCCGAGCA
>Ga0310810_10006778_pt1 | contig 12982 bp, 7 predicted proteins | sample NCmetagenome_FD_207641 | JGI IMG/M metagenome (GOLD analysis project Ga0310810, IMG submission 207641) | Soil microbial communities from experimental microcosm in Duke University, North Carolina, United States - NC | ecosystem: Engineered > Artificial ecosystem > Soil microcosm > Unclassified ... | reverse complement strand
AAATGGTGCTGACGCCGGAGATGCGGCTGGGCGCCATCTGGGACCGTTCCTATGCCAAGCCGCTCGGCTATCCCGGCGACTTTGAAATCATGAACCAGGTCTATGACTGGGAACGGCTCGGCCGCAACGCCTATGAGATGTTGATGCACCGCGTCGGCTTGGAAGTCGCCGAGTGCATTCGCACCCGCATGGAAGTCGTTCGCTCACACATCGCCGATGTCGTTCACGCACGCGGTCATGACCGTCCCGCGCGCATCACCAGCCTGGGTAGCGGACCGGCGCGCGAAGTTGAAGCGTTTCTGAGCAGCCACACGGGATCAGGTCATCGCGCCGAATTCTCCCTGATCGATCAGGAGACGCAGGCGCTGCAATACGCGCACGAAACGACCTATCCCTTCGTTTTGAATTCCGATGGCCGCATCAAGGTTCAGGGCCTGAACGTTTCGTTCACCGACGTGCTTCGCGGCTCGCCGGGAATGATCGGATTGCCGTTGCAGGATCTCGTCTACTCCGTCGGACTGCTCGACTATCTGACAGCCCACCGTGCCAAGGCGCTGGTGAAGCGACTTTATGATCTCCTTGCGCCTGGCGGCCTTCTGATCATCGGCAACATGAACGAATGTTCGCTGAGCAATTTCTGGCCGATGGAGTTCATCGCGGACTGGTCGCTGCAATATCGCACCGACGCCGACATGGTGGATTGGGCGGAAGGACTCGGCGCCTCCGCGGCGTGGACGGAAACCGAGCGCACCGGCCGCGTGCGCATGCTGTTCATCCGCAAACCCTGAACGGCGCTTAGCTGGCGTGCTGCAAGGCGACGACGGGCGATTCGCGCAACCGCTCGGCTGGAAGGCGCACGATAACCGTCGTGCCCTTTCCGACCTGGCTCTGGATGTCGAACGTCCCGCCATGGAGTTCGGTGAGCTTGCTAGTCAACGGCAATCCAAGTCCGGTGCCCCCGTGGCTGCGCGAAAGTACCGTCTCGACCTGCTCGAAGGGACGAATGACGCGCGCGATGTCTTCCTGCGCGATGCCGATGCCCGTGTCCTGGACCTGGATCACGATGTCGTGCCCGTGCTCCGCGACGATACTCAGCGTGACCTTACCGCCCTCGTTGGTGAATTTGATGGCATTGGTCAGGAGGTTGAGCACGATCTGGCGGATCAGCCTCTCATCAACGTGGGCGTAGATCGATTCCGACGCGTTGGCGAAGTTCAAATTGACGCCGGCGGTTACAGCGCGGCCGCGACACATGCGCAGGGCATCGTCAAGGCAGCGCACCAGGTCGATGTCTTCCTCCTGCAAGGTGAGCTTGCCTGCCTCGGCCTTCGCCAGGTCGAGAATGTCATTGATGATCGCCAGCAAATGGTTGCCGCTGTCGTTGATGTCCGTGACATATTCGGAATAGCGCGGATCGCCCAAATTTCCGAAAAGCTGGCGCTTGAGAATGTCGGAAAATCCGATGATCGCATTCAAAGGCGTGCGCAGTTCGTGACTCATATTGGCGAGAAATTCGCTCTTGGCCTTGTTCGCCTTATCAGCCTCGAGAAGCAGCAGGTTCGCCGCTTCGTTCTTCGCCTCGATCACCTTCTGGGACTTATAGCTGCGGCGAATGTACATTTCTTGAATGTAGGCGGAGAACAAGCCGACGGCCGTGGCCATCACAAGAAAGAAATTATTGTTGAGGTAGTCCTTGAACGGAATCGGATTGATGAGCGTCGACACGATCTGGTAGAGGGCCACCAGAAGCAACGAGATGAAAACGGAATTGACGAAACGAAGCCGCACAAGCGAGCTGCCGTAAATCACAACCATGATCAAGCCGGCGTAGTACAAGCTGTTGAACGGCGGCGGCATGATCGCCGTCATGATGACAACGCCAATGCCTGGCGCGATCATGGCGATCGACAGCACGGTCTGTGCGAACGTGTCGAACGCCGGCACATACGTCATCGCGGCGGCGGCGAGAAAGATGGGACAGACGATGGCATAGCGCACGAACCAAAGGGTCGCGACCAGGCTGCCGCCAACGACATAATCGAGAAAGCCGAACATCAAATAGAGGAGTGCAGCCGCGACAAGATAAATGCGGATGAGCGTGCGCGCTTCGTTGAGACTTTCGCTAAGATACCGGCGTTCTGTCTCAGGGTCGCGAAAGCGCAACCTCACCCGATCGATGCCAAAGGCTTGCTCGGGCGACGACGAATTTTTCTCGAACTGCAAAGACATCCGCGTTGCCAAGGGTCTGCTGGGCGCCCCGCCGCATGATGGTCGGGCCGAGTAAAGAATTACATAGCGGTGAAGGTTAATGCGTCTTTTCCAAGTTTATTATTTTGCAACAGATTGGCAGCACGGCACGGTGTGCTAAAGCACGCCGCGCGCTTGCGCCGAGGGGAGATAGATTAATGCGCCGAACCCGCCTCGTCAGTGTTGGCGCTGTCTCGATAGCCTTGTTTTCCGGCGCTGCGTTTGGGGCCGCCTTCGGCCTTAAGGAGCACAGCGCCGCCGCCATGTCGGCCGCTTATGCCGGAGCAGCGGCGACAGAAAGTGATGCGAGCTATCTATTTTACAACCCCGCGACGCTCGCGGGCGTTAACGATTACGACGTAAGCGCGAGCGTCATCGAAGCGCTTCCGGGCACCAAGGCGTCGTACACAATCGCGACAACATCGTTGGGAACGCCGACCGGCGGCTCGACACGAGCCAGCGGCTACATCAGTGACGCGACGATTCCCGCTTTCGGGCTGCGACAGCGACTCTCCGATCAGTGGGCTGTCGGAGTTTCGGTTTCCATTCCATGGGCTGTGCGCACGGACTATCCGCACGATTGGGCGGGCCGGTACTATGCGCAGAAATCTGCGCTCTTCACGATCAATGCAACGCCGATCGTGTCCTATCAGGTGACTCCCGATCTGTCGTTGGGCGCCGGTCTGCAAATCGAGTATGCCCAGGGCGCCCTGACGAGTGTGATCGACACCGGAACGCTCGGCGCGTTGAATTCCATTCCCGGATCGGTTCCTGGCGTACAAGACAGTTTCGCGCGCCTCAGCGGCAGCGGCTGGGCGATCGGATACACCTTCGGCATCGTGGATCGCATCGGCGACGTGACATTGGGCGTGGCGTATCGCTCTTCGCTTCAGCATCATCTCGCTGGCCCGCTGAAATTCACGCTCGACAGCGCCGGCATCGGCGCCACTATCCGTTCGTTGACGGGGCTCTTCACAGACTCCAAACAGACGACCCCAGTCACGACGCCGGACATGATCACATCCGGAGCACGCGTCGAGATTGCCGACAACTGGACGGCACTCGCAGAACTGGACTGGACCGATTGGAGCCGCGCCAGGGAAATTCGCGTGCACGCGATCAAGTCGCTTCAACCCGACGAAGTGACGACCTTGAACTGGAAGAATGCGTTCTTCGCCTCGCTCGGTGCAGAATATCGGGCGAACCCGTTATGGACGTTTCGTACTGGAGTCGGCTTCGATCAAACACCCGTGACGGATGCGAACCGCGAGCCGCGTTTTCCCGACGGTGATCGGACCTGGATTTCGGCGGGCCTGCGCTATCGAGCGACCGACAATCTGGACGTCGACATCGCTGCGGCGCACGTCTTTTTCACGCAGGCCAAAGTTGCGTTGAGCCCCGCGATTCCGGGCGCCGCGCTGCGCGGTACTCTCGCTGGAACGACGCAGGCTTATGCCAACGTTGTGGGACTGCAGCTCAGCTATCACGCTTATTGACGTCGGGCCGCAGCCCGTCCTGTACTCTCATTGAGTACCACGATGGACACCTACGCCCTTCTGGAACGTCTGCTTCTCGCGCTCGCGATCGGTCTCTTGATCGGCGTTGAGCGTGGTTGGCAGGAACGTGAAGTCAGAGATGGCGGGCGCGCCGCTGGTGTGCGCACCTACGCGCTCATCGGACTGCTTGGCGGCATCTGTGCGTTGCTCTCCGCATTCGTCGGCAATTTATTCCTCGGCGCTGCTCTGCTGGCGTTTGCCGCGAGCCTCGCCATGTTCGAGTGGCGCGAGGCCGAGGCCAACAACAGCGCGTCGGCGACCGGCCTGATCGCCGGACTCGTTGCATTCGTCCTCGGTGCCTATGCCGTGCTGGGAGACATGGTCGTTGCGGGTGCAAGCGGGATCGCTGCGACGGTCATACTCGCCGAGCGCGCAACGCTCCACGCCTTCGTCTCAAATCTCAAATGGGTCGAGCTGCGCTCCGCGCTCCTACTGCTCGTGATGACGTTTGTCCTGTTGCCGCTGCTGCCTGATCGTGCGATCGATCCGTGGGGCGCACTCAATCCGCGCCAGCTTTGGCTGATGATCGTGATCATCGCCGCGCTTTCCTATGTCGGCTATATCTGCGTGAAGCTGGCAGGCGATCGGGCTGGACTCATTTATGCCGCGGCCGCAGGCGGGCTCGTTTCATCGACGACGGTGACCTGGGCATACGCGCGGCTGGCACGCGAGCACCCTCAGAGCAGCATGCCACTTGTTGCCGGTGTGGCAGTCGCGTGGACCGTGTCGCTTCTGCGCATGAGCACGATCGCGATTGTGCTGTCGCCCGGTCTCGCATGGCCATTGCTTTCCGTTTTGCTTCCGCCTTCGCTATTTCTTCTGGGCACGGCCGCGCTGATGTTTTGTCGCTCGGCCACGGTGAGCGAAAGTTCGCCACTTCAGTTGACCGACCCCTTCAGACTGACCGAGGTTTTGAAGTTTGGCGCTCTGCTTGCGGCGGTGACGCTTGCGGCGAAGCTGGCGGGAACCGGCACGCAACAACTCGGCCTGATTCCTCTGGCGGCAGTGTCCGGATTCGTCGACGTCGATCCGATTACGTTGTCGGTATCGCGTCTGGCTGGCGGGTCCGTCTCGTTCGCTTACGCCGCGACGGTGATCCTGATTGCTGGTGCAGCCAATCTCGTGTGCAAGACCGCTCTAGCCGTCGCGCTGGGCTCCCGCGAATTCGCGCTTTATTTGACTGCGGCCGCGATCGGCGTTGGCGTCAGCGCTGCCGCACTCTGGTTGGTCCTTCAGTGATATGTCTCCTCGCCAATACGTTGAAGTCGCGCGTCCGCCCTCCGACAAATTGCACGTGCGTGCAATTTGCCCGGAAACAAACTCCTTGCGGTTGCAGCGCGCAACTTGAAGTCAGTGCCGTTCAGAAAAAAGCGCGACGTCTCAGTAACGGTTCCTTGGCGACTCTCTAGTAAATGTTTTGCTGCGAAGACTTTTCGGCGCGAGCGTGGGGCGAACGCGGGCGGAGATCATGGCGGCAATGTCCGGAAGATTTGCAGCGCTCATCGCGTTCGCAGGCACAGCGCTCTGCCTGAGTTCTTCAGATACGCTGGCGAGCGAAGATCCGCACCTGCACTTCGATCGCCAATCCAACTGCTCTCTGTACGAAGTGGAAGCGCGAGGCGCAGTGTCGGCAAGCTGGGCGGGGAGTTGTGCACGCGGGCTCGCGTCGGGCCGCGGTACCGCGACGTTTGAGCGCGATGATCGCACTGAGTTGACGATTACCGCAACATTCGCGAACGGCCGAGCCGAGGATGGGGAAGCTTCCGTACGCTGGTCGGCTGGAGCGCACTTCGAGGGAAATTGGGCACATGGGGCTCCGAACGGACACGGTTCGATTACGTGGGTGAACGGCGATCGTTACGACGGCGACTTTGTCGATGGCAGAGCAGAGGGACAAGGTCTGGAGATTTGGGCAAATGGGGATCGCTACGAAGGTCCATGGCACAATGACGTTCCTGATGGTTTAGGTACCTTCACGAAAAAGGGCGGCCTCGCGCAACACATCGCTTTCGTCGATGGAAAACCCCGACCCGCATCGCGGCCCGAGGACACCAGGCCGGATTCCAACACGCCGCATCCGGCGACATCCTCACCACCAGACAAATTCCTCTTTTCGGATCTGACGGGAAAGACGCTCACCGGTCTTGACGGTTCGAGCATCAAACTCGAAGTGATCGATGGAGGCGTGGTCCGCACAATCGCGAGCCCGACCGGACAGTCGGAGAGGGTCGTCTTCAAGATTTTAAACGGAAATCTCGGCACGATCTCCAAGGCGGATGGATCACAGCAAGTGACGGGCTTCTTCCGCGTGGCCGGATCGGGCCTGGACGCTGAATTTGCCGACGGCCACCTGGAACATCTCGCACTGAATAGCGCCGGGGGTCTGACATCTCTAATCGTCAGCCCTTCAGGCGAAGGGGTCTGTCTGTCCTGGTACCCAGACGGCCATCTCTTCAACAAAGACGAGCGCAAGGCCGCAGTTGTCGCTTATGCGCGTCGACTGGGCCTCTCGCTTCCTGCAAACCCGACGCGCCCGCAATGTGAAGCGAAGCTGCCAGCCGACACCGCCCGCGGCCGAGCCGATCCGGCTCTCATCCGGCCCTTGCCGAAGCCGATTGCGGAACATGTATCGCTTCCGCCCTACAAACTGGGTGAAGGACCGACAAACCTTCAAGTCATGCCGGTGCACGATTCCGTCGTGCATCCGATCGACTCGCCGCTCTCCATCACGGCAGATTCGGACTCGACTTCGCCCGTGACCGACGAAGTTTTTGCTTCGAAGTGTCTGAAGGTGGACAGCGACGGGAGCTACTGGGGTTTTCGCAACCACTGCGGCTACAGCGTTCAATTCGCCTACTGCATGCTCCACGCCAGTGACGAGACGCCTTGGTGTGGAACGGATGGCTCCAATGCTGCGACCGGAAGCGTATCGGCAAGTGGATTCAGCACACTCTTCGCCGACACGAGCTTGAGCGGCGGACGCACGGAACATGACTTTCGTTGGGTGGCGTGTCGTGGCGGCGCCGGAGAAGTCGTGCCGAGACTCGATACACCCGAGCCGGCAACGGGGCGCTGCTTGAAACCGGCAACCGATCATCGCCAACAGGCTTCTAACTAGGAGAAGAAGATGAAACGTGCGCTCGCATTCGTTGCCACCGGGCTTCTGCTGAGCAATCCAATCGCTGGAGCAAGCGCGTCGCAATGCGCGTCGAGCGCAGATCAGGTCGCGCTCAAGACCGCGGCCGTGCAGCAACAGCTAATGGTCGCAGCTCTGAGTTGCCACGACGTTTATGAGTACAACCGATTCGTCCTCGGCCATCAGAGCGAATTGATCAACTCCGATGATGCGCTCAAGGCCTATTTTCAAAAGGCCGACAAGCTTCACGGAACGGCCACTTATAATAAGTACAAAACAGAGCTTGCGAACGCCGCTTCCCTGCGCAGCAGTCAGGAACCCGACTCATATTGCCGTGCTGCGGCGCGTGAATTCGATTCTGTTCTGCGCCCGGCAAGCCTCTCAGTGATCATCGCGAGCGCCGATTTGATCGCCGATGCTCCTGGAGCAAGTTGCCCGGCTTATGCGGACAACCGCCCCACGTTGGCGCTTGCCACGCGACCAGCTGCACAGCCACCTCGCGGAACCGATGGTGATGAGAGCTTCGCTGCCCCCGATGCCGATGAGAACTGGGACGCCGACGAGGATTCGAGTGACTCCGCGGACTATCCGGACGGTGCAGGTGACCGGGGCAATTTCGACGGGCCAAGACCACACCATTCGATCGATGACGATCTCGGGGACTGAGTCGCCGATTCGGAGCAATTTAGCGAAGAGCAGCCGCGTTCTCCGGCGGTAGGGACTTCAATCCGAGCAGTGACGCTGACCATCGTCACGGCGTCTTCAAAAACTGCCTATTTCTGCATCGCGTGCGCGCACGAAGAATCGGCAGCGAATTCAGACTTGTACTCAATACAATTCGATACAGAAAAGCGCGGCCAAGGCGTGTGTGATTTATGCGTAACACCGCCACGAAAAGGTGATTTATTGCGTCTCATTTTGTATTGGCGACGGATTCTTCTGTGCTAAATTACAACGTCAATTTGTTCCGTGAGCTCGGGCCGCACAAAAAACGGGCGGAACACACTTGGCTTTCTGGATTCGCCTGGCCAGCGCATCCGCAACGGGGGAATACCAGAAATGCCGCATTTTTCCGCTTGGACCGCCAAGTCCGTCACGCTTGTCGGCGCGTTGATTCTTTCGACAACCTTTACGGTACCTGCCTTCGCAGACATCGAAGTCGTGGTGGTCACGGCTGAAAAACGCTCCCAGGACGTGCAAACCGTCCCGATCGCCATCTCGGTGTTCGGCAGCGAAAAGCGCGACCAGTTGGGCATCACGTCCATTCAGGACATGACGAACTTCACCCCCGGTTTGCAATACAGCACCTCGACCGACCGTATCTCTCTGCGCGGCGTCGGCCGTCTGACCAACGTGCTCTCCGCTGACGCCTCCGTCGCGAACTATGACGACGGATTGTATGAGACCTTCGCGGTGGCTGCCGGCCGCTCGCCGCTCGACATCGAGCGCGTCGAGGTTCTGCGCGGCCCGCAAGGCACGCTGTATGGCCGTAATGCCATCGCCGGCGCCCTCAACGAAATTACCCGCGGACCGACGGCCGAGTTCCAAGGCGAAGTTCGCGCCGCATACGGCAACTATGACCATGTCACGCTGGAAGGCGCTTTCTCAGGTCCGATCGCGGATGGCTGGGAATACAAGCTTTACGTGAACTGGGACTATCAGAATCGCGGCTGGGGCAAGAACATCGTCCCTGGCAAGAAGACCGAATATGGTCGCTACAATGACCTCTACATCGACGGTCAAATCCAGAAGACCTTTTTCGGTGACAAGCTCGACTTCTGGCTGAAATACCAGACCGCCTGGTGGTATGGCGGCGCCGGTAATGCCGGTTCGCAGTCAGCAGGTTGGGACCGTTACGACAGCCCGACATACGAATTCGGCACGGCCTCGACCGGACTGAATCCGGGTTATGGTTGCACCGCACCGGGCTTCACCTACGCGACACCGAATACGACGGTGGTGAGCGCGACGAGCCCGCTTCCCGCGGCCACCGCCTGCCTCAACCCAGGCGTCTTTACGCCATGGCGTTTCGCGCACCTTGTTTCCTACAACGTCAACCTGCCCTCATATGAAAACGTCAACGTTCACCTCACGTGGCACGCCAAGGATTTCGACATCAAGTACATCGGCGGCGGCACCTACTATCACTACATCCTGACCGGCGGCACGCAGAACGGCGGCGAAGGCGACTCAAACGCCCGCGCTCCGATCTCGTCATATACAATCGCATCGTTCGCAGGGCCGGCCAACAATCTCGTCGTCAATCCCGTCGAGTCGTTCAACTACCAGGAACATAACGGCTTCATCAGCAACGAACTGAACCTGATTTCGACTGGCGACAGCCCGCTGCAATGGGTGGCCGGCGTCTACCAGTTCCAGCAGCACTACAGCCAGCCGGTATTCGTGACGAGCCCGGTCCAGCCGCAATGGAACGGACCCTTTGGCGCGCCCGGATTCTTCTGTGCCGCTCCTCAAATACTTGACGGCAACGGCGTTGGCACGAATGGCGTCTGCGCACCGGAGACCGGCTTCCGCCGCTTCGACAACCAACCGCGCATGCATGCGTCATCGGATGCGGTGTATGGCCAGCTTGAATACAAGTGGAGCGACGAACTCAAGTTCACCGGCGGCCTGCGCTGGTCGATGGACCGCAAGTATGGCGTGGAAAACGTCCGCCTGCTGTGCTTCGGCGTGCCGGCCTGTTTTGCCGAACCCGAATTTCAGGGATTCCCGGGCGTGATTCCGCTTCCCGCCGTCGACCTGACACAGCTTGGAACGGTCGTTTCCACTGGGTTGTGTAATTTTGGCACGACGGTCTGTCTGCCGCGCGGCGTGACCGGCGTTACCACTTACAATCCCGTCACGGGACTTGCCCAGCGTGGCTATCATGCAAGCTGGGACGCGCTCACTGGAACCGCAAAAGTCGACTGGACGCCTGACGATGCGACATTGGTCTATGCCTCGTACAGCAAGGGGTACAAGTCCGGCGGTTTCAACATCGGCATCTTCACCGTCCTGAGCTTCACGCCCTGGACCGACAAGGAAAAGGTCGACTCGGTCGAAATCGGCGCGAAGCACTCGTTCGGCGACTGGCTGACGATGAACGTAGCGCTGTTCCACTATGCCTATCGGAACCTCCAGGTCCCGTTGGCCGTGGTGCAAACCGCAGGCGGACTATCGCAAAGCGAGACCTCGTTCATCAACGTGCCCGACGCGATCTCGCAGGGCGCCGAACTCGAAACCATCATCTCGCCGATCGAGAATCTGCAGATCCTGTTCAACTACTCCTATCTCGACGCCCACATTTCGAGAGGAATATTTGCAGATCCGGCGGATCCGAACGCGACCGCTCCAGGTGCGACGCCAGCTCTTACCCCCGCACAGTGCGCAGCCGGTGCTTCTGCCGGCGGCATAAAGTGTTCGGTCGACATCTATACACTTCACGGAGGCGGGAATGGCTGGAACATTCCGCAGAACTTGCACGGCGACCAGTTGCCGAATGCGCCGCGTAACAAGGTTGCGGTCAACCTGTTCTACACCTGGGCGACCGACTTCGGTAAGTTCGAACCGTCGGTCAGCTATACTTGGCGCGATGCCCAGTACGGCAATTTCTTCACACGCTCGTACAATAAGGCTCCCTCCTGGGATCAGGTCGATGCGCGCCTCACGTGGGTATCGACGGACGGCGCCTGGGAAGCGGTCGTGTTCGGGAAAAACATCCTTGGCACGGTCGGATATGACGGTGGTGCCACCGGATCGCGGCTAGCCGGCACGATCGATATCCCCTGCGGACAAGGCACCCTTCATTGCGACTTCGTCCAGGGCGTCAACAATCCGGTCGGCTACGGTCGAGTGCGCGGCGAGAACGCCACGGGTCAGGTCTCGACCTACTCCGTGACGCCTCCGTTCCTGATGGGCATCGAGCTGCACTACAAGCTCTAAGACGGGAAACAGACGCTCGAGATCGAGGTCATGAGAATCAAAGCGGATAGCTAAAGAGGTCCTATGCGCTTTGATCTCAACGACAAGGAATGGGCGATCGTTGAGCCGCTTCTGCCCACCGATGTCAGGGGCAAGCCCCGGGTCGACGATCGCCGAGTCGTAAACGGCATTTTCTACGTACTCAGAACGCATTGCCCCTGGCGCGACCTGCCTGAGCGCTATGGGCCGCGCATGACGGTCTACAACCGGTTCAACCGCTGGGCGAAGCGCGGCGTCTGGGCGCCGGTCTTCGCCGCCCTTGCCGTCAAGTCCAAGGACAGCCTCCGCTTCATCGATGTCGCTGCGGTGGAGAGCTATCGCGCCAGCACCACGGGCGGGACATCCCGCCGCCGGTCACGGCGGACGCATCGCCAGAACCTGCACGCTTAGAAAACCTGCCATCGGCTCGGCTTCAGGTCTCTGATCCCGCCATCAGACGTTGTTTCCCCTGCTGGAGGGGAATTCAATGTGACCTCCGAGAGCGCCACTGGTCCAAAAGAAGTGGACCCCCGAAACATCTGTGTTAGATTTACAGCGTCAATTTGCCCCACAAGCTCGGGCCGCACAAACGAGCGGGGCACTTGGCGTTCTGATTCGTCTGCCAGCGCATCTGAAACGGGGGAATACCAAATGGCACACTCGTCCGCTTGGACCGCCAGGTCCGTCACGCTTGTCGGCGCGTTGTTTCTCTCGACAGCCTTCACGGCACCGGCTTTCGCTGACATCGAAGTCGTCGTGGTGACCGCCGAAAAACGCTCCCAGGACGTGCAAACGATCCCGATCGCGATTTCGGTCTTCACCAGCGAAAAGCGCGATGCGATCGGCATCACCTCCGTCCAGGACATGACAAACTTCACGCCTGGGCTTGCATATCAAACGTCTCTAGACCGCGTTTTCCTGCGCGGCGTCGGTCGGCAGACGAACTCGCAGGCAGCCGACACCCCGGTTGCCAACTACGATGACGGACTGTTCGAAACCTTCGCCGTCGCCGCCGGACGATCTTCGCTCGATCTCGATCGCGTCGAGGTTCTCCGTGGCCCGCAAGGCACATTGTCGGGACGCAACGCACTCGGCGGCGCGCTCAACGAAATCACCATTCGTCCGTCTACTGACGCATTTCATGGCGAAGCGCGCCTGACCTATGGCGCCTACAATCACATCACGCCGGAAATATCGCTGACCGGCCCGATCGACGATGTGTGGTCATTCCGCATTTACGCGCTCTACGACAAGCAGACTCAGGGCTGGTCGAAAAACATCGTTCCCCATGCGCAGCAGAACACGAACGACCCGCTGTGGACCGGCAAGGCAATCGACGGTACGACGCTCAAGTTCGGAAATACGGGCGATGGAAACGTCATCGATGAGTGGTACACGGACGCGCAACTTCAGGCGAAGTTCTCGCCGCAGTTTGAAATGTGGACCAAGATCCAGTCCGCCCAGTGGTGGAATGGAGCAGGCGGCCCGGGTGCGGATCTCGAAGGCTGGACACCAGCTGACTATCCGACGTTCGAGTCCGCTGCAGGCGGTCTCTATAACAATGCGGGCTATGGCTGCACGGCTATCCCCGGCAGTCCCTATTTCACGGCCAATACGACGATCATTGCCGGGAGCGTCGTGTCGCCACTTTCTGGCGCCGTCGCCTGCTCGAATCCTGGAGCCAGGAATCCCTGGCATCAGGCGCGTTTAATGCAGACGGCTGTGCGTCTGCCAAGCTACTTCTCGCTCAACACACAGTGGACCTGGCACGCCGATGGTTTCGATATAAAGTATATCGGCGGCGGCTCGTATTATCGCTATCACCTGGCGACCCAAGCCGACGTCCACGCTGCGCCGATCACCAGCTACAAGATTGGCGGCTTCTTTTGCCCTGCGGGCGGCTGCGATATCGACAATCGCTGGGCGTTCAATCCCGAGGAAGAAAACTCGTTCATCTCGAATGAAATCAACTTCATCTCGACGGGCGACGACCCCCTCCAGTGGGTGGCGGGCGCCTACCAATTCTCGCAGCAGGCCAATCAACCGGGCGATTTGTTCAATCCGTTCCAGCCCGAAGTGAACT
>Ga0310810_10006777_pt1 | contig 12983 bp, 8 predicted proteins | sample NCmetagenome_FD_207641 | JGI IMG/M metagenome (GOLD analysis project Ga0310810, IMG submission 207641) | Soil microbial communities from experimental microcosm in Duke University, North Carolina, United States - NC | ecosystem: Engineered > Artificial ecosystem > Soil microcosm > Unclassified ... | reverse complement strand
CCCTTGTCGTCGACGACAGTGACGTCAAGCGACGTGACCTCGACGGACGACTGGAAGCTGGGCTTCGGCGGCTGTTGTGCAGACGACGAGGAACCGCAGAGCGCGCAAAGTACGCAGAGACAAAACCAGATCTTCTTTTTTTCTCTGCGAACTCCGCGATCTCGGCGGTTACAGGTCGACATCATTTGCCCGCCAGGGCGCGGTACCCCTGCCGCGCGCGCACGTCGTGGTGACCGTCGACGTCCACCTTGATCTTGCGCCATTGATCGTCGCGCTTCGAGTTCGTGGACTGATAGCCGAGCAGATACTGATTCGACAGCTCGTCGAGGAGGTCGGCGAACGCCGTGTGCAGCTCGTCGATGCTGTCGGTGAACAGCGCGCGTCCGCCGGTCGGCACCGACAGCCGCTCCATGATCCGTTTCAGCGGCTCCATCGTCACGCCGCGCCCCTGCGCGATCATGTAGAGCGTGATATCACTGGATTGCAGGCGGCGCTCGACGTCGTTGATCGTCGCGTGGCTGCCCTGATCCTCGCCGTCGGTGAACACGACGAGCGCCTTGCGGCCGGTCTGGCGGCCGAGCATCTCCACGCCGCGGAGCAGCACGTCGTAGAGCGCGGTCGAGCCCCACGGCGCCAGCCGATCGACCGCCTTGATCCGCTCGGCAGGATCGGTGGTCTTGCGCGTCAGCGTGAAGATGCTGTCATTGAAGCCGAGCAGCGTCACCTGATCCTGCGGCGGGACGTCGCCGAGGAACTGCTTCACGGCCGTCTTCACCCTTGGCATCACCGGCGCCATGCTGCCCGAGATGTCGATGGCGGCGACGAGCTCGAGCGGCACGTCTTCGGACGCGAAGTGGGTGACCGACTGCGGATGGCCGTCCTCGAAGACGCGGAACGCCGCCTTCGGAATGTTGCGGACGAACTTACCGTGGCCGTCGGCGACCGTTACGGTGACCTGCACGACGTCGACGTCAACCCGTTCGACGTAGCCGACCGACTTGGTCCGCAGCGTCTGGACAATGCGCGCGCCGCCGTTGACGGTGGCGACGGCGCGAACCTGATGCGTCGTAATCGCCTGGCCAGCGTCCCATTCGCACTCGAACGGCGCCTTGGTCAGCGCGCACACCTGACGGCCGTCGACGAAGAAGACGAGGCCGCTGACCGTCTCGGACGGCGTCACGCTGGCGCGCAGCGGCGTCACGCCGGTGACGTAGGTGTCCTCATCGGGTGAGAGGATCTTCAGCTGCGGCGCCGCCGGCCCCTGCGCCCACAGCGAGATCGTCAGGCTGGCGCCGCAGGCGATTGCGAGCCACGGCCGCGGCTGGTTGATCATCGCGGATCCGGTACGCGGCGGCCGTTGTCAGGGACGAACGGCCCCGCCGCTGTCGCGGCGGCGATGTAATCCTCGATGCGATCGCGCGTCGCCGCGCGCGCGGACCGCACCAGCGACAACCAGTCGGCGTCGTCGGTCGACTTGACGTCGTCGATGAAGTCCTGCACCGCGCCCGAGAGAACGACTTTCGCGACGGCGGCGGGCAGACGCATCTCTTTCAGCATGATGGCCACGTGCAGGTGGACGTCCGCAACGGCAGTTGCGGTCAGCCCCAGCGGCGGTCGACCTAGTAATGTCGGCCACTGACCGGGCGGCGTCAAGCGGGAACAGACACAGCCCTGGACGACCAGCATGGACATGCCCCACGATCGGAAATCGGCCGGCCGGCCGCCTCCCAACGTCAGCAATTCGGTGAGCGAGAACATCATCGGCACGCGATCCGCCTCGTGCACGAGCATCCAGCGCACGGCCCGGCGGCGCCACCCCTCGATCGAAAGCTCATCGGCAATCGTCTCGAACGCACTCTCGGCCGCCGTTCGAGCGGCCGCCTGTCCCCCGTTCCGCAGCGCGCCGATCCGCCGCTGCCCGCGCGCGACCGCATCGGCGATCGCGTCGCGATCGGCGTCGCGAAGCGCAAATGGATTGAGCAGCGAGACGCTCAAGGCGAACGTGTCGCGTTCGTTCGAAGTCACGCGTGGCGCTTCGAGCACCCGCTCGAAGTTGAGCCGGCGCAGCGCGAGCGACGCGAGTCCGATGTCGAGGCCGAGGAGCGAGCCGCCGACGTGCCAGGGCACGCCCGGGTTCACTTCCGCGCGCGGCACGGTCCAGGCGGCCCGCAACCGAAGTTCGGCGTCCCGCGACCCGAGGCCGAAGTCGTGCCGCCGCGAGACGTCGTCCGCGAGCAGAACCGTGCCGTCGGGATCGCCGACGTCGGCGGCATAGGCCATCGACAGCAGCACGTCGGCGAGGACCGTGTCCGACAGCTCGACGAGCGCCTGGCCGACACGGCCGGCGCGCTTGACATCCTTGTTCCGGACGTCTTTGTTCAACTCCTCGAGGACTTTGCGCAGCGCCTCGCGCGCGTTCGCGGCCGGCGCCACGCCAGGCGGCGCCTCCTCATTGTCGCGGCCGATCCGCCGCGGGAGATCATTCGCCGCCGCCGTCAGCTTCTCGACGATCGCCTCCACGTCGACGACGGCAATTTTGTCGGACGTCAGCGCGCGCGCCGCGGCGGCCATGTCGAGCGCCGCGTCGAGCGGCGCGCCTTCCTGCTTCTCGCGGACGATGCGGAGCCGCTGCCGCTCGGCGGCGCCGAGATCGAGACGGTACGGCTGCCCTTCCCACGTGACCGGGCGGGCGATCGGGCCCTCGCCGGAGGGGGGGCCCGACATCGCCGCGAGCACCGCCAGCTCCGTTGTGTCGGCGGGTTTGATCGCGCCGGCGAGATCCGTGCGCAGCCAGCGCGCGACTGCGCCGGCGTAGCGGCCGTCCTCGGTGAGCGGCAGGGCGAGGAGCTGCTCGATGAGCGACCGCGTCTTCGCGGCGTCGAGCGTGGTCACCATCGCCGCCCGGGCCAGGATGGCGAGCGCGCCCTGAAACTGCGCCTGCGCCTCGAAACCGCGGCGGCCGTCGATGGCGCCGATCCGCGCCGCCTGACGCGCGGCCGCGGCGTAGAGCGACGGGGCGCGAAGGCCGATGCGCTCCAGCGTCCACATCAGCATGCGGTAGCGCGCCAGCGCGCGCACCGCGACGAACACGTCGGCGCGCGCCGCATCGTCGGCGGCGCCGAACATCCGCTGGCCGAAGGAGATTTGATCGAGCCGATCCGCCCGCGCGCGCACGTCGATCGATCCGAGGCTGTCGGCGAGCCAGGCCGCGTCGATCGGATCTTCCTCGATGCCGCGCATCTGGCGGCCCGCGTCATCGGGAAGATCGTGGCCGGCAAACACGCGCACCCAGAATCCGCGCGCCGCGGGCGCCGCCGGCGTGCCGTCCGCGCCGACTTCAACGCGCGACAGCGTCATCATCAGATCGTAGGACGAGCGGCCGAGCGGCAGCGTGCGCATGTGCGACTCGCGGTACGAGCCGGCCGCCACGGTCAGTATCTTGAATCGGGCGGCGCGCACCGCGTCCGGCAGCCAGAGCCCGAGCGCGAACGCGCGCCGCGCCGGATCGAGCTCGCCAATGACGTCGTAGACGTAGGCAAGACGGCCGTCGTTCAGCTCGAGCAGTTGCTGGAGAAAACGCTCCGGGCGCGTCACCTTCTCGAGGACGACGCCTTCCCACAGCGCGTCCACGGCGATCCGCTGATCCTGATCCTGCCCGGTGCCTCCGAGGGGGACGACGCGATTGCCCTGCACGCGCACGCTGGGCGCCAGGATCGCGAACATCGGCGCGGACCGCTCGTAGATCCGCTCGAGCAGCTGCGGATGATCCGCGAGAAATGCCAGCGTGCCGTCATCGAGCGACGCCAGGCCGACGCACAGCAACGCCGCGGAACGGTCGGTGATGATCGCGGTGACGAGATCGCGCGGTGCGATCGTGCGATGGAAGATCGCGCTGCCCCAGATGTCGGCCGTCAGCGGCACCGGCACCAGTTCGCCCGGCCGCGTGTCGATCGACGGACGTCCGCGCGACACCGACTGGCGCAGGGCGAGCAGGTACGCCTCGGCCGTTGGCTTGCGTCCTTCAGGCGAGTTGTAGAGCAGGCGCGAGATCTCGTAGACGAATCGGCCACGGTCGGGCGCCGGATCGATCCCGAGCGCCTGCGCGAGCGCAGTGGTGCCACCGGGGACAGGCACGTCCTCGGAGACAGCGGCTGCGGCGGCTGAATGAAGCTGAAATACCGCTACAATCGTGGAGCACAACAAGCGCAGCAGCGAGGGCTTCAGAAGGCGCACATTATATACATGGCATCCGCGAACTACACCGCCAAAGACATCACCGTTCTCGAGGGTCTGGAGCCGGTTCGCAAGCGTCCCGGTATGTACATCGGGGGCGTCGGCTCAGCTGGACTGCATCATCTCGTCTGGGAAACGCTCGACAACGCCGTCGACGAAGCGATGAACGGCTTCGCTTCAAATATTTGGGTCACGCTTCACAGCGATGGATCGTCGATCACGATTGAAGACGACGGCCGCGGGATTCCCGTCGACAAACACGATTCGAAGCGCAGCGCGCTCGAAGTGATCTTCACCGTCCTGCACGCCGGCGGAAAATTCGAGCACGGCAGCTACAAGACCGCCGGCGGCCTCCACGGTGTCGGCGCCAGCGTCGTCAACGCGCTGTCGAAGGAACTCATCGCGACCGTCAAGCGCGACGGCGCGCAGTGGGAAATGCGCTTCAAGCAGGGCAAACCGGTCAGCCCGCTGAAGAAGATCGGAGCCGCGCGCGGCAGTGGCACGAAGGTGTATTTCCATCCCGACGCCGCCATCTTTCCGAAGATCGAGTTCGACGCCGCGATCATCAAGCAACGGCTCGAGGTCGCGAGCTATCTCCACAAGGGGCTGAAAGTCACCTTCGAGGATGAGGGCACGAAGGAAAAGCTGGTCTTCGAACACAGCGAAGGCATCGTCGACTACCTGAAGAAGATCGTCACGGAGCGCGGCGCGAAGCCGGTGCACGACGCGCCGTTCATGCTGACGAAAGACGACGAGCTGCGGCTGGATCTCGTGCTGCAGTGGACCGAAGCCACCGACGAGCACGTGCGGTCCTACGTCAACGGCATCCCGACCGGCTCGGGCGGCACGCACGAGAGCGGCCTGCGCGCCGGCATCGGCAAGGCGGTCCGCAACTTCATCGAGACGCACAACCTGTCGCCGAAAGGCGTGACGCTCACGGCCGAGGACATCCGCGAAGGGCTGACCGGCGTCGTCAGCGTCTTCATTCAGGAGCCGCAGTTTCAGGGGCAGACGAAGGATCGGCTGAACAACCCCGAGCTCGTCTCCGCGGTGGACGGACTGGTGCGGCCCGGGCTCGAGCACTGGTTGAACCACAACAGCAGCGTCGCCGAAGCGATCGTCGCGCGCATCATCCTCGCCGCGCGCGCGCGCGAGGCGAGCCGCGCCGCGCAGGCGGAAGTATCGCGGAAGAGCGCGACATCCACGCGGCTGAATCTTCCCGGCAAGCTGAGTGACTGCACGAACTCCAGCAGCGAGAACAGCGAGCTGTTCATCGTCGAAGGCGATTCGGCCGGCGGCTCGGCCAAGCAGGGCCGCGACCGCGCGCGCCAGGCGATCCTGCCGCTGCGCGGCAAGGTCCTGAACACGGAGAGTGCGTCTCTCGCCAAGGTGCTGGAGAACAAAGAGCTGTCCGATCTGGTGACCGCGATCGGCTGCGGCCTCGGCAACAACTTCGAGCTGTCGAAGCTGCGCTACGGCAAGATCATCATCCTCGCCGACGCCGATTCCGACGGCAATCACATCGCCACGCTGCTGCTCACCTTCATCTATCGCCACCTGCCAAAGCTGATCACGAACGGCAAGGTCTTCCTGGCGCAGCCGCCGCTCTATCGGATCGACATCGGCAAGGAGACGTTCTGGGCCCTGGACGATGCGCACAAGGAGACGATCCTGAGGCAGCACGGCCAGGGCAAGAACGGGCGCGCGACACCGGAGATCACGCGCTTCAAGGGCCTCGGCGAGATGATGCCGAAGGTGCTGTGGGAGACGACGCTCAACCCGCGGACGCGCCGGCTGCAGCGCGTCGACGTGGCCGACGAGAACGTGCTGATGACCGATCGCGTGATCAACGAGCTGATGGGGAAGGACGCATCAGCCCGCTTCCGCTTCATCATGGAGCGAGCCGATGAGGCCGAGGAGCTCGACGTCTAGACGGCCGCCGCCCGAGGCAGATTAGAGGATCGCTCGCAGACCGTCGACCAGTCGCCCAATCCCTTCCGCCACCGTTTCCTTCTGCAGCGCGCCGTACGCCACGCGGAAATAGCAGCCGTCGGTCATGCCGAACGCCGTGCCGGGAACCACGGCGACCTTGTGCTCGCGGATCAGCCGCTCGGCGATCGTCATCGGATCGAGCGCGGTCTCGACTTTCAGCAGCACGTAGAACGCACCGTCGGCCGCCGGCACGCTGGCCAGCGGCGCGAGCGCCGACAGCCGGGACCAGACGATGTCGCGGATCGCGGCGAGCTCGCGGACGTGCGGTTCGCTGTACGCGCGCCCGGCGTCGAGCGCGGCAATCGCCGCGGCCTGCGACGCGACCGGCGGGCACACGAGGATGGTGTCCTGAATCTTGGCGATCGCATCGGCCAGGTGCTCCGGATACGTCATGTAGCCGATGCGCCACCCGGCGAAGCCGTAGGCCTTGGACAGCGAGTACATCGCGATCGTGTGGCCGTCGGCGTTCGGCAGCGACCCTGCGGACACGTGGCGCGCCGCGCCATAGGTGAAGTACTCGTAGACTTCGTCGGCGATGTGGTAGATGCCGCGATCGCGGCACAGGGCGTTCACCGCGCGCACCGCTTCTTCACTGAAGACCGCGCCGCTCGGGTTGTTGGGCGTGACCGTGACGATCGCGCGCGTCCGATCGGTGATCGCAGCGCGCAGCGCATCCAGCCGCGGCTGATAGCGATCGTCGGTGTTGACGCGCACCGCGGTGCAGTCCGCCATCTGCACCGCCATCTCGTGGTTGAAGTAGAACGGCACGTTCAGGATGATCTCGTCCCCCGGCGCGGTGATCGCGAGCACGGCGTGCATGAACGCCATGTTCGCGCCGGCGGTCACCACGACGCGCGAGCCGCGCGACACGTCGATGCCGTTCTCCGCCTTCAGCTTGGCTGACAGCCGCTCGATCAGCGCCGGCAGACCGGCGCCATCCTGGTACTCGTGCGTCGACGGGTCGGACAGCGCGTCGCGCACGGCGTCGAGCGCCGGCTGCGGCGGCCCGTAGTGAACGACCCCCTGGCCCAGTGAAATGGTGCCCGGCGTCTCCCGGATCAGGCCGCCGATGACGGCAATGATCGGAGCCTGCACCACGTCCATCCGAGTCTTTGTTGTCAGCAGTCTGGTCATGGTTGAATAGACGCCGAACATTATAGTGGCTCCGCCTGGAGGCTTCATGGTCAGCCGTCGACCTCTGATTGGTGTTCTGGTCCTCGTTTCTACGCTCGTCACGTCGGCCGCCGGCACGCTGCAGACGCCCGAACAGTTCCTCGGCTTCAAGGTCGGCGCCGACAACAAGCTGGTTCGCTGGGACAAGATCGTCGATTACATGAAGCTCGCCGCCGCCAACTCGGACCGGGTGCGGTTTCGTGAGCTGGGCAAGACGAGCGACAACAATCCGTTCATCGCGCTCGAAATCAGCTCGCCCGACACGCTGAAGCACCTCGATCGCTACAAGGCGCTCGAGCGGAAGCTGTACTTCCAGGGCGGCGCCCCGTCCGACTCGGAGCGCGACGAGATCTTCCGTCAGGGCAAGCTCGTGCTGCTGATCACCTGCAGCATCCATGCGACCGAGATCGGCGCGTCGCAGATGTCGGTCGAGCTCGTGCACCGGCTGGCGACGAGCGACGCTCCCGAGGTGAAGAAGATCCTCGACAACGTCATCTTCGTCCTCGTCCCGAGCCTCAACCCGGACGGCCAGATCATGGTCACCGACTGGTTCAACAAGAACGTCGGCACCGAGTACGCCGCCAGCCCGATTCCGTACCTCTATCACCCGTACGTCGGTCACGACAACAACCGCGACATGTACATGTTCACGCAGAAGGAGAGCCAGCATACGGCGAACCTGCTGTGGCACGACTGGTTTCCCTCGGTGTGGCTCGACGAGCACCAGATGGGCAGCAACGCCGCACGCATTTTCGTGATGCCGGCGACCGATCCGATCAACGCCAACGTCCATCCGTTGATCTACCGGTGGAACGGGATCCTCGGCCAGTCGCAGGCGGCGGCGCTCGAGGCGGCCGGCAAGGAAGGCATCATCTATAACTCCACCTACACCAACTTCTGGGAAGGGGCGATGGCGTGGAGCGGCTGGTGGCACAACCAGATCGGCCTGCTGACCGAGGTGGCGAGCGCGCGCGTCGCCGCGCCGATCGAGCAGACGCGTGCCGTGCCCGGACGGCCGGCCACGCCCGCAGCGGCCGGCGGCGGACGCGGCGAGCAGCGGTTCGACAACGGGCCGATCTCGGCCCCGACCGACGTCAACTCGCGCACGGAATATCCGCGCCCCTGGATGGGGGGCCGCTGGACCCTCGGCGACATCGTCGATTACGAAATGATCGCGACCCTGGCGCTGCTGGAGACGGCGGCGGACCGGCGCGAGACGATCATGCGGCAGATCTACGAGGTCAACCGCCAGACGATCGAGGATGGCAAGAAGGGCCACCCGTCGGCGATTCTCGTGCCGGTCGAGCGTCAACAGGACGCGCGGGAAGCCGCGCACCTGGTCGAGAAGCTGCAGATGGGCGGCGTCGAGATCTATCGCGCCGACGCGCCGTTCGAGGCGGACGGCACGAAGTACGGCGCCGGCACGTTCGTCATCCCGATGACGCAGGTCTTCGCGCGCTACGCGAAAGACATGCTCGAGAAGCAGACCTATCCCGAAGTCCGCCGGTCGCCGACGTCGGCGCCGGAGCCGCCCTACGACGTGACCGCCTGGTCGCTCGGCCTGCTGCTCGGCGTGGACACGGTGTTCGTGAAGAGCGCGCTGCCGGCGGTGAGGATGACGAAGGTCGACGACGCGCCGAAGATGGCGGGCAACGTGACCGGCAGCGGCAGCCGCTTCGCCTTCGACTACAAGGGTGCCGACTCCGCGATCGCGATCAACCGTCTGCTGAAGGAGAGCGCTCGCGTCAGCTTCGACGGCCCGTCGCACGTCGCGGTCACTGGTGTCGCGCGCGCGAAGATCGAGCAGATCGCCCGCGATTTCGGGCTGTCGGTGAAAGCGTCGGATGCGCCGCGGACCAATGACCAACGACTAAAGACCAACGACCAACGACCTACGACCAACGACTACGTGTTTCACGCGCCGCGAGTCGCGATGTACCAGCCGTGGACCGGCGGGAACATGGACGAGGGTTGGACGCGCTGGGTGCTCGAGCAGTACGAGTTCAACCTGACCTCGATTCACAACGCCGACATCCGCGCCGGCAAGCTGCGTCAGAAGTTCGACACGATCATCATCGCCGACCAGAACCCGCGCGACATCATCGGCGGCTTCGACGCGCCGCAGATCCGCCCCGAGTACCGCGGCGGGATCGGCGAGGCCGGGCTCGACAACCTGAAGCAGTTCGTGGCCGACGGCGGCACGCTGGTGACGCTGGGAAACGCGTGCGATCTGGCGATCGAGAAGCTGCCGATACCGGTGCGCAACCTGAAGAAAGGGCTGACGCGCGATCAGCATTTCGCGCCCGGCGCAATCCTCAAGCTCGAGGTCGACACGCAGCACCCGATCGGGTACGGCGTCGCCGGCGACACCTACGGCTTCTACATCAACAGCCCGTTCTTCCAGCTGACCGAAGGATTCAACTCGCAGCGCTCGAGCGTCGTCGTGCGCTATCCGAACACCGGCGTCATCGCGTCGGGCTGGCTGAAGGGCGAGGAGTTGATGGCCGGGCGAGCCGCGGTCGTCGCGATCGACATGAACCCCGGCAAGGTCGTGCTGTTCGGTCTGCGTCCGCAACACCGGGCGCAGACGCACGCGACCTTCCCGCTGCTCTTCAACGCCTTGTACCTCTCCGCGACCGGGGACGCGACGACGAAGACGTCGAACTAGAACCAAGAACAGGGTTCGGAGTTCAGGGGTCCAGGTTCAGGGTTCGTTCGGGGTTCAGGATTCGGAGCTCGCGGGCGGGGAACCTCGAACCCCGAACCAAGAACGAACCCTGAACCCTGAACCTGGAACCCTGAACTCGGGATCTACTGTTTGTCGTACACGGCGACGATGTTGAGGGGGCTCCCGGATTCATCTTTCCCGCGTGTGGTCACGGTCATCGTCTTGCCGTCAGCTGAGATTTTCCGCGTCGCGGTTTGCACCACCTTGCCTTCCTTCTTCCGGATCTGTTCCGTGGTGTTCGCGTCGATGCGCTTCAGAGATGTGGTGTCGTACGCCGGTGAGCCCGTGACTGACGAATCCTTGCCGTCAAACGTCGCCGTGTAATCGATGCCGGTGGGTTTGCCCGTGGCGTCCTCTCCCTTGGCGACTACGTGGTAGCCGGAGCCCGTCGCGCTGATCGTGATCACGTTGCTCTTCGGCATCTGACCTGGGCGGTACTTCGACTTGGCTGTATTGAGCTTCCACGTGCCGATCGCGGGATCGGTCTGAGCCGAGAGCACGTGCGTGAACGCGACGATCAGCACCAGCACGCCCACCAACTCGACCGAGGCGACGACCGAACTCTTGATGCGTGTCATTCGGAACCTCCGGTGGAATGGCCTTCATGGGCGCGACCGCTCGAGACCGGAGGACGCCCGGTCGCGGCGGTGGAACTCAGGAAAGCGTTGACGACGAGCGCAGGCTTATTGCTTCTCGAACACGCCGACGTTGTTGATCCGGTCGCCGCTCTCGTTGACACCGGTCGTCGTAATCGTCATCGTCTTTCCGTCCGCGGAGACCACGCGCCGAGCCGTCTGGACGACCTTGCCGGCTTTCCTGCGGATCAATTCCGTCGTGTTGGCGTCGATGCGTTTGGCGGACGTCATGTCGTAGGACGGCGATCCTTTGACCGGCACGTCCTTCCCGTCAAATGCCACGGTGTAGTCCGTGGCCAGCGGCTTGCCGGCAGAGTCGGTGCCCCTGGACATGACGGTAATACCGTTTCCGGCCGCGGTAATCGTGATGGTCTGACTCTTGGGCGGCGCCCCGGGGTTGTACTTGGATTTCGCGACGTTCAGTTTCCACGTGCCGATGGCGGGATCGCTCTGCGCGAACACCGCGCGGCTGGAGCCGATGACCAGCGACAGCCCGCCAACCAGCACGACCGAGGCGATGACCGACTTCCTGAGGCTTCTCATGCGGAACCTCCATGTGGCAAAACGGGATCACTATACACTCTGGGAGCATGTCGACCATCGGCATCTTTGTGACCGGCGGCACCTTCGACAAGGAGTACAACGAGCTGACCGGCTCGCTGTTCTTCAAGGACACGCATTTGCCAGAAATGCTGCGGCTCGGGCGATCCCGCGTCGACGTGTCGGTACGGACGCTGATGATGATTGACAGCCTCGAGATGACCGCCGCCGATCGCGCGCGGATCGTCGACGAATGCGGGCGCGCGTCCGAGGCGCGGATCCTCGTCACGCATGGCACGGACACGATGGTCGTCACGGCGGCGGCGCTGGCGGCCGCGGGATCGGTCGCCGGCAAGACGATTGTCCTGACGGGCGCGATGATTCCTTACGCGTTCGGTAGCTCGGACGGATTGTTCAATCTCGGGAGCGCGCTTTCTTTCGTGCAGGCGCTGCCTCCGGGCGTCTACATCGCCATGAACGGCCGCTGCTTCGATTGGGATCGGGTCCGCAAGAATCGCGACACCGGAACGTTCGAGGACATATGACCACCACCGCATCAACGCAGAGGACACAAAGGAAAAACCGGTACGTTGTCTTCTTTGTGTTCCTGGTGTCCTTCGTGTCCTTCGCGTTGTTTCAGAGCCCGACCCGCGCGCAGGAGCAGGAGGAGATTACCCGCCTGCTGCAGCAGTACGTCGCGATTGACACGTCGAATCCGCCGGGGGACACGACCAAAGCGGCGGCGTTCCTGACGTCCATCCTCGAGAAGGACGGGATCCCCGTCACGCGCTACGAGTCCGCGCCGGGCAAAGTCATCGTCTACGCGCGGCTGAAGGCGACGGTCTCACCGGTCGCGGGCAAGGCGATCCTCCTGCTGCATCACATGGACGTGGTGCCGGCCGATCGCACGCAGTGGAAGACCGATCCGTTTCAGCCGACGATTCAGAATGGCGACCTGTGGGGCCGCGGCTCGATGGACATGAAGGGCCAGGGGGTGGCGCAGCTGGTCGCGTTCCTGATGCTGAAGCGGCAGAACGTGCCGAGAACACGCGACGTGATCCTGCTGGCGGAGCCGGACGAAGAAGTCGGCGGCGCTCTCGGCGCCAGATGGATGATCGCGAACCACTACGCCGAGCTCGACCCCGACTATGTCATCGACGAGGGCGGCTTCGGCAGCCCCGATCTGTTCGCGCCGAACAAGACGGTGTACGGCATCTCGGTCGCCGAGAAGAAGATCGTCTGGCTGAAGCTACGCGCCGAAGGGATCGCCGGACATGGCAGCCAGCCGACCGACACGAACCCGAACGACCGCCTGGTGAAGGCACTGGCGCGGCTGCTCGGCGGGGCCGACACATCGGCGGCGACAGCAGGGCCTGCCTCGCCGAAGCTCGCGGGTCCGGCCGCCGAGCGGAGGCGGGAGCCGTCCGTCCTCGACATGATGCAGGCAAAGGTCGGCGCCTTCGCCAAAAACAAATTCACCAATGCGATCCAGCAGTCGACGATCTCGCTGACCTGGTTCCGCTCCGGCGTTGGCGATCCGCCGAAGATCAACGTCATCCCTTCGGTCGCGGAGGCGGGCCTCGACTGCCGCGTGTTGCCGGGGACGACGAAAGACCAATGGATCGCCGAGGTCGCGCGGCGGCTGGGCGATCCCGGCATCAAGATCGAACTGATCAACGAGT
>Ga0310810_10006775_pt1 | contig 12984 bp, 16 predicted proteins | sample NCmetagenome_FD_207641 | JGI IMG/M metagenome (GOLD analysis project Ga0310810, IMG submission 207641) | Soil microbial communities from experimental microcosm in Duke University, North Carolina, United States - NC | ecosystem: Engineered > Artificial ecosystem > Soil microcosm > Unclassified ... | reverse complement strand
GACGAACAGGGACGCGAAACAGTCTTTAGCTGTTTCAAGGATTCCGGGCTGCCCTTCGTCTCCCCGGTAGGTCGTCTTGACCAGGCCAGCGAAGGTCTATTGCTTTTCACCAATGACACCGCCTGGGCCGCTCGGATCACGGACCCGGCAAGTCACGTCGATAAAACGTATCATGTGCAGGTGGATTGTCTGGCGGATTCCTCCCTGATTTCACGCATGAAACAAGGCATCAATGTCGATAACGATTTTTTAGCGGTAAAAAATGCGCGTGTCCTCCGGCACGGCACTCGCAACAGTTGGTTGGAAATCGCGCTCGACGAAGGCAAAAACCGCCAGATCCGGCGCTTGCTGGAGGCGCTCGATATCGGCGTTTTGCGGCTGGTCCGCGTGGCGATTGGTTCCCTCCAGCTCGGGAATCTAGCCAAAGGAGAGTTTCGTCACCTGACCGAAGCCGAACGTCGCGCGTTGGGATAATCCATTACGCGAGACTCATCCCTCGTATGCTGATCAAACGCGGTCCTGCACGTAAGTAGCACTCAGTTTTTTCTTTTTCCGTATGCCGGCAGCATTGCTTGCCGGATGCTATTAGCTTACAGGTAAGTAATTCTATATGGATATCGCCGACCAACTGCGCCTCGCCAGGAAAAGCGCCGCTGAACAAAAGCTGCTGATTTCAGAACTCAATTCGTTGCTAAAGGATATCGAGCGTTGCGAAAGACTTATCCAGGATTTAAAAACTGAGTTGGAGAAGATCAACACCCAACACCGGGGACCCCGAACTACTCGAGAGGATATTGCCTACTTGACCGATTTGCTCGCCTGCGCCAAGAAGAAGCTCAATTGGGAAAAGCAGTTGGCCAGCCTTCAAAAGCGGACCCCCTTGGCCTTGGAACGGTTGGCCAACCTGTTGCATGATCCGAAGAATCCGCCGAATGAGGAAACCCGAACCGCGATGCTTCGGGTGCTGCAACAGATTCAGGCCACCATGGAGCGGCTCCAGGCCGCCGCGGGATAAATTTTGGCCTGCGCCGTCCTCTGCCGCTTTCCGGGCAACTCGTATAATCAACACACCAAAGCAGGCTGGAAAATTCGATTTCTGAGTATACTCAACTTTTCAATTGACGAGCGCCTTTGGCTGGTGAATTATGAGTGTGCTCATATTTTATGAAAGGCGCAGCGAAGAGAACCGACCGATCAAGGGCGAGGCGTGCCAGGGCAAGCCGACCCGGGAAGCGTGAACAGAACAAGGAACGGACCAAGGAGCGAATTCTCGACGCGGCCTTGCACCTCTTTCGCGAAAAAGGCTTGGAAGCAACCACCACCAAAGAGATTTCCAAACGCGCCGGCATCGCCGAGGGTACCTTGTTCAACTACTTCGAAACCAAAGAGGACCTGGCGCTCTATTTCTTTCAGAAAGAGACCCAACATTTGATTGAATGGTTTCGTTCGGAGACCCGGCTGCAGAAGGCTGGCCTTCCGGAAAAGCTCTTTGCGATTATTCATCGCCAGCTGGAGTACCTCGAACCGTACGAGGACTTCATTGGGGCGGTTTTCTGCCGCTCACTGCAGCCGACCTCAACGCTGAGCCCTTTGAGCTTCGAATCGCAGGAATTACGGCTCAAGTATCTGCGCTTTATTCGCGGAGTGTTGGCCGAAACCGAAGCAAAAGGTGAAATCCCCGCCGTGGGTGATATCGGGGCCTATGCAGTCGGTCTGTTTTACCTGGGCATCGTTGCCCACTGGCTGCAGGACACGTCGCGAGGAAAGCAAAAGACCCTGGCGCTTTTGGACCGCGCGCTGACGTTCGGAACGCGGGTGCTCAAGAAAGGCGCGTGGGAATGGTAAAATCGAAAAATGGGTCGGTGCGGCGCGCGGCGCGGCTGATGCAGTTGGGCGCTGGATTGGCGGGAAGCTACCTCGCCTATCAAATGCAGCGGCCGTTTGTCGATGCGGAACAGGCCGACGGCCGCCGCCAGGCGCTGCGTCGCAAGCATGCGAAGCGAGTGCGCGAGGAGCTACAGACCTTGCGCGGGCCGATCATGAAGGTGGGGCAGGCGTTGAGCATGCAAACGCATTTCCTCGGCGGGGAGCTGATCGAGGAATTATCCGCTCTGCAAATGCACGCCCCGCCGATGCATCCCACGCTGATGCGGGCCCAGTTCAAAGCTGCTTTGGGCAAATATCCCGAGGAAGTGTTCACCTCGTTTGACGAACGGCCATTTGCGGCTGCCTCGCTTGGCCAGGTGCATTGGGCCGTCACCAGGAAAGCCGAAACGGTTGCCGTCAAAATTCAGTACCCCGCGATGCGGGAAGCGATCGCAGGCGATTTCCAGGCGCTGCGCACGGCAGGGTTCGCAGCGCGCCTGAGCGGTCATTTGCAGGAATCTGTTATTCGCGAAGCCGAGCGCGGGATCCTCGAGGAGACAGACTATTTCAACGAAGCGAAGAATATCGATTACTTCAGGCAAGCACTCGCGCCTTTGGGTTTTGTTCGAATCCCGAGGGTCCACCACGACCTTAGTGCGGAGCAGGTGCTGACGATGTCGCGCGTGCCGGGATTGCGATTGCCGGATTTTCTCAAGAGCAATCCTTCGCAGGAACTGCGCGACCAGCTAGGGACCGCCCTGACCCGTTTGTTTTTCTTTCAATTATTTAACATCAAGGCACTCCATGCGGATCCGCACCCCGGCAATTACCTGCTCAACGACGATGGTACGATCGGGTTGGTCGATTTCGGGTGCGTGAAATATTTGAAACCGGAGGTGGTGCGGTGTTACGCGCAGTTTTGGTCGCGGGAATGGGCTCATGACTCCAGGCTCTTTGCTGAAATCATTCGGGTCATTTTTGGCCCTAAGGTCTCGCCGGCAGAACCGCGCGTTCGGCGCTGCATGAATAGTATCCGCCAATTCTATGACGAGTTTCATCCCTTGGGAGATACGCCTAAAGTGCTGGAACTTGGTGACTCGAGATTCATGGACGGCTTGGGCAAATTGGCCAAGACCCTATTCACCAATAGATTCCTTTCTCCGGAATTTTTGTTTCTTTCCCGCACGGAGTCGGGGCTGTGCAATTTGCTCCATATCCTCAAGGCGCGCGTTGTGACGACCCAAATTGTTCGTGAATGCATGCCGCCAGGCCTGAGCAGGATGGGACAAGGTTCGCACCGGTCGCACGGGCGATGAACCGCCCGAACCGAAGAACTCTGGCACAGTTCGACTGGTTGGTGCCGACGGTAACGGCGACGATCTCGTAGCCCCGCCGTTCAAGGAGTTGTGCGGCGGCGATGGCTTGAGTCATATGACCTCGCGCATCTCCCTGGATAGAAAACATGATTTTCATGAGGCAACCGTTACTTCACATCAGAGCGGGGATTGTGAAGATCGTGTGAATAACGAGTGAAATAAGTAGAATCAAATGTTCGAAGTTCAATGTTTGAAGTTCGGTATTCGATGTTCGCTTTTGTCCGCTGCAGGAAGTTCCACCCAAAAGCGGCTGCCTTTGCCTTCTTCAGAATCGACACCGACTTTGCCTTTCATCCGTTCGGCGGCTCGTTTTACGATCGCGAGGCCGATCCCTGTGCCTGGGTACTGTTCGCGCGTGTGAAGCCGTTGAAAGAGCGCAAAGAGCTTTCCGAGTTGGCGCGCCGGTATGCCAATGCCGTTGTCTCGCACAGTTAGCCGCAGGAAGCCGTTGTGAGTTTCGGTCCAGGCTTTCACCTCGGGAGCCACTCCGCGGGGGACAAATTTGATCGCATTGGAAAGCAGATTGATAACGATGAGATGGAGCGAGGCTGGATTGGCAAGGACTATGCCTTTAACGCCGGAGAGATCGACGATTGCTTGCTGGCGTTCCGCCTCAGCCGCAAGATCAGACAGCGCCTGTGCGGAGATGATTGCAAGTTCCACGGGCACGATGGGCAAGTCGCTCTTACTGAGGCTGACATGGGCCAGGAGGTCATTGACGAGACCAGCCTGACGCTCAGCTGCGCCGAGAATCCTCTCGGCATAACTGCTGCCTTCGGCGCCGAGATGCGTACCGAAGTCCTCCAGCAGCAGGCGCGCGTAACTAGCCTGGGCGCGAATCGGCGCCTTTAAGTCGTGTGCGATCGAGTAACAAAAGTCGTAGAGTTGCCGGGTGGTTTCTTCGAGGCTTTGGGTGCGTTCAGTGACACGCTGTTCGAGAACCTCGGCCGCCTTTTGGAGGGAGATATCGCGTAGATGAATTTGTTCGAGCATGTCGTTAAAGGCCCGATTCAACAACGCGAGTTCGTCCGCGCTGGCGGAGGCTTCGGCGCGAACGGAGTAATCTCTTTGCTCCGAGATGCGCCGGGCGGTGGCAGCAAGTGAAAGAATGGGCCCGGAAATGCGTTCCCGAAGAATTCGTGCGATGAGCAACGCGACGGCGACTGAGGCACTCAAGACGAGGACGAGGACGGCGGTATAGGCGTAGAATCGGCGATACATACCTCTGAGATCCTGACGCACGTAAAGCGTACCCAGGCGCGCGCCCGCCTGCGTCACCGGCTCGAACACCGTCAATTTCATGCCGGAGAACCTGGCTCCATCCGGCCCGGGGACTACCGGCACCTCGCTGGAAGGCGTGTGGGGAGGATATTTTGAATACAACTGTCTTTTTCGATCATAGAGGCAGGCATCGACCACATCGGGCTCAGATTTGAGCGTCGAGAGGATTTCCTGGGCGACGGTTTGGTCGTCGTAAACCAGGAGGGCCGAGCAGTTGGCGGCGGCAGCCCGGGCCAGAACGGTCAGGTTGTGGCTGGTGGCGCGTTTGTAGGCCCGCAGCTCATAGATCAGCAGTGTGGCGCAAGCGAGCAGCAGAGCCGCGATGCTCGGAATCAGCATCGCGATTAACAGCTTGCGGCTCAGGGATGGATATTTGGCATCAGCCATGATGGAGCCAATCAGGCACCGTTCTGGGCACCAAGGGCATTATCCCCCAAATATCAAGGTTTGAACGCAGCGAAGAATTGTCGATACCTGCGTGCAGGATGAGCCCGAATCTGCGGCGAATACGGAATTGCCCGGTGCGGGGTTCGAAGGAATCCCAATGAAGGCGGTCAAAATGCGTGATGTAAGAAATTGGAGACCCGGGGCCTTCGGGCTGCGCTGCAGCAAACCTGTTTTCTCGAGCTCGGCTACCTGGATCAACTTGGCGCTGACATGCAGCCCGCAGAGTTTTGCGGCCTCGAGGTTAAGTCGCAAACGGATTTTGTTCTGTTCGTTGACGTAAAACCCGACCATACCGCCGTAACGGCGGCAAAAACCCTCTTCATCGGAAACCGTGAGAACCGGCAAGCCCTTCAGAGCAGCGACTATTCGCCCGGTTTTGGCCTTTTCAGCCGGGCTGATGTAAAGAATCTGGCAGCGACTTGCCTCCTCGATTTTGGAGAACCGCCGAACCTCGATTTTGTGACCATTAACCGACTCACCCTTGATGACCGAATCGAGTGCCGGGCCGAACGGATCCGGCCCGAATATGCCAAGCACAAGCGGCGAATTGGTACTGGAAAAGCACTCCGGAGGCCAGTCGACAAACCGGGCGAGATTAAAAAGCATCACGGCTTCAATCTCGTACTGCCGCGAGGGACCGGCTGCGGCCACGCTCGAAACGGTCCCGACGAGCGTGACAACAAAAAACCGGGTAAAAGCCCTGCGGAAGCGTGGAATTAGGAGCGCCACGAACCCTTCATGAAAATGCATTGCATTGCCAGTTGCCGCGCGGGACTTCATTAGGGGGAAAACGTATTCTTTTAACGTAAGCCAGCAAGAATTCATTACGACCCTCGCAGCGCCAATGCGATGGGGTATTCACCTACTTTCCCAATCGAAACGGCAGCCGTCATGCTGCCGCAGGGTGCGTGTGGATTGGCGAAGCACACCGGCGTGAACTAGCCTTGTGGGTGCTGCCGTATGACAGAGACAATAATTTTGCACGTCGAGGACGACCCGGATGATGCCTTTTTCGTGCGACGGGCGATTGCGAAGATAGACCCAGGATGCAAGGTGCAGCGACTCCCCGACGGAGAGTCGGCGGTGAATTTTTTGGCTTCGGTCGTGGAATCAAAAGGCGACACCTTGAGTCCGGATTTGCTGCTGCTCGATATCAAATTGCCAGGACTTGATGGATTTGAAGTGCTGTCGTGGGTGCGCCGGCAGACATATTTCAATCCGCTGCCGATTGTGATGTTGAGCGGATCGGTATTGGAGAGTGACCGACACCGGGCCAAGGATCTTGGCGCCGCAGGATACATCGTTAAAACCAGTGATTACCGAGAAGTGGCCAAGACGGTGCTTAGTTTTGTGCCCGATCGATTAGCCAGCCGGCAAAACGGACCGCACTAAAAGCGGGAACGGGGAGATACACAATTCGCAGAGACGCGGAGACAGGCAGAGAAGCGCAGAGTAAAGGGGAGTGGTTCAAGCTAATGGCCTCTGCGACTCTCCGCGAACCTAGAGGTCTCTGCGTTGAACGGTTCATGCTCAGCGGAAATAACAACTGGCGCTCACGTCGACGCAGGGGGCATCTTCTTCGAATGGGTCGGTCTTTCGGTATCTGGTGCCTGATCCAGCCACAGCCAGTAACCTTTCAGCGCAGCGCTTATCTCGACAAATTTCTCGAAATCGACTGGTTTCACCAGAAATGAATTTGCGCCCAACTGATAAGCCGTATTGACGTCTTTGGTCAGGTTCGAGGCCGTCAGAACGACCACCCGGGTGCGCCCGAATTCAGGCTGTTCGCGCAGCCATTTAAGGAATTCCAGCCCGCTCATCCCCGGCAGCTTAAGATCCAGCAGAACCAGCGAAGGCAGAGGAAATTCGGACCTGTTCTTATAAGGGCCGAGGCCGAGGAAGTAGGCGTTAGCCTCTTCAGCGTTTTTCAGCACCATTAAAGGATTCAGAACATTGGCTTGGGCGAAGGCGCGGCGAATGAGGGTAATATCATTCTCATCGTCCTCGACTAACATAAAAAGAGCTCGGTCAGACATGAGGCAAACAAATATCAGAAATTAGAGCACGGACACAATACGTTAGTTGGACTCAAAGGCAACAGGGGCAACAGGCCGCAGGTGTTGACGCCTCGATTTGGGGACGCTCGCCGGAAATTAGCCTTAAAACAAAAGCGGTGAACCGCCTCTTATCTGCAGTTCACCACTGAAATTGGCGCAAGTCGGGGAGGTTAATCCTCTCTCGCGGAGGCAATTCCTCTTTCGGATTTGTGCGAATCCAAATTGAAATGTCCCGACTCGCAGGTTCAACTTGGCAGAATTGGTCGAAAACAGCAAAACCGGCGATTACGGATGAAGTCATCCGGGTTGCTGCGGATGAAGATGTGGTTCGGAGCGGCAAAATGGCTGGCTGGACGAAGCGCCGGAATTTCAGTATATGGTCTGACGTTATCCATAAGCGCGTTCGGCGCAATCAGAGTTTCCAAGCTTGATTTATCGGGAGAGATCAAATGAAAAAGAAATCAGCAACAAAGAATAACCATCCGAGCAGTCAAGCCGAGGTCTTCAAAGAATATCTTGCTTCGGTGCCGCACGAGGTGCGCGCTGGCCTGACACAACTTTGCAAATCGATCGTCGCGGCGGCGCCTGAGGCAGAGCGGGGCATTAGTTATGGCATTCCGGCCTTTAGGCTCAATGGGCGACCCTTGGTTTGGTTAGCCGCGTTCAAAGAGCACTCCAGTTTTTTCCCAGGGGCCGGTGCAATCCGTCTTCACGCGGCCCTGCTGAAGCGATACAAAATTTCAAAAGGAACGATTCAATTTCCCCATGGCAAACCTCCGCCGGCCAGCCTGGTGGCCAAACTCGTAAAGGCGCGGATGACGGAAATGAAGAAGACGGTCCAAAAAAAGAAATAGTTTCGAGGAATACTGAAATCTCTGCGCCTTTCGCGTTGGGCCAGCCAAGACTGCAAACTTGGTCGTTGTGCGACTCGCCATCGCTCGCTGCTCCAGAAGACTAAATCTGGCATTACCCTTTCAGGAAAGCTTCAATGAGGGCGACCACGAGTGCCGGTATTTTGCTGTCCTTATCCGGCGAACAGATCTCGCCGATGCACTCACCGTGTCCGCCGGGAAGAATCGCGAGCTTGGCATGTGGCAAGGTGTGGAACAATTCGAGTGCATGCTCGGGACGCACGACATCGGTATCGCCATTAAGGATCAGGGCCGGTGCCTGGATAGACTTTATCGCTGCATCGGGAATATCTTTGAAACCGGCCATTCTGGCGACGTCGCGATCAAACATGGCCTGTAATCCTTTAGAGTCTGGATTCGCCTTGAGATAGGCTTCTTTCAGCGGCGGCGGCATCATGTCCAGCGATGCATTTTTGAAGCCATCGAAGAAGCCGGGCTGCATGCCGTCGCGTCTGTAGGTGGCGGCTACGAGCACCAGTTTGTTTACCAGTTGCGGATGCCGGATCGCGATTTGCAAGCAAGTCGTCCCTCCATTACTGAAGCCGATAAAATCCGCTTGTTCGATATGGAGTTGTTGCAGCAGGGCAGCGACGTCATTAGCGTCCTGTTCAAAGCTCAAAGGCCGGTCAATATCTTTGGTGTGGCCGTGGGCTTGTAGTTCCACGGCAATGACCTTATGTGTCCCCGCCAGTTCTGGGATGATACGTCCGAAAGTCGACTCAATAGTGCTGCCGCCGCCATGGAGCAACACCAGCGGCTTTCCGCGGCGATGGATTTCGTAATACATCTTCAATCCGTTCACCGCAGCGTAGCGCCCGGTGGGTTCGTGTTGTGCATTCATTGGCAATTGAGTTTCGGCTGCTGCGGCTGCGAATCTCACGGGGGAATCTGGCCCCCGCAGCGAAGGCAACGAGTGTCGATATCGTTCTGAGGGCTATGCGCTTTATGGAGTTTTCTTAAACCGGATTACTCAGCTCAGTTTCGTTTTTGCTCAGTGGTCAGTCAAATTCTCGTTCGACAAGTATGACGAACGGAGGTAGGGACAACGATGGAGTCCGGTTGAAGCGCACCGTGGAAGCAGAACAACATTCGCCTCCGGAAAAGGAGGAACAACAATTGGCGAAGACCAGAAAAGCGCCATGGCGTTGGATTGTGCTGACGGCGCTGGGTCTGGTCGTGTTATGCGTGATTACATGGTTGGTTTTGGTCCCCTCAAGCGTACCCACAAAGTCCGTCGCCTGGAGAATACAACCGGATCAGTTCCCGATGGGAACCGTCGTCCAAGGCAGCCGCGTCGAAATGAGTTTTGGGGTGTTTTCGGGCTTGAGACCGTCCGTCCTGCCAGGGTTCATCACGGGATTACCATCGCCGATCCGGAAGCCATGCGAATGGGGTATAACGAGTCTGCGTAGTCTGAAAGCCAAGAATGAATGGGGCCTTAAGGTGGATGCCCCGGGTTTCCTGAAAGTGGACGAGGCGCAAATACAATTTCATTCCTCGGGCGGACCGTTTGCTTTCGTTTCAGTGAGTCTGAAAACCGACCAGCCCGGGCGCTTCGATGGCACTGTGATCGTGCGCTTGACCTCGTCTGGTTATGCCGCGACCAACATCACAGTGCCGGTCAGTGCAGCGGTGGTAACCTCGCCATCATCGCCTCGCCGAACAACGCTGATTACTCAAACCCCCTACGAATGCTACTCGACAGGGAATGGTCACGACTTTGAACCTCTGGCCAACCTGGTGTCGCGCTTAACGACGAACGGAGTTCGAATAGACTTCAGACGGTACCTACCCCGATCGATCTCTGGCTACTCGACAATTCTTTTTGCCGGCGACGCTCTCGCGCGCGCAGACCCCGCACAAACTGCCGTGTTGAAGAATTTTGTATCCGGTGGTGGCCGGCTAATTCTAGCCGCCGACGCCTTCCTTGTGCCAACGACACCCAACGCCAATGCAATCTTGAGTTCTTATGGTTTGCAGATCATCAACCGCGATGCGGGAAAGCGAATGACTAATTCAACGGTTATTGCTGACTCATTGACTTCCAACGTCAGACATCTCGACTTCTGGCGACCGGCACCGGTGAAAGTGACAGACACCTCCCAGGCCAAATTGCTGGTCACCAGCGACGATAGTGAAGGCGGCTTTGTAGCAGTGTCGCGTTCGCCCAATCGCGGCGAAGTGATCGTCGTAACACAATCTTTGTGGTGGAATTGGATTCGCTCCGATTCCACGAACGTTGATAATTGCGTGCTGCTGGAGAACCTGTTGGCACGCTAGTTCAGGCATTTTGCAGAGGCTGTGACCACGGCTTCGCGAGCGAGATGATGATGCAATTCAAGCGCGGGATGTTCGTTCACAAATTGCTTTTGCGTGATCCGAAGCCAGAGCGGTGTCAATGTATGAATCAACAATATGAAAAGATCTGCCATAACAGCGTTCGGGTTGGGTTTATTGCTGGTCGCCGTCGCAGCGGACGATAAGTCTCGCGAGCAATCCGCCTACGGTAGTGCCGAATGGAGGGACAAGATCACCGACGCCGCACAACTTCCAGTCGAGAAGAACACTTGGGGAACATTGCAGTGGCTGTGCAATGGAAAACTGATGCCTGGTGCGGAACAGACATTGGGACTTGCGACCATTCTGCCCGGGAAGCAGAACCCGGTTCATTACCACCCAAACTGTGAGGAGGTACTTTATGTGATTGGCGGAGAAGGGATGCAAAGCTATGATGGCCGCACCGTCCTCTTGAAGGCGGGCATGACCATCCGTATCCCAGCCCATGTCAAACACAACCTCATCAACACAGGCACCGAATCACTCCGAACTTTAGTCTCCTTTTCCTCGGGCGATCGCCAAACGATTTGGGTTGAACAGCAACCGACGAAGTAGGCTGATGGGATGCGAGTTGTCGCCGCTCGCCTTGCATTGGTTAACCTACTTCACAGCAACGAACCTCATGAACATTGCGACGAATGCGATAAACGGTTTGGGGTTGGAACTGTTGGGCCGAACCGGCGCCCCCAACGAAAATGCGCTCCTCTCGCCCTATTCGATCCAGTACGCCCTGGCCATGGCCTATGCCGGGGCGGATGGTACGACCAAGGCCGAAATGGCCAAGGCACTTCACTACGAGTCAGATGAGACCGCACTGCATCTTTCTTTCGCTGCTCTGCAGAAATCTTTGGAGGAGATCGCCAACGAGAGTGCAAGAGTTGAGAAGGACATAAAGCGACACGGCTCGCGCGACCCAGTTACACTGGCATTTGCCAATCGATTATTCGGTCAGGAAGGGTATGATTTCCGAGAGGCATTTCTGTTCCTATTACAGCAGAATTACCGCGCGCCTTTTCAGCCGCTGGATTTTGAGCAGGATTCGGCGGGCGCCAGAGAGAGGATCAACCGTTGGGTCGAAGAGCAGACGTCCGATAAAATCCGGGACCTGGTGCCCGAGGGAGCGCTGAACAGGTCGATTCGGCTTGCGCTCGTGAACGCCATTTATCTGAAGGCTCCGTGGAAAGAACGCTTTAAGGAAAGGTCAACTGAACCACGCCCGTTCCACCTGACCAGATGGCGGAAAGTAAAGGTGCCGACAATGATGGCGCAGCAAAAATTTGGCTACCTTAAAAAACCAGGAATGACAGTGCTCACATTGCCTTATGCGCATGGGGACTTGCAATGCATCATCTTTCTCCCGGATGACAAGGGAGGTCTCGTTGAGTTAGAACGGCAGCTGAATACCGCGTCGCTGGCTGAGACTCGGAGCTTACCGACTCACGAAGTAATCCTTTACCTGCCAAGATTCACGATTAAGCCAACCCTTCTTAGGCTTGGGGAAATATTACGCGGATTAGGCATGAGGAGTGCTTTCGACGAACCGCCGGGCAGCGCCAATTTCGACCGCATGGCACCGCGACGTGTGAATGATTATCTGTGTGTTTCGGAGGTCTTCCACAAGACGTTCGTCAGCCTTGACGAAAACGGGACGGAAGCTGCCGCTGCAACTGCTTTATCGATGCGGCTCGGGTGCATGCCCGTTGCAAAGCCAAAGCCAATTGAGGTGCATGTTGACCATCCGTTTATCTTTGCGATCCAGCACGCTCCGGGCGGTGCCTGCTTGTGCCTTGGCCGCGTAACCGATCCGCGATAGCGCTCCAGCATCAGAATGTCTCGTCGCTGATCGGAGCAGACTCTGTAAAGGGTTGGCGACGAATTAAACATCACCAACGCGCGTCCGGGCGTGCCATAGGCAAGCTGTCCGGGAGGATCATTGAGTCGTCGTCCTCGTCAAATATGGGGTTCGAGTGCCAATCTATATTTGTCTATCTGGTTAACGGTCCAGGCACATCGAGCTTCTGCCAACAACCCTTCGCTAATCCCAAGATTCAACCTCGACGCGCAGCGGTCATAGAGAGCGACGCATTTGAGCTTAGGGTTATGCCGGCTTCGATAAATAATCCTATCCGGCTGCTAGGGATGCAGAAAGAAGGCGCGGACCATTGGCCGGCGGTCTGATAGGGCAGGTCGGTGGCGATTCGATTATCCGCAAGAAACCCTGCGCAGTCCGGCGCCGGTTAGGTCAACGCACTGAAGTCGCTGGCAGCGGATCACGGAGATCGATCGTTCCTGCAGATCGAACTCTCGAATGAGCATCATAGAGAGCTGCCTCAGGAAGACCTCGGCGAATGCACCCTCAGGCTGCACGGCGGCATACCACACGCCAATTTCCCAAGCGGGTCGTCGCAGCGAAGCCGGTAATTTTCCTGCCGGAGTGAAGGCAATCGCGGCTGGTCAGATGAACGCGAAAAAGCGAACCCTTCAGGGCCGCGAGACGAAACTTCCTTCGTTCCAGATCGACGGGTGGGGCTGCTCTCCAACAAAGCCCCTAGTGCGGTTTTAGCAATTTCCCCGGGTCTAAAAGCAGTTCTTACCCCGATTGAGTAAAGCCCCACGATGTGAAAAGAGAAAGGGGTGCGCAGAGTTTCGGTTTTATGAATAATTTCAAGATTGCGAATGACGTCGCCAGGTTGTGCGCGCGACGACTCG
>Ga0310810_10006773_pt1 | contig 12986 bp, 8 predicted proteins | sample NCmetagenome_FD_207641 | JGI IMG/M metagenome (GOLD analysis project Ga0310810, IMG submission 207641) | Soil microbial communities from experimental microcosm in Duke University, North Carolina, United States - NC | ecosystem: Engineered > Artificial ecosystem > Soil microcosm > Unclassified ... | reverse complement strand
TCGAGCTAATGGTTAGTAGACATGGGTTCCATTCTGTAAGTGCAAGCTATTTCTACCCTAATAGCTCTGACCCCTTGACTTCCTCCGTAGCATGGCACACCCGACCATCGGAATTACAAGACCCCCTACAATCTAGCAATACGCTGGTTGGATCGAGTTCTGCTCTCTCCACAGTTACACCAGACCCAGGAAGCAGCCCCGGTCAAGCTTTTAATCTTGGCAACCTCAATGGCACTCGGACAGTCAATGATTTTGTCGGTAGCGCTGACATTAGTGACTTCTATAGATTTGACTTGAGCGCTCCAAGCAGTTTAAATATCGGACTCAGTGGCCTCAGCGCTGATGCTAACTGGCAACTGTTGAATAGTAGTGGCACTCTGATTGCCAGCTCTTCCCAGGTAGGCAACCTCGCAGAATCAATTGACCTCTCCGGATTAACACCAGGTACTTACTACGCCAAGGTCTATCAGTTTAGTGGTGATACCAACTACAGTCTGAAACTGACAGTAGACTCGGCTGGTAATGCCCTGAGCGCAGCGCGTAACATCGGCAGCTTAAGCGGCACTCAAATGTTGAGTGAATTCGTCGGCACTAGTGATCCCAATGACTACTACCAGCTGAACTTAAGCGCTCCAGGAAGTTTAAATATTGCTCTGAATGGACTGAGTGCTGATGCTAACTTGCAATTGCTTAATAGCAATGGCGGTGTGATTGCCAGCTCTGCCCAGGTAGGCAACATAGCAGAATCGATTAATCTGTCCGGATTGGCAGCTGGCACATATTACGTCCGAGTTTATCAGTCTAGTGGTGATACTAACTACAGCCTGAACTTATCTACTTCTCTACAAAGCGAACTTAACCAAAGCTTATCGAGTGCTACCAATAGCAATAATGCTTCTGCCCCAACTGTTAGTACTACTACTAATAACCCTCTCTCGACCGTTTTTAGTGTAGTTGATGCATCTGGTGATAATACGCCGTATACCGTCTTTCAGGGAGGAGCTATCCGCGTTAGCTATAACTTCCAAAGTGTAACCGCGTTGTCATCTGTTCGCTTGGAAGCTTTGAGCAACAGTGGCGTTGTCTCTACCGTAGCGACTTGGAGTGGAGCAAGCTTATCCAATGGTCTAGTTAACCTTGCCAGCTTGTCCAGTTTAACGGCGGGTGATTATCAGTTGCGTGCCGTGATTCAAACCACTGATGGACAAGCTCTTTTAGGAGCAACTCAAGCAATTAGTGTTCTTCCCAATAACCGCTTCAATGGCACTTTTGCTGCTGATACTTTTGAGTACTCGGTGGGAATGGGGAAAGGGGCAATCTTTCTGGGACGTGGGGGTACAGATACCCTGAATTTAGGGGCGGCTGGCATCTATCGTGCTAATGTGACGAGTATCAATGGGCTGGCGCTCAGTGCCTTTGAGCCGTTGTCCGGCGTACCTTTGTCTCAATTGACAGCGAATCAAGCGATTTATGGGGGTACAGCATTTGACTACCTCACCCTTTCCGATGGTCGAGAAATCTATTTCCAAGGTATTGAATTCCTGCACTTTGCGGATCAGTCAGCCCAGGAAAGCCTTGAACTGCAAGTTCACCCAAACGATACTTACTTCGGTTCTCAGTGGAATCTTGCGGTTTCTGATGTATCGAGTGCGTGGCGCTTCACTCAAGGAGCTAGTAATGTTTTGTTAGCTTCTCTGGATACAGGCATCTTGACTGCCGTAGGAGCAAATGGTGGCATTGTTGACATTGCACCTAATCGCTTGATTACTAATTACTGGGACGATGACAACTTCAACGATTATGGGCACGGACATTCGGCAATCAGTATCATGGCTGGTACGGCTAATAACAGTTCAGGGATTACTGGTATCAATTGGAACAGTCCCGTGTACGTCAATGATGTGTATGGGGGTAATCAAGTAGGGGCATGGCGCGTGACGTTACAGGGTGCGATCGCAAATGTGATTAGCTACGCACGAGCCAACAATATGAAGGTGGTTTTCCAGGGCGGTATTCAGGGTGATGTTTGGCTCAATGATGGGGGTACACAAGCACAGCTTGAGCAGTTGATTCAAGCGAACGCTGATATTGCCACCTTTGCGATCGCAGCCGGTAATGGTGGCCCTGGTGGGAATTTAGCCGATCCAAATTATTTAACCAGTGTCAGTGGTGTAGCCAAACTGGAGACGGCCTATAGTAACGTGATGTCTGTTGGTGCACTTCAGTATCAAGGCACAGCCGCTGTAAAGGGCATGACAAACGCTACTGCTGTAGATTTGGCAGCCTACTCCAATCGTGGCTCTAATTTAACGTTGGTGGCACCTACCGATTCCCCAGTCATGGATAAATTTGGGAACTGGGTCATTTTCCATGAAACCTCTGCGGCTAATCCCAATCTAGCGGGCATTGCCTCCTTGGTTTGGAGTGTCAACTCAACCCTAACCGGAACACAAATACGCCAAATTTTAACCGATACAGCGATGGATTTAGGAACGATGGGTCGGGATAATACGTTCGGTTATGGTTTGGTGAATGCAGATGCGGCTGTTCGTCGTGCGGAGGCACTAAAGCTGAATGCGGAGGTGGCTAATCTCTATGCTGGCAGCTCATTGATGGTCTAGGTAGCCATCATGAACGGGGTACATCAATAAGCCTGACAAGCTCTAACCTACCCCTACCCTACCCCTACCCTTCGGGAACGCCTACGGCGAACGGGGAACGCTCTCGCGTTCGGGTTCTCCTTCGGAGTACGGGGAACGAAGAGAGCGAACAACCTTCAACCTTCCAACCTTCCAACCTTCAACTCTTAAGACAGCCACACCCTATTAACCAGTCCTCAAGCCAGAGCAACAGCTGTTTCAGACCAACGCCCAACGGCTTTACCAATCACCGCCATCTCTGCCACCAAGCGATCGAACCGATCCGGCGTCAAGGATTGAGGGCCATCGGATAAGGCTTTGGCTGGGTTGGGATGCACCTCAATCATCAACGAATCAGCACCTGCTGCGATCGCAGCTAGTGCCATTGCCGGGACATACTCATACCGCCCCGTACCGTGACTGGGGTCAATCATAATCGGCAGGTGAGTAAGCGATCGCAATACAGGCAAAACAGCCAAATCCAACGTATTCCGAGCGTACTTCTGATCGAACGTGCGAATCCCCCGCTCACACAAAATCACATTCGGGTTCCCGGCTGCTAGAATATACTCCGCCGCCATCAACCACTCATCAATCGTGGCGGACATTCCCCGCTTCAACAGCACTGGCTTCTCCTGTCCCCCTACTTTTTTGAGCAGCGCGAAATTCTGCATATTTCGGGCACCCACTTGCACCACGTCCGCTACTTCAGCAATCTTCTCGACATCCGCCGTGTCCATCACTTCCGTGATAATGCCCAACCCCGTTTCTTCCCGCGCGGCTGCCAGTAAGCCCAAAGCGCTTTCCCCATGACCTTGAAACGCATAGGGAGAGGTTCGAGGCTTATACGCACCCCCTCGCAGAAACTGGGCACCCGCCGCCTTAACCCGACGTGCGGTTTCTACAATCATGGCCTCATTTTCTACCGAACAGGGGCCAGCGACCAGCACCACAGGATGATGCTCCCCGAAGTGAACTGGGCCATTCAGCGTTGAGACAATCACATCACTGGCTTCCCCGTGCCGGAACTCTCGGCTTGCGCGTTTAAAGGGTTTCTCAACCCTTAGCACCTCTTCAATCCAGGGACTAATTTCCTGAATTTGCAGCGGGTCTAGATCGACCGTATCACCGACAAGACCGATAACGACCTTGTGCTTACCCACAATCTTTTCCGGAGTTAGACCCCATTCGCTCAGTTCTTGGTCAACGCGCTCAATCTCGGCCTCTGGAGCGCCAATTTTCATGACTACGATCATACTTTCTCCAGCCCCTGCCCAATGATGTGTGTGCTTTACCTCAGGTTGAAGGTTGAAAGTTGGAAGGTTGGAAAGTTGAATATTAACCTGCTCACCTACTAACTTGCTAACCTTCAACCTCAGTCTTTTTGACCAGCAGAGCGCCATGCTGCTGTCATCCGTCCCCAGTTGGTTTTGAACTCTTGCCAACCTAGCGTCGTTCCTGGCACATCTTCATCCCACGAAGCCGAGAGAACGCCGTAGCTCAAGCCCAATACGCCTAGACCAAAAAAGCCCATACTCGCGAGTACCACTGCCACATTGGGCAACTTTAAGCCAACTTGTTTGACTAAAAAATAGCTGGCAAAAAAGGTAACGATGCCCAAAACAGTGGGAGTTCCACATAAGAGCGCCATCCGGCGCACCATTCGCTTGCTCACTGCATCAGGAATCGCCATTGCTTCCTTAGACGCAGGGGCTTTCTTGTCTAGCTTGGTGGCTTTTTCACTGGCTGCTGGAGCGGGTTGAGTTTTGGGCGTTTTTTTGCGTTTCTGACGAGGTTCAAAGGGCAAGCGCTGGTCACTTTGGTTTGACGGCTTAGCATTGGAGGAGCTACTGCCTTTTGCCTCACGCCCTGGTTCAGTAGACATAAGTTTAAATGGGGTCTATCCGCGAATACCTAGGCGTTGAATCAAGGCTTGGTAGTGACTCATATCTCCTTTTCGCATATAAGCCAGCAAGCGCTTGCGACGCCCAATTAGCTGTAACAATCCCCGTCGGGAAGCATGATCTTTGGAATTAGCTCTCAGGTGTTCGCTCAACCGATTAATACGTTCGGTGAGGATGGCAATTTGCACATCGGCCGAACCCGTGTCGGTTTCATGGACTTGGTAGCCCTCGATGATTTCGTGTTTGCGCTCTTGCGTCAGACTCATGGATAGATTCAATGATATTAAACCAGCAGTTTTCCATGTTATCACTCTGACGAGTGTGGTTGAAACTCCGTGTTGGGGAATAGGGAGGGCAGAACGTCCCTTGTGAACATTCTCATCCCTGATTCCCACTCCCCGTGTTAGCTGAGCGGCGGGCATCCAACCACTGTTGCAGAATGAGAGCCGCTGCTTTGCGGTCAATGAGACCTTTATTCTGAGACAGCGATCGCCTCTCGCCTTTGATTAACTCTTCTGCCTCCACGGAGGTGAGACGCTCATCTACATACTCGACAGGCAACTGGAGTGCTTTCGCCAACCGCTTGGCAAATTTTTTGATCTGCCGTGCCTGGAAGCCCAGCGTCCCATCGATTGAATAAGGCAAACCGACAACGAGTAGCTGGACTTGCCGCTGTTCAACCCACTCTCGAACCTGTTCTACATCCCCATTAAAAGACGTGCGTGCTATTGTCGTCAGACCTGTAGCAATTAGACCCGTACCATCACATCCTGCCACACCGATGCGCTTGCTTCCTACATCTAATCCCAGTGCCGAGATCTTTTCCATCCTCGAAGTGTTCCTAATTGCGGATGGTGGGCGATTCCGTGGATGGGCTTGCCTCTTTGGAGATAGCACTCTTCGAGGTTGAGACCGACTGAGAACCGTTTCCGGAGGAGACAGCTTGGGTTTTCTTGGATATAGACTTCCACCAGGCAATGCGGCTGGGGATTGGTGTGCGTGCTGGCTGTAACCCCTGAAGCACTTCCGATAACTGCAATCCTTCTAAAGACATTGGCTTGGCTTCCCGTAGCTTGTGCCAGACAGAACGGGACATCAACAGGGTATGCTCAATCCGTTCTGCTCCCATTTGTTCGAGATATTCTTCCCGCTCAGGTTGATAATCAGCGGAAGCAATTTGCAGAGATTGGGGGGGCATCGCTTGCACAACCCGTGCCATTTGAGCCAGTAACTCTGGGTATAAGCAGGTATAAGCTGGGTGGACAGTCAGCTCAGCTTCGTGGCAACTGGAACCATCCCGGCACAGCCGGATTTGAAAATACCCAATAGCAGCTTTACGTTGCGGTTCAAAAACGTAGCCACTCACGACTTCGGTATGGGTGAACCACTGGTGAATATGGGAGACGAGCGCCCTGACAAACCCGGTTTTAAAGTCTTGGACGTGGCGGTCAAATACCTGGCGCACCAGGGGCGGCATGGAGGCTGTATCGAGTTGATAAAGCAACTGAGCATCCGCGTTACTCACCGGCAGTAGGTTCGGTAAATCGGGCTCGTGAGCGGCTAGTTCTTCCAGGATTTGCGGTGCGATCGCCCAATATGTTAGTTGTGCTAAAGGCTGAAATCCGTTTTGCCGATAAAGTGCCAGTGTCGTTTTCTGATGAATATTAACTTCCAGTAGCCAGGTTCGCGCTTCCCAAATGGTCTCGAAGCAATAGCGCAATAACGCCGATCCTGTGTCTCCTTTGGCTGATGTATTGTCTTGAACGTTGGCAGTGGTATCGACTACCACCTGCTCCACCCGCCAAGTGCTGCGGGTACGATTAAACGGCGAAATCTTGATCATGCCGCGAATCTGCTGGAACGCTTCAGACACATACACACAAAAGGCGTACTGGCTGGGGTTGGGGAACCAACTTAGCAGCTTGAGCAAGCCATACCAGCGTCGAACTTGCTGTAATTGTTGAAGGAATGTCACAGAGCAACTGTTGCTATCTGCATCAGTTACCTCTGTAGCAAGCTGTTCGATCGCCTCCAAATCTCGGTATTGAATGGGGCGAATCGCATTCTTCGCGTTTTCTGAAACAGGTGAAGTCATGTTGGGTACAGATGCCTTGACGCAGATAGCAGCAGACGCGACCAACAGGCTTGCGCGATTGCCCGAAAGGCACCGGCAAAGCCGATCGCAGAACAGTTGCAAGACTGAGGTTACTGCCAATATGTTAACGATTTTCCCGCCCTCCCATTTTCATCTCTGGGATGGCTTCCCTTGAGAGAGCAAGACTTTCAGACTTTAGGAGGCTGTTCTTCATTGTATTCCCTTTAAGAGTAGGGTCGGTGTTGCTTTAGCTACCTGTAACTTCTCTTGGGAATCTCTAAAAACTCGTAGGTCAAGCGTATTTCAGTATTGTATGGAGTAAAGCAGCAGAGCATTTCATGAGCTGGAGCCTTCTTTCCATAGCTTTATACCATTGCCTTTATCTACCTGAGAATGTGAGTATCATTACGAAGTGTTCACAAAATTTAAAGGAAATCGGAGCTCAACGAAGATTTTATCGTAAACATTTGTAAACTAATAAACAACTATCTGCTCACAGAAATTTTCTGGTGCCTTCGCACGAAGGCAGCTTCTTCCCGGAAAAGCACAACTAGGCTTTCACTGTATTAGGAGTTTCTAAATGAAGCAACTTGTCAAACTTGAGCGCTACTTCCTGATTGGTCATATTTTTGCAATGGTCTTTGGACTAGCAGGGTTACTGCTAGTCGTACCCCATCCTGAAGTGATCGCAAGCTTAGGCCCCTTCGGGCAGAAAACGTTCGCGTGGTCAATGTCTGGGGGTGGGGTGCTCAATATCCTTCTGGGTGCCGCAGCGGTCGCGATTTATGCCTACCGAACCCTGGGGCTACGGCAATGGCTGACCTTCATGGTACCGGCTGTGCTTCTCTCTTTGGGCAGTGAATTGCTAGGCACCAGTACTGGCTTCCCGTTTGGGGAGTATGGCTACTTAAGTGGTTTAGGTTACAAAGTAGCTGGACTGGTTCCTTTCACCATTCCCCTCTCCTGGTTCTATATGGGTTTTGTTTGTTATCTACTCGCTCGTGCTGGAATCGATGCCAGTATGAAAACAACGAACTGGGTCTGGTTGCGCTCTATCTTGGGCGTCGCGTTAGGCGCAATCCTGCTCACATCCTGGGACTTTGCCCTTGACCCAGCCATGAGCCAAACCGCTTCTCCTTTTTGGCACTTCGGAGATATCGGTTCTTTCTTTGGAACTCCTTACCGGAATTTTGCAGGCTGGCTGGCAACCGGTGGTCTGTTTATGAGCGTGGCAGCTTTCTGCTGGAAGAAAACGCCGATTACCTTATCGCGTCAACAGTTGGGATTTCCTCTGCTGGTTTATATCAGTAACATTGCATTTAGTGCTGTAATGACGGTTTTTGGTGTTGGACTCTGGATTCCCGTCGGGTTGACCCTGCTTTTTGGCGTCGTTCCTGCTGTAATTTTGTGGTGGATGGGCTCATCTGTACCCACCCCAATCACAGTAGACCCCAGTGAGAATACTGAATTAACAACGCTTCAAGCGAAACCAGTACCGATGGCATCAGTGGGAGCACTGCCGAAGTGAGTTGGTTTACAGCTTTAGTCAGCGATTCAACAGCCCTACTTTCACTAACGTCTGCTAGCTTCTTAGCCTCAGCGCTGTTATTCATTCAGATACCCGCCGCCTTCCTCCTGCTCTCCCGCCTGATTAAAGGGCCAGGGCGTCGTCCTCCAATCGTTCCTCAAACTGCCACTCCCGATCAACTGGGCGTTGTCAGCGTGGTGATTCCGACCCTCAACGAGCGCGATCGCCTGACTCCTTGCCTGGTAGGCTTGAGTCAGCAGAGTTATGAAGTTCGAGAAATCATCGTTGTTGATAGTCGCTCAACCGATGGAACACCGGAGCTGGTTAAGAACGCCCAGGAAAAAGATCCCCGATTTCGCCTAATCACCGATGACCCCTTACCCCCTGACTGGGTAGGGCGTCCCTGGGCTTTGCATACGGGTTTTTTGCACACTTCCCCGGATAGCAAGTGGTTTCTGGGGATGGATGCCGATACCCAACCTAAGCCTGGATTAGTAGCTGGTTTAATCAAAGCGGCTGAAGCGGAAAAGTTCGATTTGGTTTCCCTCTCCCCCCAATTCATCCTCAAGTATCCAGGGGAGTGGTGGCTCCAACCCGCCCTATTGATTACCCTGGTTTACCGATTTGGGCCAACGGGCAGCGATACTGAATCCGCAGAACGAGTCATGGCGAATGGACAGTGTTTCTTGTGTCGCCGCGAAGTGCTAAGCAAGATAGAGGGTTATACGAGCGCTAAAGGGTCATTTTGTGATGATGTCACCCTGGCTCGTTATGCGGCATCTTGTGGGTTTAAGGTCGGGTTCCTCGATGGAGCCAAGGTGGTGAAGGTGCGAATGTATGAGGGAGCCAAAGAAACTTGGCAAGAGTGGGGGCGAAGTCTTGACCTGAAAGATGCCTCGTCCACGGGTCAGCTGTGGAGCGATTTGTGGCTGCTACTGAGTGTTCAGGGTCTTCCTCTCCCAGCCTCCTTACTTTTTCTAAGCTGGCTGGGGTTGGGAATTTCCTCACCGTCAGTAACCGCTGCGGCTGGGTTGAATCTATTTTTATTGTTGATTCGTTGTGCCTTGCTTTTTGCGATCGCTCCCTCTTACGATCGCACTCAGGCATCAGCTGCCTCTTGGCTATTCTGGCTTTCTCCGATTGCAGACCCCCTAGCCGTCCTGCGAATTTTCTTGTCGGCTATCCAGCGACCCACCTCTTGGCGCGGTCGGAGTTATCAAATCTGAGGTTGGCAGGTTGAATGTTAGCAGGTTGAATGTTAGCAGGTTGGTAGGTTGAATGTTAGTAGGTTGAATGTTAGCAGGTTGGCAGGTTGAATGTTAGCAGGTTGGCAGGCTGAATGTTAGTAGGTTAGTCGATTGTAATATCTAGCCTTTCAACCTTCCAACCTTCAACTCTTCCAACCTTCAACTCTTCTAACCTTCAACTCTTCTAACCTTCAACTCTTCTAACCTTCAACTCTTCTAACCTTCAACTCTTCTAACCCTCAACATCTGCCGTATTCGCTTGATCGACTCGTTCTAGTTGCCAGAGAATTTGATTGCCTTCACGTCGTACTCGTGACACAATCCAATTCCGCCAAGGCCAGTGGTCGCCGCGACTGGTTACAGCACTAGCATTAACATCCATTAAGTCAGCCAGTTCAGAGCTGCTGATTAAGTAGCCTTGGCGGGCTATTTCATCGGCGATGTGGAGCGTTTCTACTAGGTTACGGAGTTGAGCAACTCTCACCTCGCGAGGTAAGTCTTCAGTCACACCAGCAGGGGAAGAAACAGATGAATCTATCATGGTTACGTCAGAGGAGGGAAGGCTCATTTGTATAGTCTCGTAAGCTAACTTAGAAACAACGTTTGAATCTGATACTCCTGTTACAGGTGAGTTGGCGGCTGAGTGATTTGATGGTGGAGTATTGAGGTCGAACGCCTGTTCTAGTACAAGAGGCTTACCAATAGCAAAAGCACGAGCGATTGTATCACAACGCTCATTGCCCTCATTGCCACTGTGCCCCCGAACATACTGCCAGTCCACCAAGGGAGAATTTAGCTCATCAAGAGTCTCCCACAAATCTTGATTTAAAACAGCTTTTCCCTGTGCTGTCTTCCAGCCTTTCTTTTTCCAGCCTTTAACCCATTTGGTAATGCCATTCTTGACATATTCGCTATCGGTGTAGAGGATGACGGATTCGGTCTGAGCCGATGCCTTCAGAACCTTCAACGCTTGAATGGCTGCTAGCATTTCCATTCGGTTGTTTGTGGTTTGGGCTACTTTGCCGCCCATTTCATAAACGGAGCCATCTGTAAAATAGACTACAGTACCCCAGCCGCCGGGACCAGGGTTGCCAGCGCAAGCGCCATCAGTGTAAAAGCATTTGATTTGGCGAGTAGAAGGCATTGTGTTTTGAGTTGTAAGGTGTGAATGTTCTCTGCGACGGTACCCTTCTTCGAGTGATCAATGACGGACTAGAGACGTGACAGCTAGTGTGTCCGCGATCGCCCCTAAACTTTTGTAGCGCTTACGTACACTGCTATCGCTTGCGTTGTTGCGCTGCTGTCGCTTTCACGAAGTGTAGCCGAAGGCATGACGCTAACGGGGCGCTGCTAAAGACAATCGCCAACATCGCATAGCCATTAAGGTTTGTACAAGGGTCATTTGAAATCTCTAGACCCATGCTTGATCAGATGATAAAGGCATCCGGCTCAAAGTATTTATTCTCCACGAAGGAGGTCTGTAGAAACCACTTGACCAGGCAAGAGGCTGGAGCGCAATCCTTGTCAAAATAAAAATTTTATGGTAATAAACAGCCGCAACATTTACGCCCAGTATTAATCTAAGATGGCATTTGCTGGGGTGTTGCTCAGACAACGCACCAGACAATCCCTTCCTTCCTCCCGCCCTCTCGCCTCGTGAGTTACGAACCCTTACACCACAAATATCGCCCTCAAACCTTTGCCGATTTGGTAGGGCAAGAGGCGATCGCTACGACCCTGATCAATGCCATCCTGACCGAACGGATTGCCCCAGCTTATCTGTTCACCGGTCCCAGGGGAACTGGTAAAACTTCTAGTGCCCGGATTCTGGCAAAATCCCTCAACTGCTTAAAACAAGATAAGCCGACTGAGTTACCTTGTGGTCGCTGTGGGGTCTGCACGAGTATCACATCGGGTTCCGCCCTGGATGTGATTGAAATTGACGCGGCGAGTAACACTGGGGTCGATAACATTCGAGAGATTATCGAACGTGCCCAATTTGCACCCGTCCAATGCCGTTACAAAGTGTATGTAGTGGATGAGTGTCATATGCTCAGCACCGCTGCGTTCAATGCCCTGCTGAAGACACTAGAGGAACCCCCTAAGCATGTAGTCTTCGTACTCGCAACAACTGACCCTCAGCGAGTACTGCCGACCATTATCTCCCGTTGTCAAAAGTTCGATTTTCGGCGTATTCCTTTGCAGGCAATGGTGCAGCATTTACAAGAGATTGCCCGCAAAGAAAATATCAATATCACATCTGATGCCTTAACGTTAGTTGCACAAGTAGCTCAAGGGGGACTCCGAGATGCTGAAAGTCTGCTGGATCAGCTGAGTTTGTTACCGGGAGAGGTGGCAGTCGAGCAAGTCTGGGATTTGGTGGGGGCGGTGCCAGAACGAGACTTACTGGAACTGACAAAAGCGATCGCCTCCGACAACTCAGAAGCTGTTCTCGACTCTTGCCGCCGCCTGATGGATAGAGGGCGGGAACCCTTGGTCGTGCTTCAAAATCTAGCGGGTTTCTACCGGGATTTACTCATTGCCAGAACTGCTCCTCATCGCGGCGATCTGGTTGCCATAACAACCCCTACCTGGGAGCAGTTGTGTCAGTTTGCCCAAGCGCTGGATATTTCCCGTATCTTGCAAGGTCAACAGCACCTGAAAAACAGTGAAGTTCAAATTAAAAACACCACCCAGCCGCGCTTATGGCTGGAAGTTACCTTGTTGGGCTTACTACCTGCTGCGAATCCTGCCAGTACAGCTAGCCCGCCCCCTGTCTCGCACTTATCGGCTAACGGTAGACAAGATTTACAAACCTCTCGTAATCCTTTACCCCCAAGTTCTCCACGCCACGAGGCTTCTAGCCGTGAACGGCCTGTGGAAACTAGCTTCCCTCCTGTTGTATCCTCCCAGAGCCAAACAGCATCACCGGATCAACTCACAGCTCCAAATTCAGCTTCTAACCTACAAACTTCCCAGTCCCAAAGTCTGACAGCTGCGGTGAGGACATCTCCTCCCTCAACCTCAGTTCCAAGCCCTACATCAACATCTACTGCGATCGCCAGTGATTTGGAACAGTCCCTGGAGGTGAACGCGCCGAACACAACGCCGCAAGTTGCGATCGCACAAACCCCAACCGCAGAGGCAAGCGAATCCCTTCAGGCGATGCACGAAATCTGGCAACAGGTGCTGGAGCATCTTCAACCCTTTGCCACCCAAGCCTTACTGCGTCAGCATTGCAAGTTAATCAGCTTTGAAGGGTCAATTGCCCGTCTTGGCTTTAGCTCACAGCCCTTAATGAAGCTGGCTCAAGAGAAATTACCAAACATTGAAGCGGCTTTTGCAGCAGTCTACCAATCTAAGGTGAAGGTAATTGTACAAACCAAGGACACGAAGTCTTCTACCGCAGAGGCTGGCAATACACCAACTGTTCCCCGTGTAGTTCCAGAACCAATCTCGCAAGTTGCCGTTGCCCAACCTGTCAACAACGATTTACCTAGCCAAAGCTTGACCAAGGTGGTTCCCGCACGGCAAGAAGCAGAGAAAGAAACTGAAGTTCATAACATAAGAGGG
>Ga0310810_10006772_pt1 | contig 12986 bp, 10 predicted proteins | sample NCmetagenome_FD_207641 | JGI IMG/M metagenome (GOLD analysis project Ga0310810, IMG submission 207641) | Soil microbial communities from experimental microcosm in Duke University, North Carolina, United States - NC | ecosystem: Engineered > Artificial ecosystem > Soil microcosm > Unclassified ... | reverse complement strand
AGAGGAAGCGCGTGCGCCGGATCGTTTGTGTCGAAAGCGCTGTCCGGGTCTTTTCTGCCTAAAGGGAGGTCGTGCTCCCCGCCATCGAGAATGACGATCGGCTCGTTCCCGCCGAGGGTCGTATCCGGTTCGTTTCTGTTGAGCGCGATGTCCGGCTCTTTGTTGTCGAGGGCCGAATCTGACGCCTCGCTGCCGAAATCCAAGAGCCCGTCATCAGCGTCCACATCGTTTCGCGGCGCGTCTGGCGGCATTCCTCCGGGATCGTAGCACTGTGGTAGTGGTTCAGCTTTCGACCTGCGACGGTAGACATTCGACGGCCCTGATTCCTACTCTTCCCGTAGTGTGCGCATCGGCTGCATGAACGCCGCGCGCGCCGCGGGGATCAGCGCAGCAAGCGTAGCGACGAGCAAGACGACGCCAGCGACGCTTGTGAGAGTCAGCGGGTCGAAGGGCGACACCCCGAAGAGCAAGCGCGACAGCGCTCCTCGCGCGGCGATGGACAGGACGAGACCGGTCGCGCACGCGATAGATGTCACGCGAAGTCCCTGCACGAGGAATCGGGCCAGGATCGAGCCTCGGGCCGCGCCCAACGCCAGCCGGATGCCGATCGCTCGGCGTTGCTCGGTAACGGCATACGAGATCACGCCGTAGATGCCGACGAGGCCAAGCGCGAGCGCCATGATGCCCGCAATCGCGAGCATGACGAGCGTGAACGAGGTGCGAGACATCGACTGGGCATAGGTTTCGCCGAGCGTCTGCACACGGGCGAGCGGAAGACTCGCATCGACGGCCCACACGGCACGCCCCACTTGTCTGATCAAGTCTTCCGTGCCTGCCTGATCGCTACGGATGGCAAACGACAGGTCGCGTGGGATCAAGGTGGCAACCGGGCCGAAGCCTTCCTGAACACCTGCGCGCCAGTACACGATCGTGGGCGGCGGCTGATCGACTCCGCTGTCGTAAACGTCAGCGACCACGCCAATGATCTCGTTCAACGGCCCCGCGCGTCCGATGCGAATCTGCTTGCCCAGTGCCATCGACGGCTGGCCCCACCATTCACGCGCCAGGTTGCTCGAGACGATGGCGACTTTCCGGCGGCCCTCGACATCGGTCCACGTGAAGTCGCGACCGGCGAGAAGTGGAATCCCCATCGTCGTGAAGAAGCCGGGCGCGACCGACTTCGATCGTTTCAGCGGTGGAATCCCCTTGCCGTAGGTCTGGTTGGCGGCGGTCACCACCATGTTGTTCTCGTACTCCATCTCCATCGGCAGCGCGGTGGCGAAGGCAGCCGACGTCACGCCGGAGATCTTTCCGATCTCGGCGAGGATGTCCCGTTGCATGCGCGCGACACGTTCAGGCTCCGCGACTCGCCCCTCGGGAATCGAGATCCTCAAGGTCTGAACGCGATCGGGTGTGACGAAGCCAGGCTCCACGCTTCGCAGCGCCAGGAAGCTTCGAATCATCAGGCCGGCAGCGACGAGCAGCACGACGGCCAGCGCCACCTGCACGAATACGAGGGTGTTCTGAGAGCGATGCTGTCGGCGGCCCTGGCTCAGCGTGCGACTGTCGCCGCGCGCGGCGCCTCGAAGGGCCTGTGCTCCTCTGGGTCCGGCGTGTTTCACGATCGGCATCAGCCCGAAGAGCAGGGCCGATAGGAGCGACGCCGCAAGCGCGAACCCCAGCACCAGTGGATCGATGGAGATCTCCGCCAGTCGCGGCAGCGTTGCCGGCCCGATCGAAATCAGGAATCGCAGGCCCGCGTACGCGAGTCCAACCCCGAGAACGCCTCCGATCAGCGCAAGCGCCAGGCTCTCGACGAGAAGATGCCTCGCGATGTGGCTCCATCCCGCGCCAAGTGCTGCGCGTACCGTGAACTCCTGCCGGCGGCCCTCGGCCCGCACGAGCAGCAGATTGGCGACGTTCGCACATGCAATGACCAGCACGATGCCGATCGTTCCCATGAGGAGCCAGAGCACTGAGCCGACGTCACCGATGACGTCTTGTTTGACCGGTCTCACCGCGGCCCCGAAGCGCGCCGCGTTGAGGACGTTCGCGTTGGTGCCACGCTCGCGAATCCAGATCGGCAGCATGCGGCTGACGTCTGCGTTGGCCTGCGCGAGCGTCACGCCGGGCTTGAGCCTCGCAATTCCGACGTACGCATGGACATCGTTGGGCAGGAGATCGGCGCCTTGAAAACGTTGGGGCAGGATGACTGCTGCGTCTACATTCAGGAATCGAAACGATTGCGGCATGACACCGATCACTTCGCGCGGCTTCGCGTCGATCGTCACCCTGGCGCCCACGACGGACGCGCTGCCCGCAAAGCGTCGCTGCCAGTAGCCGTAGCTGAGAATGACGGTTTCAGGTGTTCCCGCGCTGTCATCGGCTGGCGTGAACCACCTGCCGATCGCCGGCGGTATACCAACGGCCTGCAGCGTGCCGTAGGTCACGACGAGCGCCGGAACCTGTTCGGGCTCTCCCAACCCAGTCACGCTTGCGCGCGTGCTGCGCCACGACCCAAAGTCCGCGAACGTCTCCGCATGCTCGCGGTAACTGAGATACATCGTGGAGGACAGGCGAACGTTGCTGGACGTAATCCCCTGAAACTGCGCCGAGTGCCAGATGCCCACGAGTGAGTCCGGCTCGGGATACGGCAGGGGTCGAATGAGGACTCCATTGACGACGCTGAAGACGGCGGTCGTCGATCCAATCCCGAGCGCGAGCGTGAGGATCGCGGCGAGCGAAAAACCCGGGCTCTTGCGGATCATCCGAAAAGTCACGCGGAGGTCGTTCGTCAATCGTTCGATCCAGCCGATGTTGTTCATCTCGTGCGTGTTCTCGCGAATGCGGAGTGCATTGCCGAACTGCTTCTGTGCAGCCACGCGCGCCTGGTCCAGCGACATCCCTTCGGCGCGAAGCTGATCGATGCGTTCGACAATGTGGAAATCGACCTCACGGCGGAGGTCGCGATCGACGCGTCCGCGGCGCAGCGTGTTCATGAGGCGTCGGAGCCAGGACATGATGTTGTTCCTTCGTCATCGGTCCGGCTGAAGCCGGACACTACGTTGGTAGCGTCCGCCTTCAGGCGGACTGGCAACCCCGATCACACGTATCGAAGCACGCGACCGACACCCTCGGTGAACCGCGCCCAGCTCTCTTCTTCGAGCGCGAGCTGCTTCCGTCCCTGCGCCGTCAGCGAGTAGAAGCGAGCCTCGCGATTCTTCTCCGTCAGGCCCCACTCGGACTTGAGCCACCCCTGCTGCTGCATCCGGTGAAGTGCCGGATAGAGTGAGCCCTCTTCCACGCGCAGGAGATCGTCAGACACACGCTGCACGTGGGTCGTGATCGCATAGCCGTGCATCCGCTTGTTGGTCGCAAGGGTCTTGAGGACCAGCAGCGTCAGCGTGCCCTGAAGAATGTCGTTCTTCGATGCGCTCATGGGGTCCTGTCCAAGCCTAGCTAGATAGGCCTAACTAGTTAGGTGTGTCTACCACCCTTCGACGGAAGGGATCAAGAAATGGTTGGCGACCTGCTGACGGCGGCGACGCAACCGTGAGAACCTTCTTCTCGTCAAAGACTTCGACCGATTCTCCGGAGGCTTCTTGCGACTCGTCTTGTCCCTGTTCGTGGTGTCCCTGCTCCTGCCCGGTTCGACCCTGGCGCAACCTTCTGCCCCTGACGCGCTGCGTGCACGGCGCGCGACCGTTCCACCCAAAATCGACGGCGTGCTGGACGATGAACTGTGGTCGGGCGAGCCGCTGCCGCTCGATCGATGGATGTCGTACAACCCGCTTCGCGGAGAACCTGAACAACAGCGGACGAGTGTCTGGGTGGGTTACGACAACGACGCGATCTACTTCGCGTTCAAGTGCTTCGACACCGAACCGGACAAGATTCGGACCACGATCAGCCGGCGCGACAACGTGTGGAACGACGACTGGGTGGGTGTCAGCCTCGACTCGACCCGGGCAGGACAGCTGGCGTACCACATGTTCGTCAATCCGAGTGGCATCCAGATGGACGCGCTCCAGAGCAAGGACGAAGACACCGCACCAGACTGGCTCTGGCAGAGCGCTGGCAAAGTGGACGCTGAGGGCTACGTTGTCGAGATTCGACTGCCGCTCCAGAGCATCCGATTCAAGGGCGGCAGCGACGTCCGGATGGGGATGCTGTTCTTCCGAAAGAACAGCCGCCTCGGCGTGTCGTGGTCGTGGCCGGAGATGAAGCCTGGCGAGTGGGTCTTCGAGGCACACGCACCGGTGGCATTCGGCGAGCTGAAACAGCCGATGCTGCTCGAAGTCATTCCAAGCGCGACCTACTCACACAACGAGGTGCGCTCGGTCGGGGCGTGGCAGCAGGCGTTGTCCCAGGGCGACCTGGGCGCGAGCGTGAAGTACGGCATCACCTCGACGATGACGCTCGACGCCACGGTGAATCCGGACTTCAGTCAGGTCGAAAGTGACGCGTTCGAGGTCGAGATCAATCAACGGTTCCCGGTCTTCTTCAGTGAGAAGCGACCGTTCTTCATGGAAGGTCTCGGTCTCTTCAACCTCGCGGGTACGGGCGGCGACGCGACGATGCGCACGGCGGTCCACACACGTCGCATCGTCGATCCGAGCGCAGGGATCAAGCTGACGGGCACGTCGGGGCGTTACACGTACGCGACGTTGATGGCGCCGGACGAATCGGTCCCGGATGGCCGCAAGATGTACACGATCGGGCGCGGGCTTCGTAACTTCGGCGATGGTCAGTATGCGGGTGTGCTCGTTACCGACACCGAGTTCCAGAGCGACTACAACCGCGTGATCGCCGCCGACATCGCGTTGAAGCACGGCGATCGCTTCCGCTGGAACGCCAACATGATCGTGAGCGAGTCGGCCACACCTGCCGGCGATTCCAGCACCGGCGCCGGAGGGCAGGCCCAGTACTCGTATGACACGAGGAAAGTCAGCGTCTCAGGTCAGGTCGAGCATTACAGCAGCGACTTCCGCATGGACACGGCGTTTCTAAATCGCGTCGGCGTCACACGCGGCTGGCAGTACCAGGGACTCAGCTTCTATCCGGATGAGAAGCGCTACGGGTGGCTCAAGCGGGTCAACCCGTTCGTGTGGGTCATGGCGGCCGACGACCAGATCCAGGGCGGATCGGAGCTGTGGGTGATAACGGCGATTCGCTTCAACTTCACTCGACAGGGATATCTTCGTGTCGACACGATGCGCGGACACGAGACGTTCGCACACGAGCGGTTCGAGGTCGGGCGGGTGTTCGCGGATGGTGGTGCGCAGTTCAAGCGGTGGTTGAGTGTCGGCGGCACGCTCAACACCGGTCCAGCGGTCTACTACGACCAGATCGATCCGTTCCAGGGACAGCGCCGGGCCATGAGCGCGCGGATCGGATTGCAGCCCAATTCAAAGCTCAGTGACAACCTGTCGTATACGTTCGAGCACTTCGAGCGCCGGGAGACCGGCGAGAAGGTGTACGACGTCCACATCGTCAACCTGCGCAACACCTATCAGTTCACGCCGCAGTTCCTGATTCGCGCCATCACGCAGTACGACAGCGCACGCCGCCGCGTGCTCGGCGATTTCCTCGCGTCGTACGAGCTCGTGCCTGGTACCGTCGTGCACGCGGGCTATGGGTCGCTGTGGGAAAGCCTCGAGTTCGATCCCTATCGTCCGACGGCACGAGCATTTTTCTTCAAGGCGTCGTACCTGGCGAGGTTCTGAAACGCGTCAATTCCCAATTCCCAACTTCCGACTGCCAAGAAATCAGGGCAAATTGGGAGTTGGCCGTTGGGAGTTGGGAGTTTGACAGCCGTCAGTGCTGATCAGACGTAAGCGCCTTCATGACCTCGGCGTACTTGGCATCGTACGGGTTGAGGACGTCGTTGCCGGGATGCTCCTTGATCTCGCCGAGGATGTGCGGCGGCGCATTGCGATCCTTGAAGCGCGGCCAGTTGGGCAGCCCCTTGCCATTGGGGTCGCCGTTCCTCGCGAAATTGACCCAGTACGACGACATCTCGTCGGCCATCTTGCGATCGCGCTCGGACGCCATCGCCAGCTTCGGAGAACTGATGTCGGGGATCACGCGCGGCGCCCCGAGATTGTTGAATACGTAGACGATCTCCGTCGCGTGCGTCGCCTTGAGATCCTTGCCGCCGGGCTCGATGGGCGGCTCGTGTGTGAACAGATACCAGTAGGCACGCTTGCCGATGGCCGTCTGCTTCTCGGCGAAGAGCCGCATCGCCCACATCATCGTGTCGCGGAACGCGACGTTCCCGCCGAGCGAGGTGTGTTCGTCCTTGTTCGAGCCGGCGATGATGTCCACCGCGTTCTGTTTGCCGTTGGCAAAGGTGATCGATTGATCCTCGGGCACGATCCAGCCATCGACGATCATTCCGGACCCGCGGAGCGTCTTGGCCACTTCTTCGGTCGAACGTGCCCGCAGTTCTGCCAATGGCGGCAGCGCGGGAGGCGGTGGTGGCGGCGTCGCCGGTTGCGCTCCATCGCCTCGTCCGCGTCCGCCACGTCCAGGCCCCGGCATCTGCTGCCCTTCCGCCTGTGCGCGCGTTGTCATCGGCCCCATCCCGAGCCCCATCCACGCACCGCTCTCGCTGATGGCGCGATGGAAGAGTCCCTTCGCGACCGGTGAGCCGACCAGGCCGCCGACCATCGCGGCGCCAGCCGATTCGCCGAAGATCGTCACGTTGTTGGGATCGCCGCCGAACGCCGCGATGTTCGCCTTGACCCACTTCAGCGTCGCGATGCTGTCCGCCAGCGCCTGATTGCCCGATGCGTTGTGCCCCGATTCCTTCGTCAGTTCAGGGTGTGCGAAGAAGCCGAACGGCCCGAGGCGATAGTTGAACGTGACCAGGACGACGCCCTTCTTCGCGAGGTTCTCGCCGTCGTTGTGTTTGCTCGACCCGCCGCCTTCGGTGTACGCGCCGCCGAAGATCCACACCATGACCGGCTGCCGCTCGTTGGCGCGATTCGCGGACGTCCAGACATTCAGGTAGAGGCAGTCCTCGCTGGTCTTCGGTGAGTCGGGCAGATCGACGGTGACGTTGTTCGGCACACGATTCAGTTGCGACGGTTGCACGCACACGTCGCTGAATTGCTCGGCCTTCCGCACGCCTTCCCACTTCGCCGCCGGTTGCGGCTCCTTCCAGCGCAACTCGCCAACGGGAGGCGCGGCGAACGGGATGCCCTTGAACGCGTGAACACCGGACGCGAGCGTGATGCCTGAGACTCGCCCGGTCGCGATCGTCACGGGATCGTTGACGGCCGCGGGTGTCGATATCGTCGATGCCGCGATCGCGGCAGCGGTGAGAACGAGCGCGAGCGTGCCCGGTACGCGTGTCACTTGGCCTCCGACGCTTTGGCGCGCTCTGCCCGCGACGCGTTGATGTAGTCGCCGATCGTCCGGTTGCCCTCATGGCAGGCATACTCCCACCACTCATACGACGCATCGAGCTTCAGCGGATAACGCGCCGTCCACGAGCGCGTGAGGATGAGAGGATCCTCGGTCTTGATCTCATACAGCAGGAAGTCGTCGTTGAGGCGAGTGATGCGCTCCGTGATCCTCATCTGCTCGCTGGTCGGGAAGCGATTCCCCTGGGGTGAGCCCATGATGCCGATGTTGGTTGCCGAGGCGCCGGCCTTGAAGTTGGTGGTCTCGATCACGAGTGTGTTGCCTTCCCATCGTCCGCGCGACTCACCCATCCACTCCTTGATCTTTGGCGAGAGGGCCGCCCGGCCGTCGACCGGGACGATGCGCGTTTCGTGGACCATCTCGAGGTCGAGGATCACGTAGCCGGGCACCTGCATGATGTGCACACCGTTGTTGTAGCGAAACGGCATCATCGACGACGGCATGCCGCGCGTGATGCAGCGGTCCCAGGTGTCGAAGTCGAGATAGGAATCCCACACCTGTGTTTCGCCAGGCAGCGCCCAGCTGCTCTTCATCATGGCCGACAGGCGTTTGCCTTCTGCGGTCATCTCGGGAAGCTTGCCGTTCGGCGGATCCACGATGAGCGACGTCTGTCGCTGCGGGGCGGTGGGATCGGTGACGCCGGTCTGCAGCGCCTGGCCGAAGTTGCCTTCGGCGATCGCGGCCGCATGACGATCGATCTGCTTCGCAGCGGCGTCGAGCCGTGCCTTGTACTCAGCTTCGGTGATGAACGCCTTGTTCACGTCACATGGCGGCGGCGCGCTGCCTCGCCGGCCACCCCCGCCCGCGCATCGCTCCAGCGGTACGCTGCCCACGAACGAGATCGGCCACATCCCCTGGATGTCAGGATCGCCCCACGGTGTTCTGGGTTGCGTCCACCCTTTGGGTGTCTCGATGAAATGGTTGGCTTCGCTTGACGGACCCAACACGGACTGTGCGTGGATCACGGCGACGAACAGAGTCGCCGCACAAAGATAGATAAGAGTTCGACTTACGCCCCGAAGGATCGAATGCATACGGGTCAATTTTATGCCGCCTGACGCCCGTCCACGCCGAAGCTGGGCCAGAGTGGACGCATGGCGTGATAGGTCGCGCGGCGCGCCGTATATTGCTCCAGATGTCGGTTGAGCAGGCGATGCCGGGCCGATTGGTGCGCTGGCTGTCGGCCGCGGAACCTGATTGGGACGCGGTCTACGCGGATCAGCTGCCACGCGTCTACAACTTCTTCCGATATCGCTTCGGCGTCACCGCTGATGCCGAGGACCTGACGGCGCGGACGTTCGAGAAGGCGTGGCGCGCGCGGCACAGATATCGGCGGGATGTCGCCGCGTTCTCGACGTGGCTACTCAGCATCGCTCGCAACGTGGCAACCGATCACGTGCGAGCGCGGCGGCCACTCGTTGCACTCGAGGAGGCCGCGACGATGGCGGCGACCGGGACTCCGGAAGACGACGCCGTGCGTCACTCGAACGGTGAGCGTCTGGCGGTCCTGCTGCAGTCGTTGCCCGAGCGTGAGCGGGAGTTGCTGGCGATGAAGTACGGCGCGGGTATGACCAACCGCGCGATTGCGACGGCGACCGGTCTCACCGAATCGAACGTTGGCACCATCGTCCACCGGGCAGTGGGTACTCTGCGGGAGCGGTGGTGACCAACGACTAGTAGGCGGTATGCGGTAGGCAGTAGGCAAAGGACCATCATGGACGACACTCAGTTGAACAGTCTGCGTCGCGAGCCTTCGCCGGCATTCGCTGCCCGATTGCAGGCATCGCTTCGTCAACACGACGTGGCGCCTTCGAAGGTCGAGTGGTTTCGACTGCGATCGGTCGCCGCTCCTGCGCTGATCGTGGTCGCGATCGTAGGGCTGCTCAGTGTCCCGGCGGTGCGCGCGTCGGCGCAGTCTTTTCTGGCGCTCTTTCGCGTCGTGAACTTCGTCGCGGTACCGGTCGACGAAAATCGGCTGGCCAGGCTTGCGGCAGAGAATCTGGATCCGCCGCATCTGATCGGCGAGCAGTTGCAGGTGCTCGAGGACGCGGGTCCGCCAACGTCGGTGGCCTCGCCCGAACAGGCCGGCGCTGCCGCAGGCTTTGCCGTGAGGACACCTGCCTACATGCCGACGGCCGTTTATCCGTCCGGTATCGAAGTGAAAGGGCAGCAGCACATTCAAGTCACGCCAAACACCGAACGCCTGCGCCAGGTGATGGACACCCTGTCCATCAACGACCTGGAGATTCCTCAGGGTCTCGACGGGGGGATCGTCGACGTGCGCGTGCCTCCGGTCGTCATGATGCGGTACGACCGCGGAGGAGCGCTGGCCGCGCAACTGTTGCAGGCGAAATCGCCCGCCGTGTCGCTTCCGAATGGCCTCGATCTCCGGGCGCTGGGCGAGATCGGTCTTCGCGTGCTCGGGCTGCCACCGATCGAGGCGCGTGAGTTTGCTGCCGCCATCGACTGGCAAACGACCATGATCGTGCCGCTGCCGGCGAATGCCAGCTCGTTCAAGCAGGTCAACATCAACGGCCATCCCGGTGTGTCGATTGAACGCTCGAGTCGCGCGCCGAATGGGAGCTCCAGGTTCTCGACGGTTCTGCTCTGGTCGGCGGACGGAATGGTGTTTGGACTCGAAGGACCGGGCTTGTCCTCCGCAGACGCTCTCAGGATGGCAGAATCGCTGAAGTGAGTGACCTCGTCATCGACACGCGAGGGCTCCGCAAATGGTTCGGGCCGACGCTCGCCGTCGCGGATCTCTCGCTCTCGGTTCGTGCGGGTGAAATCTTCGGATTTCTCGGCCCGAACGGCGCCGGCAAGACGACGTCGATCAAGATGCTCCTCAGCCTGGTGCATCCCGATGCCGGGGACGGGCGGGTGCTGGGCGAGTCGCTCGGCAATCGAGCGGCGCGCGGCCGCATCGGATTCCTGCCCGAGCATTTTCGATTCCACGATTGCCTGACCGCGCGCGAGCTGCTGCGTTTTCATGGGCGGCTCTATGGTCTCTCCGGTTCTGACCTCGAGATGCGGATCGATCGACTGCTTGCCAGAGTCGATTTGATCGAGGCCGCCGATCGGCCGGTGCGCGGTTACAGCAAAGGGATGCTGCAGCGGACGGGTCTGGCGCAGGCGCTGTTGAACGATCCTCAGCTTGTGTTTCTCGACGAGCCGACGTCAGGTCTTGACCCGCTCGGCCGGCTTCTCGTCCGCGACATCATCTCCGAGCTGCGCGATCGCGGCACGACCGTGTTCCTCAACTCGCACCTGCTCGGTGAGGTCGAGGCCACGTGTGACCGTGTCGCCTTCGTCAAGCAGGGCAGGACGATTCACGAGATGGCGCTCGGGCAGTCTGTGGACTTCCTCGATCTCGAGATACGCGTCAGTCCGCTCGATGCGTGCCTGCTCCAGGGGCTGTCAGCGTTTGGCAGCGCGATCAATCAATCGGGTGCAGACAGTATCCGGATGCGCGTCGAGTCCGAGGCCGCACTTCCCGTGTTGACACGCTGGCTCGTCGAGCGCGGTGCGAACGTCTACGGCCTGCAGCCGCGACGGAAATCTCTCGAGGAGTGGTTCGTCGAGGTCATGGGCGAAGACCAGAGGCCAGGATAGATGCCGTCCATCTTTGCCATCGCGCATCTCACGCTCTACGAGGCGCGCCGCCGTCGCATCGTGACCGCCGCCGTCGTATGCGCCGCGGCCTTCCTCGCCGTGTACGGCGCAGGATTGTTTTTCGTCCATCGCGAGCAGCTCCGAGAGGGCAGGCCGCTCTTGCAGCAGCAGTCCGTCATGTCTGTCCTGACGATCGTGGGACTCTACGCGGCCAACTTCCTCTCGGTGCTCTTTGCCGTGCTGCTGCCGGTCGACACGCTGTCTGGCGAAATCGATTCAGGCGTCATCCAGACCGTCGCGTCAAAGCCCATTCGGCGCGCCGACGTCGTCATCGGAAAGTGGCTCGGCCACGCGGTTATCGTCATGGGCTACGTGGTCGTTCTCACAGTAGGCGTCGTCATCGTGGTTCGTCTGATCGCGGGAACCGTGGCGGTGCGGCCATTCGCTGCGCTGCCGCTGATGCTTCTTGAAATCGTGCTGCTCATGACCGTGTCGATCGCCGGTGGCACGCGGCTCAGCACGGTCACGAACGGGGTGATGGCACTGGGGTTCTACGGCATCTCCTTCGTCGGTGGTTGGATCGAGCAGATTGGTGGATTCGCCGGTAGCCAGGCCGCCAAGACGGTGGGCATCGTCGCCAGCCTGATCAGTCCTGCCGACGCGCTCTGGCGTCTGGCGTCGTATCAGGTGCAGCCCGAGAGCCTGCGCAACTTCGGCGCGGCGGTCTTCGCGACGTCGTCGGTCCCGACGATGCTGATGGTGTGGTGGGCGGCGGGGTTCACCGCCGCTACGCTGATTTTCGCCGTGCGCTCGTTTTCGACGCGGCAACTTTAGGCGGGTCTAAAGACCCGCCTCTACCTGTCAGGGAAGACCCGCCTCGACCTGTCGGGGAAGACCCGCCTCGACGTGTCGAATCGGTTTCGATCCACTTCCTGGCCCAGTCGCCGATGGCATCGACGGCGGCGGCGAGCTCGCGCCCCTTCCTGGTGAGCGCGTATTCCACACGCACGGGCGTTTCCGGGATCACCGTTCGCTCGACGATGCCTTCCTGCTCGAGCTCGAAGAGCCGTTCGCTGAGCATCCGGTCGGTGATGTCGGGGATTTCCTTGCGCAGGGTCGCGAAGCGGCAGCGCGACTCCATCAGCACGAAGATGATGGCGCCGGTCCAGCGCCGGCCGATGAGCTCGCTGGCGCGATGGAACTTCGAGCACAGCGGACGGGGGTGTGCCGCTCGTTCCTTCATATCCACACCAATGATACCACTGTGAATTCTGAATCACAATCAACTAGTTGACGTACATTAGCTATCAAAAGTATAGTTGTGCCCATGAACGTTTACTCAGGCTATCGACTTGGTGAGCTCAGTGTTCCGAATCGCTTCGTGATGTCGCCGATGACGCGCAGTCGCGCGCTCGCCGGCAACGTCCCCAATCCGCTCGCGGCGATCTACTACGCGCAGCGTGCCACCGCTGGCCTCCTGATCACGGAAGGTACGCAGGTCAGCCCGCAGGGTGTCGGGTACATCCGTACGCCCGGCATACACTCGGCCGAACAAGTGGCCGGCTGGAAGGTCGTCACCGACGCCGTGCACAACGCCGGCGGACGGATCTTCGCGCAGCTCTGGCACGTGGGCCGCGTCTCGCATCCGGATTTCCATGGCGGCGAGCTGCCCGTCGGTCCTTCGGCCATCGCGGCAGAGGGTGAGGCCTACACCGTCAACGGACGACAGAAGCTGGAAGCACCTCGCGCGCTGACGCTGGCCGACATTTCCGGCGTCATCGAACAGTTCCGCAGTGCGGCCGTGAACGCAAAAGAGGCCGGATTCGACGGCGTCGAGATTCACGGTGCCAACGGGTACCTGTTCGATCAGTTCCTGCGTGACAGTGCGAACGTCCGCACCGATGCGTATGGTGGCAGCATCCAGAATCGTGCCCGGCTGGCGC
>Ga0310810_10006770_pt1 | contig 12989 bp, 7 predicted proteins | sample NCmetagenome_FD_207641 | JGI IMG/M metagenome (GOLD analysis project Ga0310810, IMG submission 207641) | Soil microbial communities from experimental microcosm in Duke University, North Carolina, United States - NC | ecosystem: Engineered > Artificial ecosystem > Soil microcosm > Unclassified ... | reverse complement strand
TCTACCCAACCCTCACCCTACTCGAAGACCTCGGCTACGCGAGCGTGGCCGTCGAGGACAGCGGGAAGAAGATCTACTCCATCACCGACGAGGGCCGAGCGTATCTGGCTCAGAACCGGTCGGCCGTGGATGACATCTTCGAGCGGATCGGCGAGCTCGGTTCGACCTTCCTGAGCGACGCCGTGATGGACGTCAACCGAGCGATCAAGAACGTCGCGCAGGCGACCTATCGCGGCGCACCACGCATTTTCCGCGACAAGGACGCGCTGGCGAAGATTCGCGAGACGCTCGAGCGGGCCACGCGCGAGATCGACGAGATCGTCCGAACGGCGACCGATCGAGGCGCGCCGAAGACGCCGTGACGTCGCTTTACTGAGCCTTCGCGAAGGCTATGTTTCCAGCGGGTCGCGGACTTTCCTCCGCGACCCGTTTGCGTTGCGGCCCGACCGGGACTGCCGGTTTGCCGCTCCCGAATTCACGGGCGAGTTCTTGCCTGTTCCCACTGTATGACCGCCAACCCGGCCCCGCTTCCTGCAGGCGGTGGCCACCCTTCTTCAGCCGTCCCCGAAGGCGAACAGCCCACGCATCGGCAGCATGCCGAAGCGAACCCTCGCGGCAAGCGGCTGCTCGTGCTTTCGCTCACCGCACTCGGCGTCGTCTATGGCGACATCGGGACGAGTCCACTCTACTCGGTCAAGGAGGCGTTCAAGCCCGCCTACGGACTCGAGGTGAATGTCCAGAACGTTTACGGACTGCTGTCGCTGATCTCGTGGGTGCTCGTTCATCCTGCGCGCCGACAACCGTGGCGAAGGCGGTGTGCTCGCGCTGCTCGCGCTGATTCTGCAGCGGCAGCACCGCGCCGGTGAGCACCGGCGGCGGGCGTTCCTCATCGCGTTAGGCCTGTTCGGCGGCGCGTTCCTCTACGGCGACGGCGCGATCACGCCGGCGATCTCGGTGCTCGGCGCGGTCGAAGGCCTCGAGGTCGCGTCGCCCGGGCTGACACGGTTCGTGATTCCGATCGCGTTCGTGATCATCGCGGTGTTGTTCGCCGTGCAACGCCACGGGACGGCTCGTGTCGGCGGGATGTTCGGATGGATCATGCTCGTGTGGTTCGCGAGCATCGCGACGCTCGGCATTCGCGGCATCATCTCCGAGCCGGTGGTGCTGACGGCGCTCAATCCGTGGCATGCGGTTCAGTTCTTCCTGGCGCATCCATGGCGATCGTTCATCGCGCTCGGCGCCGTCGTGTTGGTGGTGACTGGAGGCGAGGCCCTGTACGCCGACATGGGTCACTTCGGCCCGAAGCCGATTCGCCTCGTGTGGTATTACTTCGTGCTGCCGGCGCTGCTGCTGAACTACTTCGGCCAGGGCGCGCTGCTGCTTCGGTCACCGGAAGCGATCGCGAATCCATTCTATCTGCTCGCGCCGTCGTGGTTCGTGTATCCGTTGCTCGTCATCGCGACGTCGGCCGCGATCGTCGCATCGCAGGCCCTCATCTCGGGGGCGTTCTCGCTGACGCAGCAGGCGATCCAGCTTGGGTACTGCCCACGGATGCGCATCATCCATACGTCGAAGCAGGAAGCGGGGCAGATCTACATTCCCGAGGTGAACAAGGCGCTCGCCGCCGGAACGCTGCTGCTCGTACTCGGCTTCCAGACCGCCACTCGCCTTGGCGCGGCGTACGGTGTCGCGGTGAGCGGCACGATGGCGATCACGAGCATCCTGTTCTACATGGTCGTGCGCGACCAATGGAACTGGTCGAAGCTCAAGGCAGGCGCGTTCCTTGTGTTCTTCCTGAGCATCGACCTCTCGTTCTTCCTCGCGAACCTCGCGAAGGTGCCGCACGGCGGTTGGGTTCCGCTCGGCGTGGCGTTGTTCGTGTTCACGCTGATGACGACGTGGAAGCGCGGCCGTGCGATCCTTCGCGCGATCCTGCAGCGCGGCACGGTGCCCATCGACATGTTTCTCACCGACATCGAACGGCGGAAGCCGTTGCGGGTGAAGGGCACGGCTGTGTTCATGACCTCGGACCCCGAGGGCGCGCCGGTCGTACTCCTGCACCACCTCAAGCACAACAAGGTGCTGCACGAGCAGGTGATTCTGCTGTCGATCGTCACCGCCGAGGTGCCCGAGGTACCCGCCGCGGAGCGGATCACGATCGAGGCGTTAGGCCAGGGATTCTTCCGCGTGCAGGCGTCCTACGGCTTCATGGAGACGCCGAGTGTGCCTAACGTGATGCAGTTCTGCGGACGGCATGGCGTGAACACCAAGAAGACGGACGTCTCGTACTACCTGGGCCGCGAACGTCTGTTGCCGACACTGCCTCGCCGGGCGCAGGACCCCGAGATCGGCAGCATGGCGCGCTGGCGGAAGAAGCTGTTCGTGCTCATGTCGCAGAACGCGCGCGGCGCCACGGAATTCTTCGGGATTCCGCCGAACCGCGTCGTCGAGCTGGGAACGCAGATCGAGTTCTAACGCCGGCCGAGCGTTCCCCAGATCTCGGGATCCTCTGGACCGAGCACCCAGGCGGAGAAGCCGCGAAGTTTCTTCTCGCGCATGAGCGCGAGCTTCGCCGCGAAGCTCCGCGCGTTCTCGAGGAACACCCACTCGAACGTGCCGCCGACCTCGAACGACGCGTAGGGAACCTGCTGCACGTCATCCCACTTCACGGTCGCACCGTTTCGCTCGGCGAGACCGGAGCCCCACGACCAGCTGACGGAATTCGCGCTGGTGCGAACGCGCTCCGCCGTCAAGTCGGATCTGGCCGACCAGTAGTCGCCGTACAGCGGGATCCCGAGCGAGAGCTTGTCGGCGGGCACGTACCGCAGGAAATAATCGGCCACCGATCGCACCCAGGGCATTCCGGCGACCGGGCCGGGCGGCGTTCGCCGCGTGTGCTGGTCGTAGCTCATCACGGAGAGGAAATCGGCGGCTCGGCCTAACGCGGCGAGGTCGAACGTTCGCCAACTGTCGGCGAGGAAGCGGTGATAGCCGGTGGGACCCGGCAGGTCATCGGTCTGATGGACGATCGCGGCGCTGATCGTGAATCCCCCGGCATGTAGGGCTCGGGCGGCATCACTGAACCAGGCGGAGAACCGGTCGCGATCCTGGAGGTTGATGTTCTCGATGTCGAACTGGATGCCCCAGTAGCCGTTCCGCCGGCAAAGCTCCACGAGTGACGCGATCGCACGGTTGCGCGCCGCGGTGTCTGCCAACAGTCGGCGGAGCGCCGGTTGCGCGAAGCCCTCGTTCACCACCAACGGCATGAGCTTGACGCCGTGCGCTTTCGCGAGCGCTGCGACGCGTCGATCGAGGGTGCCGTAAACGAGACCGAGGCTGTCGACGGTATAGACCTGTGGGCCGAGTACCGTGATCTGGTCCACGTGCGCGAGGAGCGATCGATAGCTGTCCTCGCGATCGACGTAATAGAACAGTCGCTCCGCGGTCTGCGCGAATGCGACGGCAGGGACCAGCGCGACGATGCACGTCGCGCGACGCAGGCATGGAATCACGGTGGCACGGTTGGGGGACCGTAAAGTCCCACACCGTGCCAGGTCTGGCAACGGCCGTGATCGAGACGATGCGGAGCTAGTTCAACGGACGTCGATCGAGACCACTCGACTGCGCCCGTCGCGGATGACGGATGCGGTGTGCGTCTCGGTGCTGCCTAACGCGATTCGCGCCGAGCGGCCGTCGCGAACCGCGCGGCCGTCGACTTCGAGGAGAACGTCACCGGCGCGGAGACCGAACCAGCGACGACCGACGTCGAGCACGAGGAACCCTTGCTCGCTGCCCCGCCCCAGATTCTCGGCGAGGTCGTCGTTCACGCGGGCGAGGCGGAGACCCTGCAGCGTGAAGGCGGCATCGTCACCACTCCAGACGGCGACGCTTCCAGTCAACGACGCGGGCTCCTCGATCGTGGTGGACACGGCCGGCGCGATCGGCGTTGGCTCCGGCGCATACGAAACGGTGCCGTACGTCGCGTCGCCGGACGTGCCATACGCGTAGCCATAGCTCGGCGCGGTAGACGCCGCTGCGATACGGCTCGACGCCCGGGCACGCGCCGTAGAGGGCGGGGGTACAGGCGCGACTGCGGGCGCAGTGGACTCGATGTCGTCCGCCCGCCGATCCGGATCGAAACGGAATCGCTCGATGCGCTCGAAGGCATCGCGTGCTGCCTCGCGAGCGCGTCGCACGGCGTCCTCCGCCTGCTGCTCGATCTCCATGCGCGCGCGCGGATCGATGCGCATGCGGAAACCATCGTTCAGATTGCCATCGAACTCGAACACACGCGGCGTGCGCGGCGACATCGGCGCAGCGGGCGGAATCGTGATCGACGGGAATGCCGGGAACATGTCACCGAAATCGACGGCGCCATCACCGATGATCATCACGCCGCCGCGCTGGCGCGGCAGGTCTCCGGCGCGAACCGGTTTGATGCGAATCGTCTTCGATTGGCCTCCGGACAACACGCGCAGCTCGACATCCTCGCCAACGGATACCTTCGAGAGCTCGCGACGATAGCGGTTCATCCGCGCGCTGCTCATGTAGCCATCGCCGGCGTCTTCCGGCGCGACGCGAAGACTCACACCGTTGATCGCCGAGATGCGGTCGCCCTCGACGAGACCGGCCTTCTCCGCCGGGCCATCGGTGGAGACCCTAACGACGAGCATGCCGAGCGTGTCGCGGCGGCTGCCGGTCGCGCTCAGACTGAGGCCCAACACCGGCCGATCCTCGATCTCACGCCGAACGTTGCGCGTGCGACTCGGCAGGTCTTCGAGCGCGATCGTCTTCACCTTCACCGTCTTCGCCTGTCCGCCCGCCCACACGCGAAGCTCGACATCGTCGCCCGCTTTCACCTTCTCGAGCTCGCGAATGAGTCGGCGATTCGCGATGTCGCCCATGTCGCCTTCACCGGCATCAGCGGCCGACAGACGAAGGTTCACGCCGTTGATCGAGACGAGGCGGTTCCCTTCCTCGATCCCGGCCTTGTCCGCGGGGCCTCCCGCAGTCACGCTCGACACCAGAAGTCCGAGCGTGTCGCGCATGCCGCCGGAACTGGTCGTGATGCCAATGGCGGCGCGATCGCGATCATCGAAACGATCGCTGCTGTACGTGTACGTTCGAGCCGGAGAGTCATCGCTGCGCGAGCGAGACCGCGTCGACGCCTGAGCCGGCAGAACCCCGGCGGACAGCGCGAGCGCGCCGGCAACATAGAAGGACCGTCGCATAATTCCTCGTGAAGTCGGGTGTGTCTTCTATGCCGTCTGACACGCGGGAGGGTCCCGACGGTTTCCGCGGGTTTGCGCGACGGGTTGGACGGGGACGTGCCGCCCCTTCCCGTACCGGCCATATTTGCTCGTATGCCCTCGGCAACGACACCCGACCTCCACAGCTTCGAGCATCACTGGCAGGACGAGGCGGACGCGGCGTTCCTCTACCGCGCCCTCGCCGCGGTCGAGCCGGACCTGCGGAAGCGCGACGTATACTCGCGCCTCGCCGCAGTCGAAGACCGTCACGTGGAGATTTGGGCGCGTCTGCTCACTGAGCACGGGCATCCGCCACCGCCGTTCCGTCCCACCGCTCGCGCGAAGCTGCTCGCCTGGCTCGGCCGTCGGTTCGGCCCGGGTTTCCTGTTGCCGCACCTGCTGCGCGAGGAAGGTCGCGAGGTCAAAGGTTATCTCGATCTGCACCAGCGTACGCCGAGGGGCGCGCCTGGTGGGGGCGAGGCGCTCCTGCTCGCGCGGGAATCCGCAGAGCACGCGACGGAGCTCGCCGGGATCACCGGCAGGAAGTCGGAACCGTGGCATCGCACGGAATCCGGTGGGTTTCTGCGGAACGTGGTCTACGGCTTCAACGATGGTCTGACGGCGAACTTCGGGCTCGTCGCTGGCGTGATCGGAGCGACCGCGGCCGCGCAGCATCGGGCGGTCGTGGTCGCGGGCGTCGCTGGCCTGATTGCCGACGCGCTCTCGATGGGCTCCAGTGGCTATCTGGCCGCGAAGAGTGAGCAGGAGGTCTACGCACACGAGATCGCCATGGAGCGGGACGAGATCGCGCTCATGCCCGAGGTCGAACGAGACGAGCTCGCGCTCATCTACGAGGCCAAGGGCATGGAAGCGGAGTCGGCGATGGCGCTCGCGACACAGGTGATGGCCGATCCCGAGCGCATGCTCAACGAGCAGGTCCAGGAGGAGCTGGGCATCGCGGACCCGCACATGTCACCGCTCCGTGAAGCGTGGGTAACCGGTCTCGCGACCGCGTTCGGCGCGGTGATCCCCGTGTTTCCGTTCTTCGTGCTCGCAGGCGGCGCCGCCGTTGCCATGTCGTTCGTGCTGGCCATGGCATCCCACTTTCTCGTGGGCGCCGCACGGTCGGTGTTCACCGGCCGCAGCGTGTTCCGATCGGGATTGGACATGTTCGTGGTCGGGCTTGGCGTCGCGGTGGTCGGGTACTTCGTCGGAGATTGGATCGGCAAGCTGTTCTGAGACGAACGCGCCACCTGCCAACCCTCCTCGGCGCTACCGTGTCCGACGGAAGACCACTCGAGACGACGGTGATGCAACGGCATGAGTGGTCGTGGCCGCTTCTCGAGGACAGCCATGACTCGCATCAGGCTCCTCACCGCGAGCGCACTCGCGGTGACCGTGTTCGCCCGGCCCCCTTTCTTCCAGGGCGCTGACATCGCGCGGCGCATAACGAGCGCGCCGGATGGTCTCGTCAAGATGACGTACGCGGCGCGTCCCGGCGTTTGCGGCGACGGACGCAGCTTCATAGCCGAAGGCACCGGTAGCCCCGGCGGCACCGACCTGTGGATGGCGAACGGACTGACCGTGTCCGGATCGGCGAGCGACATCACCGCTCGATGCACAGCCGGACCCGTTAGGCTGCTGCTCGTCGTGCGCGACCATCGCGTCGTCGACGTTCAGCCGTTCGTCGGACCACCGAGCGTCGCCACTGAACGATCGGGTACGGAGCTCGGTACAGTCGCGGCCGCGAGCATCAGCCGCTATCTGATCGATCTGGCAAGGACAGGCCGTGACGACACGGCCCGTAATGCACTGCTCGCGGCGAGCCTCGCCGACAGCGTTCGTATTGCCGACCAGCTGGCGACGATGGCGCGGGACAAATCACTCGCTTCGTCGGCGCGAGAGGCGGCGCTTCGCTGGGTTGGCCGCGTCGCGACGCGCGAAGACAATCGCGCGGCACTGCGTGTCACTCGACAGATCGCCGAGGACGGCGACGATCAGCTCGACGTGCGCGAGCGGGCCATTCGCGTGATCGGCGAGGACGACGACGGAGGAGGCGCGTATCTGCGTTCCCTCTATCCGCGGTTGGACGCGCCGACTCTCCGCGAGCGCGTCGTGCGAGTCGTCGCCGAGCATGGGGCAAAGGACGATCTCGACTGGATTCGAGGGATCGCGCTCGATCGAAGCGAGCGGACGGCGATCCGCGAGCGCGCGGTGCGGCTGGTGGGTGAGGCGAGCGACTCGCGTGGACTGCGAGAGCTGTACGACCGGCTGGACGACGCGACGCTTCGTGAGCGCGTGGTTCGAACGATGGCCGATGTGGGTGACGCCGAGAGCCGGCGGTGGCTTCGCGAGATCGTGGAGCGGCGGTCGGAGTCGTCATCGATTCGGGACCGCGCGATTCGCTCGCTCGCCGAGCAGGGCGATGTCGCGTATCTGCGCTCGGCGTACCGCACGCTCGATGACGAGGGGCTGCGCGAGCGCGTGCTGCGATCAGTGGCGGAGAGCGGCGGAGACGACGCGAGCACGTGGCTGCGAGCGATCGTCCGCGATCCGAAGGAGAGCGCGGGGCTGCGAGAACGGGCGGTTCGCTCGTTAGGCGAGTCAGGTGCGACGACCGCGGATCTGGTGGCGCTCTACGACTCCGTGCCGGACCACACGGTCCGCGACCGGCTGGTCACGATCCTGGCGGATCGCGGCGATCGAGCGGCGCGCGACAAGCTCCGCTCCATTGCGACGGACGACCCGGACGAGGACCTGCGACGCCGGGCAACCCGAAAGCTGGCGGAGAGTCGTTAGGCGCGTCAGTACCGGCCGAGGTCGTGCGCCGAGACGACGGCGCCAGTGTAACCCGCGGCGCGAATCTCTCGAACGAGATCGTCGTCGGTCGCGCCCCAAAAGAGCTGGTGATAGAGCACCAGGAGCTTGGGGTGCGCACGCGCCGCCAGCGCGGCCAGTTCCTTCGTCGATGTGTGCGCCGCCGCGTGATAACGCTGCCACTCCGGCGGCCGCCTAACGAATTTCTCGGCCGAGTAGACCTCGTGGATCAGCACGTCGCACCCGTTGCAGGCGCGGACGACCGCGTCGCTCGCGCGAGTATCGCCGGAGACGACGATCGAGCGGCCGCGAGCCTCGAACCGGTAGCCGTACGCGACCTTCCAATCTCCGTGGGGTACCATGAACGCGCGGACCACGACATTCGTATCGCGGTAGACGACGCCGGTGTCGATCTCGTGCGCTTCCACCTTGTAGCCGGTCTCGTTCGCGGGCTCGGCGCCGTCGATCCGTACGTGGACATCCGCTGCGTACGCGGCCTCGAGGTGCTCGGTCATCGCCGCGATGCCAGGTGGTCCGTACACCGATAGCGGCACCGCGCGCTCGAGCACCCACGGCGTGAAGATCAGATCCGGAAGCCCGACGGTGTGATCGCTATGCAAGTGCGTGATGAACACGCGGTCGAGGAGACGCGGCGCCAAGGCGGTGGTGCCGGCCCGCTCCGCCGCTGCGGCACGACGTACGACGCCAGGGCCGGCGTCCACGAGGTACGCCTGGCCGCCCGTCACGATCGCCAGCGCCGGGCCGGACCGATCGGGATCGGCGTTAGGCGTTCCGGTGCCGAGGACGACGACGGTCGCGCGTGAGCGCGCGGGCGGGGCCGACGTCTGCCCCGTGACCGATCGAGCCGTCGCGCACGCCACGAGCGCCGCGAGGGTCGCCCACCGTGAGATCACTCTCGCTCCTGTGCTGCACGACGATCGCCGCGGGCGGAGCGCCCACGGCTACGCGACCACGACGTTCAACAATCGCCCCGGCACGAAGATCACCTTCTTCACTTCGCCCGTTGCGAATCGCGCAATGGCCGGAGTGGCGAGCGCAATCTCCAGCGCGTCTTCCTTCGGCACATCCGGTCTGACGCGAATCGTGCCGCGCATCTTGCCGTTCACCTGCACCGCGAGGTCGATGAGTCGCTCGCGGGCGAGGTCGGCGTTGTACGTCGGCCAGCCGGCATCGAACACGCTCGCGCGGTGCCCGAGCTGCTCCCAGAGCTCCTCGGACAGATGCGGCGCGAACGGCGACACGAGCTGGACGAGCGCCTCGACCTCGTCGCGATGCGGCGTGCGCTCCCCCTGCCGAACGACGTTGATGTACGTCATCATCGCCGCGATGGCCGTGTTGTACGCGAGCCGCGGGATGTCCTCGCCGACTTTGCGAATCGTCTGATGCAGCTTGCGGATGACGTCCGGATCCGCCGACCCTTCACTGGTCGCTTCGGTCACCGACGACCAGAGCCGGTCGAGGAAGCGCCTAACGCCGGAGATCGACTGGTCGCGGAAATCGCCACCCTCCTCGTAGGGCCCGAGGAACATGAGGTAGGTCCGAAACGTGTCGGCGCCCCACTGCTCGTAGTACTGATCCGGGTTCACGATGTTGCCCTTCGTCTTCGACATCTTCGCGCCCTCGCGAATGATGTGGCCGTGCGCGCGAAATCGCGTGAACGGCTCCTCGAAGGCGAGATACCCCATGTCATGCAGGACCATCGTGATGAACCGTGCGTACATGAGGTGCAACACCGCATGCTCGTTGCCGCCGATGTAGGAGTTCACCGGCAGCCACTTGCGCGTGATGTCGGCATCGAACGGCACGTCGTCACGATCGGCGCTCGGATAGCGCAGGAAATACCAGGCGCTATCGAGGAACGTGTCCGACACGTCGGTCTCACGGCGCGCCTGCCCCGCGCATTTCGGACACGGCACGACATACCAGCTCTCGTGACGCGCGAGCGGCGACACACCCGAGTCGTCCGGCCGGAAGTCCTCGATGTCGGGTAGCGTCACGGGCAGATCCTTCTCAGGCACCGGCTGCGGCCCACACTTGTCGCAGTAGATGATGGGGATCGGCGGGCCCCAGTAGCGCTGGCGTGAGATGCACCAGTCGTGCAATCGGTAATTCACCACCGCCCGCGCGAATCCGCGCGACGCGAGCCAATCCGTGATGGCGCGCTTCGCTTCCGGAACTGACGTGCCGTCGAACTGACCGGAGTTCACCATCTGGCCAGCGGTGTTCTCCGTGAACGCCGCATCGAGCGGCGTGTGCTCGGTCTCCCCGTCACCCGCCACGACCCTGACGATCGGCAACGAGAAGACCGTCGCGAACTCGAAGTCGCGTTCGTCGTGTCCGGGGACCGCCATGATCGCGCCGGTCCCGTACTCCATCAGCACGTAGTCGGCGATCCAGATCGGGATCGGCGCGCCGGTCGCGGGATTCGTCGCGTGGCTGCCGGTGAAGACGCCGGTCTTCTCCTTCGTCACCTTCCGCGAAACCAGGTCCTGACGCTTCGTACGCTCGCGATACGCTTCGACCTCCGCGCGCTGCTCGTCAGTCGTTAGGCTCGAGACCAACGGATGCTCGGGTGCGAGCACGAGGTACGTCGCGCCGAACACCGTATCGGCGCGCGTTGTAAAGACCTTGATTCGGGGACTGGGGACTCGGGACTGGGGACTGGGCCGAGAACCCTCTGTCCGCGTGGAGGTCTCCTCTCGTGTAGAAGCCTCCCGACCGAGTCCCGAGTCCCGAGTCCCGAGTCCCAAAACCTCGAACTCGACTTCGGCACCATCGCTCCGACCGATCCAGTTTCGCTGCGCGGTCTTCGTCGTTTCGGACCAGTCGATGCGCTCGAGATTGTTCAGCAACCGCTCGGAGTACTCGCTGATGCGGAAGAACCATTGCTCGAGAAAGCGCTGCTCGACCTGCGCGCCACATCGCTCGCAGGCGCCATTGATGACCTGCTCGTTGGCGAGCACCGTCTTGTCGTTAGGGCACCAGTTGACGGCTGCCTTCTTTTTGTACGCCAGTCCTTTTTCATACAGCTTGAGAAAGATCCACTGCGTCCACTTGTAGTAGCTCGGGTCAGTCGTGGCGACGGAGTACCGCCAGTCCACCATCAACCCCCCACGCTCGAGCTGACGGCGGAAGTTCGCGATGTTCCTCGGGATGAGGCGCATCGGATGCTCACCGATCTTGAGCGCGTAGTTCTCCGAGTGGATCCCGAATGCGTCATACCCAAGCGGCTCGAACACCGTGTGTCCCTGAAGCCGCTGGAATCGTCCATAGATGTCGTTGCCCGTGAACGCGAAGAGGTTGCCGACATGCAACCCCTCCGCCGATGGGTACGGGAACATCATCAGCGCGTAGAACGGTTGGTCGCCGCTCGTGATGTCCGTGTGATTCGTGCCGCGCTCTCGCCACCGGCTCTGCCATTTGGCTTCGACGGTGGAGGGGTCGTACTCGACGGGAGCGCTCACTCGGGTGGGCTCGTGCGGATTGGGTGCAGTCATGTCTTGGGCGACGGGCATCGCGCCGCAGCGCAATCGTGGCTGCGGTCAAGAAGGGCCCGACTTCGGAAGGGTTTGACCTGTAGGAATTTAGCGACGGTCGAAGGCTGAACAAGCCAGGCATGACGCTGCCGCCATGACGCTCTCCTCGATCACATCAACGCACCCTGTGCCACGAACGCCGTCGCCCCGCCTGGGGCAGGCGCCGCTCGGGACACCTGCGCCCACACGCCACTCGAAATCGCTGCAGCGTGGCATCGTCGTCGCCGCCGCGGTCGCCGCCGTCGCGGTCCTCGGGGTCGCGACGCTCATCGCGATGCGAACGGCCGCGAATTTCATGTCGGATCGCGCCGACACTCGGCTCCGCGACATCGCGCGGCGCGGCGAGCTCGTGACCGAGCAGGCGATTCTCGAACGGGCACGCCAGGTCGAGCTGATCGGCGCATCGCCGACGGTCGTGGATGCGGCGCGCGCAGGAGCTGCCCGCGCTTCGCAGCTCGGACTCGTTGGGCGTCCCATCGAAGTTCTCGAGCGGCAGATGGCGGCGACGAAGAACCTCGCGGTGAGTGAGACCGCCACGCGTTTCCTCCAGAGTCAGCTCGCCCCCCTTGGCGTCGCCGAGATGTTCGTGACCGATGCGAACGGGTTCAACGCGGTGACGACGGAGATGACGTCGGACTTCGTCCAGAGTGACGAGGGCTGGTGGCGCGACGCCGTGCGCAAAGGGCTCACGACCGCCGAGGCGGAGTTCGACGAGTCCGCAGGGCAGACGGTCGTGTCGATGGCAGCGGCGATCCGCGAACGTGACCGAGAGCGCGCCGAGGGCGTGATCAAGATCGCGTTCGGCATAACGAGTCTCGACGCGGCGCTCGCGCGCGCCACGAGCGACGATGTGCGTCTCGACGTCATCGATGGACGCGGACGGCTGATTGCCAGCTCCGCTCGAAACGCCGAGCGAATGAAGCCACTCGCCGGCGCGGATGCGCTCCCCGTGACGCCGGGCGATACGATCGTGCATTTCTCGTCATCCGACGAGTCGTATCGCGCGCTGGTCGCCGCCGCGAACACCGGGACATGGCGCGTGGTTGCGCGCGTCGACGAACGGAGTGTGCTCGCGCCGTTGCGACAAGCGAGGCCGGTGATCGCCGCCGCGCTCATCGCGGTCGTCGCGTTTCTCGTTGCCACGCTCTGGCTCGTGAGTCGCTTCCTCGATCGGCGCATCAGCGCGCCGGTCACGGAGCTCGCGAGCGTGGCCGAGGCGGTGGCCGAAGGCGACCTGTCCACGGCAATGCTCGCGTCGACGGCGAACGACGAAGTCGGCCGTCTGAGCCGAGCGATGGCGGCGATGATGGAAGACCTTCGCCGAGTGGTCCACACCCTCCGTGATTCTGCTCGCGAAACGAACGCG
>Ga0310810_10006769_pt1 | contig 12989 bp, 11 predicted proteins | sample NCmetagenome_FD_207641 | JGI IMG/M metagenome (GOLD analysis project Ga0310810, IMG submission 207641) | Soil microbial communities from experimental microcosm in Duke University, North Carolina, United States - NC | ecosystem: Engineered > Artificial ecosystem > Soil microcosm > Unclassified ... | reverse complement strand
GGCGACGCGTTTAGCTCTGTGTCTCTGCGTCTCTGTGGCTGCCTTTAGACGGGTGCGCTTCAGCGATATCGACGCCTGTCCTGAAGTGCACACACACCACAACTGCCTCGCCCTCATGCTGTAGTCAGGAGAAACAGCATGAACTATCTCAAGAGCCTGATCGCGTGTGCGTGCCTGGTCGGCGTGGCAGGTTTGCTGCCGCCTGGCGTTTCGGCGCAGGCGAACCCGCGCATTGGAGTCTGGACGCTCGACCTCGCCGCCTCGACGTACCAGCAAGGCAAGGCGCCGGCGAGTGAAAGCCGCACGTTCCTCGCGACCGAGGATGGCGGCATCCAGATGACGGGCGACACGGTCCTGTCCAGCGGCACCAAGCAGCCCACGGGATACAGAGCGAAGTACGACGGCAAGGATCACGCCTACAGCGGTGCGTCGGGAGACACCATCGCCATGACCGGCAATGGCTGGGCGTCAGACTCGACGATCAAGATGGCCGGCAAGGTCGTGCAGACCACGCACGGCGTCGTGTCGAAGGACGGCCAGACAATGACGCTGACGACGAAGACCGCGGCCGGCTACGACGTCAGCACGCGAATTTACAAGAAACAGAAGTGACCGTTTAACGTTCGGACATCTCGATCACGGCGTCCGCCCGCAGCGCGAATCGCCCGCGGCCGGTCGACACGATCTGCAGGTCGGGACACTTCTCCTGCAGCCGATGGCGCAGAAGAATCAGACGGCTCTCGAAGTTGTCCTTCACCGGCGGCAGGCCGAGAGACGGATCGATTCGCATCTCGCGGTTGGAGAACTCCGTTCGCCCGGTCCGGGTCGATTCCCCCAACACCTTCCACAGAATCCGCGCCGGGATATTCCGGATCAGATACTCGTCGTCCACGAAGATCGCATCGTCGTGTTTGTAATAGGTGAGACGTCGTCGCGAGCGCGGAGCGGCGGGCTTGGCTGGCAGCGGCGCCGGCGCATCGATGGCCGGAGACGTATCGGCCGGCTCGTCGCATCGTTCGATCATGCGGTCGATGCCGAGCGCGATCTGATTGGCGAGGACTTCGAGGTAAGCCTCATGCCACTCGTTGAAGCGCATCGGATCGCGATCCTCGGCCGCGATGACGCCGATTAATCGATCGCCAACCGTCAGCGGAATCGCCAGCACGCTCTGCGCATCGGGCAGGCCCGGCAGCGGAATCTCTTCCTGGAGCATGCGCGATCCGTCGGCGGCGGCCCGACGAATGGCGCGGCCGTAGCGCAGGTCGGCGTCGAGGCTGCTCAGGCGGAGCAAGCGCCGCTCTCGCGCGACGGTGCCGATCAGCCCTTCGCCGATGCCGACCTCCGCACCAATCCCGCTGCGCCCGTATCCGCGGCTCGCCAGCGTCGTCAGGCGATGGTTGGCTTCATCGTGGAGCAGTACCGAGGTGTGCGAAAAGGTGAAGTACTCCTCGAGCGCTTCGAGGACGCCGCTCAGCAATGATTCGAGGCTCGTGGCGCGGTTGATACGGTCGGAGACCCATTGCAGCCCGCGTACTTCGGTGCGCAAGCCGTCGAGCGACGCGCCGGCCGGAGCGTCCACCGGTGCATCCATCAAATAACCCTCGACCAGATCGGCCGAGAGTACTTCGAAGACGTCGGCGGCGATCAATTTGAACACGCCGGCCATCCCGGTGTGCGACGCAATCGCGTCGATGCGCAGCGACATCGTGTCGAACAGCGGCCCGCTGCGTTCGGAACGCAGGAACTTCAGCTTCAGCCGGTAGGCCTGCAGCGTGATGGGATCCATGACCTCGGCGCAGGCGACCGGGTTCTCGTCGAGGTTGCGCCGCGTCTTGCTGAAGAACTGGCACGAGAGCGCGACGTGGCGGTCGTCGACGAAATACACCTGGCTGACGTAGACGACGTTGGGGACGCCGCGGCCGTCGGCGGTGGCAACCATGCTGGGGACCACGCCCTGAAAGCAGCGCCTGATGTCGGAGACCCGAACCTTCATGCGATGGGGCGGCCGGCATTCGGGCCTGGAGTCTGTTCGAACGTCTGATCGACGCGCAGCGTGACAGCGAACGCCGGCCAATGCGCCATGCCGCGCGTGACGCGCCGCGGAACACCGATCCGATCGAGCACGTCGGCGAACGCGTCCAATCGGGCGCGCACGAACGGGGCCTCGTCCTCGCGCGCCAGCCGCGCTTCGACCGCCGATCCTTTGAACTGCGTGGCGAAGTTATCCCGCGGGTGCGTCACCGTCACGGCGACACGCCGGGTCACGCCGACGTTCTGAATCGTTTCGTGGCTGGTCGCGACCGGCACGTAGACGGTGATGGTCTGGAGGTCGTCGGCGGTCGAAATCGCGATGCCGCGGCAGCAGGAAGGCATGCCGGCGGCGTCGGCCGTGCCGACCAGCACCGAGAGGCCCGGCTCCAGACAGCGTTGGTTCCGCGATTGGCTCATTTAGGAAGCATTATCAGCCATTTAGGAAAGATTTCAGATCGTGGTAGGCAAGTCTTAGCAACGCGACAGTTTTCAAACGTCTACATTTGTCCGCATGACGAAGACATTTGTAGCCGCCATCCTCACCCTCGCAGCGACCGCTCTGGTCGGCTGCTCCGACAAACAATTCTCCGTTCAAGCCGCCGCCGACACCCCGGCCGCGCGCGTCGAGCGCGGCAAGTACATGGTTGCGGTCATGGGCTGCAACGACTGCCACACGCCGTTGAAGATGGGTGCCAATGGCCCCGAGCCCGATATGGCTCGGTTCCTGACTGGGCATCCAGAACAGATGGGGTCGCTGCCGACCGCGAAGGCGCAAGGGCCCTGGCTCTGGGCCGGCGCGGCGACCAACACCGCGTTCTCCGGACCCTGGGGCATTAGCTACGCCGCCAATCTGACTCCGGATCGCAACACCGGCCTCGGGATCTGGACCGAGGAAATGTTCGTGAAGGCGATCCGCACCGGCAAGCACATGGGTGCGTCACGCGAGATCCTCCCGCCGATGCCCTGGCCGGCGTTTCGTAACGCGACCGACGAGGATCTCAAATCGATCTACGCCTATCTTCGGTCGCTCAAACCGGTCGTGAACCACGTGCCTGATGTCACCCCGCCGGCCGTGGCGACCGAGACCCACTAAGGAGACGATCATGCTGAGTTCACTGCTGTTTCTGACGCTTCGCGCGACCCACGTGCTGTTCGCCGCGGTCTGGATTGGATCGACCGCCTACATCCTGCTGCTCCTCGGACCGGTCGTCGAGGAGGCGGGCCCGGCCGGCGGTCAGATCATGATGCGCCTGGATCGGCGCGGCCTCCACGTTTATATGGCCGTCGCGTCGATGACGACGATTTTCAGCGGCGCCTATCTGCTGTGGCGGTTCACCGGCGGCTTCGATGCGAGCGTGATCGCGACGCACGCCGGCCTGGCGTTCGGTGGCGGCGGTGCCGCCGGCGTCCTGGCCGGCATCATTGGCGCCACGGTCATCGGTCGGAGCGGCTCTCAGGTCGTGGCGATTATGACGAAGGCGGCCAGTGTGCCGGACGGACCCGAGAGGGGCGCGATGATGCTGCGCGCCGCGGCATTACGTCAGCGGATCAAGAACGGAACGCGTGCGGTGATGATGTTGCAGGCGACGGCGCTGCTGCTGATGTCGGTCGGACACTACGTCTGACGGCGTTTCTTCTTGATTTCTTCCCAGCCGTCGAGGCGCCGCTTGATCTCTTTCTCGAACCCGCGCTCCCTGGGCTCGTAGTACTTGCGCCCTTCGAGCGCGGGGGGCAGGCACGACATGTCGGCGATCGCATCCGCCTCGTTGTGCGCGTACTGATACCCCTTGCCGTAGTCGAGGTCCTTCATCAGTTTGGTCGGCGCGTTGCGCAGGTGGAGCGGGACCGGCTGCGCGACGTCGCGATGCGCGTCCTCGGCGGCCCGGCTGTACGCCTCGTAGACGGCGTTGCTCTTCGGCGCCGTCGCCAGATACAGCGCCGCCTGCGCCAGCGCGGTGTTGCCCTCGGGCATACCCATGAAATGGACCGCCTCCTTCGCCGCGACCGCGACCGTCAGCGCCTGAGGATCGGCGTTGCCGATGTCCTCGGACGCGAAGCGCACGAGCCGCCGCGCGATGTACAGCGGATCCTCGCCCGCCTCCACCATGCGCGCCAGCCAGTAGACCGAGGCGTCGGGATCGCTGTTGCGCATCGACTTGTGGAGCGCGGAAATGATGTTGTAGTGCTCCTCGCCGTTCTTGTCGTAGAGCAGCGCGCGCTTCTGGATCGTCTGCTCGACCCGCCCGATGTCGACATGGCGCCGCAGGTCGATGGACGGCGCTGCGGCGAGGCTCAGCTCCAGCAGGTTCAGCGCCGATCGCGCGTCGCCGTTCGAGTAGAGCGCGATGGCGTTCAATGCCTCCTCGTCGATGGACACCGGTTCGTTGCCGAGGCCGCGCTCGGTGTCGGTCAGCGCGCGCGTCAGGATCGAGGCGACCTCTTCGGTCGTCAGACCGTGCAGCACGAAGACTTTCGACCGCGACAGCAGCGCGGCGTTGACCTCGAACGACGGGTTCTCGGTCGTCGCGCCGATCAGCACGATGTCGCCGGCCTCGACCCGCGGCAGGAAGGCGTCCTGCTGCGCCTTGTTGAAGCGGTGGATCTCGTCGATGAACACGATCGTCCGCCGGCCGGTGGAGCGCCGGATCCGCTCGGCCTCCGCCATGACGTCGCGGATCTCCTTGATCCCGGCCAGCACCGCGCTGAAGGAGACGAACCGCGCTTTCGTCGTGTCGGCGACGATGCGCGCCAGCGTCGTCTTGCCGGTGCCGGGCGGACCCCACAAGATGATCGACTGCAGCAGATCGCGCTCGATCGCCTCGCGCAGCGGCTTTCCCGGCGCCAGCAGATCCTGCTGACCGACGAACTCGTCGAACGTCCGCGGCCGCATCCGCTCGGCCAGCGGCGCGCGCGCGGCATTGGCGACGGGAGCGTTGTCTTCGGGAAACAGCGAGTCCATGCAGTTCTGGGTTTTGAGTTCTATGTCCGGCGCTGGCGCCTGGCTTCATACACCAGCAGCGCCGCTGTGACAGCCGCGTTCAGCGACTCCACCGGCGCCTGCATCGGAATGGTGATCCGATCGTCGGCGGCATCGGTGATGGCGGACGACAGGCCCTGGCCCTCGCCGCCGATGAGCACCGCGATCGGCCCTGAGAGATCCACGTCAAACAGCGATTGACCGTCCCGCGGCACGGCCGCGATCACGCGGCAGCCGCGACGCCGCGCCTCGGCGACTGCTTCGTCGGCCGACATCTCGCTGGCGATGGGCAGGCGCAACGCGCTGCCCATCGAGCCGCGCAGCGCCTTCCAGCTGAACGGATTCGCCGAACCGCCCGCAGCGACGAAGCCGGTGGCTCCCGCCGCCTCCGCGACGCGGACGATGGCGCCGAGGTTGCCGGGATCCTGGACGTCGATCGCGGTCACGACGACTGGCGCGGGCCCGGCGTACAGCCGGTCGACGTCAATCGGCGGCCGTTCGGCCAGCGCGACGATTCCGCTCGGCGTCTTCACCGGGCTGGCCGCGTCCATGACCGATGCGGATACGGTGATGACCTCCACGCCGCTGGCAGCGAGGGCGTCGACGAGCGCCCGGACATCGGGCTGCTCGCTGGATGCGGGCGTGACCGCCGCCAGCTGAAACGTCACCGCGGCGGCAATCGCGTCGGCGACCAGATGCGCGCCGTCGAGCAGCAGCACGCCGCCGATGTCGCCGCGCGCAGCCGTGCGGAAGCGCGCGACCAGCGGGTTCTGCCGGCTGGTAATGGTCACTCGGGGAAGGATAGCACTGTGGTACGATTGCTCTGCCCATGGGGATACGATGAAAGAGCGGCTGATCAAGAAGTTCGAAGACGAAATTCAGACGCTGAACCACGAGCTCAAGCTGGAGCTGCCGAAGGAGATCAAGCGCGCTCGCGAGCTCGGCGACCTGCGTGAGAACGCCGAATATCAGGCCGCGAAGGAGCGGCAGCGCCTCGTCGAATCGCGCATCAGCATGCTGCAGAAGCGCGTCGCCGAGATCTCGCTGATCCAGGTCGATCGCATTCCGAAAGATCGCGCCGGCTTCGGATCGACGCTCGAGGTGATCGACGGCCACGGCGAGAAGATGAGCTTTCAGCTCGTGATGCCGGAGGACGCCGACGCCGAGAAGGGCATGATCTCCACGACGTCGCCGATCGGCCGCGCGCTGATCAACAAGGAGCCGGGCGACAGCGTCAAGGTCATCACGCCGGGCGGCGCGCGCGAGTTCGAGATCGTGAAGCTGACGACCATCCACGACGAAATCGGCGGATGATGGATCGCGTCGACACCGCGCTCCCTCCCACCCCCCCCGAACCGTACTCTCCGCAACGCCGCACCGCACTCGTGCTCACCGGCACAGGCACGGCCGGGGCCTATCACGCCGGAGTCCTGCGCGCCCTCCACGAAGCCGGCGTCAAGCTGGATATCGTCGCCGGCCGTGGGATCGGGGTGATCGGCGCGCTGTTCGCATCGGTTGACGGCGCGCAGCGGCTGTGGGACGAAAAGGGCTTCTGGCGTGCCGACGGGATCGAGCGGCTCTACCAATGGCGGATGATCCCGCGCGTCATCGTCTGGGCGCTGGCGATCTCGCTGGCGATCGTCGCGGTGCCGATTGCGGCGGTTGCGCTCGGCCTCGTCGTGTTTCCGATCGATTTCGTCCTGAAGATGGTCGGCGTCAGCCGCGCCTCGGGCCTCGTGGCCGCGTATCTGCGCCTCGCCCAGGACGCCTTCGCGCCAGAAGCGCTGCCGACATGGCTGCCGCGGCTGGTGCTGCTGGTGCTCGGGACCGCCGGGCTGGTCGCGGCCGTCGATGCGTGGCTGGCCACGCCGCCGAAGGGCGACCGATCGCTGGGCGCATCGTGGTGGCGCACGCTGCGCGCACCGATGTCATCCACCCAGGCGATCGAACACTGCTGGCGGGTGATGTGGGATCTCGTGCGCGGCGCGACGCAGCTGAAGGGACCGACGCCGGCGGAACTGGGACGCCGCTACGCCGAGATGCTGACCGAGAACATCGGCCAGCCGGGATTCCGCGAGCTGATCGTCACGGTCCACGACGCGGACGCGCACCGCGATCTGCTGTTCGCGCTGGTGGCGGAGCACCGGCGGCGCGATCTGATCAGGCGGTCCACCAGCGAGGCGGCGGAGGCGCGACGTGCCGAGGTGTTCGATCTGGCCGGCGTCGCCCGGGACCATCTGCCTGATGCGGTGGCCGCGGCGCTGACGATCCCGCTGGCCACCGACTGGCACCGCATCACGTTCGCAGCCGACGGCTACTGGCGCGGCGAAACGCATCGGCTCTGCGATCGGCCTGCGGGCCTGATCCGGCTCATCGACGAGCTGATCGATCTGGCCGTCGAACAGGTCATTCTCGTCTCCGCGGCGCCGGAGTCGCCCGGCCCGCACGCGCTGGCGTCGCCGCGGGTCGACGGGCGCGGCCGTCTGGGCGAATATCTCCAGTCGGCGGAAGCGGCCGTCGTCCGCGATGCGACGACGACCACCGGCGGCGTGCGGATCTTCACGATTCGCCCGGCGCATAATCCGATCGGCCCGTTCGACTTTTCTGGCGGCTACGACGACCGGTCTCATCGGCGCCAGGGGCTTGGCGAGCTGATCAGCCGCGGCTACGAAGACGCGTACCATCAGTTCATCGAGCCGGTGGTCGGCGCCTCCGGAGAGGCAGTGGGAGAGGTCTGACATATGAAAGGTCCTGCGATGAAGGGTCCTGCGACAGAACTGATCCATGCGGGGGAAACCGAAACCAGCGCGCCGGCGCCGCTGACCACGCCGATCTACGAGACCACGACCTTCGTGTTCGACAACGCGCAGGAGGTGGTGGCCTACAACGAAGGACGGTCGAACAAGCACCTCTACTCCCGGTACACGAACCCGACGGTGATCGCCGCGGAGAAGAAGCTCGCGGCGCTCGACCGCGCGGAGTCGGCCCTGGTCTTCTCGTCCGGCCAGGGCGCGACGTCGACGATCCTCCTGGCGCACCTGAAGGCGGGCGACGAGATCGTCTGCAGCGCGGCGATCTACGGCGGCACGCTGCACCTGCTCGAAGACGTGCTCGCGCGCTTTGGTGTGTTGCCCCGGTTCGTGTCGCTCGAGCAGCTGGCCCAGCCGGACCAGGTCATCGGCGATCGCACGCGGATGGTCTGGTTCGAATCGCCGATCAACCCGACGCTGCGCTGCGTCGACATCGCGCGCATCGCGCAGGCGTGCCGCGCCCGCGGCGTGCTCTCCGTCATCGACAACACCTTCGCCAGTCCGATCAACCAGCAGCCGCTGGCGCTTGGCGTCGATCTCGCGATGCAGAGCGTCACGAAATACTTGAACGGCCACAGCGACGTCACCGGCGGGATGGTCAGCGGGCCGAAAGCGCTCGTGGCGCCGATCGAGAAGGCGCGCCGGCAGGTCGGTACGGTCATGGATCCGCACCCGGCCTACGCCCTGGGCCGGGGGCTGAAGACGCTGCCGCTCCGCGTGGCGCAGCACAACGCCAACGCGATGGCGGTTGCCACGTTCCTGGCCGGCGACATGCGGGTGAGCCGCGTCTACTATCCGGGTCTGCCGTCGCACCCCGATCACGAAATCGCGAAGCGTCAGATGACCGGGTTCGGCGGCATGGTGACCTTCGATCTGGATGGCCGCTTCGATCGGGCCGAGCGCGTCTACGACCGCCTGCAGATCGTCAAGCGCGCCGCCAGCCTGGGCGGCATCGAGAGCCTGATCAGCATGCCGGTGATCACGTCGCAATGGGGACACAGCGACGAACAGTTGCAGGCCGCCGGCGTGACGAAGGGAATGCTGCGGCTGTCGGTGGGGCTTGAAGACGTGGCCGATCTGATCGCCGACCTCGATCAGGCGCTCGGATAGGATCACGCTGCGATTGCGATCACGTTTAACCGCGGAGACCGCAAAGTCCGCAGAGACAAGAATCTCAAAAACGGGGAATAAGGCGACCGGGGATTCAGAGCGCACGCACCGACACCAACGCGCCGCCGCGACGCGGCGGGCGACGCGTGCAGCTCAGTGTCTCTGTGTCTCTGTGGTTTCGTACGTCGGGTAGGTGCGCTTCGCTACGACTTGAGCGCCGGTTCCTTCTTCTTGTCCTGAGCCGGCGTCTCATGGGCGAGGAACTCGTGGACGAAGGCCTGCAGCTTGGCGCTGACCGCGTCTGCCGGCAGCTCGCCGAACTTCTCGCGGAACCGGTGCATCGGCACGACCGCCTTCGCCATCGCGCGATGGCCGCCGGCGCTGCCGATGTCGGAGAAGAAACGGCGGACGAACTCGCCGGCGTTCTTCGTGTACCCCAGGTTTCGCACCGACACCACCAGCGCGTCGTTGACGATCCCCGCGATGACGGTCCACTTCACGTCTTCGAGCTGCAGAAAGAAGTCGGCGACATAGGGGATGAAGTCTTCGCGCGGCATCGGCCCGAGGAACGCGCAGAACACCTGATCCGACAGAATGCCCGCCGCGTGGGCCTTTGACACGTAATCGAGCCGCTCGTTGGTGATTTCGGCGCCTTCCATCTTCCGGATCAGCGCGGCGTCGGCCAGCGGATAAAGGTAGGAGAACGCCTCGAGGTCGACGCGGCTGGTGGAGCGGTTGAAGAACAGGGTGTCGGACTTGATCGCGTAGAGCATCGCGGTCGCCGTCCGCTCGGAGATGTTGACGTCTACGGCGCGCAGGTGCTCGGTGAGGATGGTGCAGGTCGAGCCGTAGTCGGCGCGGATGTCCTTGAACACCGCGGTGTACCCCGGCTGCTCGGGGTGGTGGTCGATCACCAGGTCGACGCGATCGATCAGGCCCCCGAAATAGTGCGGCTGGACGTCGACCATCGCGATCCGGTCGTACTCCCTGAGCGACTGCTGCGTGATCGCCTCGATGTGGATGTCGAGCAGGTTGACCATCCTCTGGTTCTCGGGCCGGGTCACGCCCTGGATTGCGCCGATGATCGCCGTGGTCTTGGTCCGGCGCAGGACGTTGCGCAGCGCCAGGCCGCTGGCCATTGCGTCGGGATCGGGGTCGTTGTGCAGCAGAATCAGCACTCGCTCGGCGTCGCTGAAATAGCGCTGGTATTGCTGCACCCGCGCCCGCGTCATCGAGCGGCTGAACTCGGTGAGCAGCGGCCCGCCGAACAGCTCCGACATCGACAGGTAGGCCACGTCGGGGAACTCCGTGTGGAATTCGTCGGCGCGTTTGCCGGTCGCGGCGGTGCCGATCCCCAGCACGTAGACGAGCGCCCCTCCGGCGTCGCGCACCGCTTCCAGAATCTTCTTCAGACTGCGCTTGCCGTTGTCCTCGACGATGACGCAGGTGGACGGCCCGATGTCCGCTTTGAGATAGGTGTCCGTCCGGCGGGGATCACCGGCGGTCACCGACACGCCCGCCTCGTGGAGACGGCGGGCGAGCGGCCGGTTCTCGATGATGAACTCGACCTCGAAGCCAGGCAGCAGGATCTCGTCGAGCATCCTGATGACCAGCTCGTCCTGGCAGACAGCTAGACACCGCATGAGCGTACCAACCAGCGATTATACGCCCCGCGCCGCCTGCCTCGCCGAAGCTCGATGGGCGGTGAGGCGAGCCGACGCGGGCGCCTTACCAGCGGACCTGCATGTAGCCGCCGAAGGTCACGCCCGGGTTGTTGGTCAGCTCTCTGAAGCGTGGCGAGTCGACAACCGAGATGACGTCGCGCGGGTTGAAGTGGTTCGTGAGGTTGAAGACCTGGATGCCCAGGTCCATTTTCCGCGTGAAGACGTCGACCGTCTTGAACGCCGTCAGGTCGATCGCGAAGTGCACCGGCAGCCGTTCGGTGTTGAAGCCGCCGACGTAGTGCCGTGCCATGTCCTGAACGGAGTAGGGAAAGCCGCTGCGCCAGTCGACCGCCGGCGAGATCACCACGCGGTGCGGCAGTGTGAACGTGGACCAGGCGCGCAGCCGGTGCGGCACTTCGGCAATGCCCGGTGACTCGGTGTCGTTCGGCTCCAGCAGCGGTGCGTCGAGGTTGGTGAACATCGAGCCGAAGTCGTTGGACTCCGCGCGCGACCACGCCCGCACGTAGCTGACGAACAGCTGCGCGTCGGCGTTCCACGCCTGCCGCACCGACACCTGCACCTCGCGGTACTCGCTCACGCCGGCGCTCGCCAGGACGGCGTCGCCGCCGCGAGACCCGACCATCACGGTCGGCAGATGCATGCCGTTGCGCCCGCGCACGGTCGCCTGCGCTTCGAGCCCCGGCCGAAGCTTGCGCTCCACTTCGAGCGAGAAGCCGTCGGCTCGCGGCAGCTCGAGGGTGCGGATGACCGGGACATAGGTATACGACGAGATCAGGGCGCCGGTCGCGCGGCTGAACGTCCGATCGAGGCGCGCCGGAAACTGGCCGAACGCCTGCGCGCCGAGCGGCGGGCGCCCGACAAAGCGCCCCGTGCTGGCCTTGAGCGTCGTCTTCTCATCCGCGTCCAGAAAATAGCGCACGCCGATGCGCGGCGAAGGCGTGACGCCGGATCCGGCGTACGCGTCCAGCCGCAGGTCGAGGTCCAGCTGCAGCCGCTGGTTGACGTCCCACAAGTCGCGGAAGCCTCCTCCGCCGCGGGCGTCGTCGGTTTCGATGGCCCGCGCCAGCGGCGCGAATTCGATCGACCGGGTCAGCCGTCCGAGGTCGTCTTCGATCCGCACCGAGTGGTGGATCATGTCGCTCGACATTGAGCGGAACTGGATGTCGCCGCTGAGAGAGAGGTTGTGCGTGCCGCGCGCGACGATGCCGGATCGATCCCACGTGATCGAGCTCGACGACCGGCGCCCCGACGTATCGACGCCCGAGAACCAGTTCTGCTGCCAGCCGTCGGGCCTCAGGACGGCATCGCCGCTGCCGGCCGGAGAGATTCTCGTGACGTGGTTCGTCAGGCCGACGCGCAGCGTCAGCAGATCGCGCGGCCCGAGCACGATGCGATCGACGACGCCGCCGAAGAGATCGCGCGCGTAGACGTCCGGCGCCGATTCCGGCTGCTGCAGCGGGCTCAGGCCGGTGAACGAACTCGTCGCCGGCAGGAACAGGCCTTCGAGGGTCAGCGTATTGGTCGGCGAGAGGTCGACATCGATGCGTCCGAACGACACGATGCCGCTGGCGCCGACGGCGGGCGTGCCCGACTGAGTGGTGACACCGGGCACCGGCACGCGCTCGAAGTTCAGCTCGACCGACGAGAAGTAGCGCGCGTGGGGCCCGACATGGCCGCTGACATAGGCGCGCGGGTAGAAGGCCTCGATGCGGCCGAGCCCGTAGCGCGAGTTCAGACGCGGCCGCGGGATGAAGCCCTGCACGCCGGCGTGGAAGGCGCCGGTGCCGGCGGTCGTTTCGATCGACGCCATCGAGCCGAGCACGCCGCTGAAGGTGGCCGACACCGGCTCGCGGACGACCGCCATGCCCTTCACGCTCTCGTTCGGCAGATCGATCGCGGATGTCAGCGTCACCGGATCGGTCACGTCGAAGCCGTCGATCCACAGCGTCGATTCGTGCGGCCGCGTGCCGCCGATACGCAGCAGGCCGTCCCGGCCGCGGACGACGCCGGGAAGCAGCGGCAGCGATTGGAGGATGCGCGGACGCGCCGCGGGCAGCCGTTGCGCGAGCGGCGCGGTCATCGTGCTGCCGAGATGCTCCATCGACGAGCCGGAGGAGGTCAGCGCCGACGCGACGACTTCGGTCACGTCGCTGGCATGGGCGAGCGCCAGCACGATGCGATCGGCGGCGGACCGGGGGACGCGCGTCGTCTCGAACCCTTCGAGCGCCGCTTCCACCGTGTCTGTGGGCGGGCCAGGAATCAGCTCGAACGTACCGTCACCGCCGGTCACGGTGTTCTGGATCACCTGGTCGCCGCGGTACACGTCGACGCGAACGCCGGGCAGGGGAAGATTGGTCTGATCGAGGACGACCCCGC
>Ga0310810_10006768_pt1 | contig 12990 bp, 8 predicted proteins | sample NCmetagenome_FD_207641 | JGI IMG/M metagenome (GOLD analysis project Ga0310810, IMG submission 207641) | Soil microbial communities from experimental microcosm in Duke University, North Carolina, United States - NC | ecosystem: Engineered > Artificial ecosystem > Soil microcosm > Unclassified ... | reverse complement strand
GCCTGCGAGACTTCGTGATTCCGGTGGGCGCGCAGCTCACGGTCGAGGATGGCAAGAAGATCAGCGCCGGAACGATCATCGCCAAGATTTCACGCGAAGCGTACAAGACCCGCGACATCACCGGTGGCCTGCCGCGCGTCGCGGAGCTGTTCGAGGCACGGCGTCCGAAGGATCCCGCCACGATCTCCGAGATCGATGGTGAGGTGAGGTTCGGCGACATCAAGCGCGGCAAGCGCGAGATCAGGGTCGTGCCCAAGGATACTCCGGTGGATACGGAGGAGCCGGGTCAGCTGTACGAGATCGCGGCCGGCAAGCACCTTCGCGTGCACGCCGGTGACTGGGTGAGAGCGGGCGACCGTCTCTCCGAAGGTCCGGTGAATCCGCACGACATTCTCCGCATCAAGGGACCGCGCGCGGTTCAGGAATATCTGCTCAACGAAGTGCAGGAGGTTTACCGCCTGCAGGGCGTGAAGATCAACGACAAGCACATTGGCGTGATCGTCAGACAGATGCTCCAAAAAGTGCGCGTGCTCGAGAGCGGAGACACGGAGTTCCTCGAGGGCGAGCACGTCGACAAGCAGACCTTCAGGGAAGCGAACGACAAGGCCAAGAAGCACAAGGAGTCGCCGGCTGTCTCGGAGCCGTTGCTGCTCGGAATCACGAAGGCCAGTCTCACGACGCAGTCGTTCATCTCCGCGGCGAGCTTCCAGGAGACGACGCGTGTTCTGACCGACGCCGCGATTCGCGGCGCGCGGGACGAGCTGCTCGGCCTCAAGGAGAACATCATCATCGGTCACCTCATCCCGGCCGGCACAGGTATGTACCGGTACCAGGAAGTGGAGATCGAGGGCGCACCGGTGCCACCAGCGCCGGAGCTGCCGCCCGAGCCGACGATCGCCGAGATACTGGCGAGCGATACCGAGACGGATTTCGCACTTCCGGAAACGGTCGCGGTTCCGGAGGAGATCTAGAAGCTCTGCAAAAACAAAGGCCCCGCTGCGACATGCAGCGGGGCCTTTTTGCATCAAAGTCTGGAATCCGGGCGTTCATTGACATGGCGCCCGTGGCGTCATATGCTATTGCCGCCACACCCCGTTCTACGCACCGATAAATCTTCGCAAGCCTGCAGCCTTCAGGTTGATGGCGTTACGAGGTCGCGACCACCTGCGCGATTCCCGTGCGTCATGCTTCAATCGTGTCCTCCGGGACGCGAGGAGGAGGAATGCGATTCAGTGTTCGTCTCACCCTAGGTGCGCTCGCGCTGGCGATCGCTCCAGCGTTCGCTTTTGCCCAGGCGACAACCGTAACCGGCCGGGTAACAGGCGATAGGGGAGCAGTCCCCGATGCTGCGGTAACAATTCCCGAGTTGGGAGTTGGATCGGTCACTCGTGACGATGGCCGGTATACGATAACGATTGCCGGGGCGCGCGTGACAGGCCAGGCGGTCACGCTTACCGTGCGCCGAATTGGGTATCGCGCAACATCAGTGCAGATCACGCTGACTCCGGGTACCGTGGCGCGGGACATTGTGCTCGGCGCGAACCCGCTGCAATTGGGCGAAGTCGTCGTCACCGGCGCCGGGACGACCAGCACGGTTGAACGACTAGGTAGCGTGCGCAACGTCATCGCGCCGGATCTGATTCAGAAAGCGAACGAGCCCAATCTCGTCCAGGCGCTTGCCGGCAAAGCACCGAACGTCCAGGTCTCCCAGACCTCTGGAGATCCGGGCGCAAACTCGCGCATCCAGATCCGCGGGCTCCGCACCCTGAACGGCAACGTCGAGCCGCTCTTCATCATCGATGGTGTTCCGGTCACCAACTACACCTTCTCGTCGACCAATTTCAATCCAATCGACGCTGGGGGCACGGGCGTAGGCGGCCAGGATGTCGGCGGCGAGTTCGAAGGTACCTCCGCGCCCAACCGGATGGTCGACATCAACTCCGATGACATCGAGAACGTCGAGATCCTCAAAGGCGCCGCCGCAGCGGCGATTTACGGCGCGCGCGCGGCGAACGGTGTGATTCTGATCACGACCAAGCATGGTCGCGGCGGAGTGACCCGATACCAGCTGCGAAGCTCGTACTCGAACGATGAGGTTACGCGCGACTACCCACTTCAGACAACTTTCTCACAGGGGCGATTCAATAAGTCGGCGCTGCCCTGCGAGGACATCGGCAAGAGCTCCTGCACCCGAAGCTGGGGTCCACAGATCGCCTCCGGGACGCCGGTCTACAATCACTCGACCGAAGCATTCCAGAACGGCCACATCGCGGACAATACCCTCAACGTCTCCGGCGGAAGCGACCGAACGACCTTCTTCCTTTCTGGCAGCAGCATGCGCAACCAGGGCGTGTTCGTCGGTCCTAACAATTTCTTCAACCGAGCGACTGTTCGCCTCAATGCGACCCACAAGCTGACGGAGGGGCTTCAGCTTGGCGGCAATTTCTCCTACGCGGACACGCGCGGGCACTTCACCCAGCGCGGGAACAATGTGAACGGGTTACTGCTCGGCCTTCTGCGTACGCCGCCGGAGTTTAACAATAAGGTCTTTTTAGACCCGGTATCCGGGTTGCACCGATCGTATCGAATGCAGAACCCTGATGCGACGACCGCGGGGCAGTCTCGCGGATTCAACAATCCGTTCTACACGCTCTACGACGAGCTCAACCAACAGCAAGCCGCGCGCTCTTTCGGAAACGTGACTGCCGACTATCAGGCGTCCGAGTGGCTCAAATTCAATTACTCGCTTGGCGCTGATTACACGAATGACGAGCGGCTGGAGGGCTGTCCGGCCGAGTGTTCCGATGTCGCCGCTGGCGGACGGATCACCGAAGGAAAAGTCATCAACTATCAGATCGACAACAGCCTCACCGGAACGGCGAGCCACAAGTTCTCAGAGGCGGTAAGTGCCAACCTCACGGTCGGTCAGAACCTCAACGCCCGAAATTTCCGCACCTTCTCGGTAGTCGGGCGCACCCTGATCGCCCCTACGCCGTTCAGCGTGCTCAACACCCTTACCCGCGATCCGCCGAGCGACTACCAGACGCAGGTTCACAACGCGTCGGTGTTCGGTCAGCTGCAGCTGGATCTCATAAACCAGCTCTTTCTGACGGGCGCGGTGCGGAACGATTGCTCTACCACCTTCGGCAAAACCAACCGCTGCGCGAATTTTCCGAAGGCAAGCGCGGCATGGACGTTTACCAACGCGTACAAGCCGCCGGTATTAACGTTTGGAAAGTTCCGCTTTTCGTACGGCGAGGCCGGGAACGAGCCGCAGCCTTATCTCAGCTCGGTCACGTTCAGCGGGACCAACCTTGTGGGAGGCATAGCGCAAGGGACTGGATTCACGCCTACTCAGAGTGGCCGCGGTGGACTCTTCTTCACCTTCACCAAACCCGCCACTTCCCTCAAGCCCGAGCGCACCAAGGAGACCGAAGGCGGATTCGATATCGGGTTCCTTGGCGAGGCTGCGGATTTGAGCGCGACCTGGTACAGCTCGAAGACCTCCGACGTCATCCTCGTCACACCGATTCCACCTTCATCGGGGTACTCGAGTGAAGCAAAGAACGCAGGAAAGCTCCGCAACTCCGGCACCGAGCTACAGCTCAATCTTCGGCCAATCACTCGTACCAACTACTCGTGGGATGTGGGGATTGGGTGGGCGAACAACCACTCGAAGGTGGACACGCTCATTGGAGCCCAGTTCCTGTATATACCCGGAGCATTTACCGGAAACGTGTTCCAGATCGGGTCTCCGATCGGCGTGATCCGCGGTGAGGGCTGGGTCCGATGCGGAATCAGCCCCGATGATGCGATCGCCGGGATCAGCCTCGCTACATACTGCGCCGGCAAACCAAGGGGAGCACTTTTCATCGACGATGGCACACATTGCTACGACAACGGAATGCCCTGCGAGGATACGCAGCTTCGCATCCTCGGTGACCCCAATCCGAAGTGGACAGGCAATGTTCATAGCACTCTCCGCATCGGCAAATTCGCGCTCTCCGGGCTTCTCGACATCAAGAAAGGCGGAGTAGTGTGGAACGGTACCAAGGGCGCACTGTGGAGCTACGGTACGCACCTCGACACGCAGGGACGAGCGATTTGTACTGGTCCGACCAACGCCGATTGCACCGGCAACCTGCACGCATTCGGCGATGCCAATTGGTTCCCCGGCCCGGTAGTGGGACCTGGCGCTGGTGCCCAGATCCCGATCGGGGAGAACTGGTTTCGCAACAGCAATCTGGCGGCGTGCCCGTTCACCGGTATCGACGAGCCTTGCATGGAGGACGGCGGCTACGTCAAGCTGCGCGAGATATCGATTGCCTACAGTTTCACCCAACCCTGGGTGAGTCGCTCGCTTGGAATGTCGAGCGTCGACTTCCGCGTATCGGGTCGGAATCTGAAAACCTGGACGAAATACACGGGACTGGATCCGGAGACCACAACCGGACAGACGTACGATCGTGTCGGTGGTTCCGATTACTTCAACCTTCCCCTCACGCGGTCAGTGGTATTCACGCTGACGCTCAACCGCTAAGCGCGAGGATAATCCAATGCTACGACACATACGATACGCCGGGGTCGCGCTGGGACTCATCGCGGCAGCTTCCGGATGCAGCAGCTTTCTCGACGCGGACAAGGCAGTTGCCGATCCAAACGCTCCGACCCTGGCGACAGCGAATCAGCTGCTCAGCGGAATCGAGGCGAACGTTTTCGGTCAGCAGGAAGGCCCTGTCGCAATGCTGATCTGCGAATGGATGCAGCAGTGTGCGGGCACCGCGGGGCGATTCGTCGAAGTTCAAGGTGCGTACACGATAAACAACAACAGCTTCGACGGGTCTTTCTCGAGTATCTACACCGCAGGCGGACTTCTGGCAGTCAAGGATGCCGAAGCGCGGGTCGATGGAGTTCCCGACAAAAAGTACAAGGGAGTGCTTGAAGTTCTGGAGACAATGCAGGTTCTGTTCGGAGCGGACAACTGGGGCAGCATTCCATATCGCGAAGCCGTGGTCTCAACTTCGCCTGCTTTCGATCCACAGCTGCAGATCTACGACGATCTGCTGGCGCTGCTGAATCAGGCCATCACCGATTTGAATGGGGCCGGCAGCGGTCCGGGGGCGTACGATCTTGTGTACGGCGGCGACAAGACCAAGTGGATAGAAGCCGCGCACACGTTGAAGGCGCGGATTTATCTGCACCTCGCCGAGGCACGTGGCCCGACGCAGTACGCTTCGGCGCGCACGGAGGCACTGCTTGGAATCAGCGCGCCCGCAAACGACTGGAAGACAGTCCATTCGGAGGCTACGTCCGAGCGCAATATGTGGCTGCAGTTCCAGCTCACATCTTTCGGTCAGGACCTCGTGGCAGGCGCGCGGCTCGTGCAGATCATGCAGGCTCAGAACGATCCGCGCCTTCCGGACTATTTCGGAAAGAATACAACCGGAGGTTACGGCGGTTACGATGTCGCAACGCAGCTAACGGTCGGTGGCGATCCATCGCCAATCGCGAACTCGAACCGGAACGTTCCAACATTCTCCCAGCCGATAATCACCTACGACGAGAATCAGTTGATTCTCTCGGAAACCGCATTCCGCGCGGCAGATATTCCCAACGCTGCGCTGGCGTTGAACAACGTGCGGTCGCGTTACGGGAAGTCGGTGATCGCGGCGCCGACGCTCGCGGACATCATGACGGAAAAATACATCTCTCTGTTCCAGAACATCGAAGCCTGGAACGACTACAAGCGGACCTGTCTACCGACGTTGACTCCGGCACTCGGCCGGTCGGTGGTTCCAGGCCGCATTCCTTACGGCTTTACGGAGCAGCAAACAAACCCCAATACGCCCGCCGATCCGGGGCCGAGTCTGATCACGGGTCGCAACGCAAACGATCCAAACTCCTGCTGACGCAACATTGAGGACCCGAGGAGTCAGGCCGCACTTTATCGCCTGGCTCCTCGGTTCTTCCTTCTCTCTTCGGCAATGGGAACCTCTTTTCTTCGACAATGCGTCGCTCAAAAGCTCCTGTCATAGCTGCGCTCGCCTGCCTCGGCGGTGTTGGCGCAACCGGATGTTATGGCTACTACCAACCGATGACTTCGAACCTCACCGGGCGGCAGCTCCAGCTCTCGATCACCGATTCCGGTGCGGTCTTCCTGGCACCGCAAGTCGGTTTCGGGATCGAAGCCGTTGACGGCAGATTGGTCGCCGACTCTGCCTCCCGTTACGTGGTCTCCGTTTCAGGAATCAGACGACGCGATGGGCTCGAAAGCCAGTGGAAAGGCGAATCCGTCTACATCCAGCACGTATTCGTGTCTACAGTGATGGAGAGACGGTTTTCCCGCGCTCGCACAACGCTCTTCGCCGCCGCTACCACCATTGCAATGGTCGCGGTGAAACACGCTTTCGGCGGTGCCGGGGGCGCGACCTCGCCGGGTGGTTCTCCGGGCGGCGGCGGCCCGAAGTAGCCAATCAGTGGACGACGACGGTCGATCGCGCGAAGCTGTCCTCTAGCTGCCAGGTCACCTCATCGCCGGGCTGTCCGAACAAGGTTTCGGTGGTGACCAGGACGCGTACACCGAGGGGATCGCCTACCAAACGGTACTCATGACCCGCGCCTAGAGTCCGCAGCGAAAGCGTGAATTGAGTGGTCGTAGAGGCGGTCGCGAGACCCAGGCGGTTCCGTATCCCGTCGTGGGCGACGTAGACCATGACGTCGATCCGGTTGCGGTTTATCACCTGGATGGAAATCTGCCCCGAATCTTCCACCGGACCGACTTCGGGAAGCTTCGGATGGCATGCCAGGCACGACAAAGCCGTGGCACCCAGGAGAATGGCGAATCGCGGGACCAACATAGCAGTATAGTAGTAGGATAAATTCCAGGTAGCCATTCAAAGATCTTAGACCGCTGAGGCAATGGATCTTTACATCTTCTGCGTTGTTCTCGGTGCGGCCGGCATGACTGCCATGGCGTTCCTTGGGTTTGCGAGCAGTCACGGTGGCGCGCATCATGGCGCCGCCCACCACGGCCACGACACCAGCGGCCACGAGATGCATGGAATCGGTGCGCCGCACGGTCATTCGATAACTCCGACGCACGGGCACGTAGTCGCACACGCGCACGGGGTCCCGCACGGACACGCGGCTGCGCCGGGACACGCGGTTGCGCCGGGACACGCGGTTGCGCAGGGTGAACGCACTTTCGCGCAGCCGCATGGCGTTCACGCGTGGAAATCGAACCTCTGGTCGTGGCTCTCACCCCGCGTCCTCTTCAATTTTCTCGTCGGGTTTGGCGCCACCGGGTTGATCCTGGAACGCCTTGTCGGCCCGGTGCTCGCCGTGCCCATCGCGGTTCTCGGTGGAGTGAGCTTCGAGGCGTTCGTGGTTCGACCGATCTTCAATTCACTCTTTCGATTCGAGTCCCAGCCAGCTCAGACCCTCGGGTCCGCCCTGATGTCAGAGGGGCGTGCAGTCACAGGGTTCGATGCCAATGGCAACGGACTGATCTCGCTGGAGCTCGGCGGCGAAATAGTACAGGTGCTTGGTACTCAGCTAAAGGACGAACGCGCGGCTGGCGTTCGAATCCGGGCGGGGGATATCGTCCGTATTGAGGACGTAGATGATACACGTAATCGCTGTACGGTTTCGCGCATCGGCCTCGGAGAGGCTGAGTCACGCGACGCCGACCGTAACTAAAGGGACAGACTCTCATGACGCAGATGCTGATCATTATTGCCGCCATTCTCGTCGGCGTACTCGGCGTGATTCCACTGATTGTTTCCTCTTTCCTTCGCAACGTCGACGCGGGAACGATCAGAATGGTGAGCTGGCTGCAGGGCAGCACAATCATCTATCGCGGGCCGGGGAAATCGAAGGAGGTACCCCTGCTAACGACCGGAACAACGCTTTCCAGCAAAGCGATCAACGTCGACCTCGACATCACCGATCAGACGGCCGATCTCGATCGCAACGGTACTCCGCAGCCGATAAAGGTTCGCATTCTGGCGAGCGCGATCGTCTCGGTGGGAGACACTGACACTCTGATCAAGACCGCCGCGAACCGTTTCTTCTCCAAGGATGCGGCGGATCAGGAGAACATCCTGATCGATCTGCTCTCGAGCTCCGCGCGTCGCGCGATCAACCTGCTGACGCACGATCAGCTCTTCTCGGCCAAGACCGCTCCGCTCTATCCCGGCGGCCAGGTACCCGCGCTGCCCGCTGGTTCGCGAGAGAGCTCTGCGGTCGCGCTCGCGCCGACACAGCCAACAGCGATGACGCACATGGCGGGGGTGGCGCTCGAGGGAATGGAGGACGACGACGATCCGCTTGCCGTGATCATTCGCAAGGCGTGCTCGCGTGAGCTCACAGACCTTGGCCTCACGTTCAATTCGCTGAACATCAAGGTCGTGCAGTCAGAAGTGGCGGAATCACGCCGCAGACAATCGGCGGCCGAGGCACAGGCGAACGCGGACATAGTGACGGCGCAGCAGGCGCGACGCGCCAAGGATGCGCAGCTCGAAGCCGAGCGCGTGATCTCGGACAAGCAGCGCGAGCTGGAACAGACAAAGGCATCCAACGCCGCGCTCATCGCCGAAGCGGAAGCGAAAAAGCAGACAGCCCTCGGCATTCAGCGCGTCGCCGAGCTCGAGGCGACGCAGATCGCGCAGGCGCGGGCGGACGCGGAGAAGGTTCGCATCGGCGCGGAAGCTCAGGCCCGGGCCGAGGCGATCCGCATTACCACGGTTGCCCAGGCCAACGCCGAGAGCATCCAGAAGGTGAATGCGGCGATCCAGTCGGGGGGCGAAAGTTATTTCCGATATCGGCAAATCGAGATGATCCCGCAGATCGCACCGATGATCGCCGAGGCATTGTCGAAGGCGAGACTGGTGACAATCTCGGGCGACTCCGCCGAAGGCGGCGCCGCACAATCGGCGACGAGCAATATCACCAGCGTCATTCAGACGGTGCTGGCCGCGCAGCTGGTGTCGGGAAGCGGGATGCTGCAGCCGCCGGACAGCGGCAGAGAGAAGGACTCGGCGCGGGAAAACGGCAAGGAATCGACTCCGGTGGGCAAGGCACCGACATCGCCGATCTCGGCTGCTCCAGCGAAGACCGGACTTCGGTAGGGCTCGTGACCTTCACGCCCTATTAGTCTGGAGGCGGTCAGATCAAAATCGGGCGACCCGAACAGCGGATGTTTGGGTCGCCCGATTCGCATCGCGTCGTGGCGTTCTGCCAGAGGCTTGGCAGAATTCCGGCCGAATCGTTGGCGAGACGCCTCGGGCGCCCTGCGCTAAACAATTGCATCCCAATTAGTTATGGATACTGCTGAGCTTTGGCCCCCAGCCTGCCTTGGACGTACTGACAGGCGTGGTCATCACGCCAAGTCATTCAACCGTCAATCCGAAGCAGTGGAGTCCTTATGCAGAGTCGTTCATTCAGTTTCATAACGTTTGCGGGCGTGCTGATCCTGGCAATCGCCTGCAGGGGAGACAACCTGGCCGGTCCGGGCGCGCCTTCGCAAATCAACACCTCGGGCGCTCCGCTCAGTTCGGCGATCAAGTCGGACATAGCCGGAGCAGCGGGGAATGCAATCGCTGGTGATCTCGAGACCCTGGTCGCCAACGAGGCAGCAGCGGTCGGATCCGGAAAACCAGATACGTCGGTGATGCGCTTTTGTTGTTCGCGTGAATAGCACGGGCTGGGCCCTTCTCGGTCTCGCACTCGGCGGGATCGGCATAGCGGTGGTGATCTGGTGGCGTGCCAGCGGAATCGCGCTCCGCGCCGTCCATCGATCCGGCGTTCGCGTCGAACGCTTCAAGCTCACGAGAAAACCTTTCATCCGCGCGACGCTCCTCGCCGACGCAGCGATCGCCCAGGCCGTCAAGGAACACGCAGCCGAGAATTCGATGGATGAGGCAATGGCATGGGCGCGTGTCGAAGAGTACATCGACGAAATCGTCCCTTTCTTCAACATCCTCACCTACTACAAGGTCGGACTGGTCGTGAGCCGGCTGCTGCTCAATTTCTTCTACAAGGTGTCGGCGGAGTACGCCGGCGGTTCAGCCGCGTCAGTGCAGTCCCCGGGTCGCTCATCGCAGGGCGGGCTTCCGCGGGACGCGATCGTTATCTACCTGATGAACCACAGATCCAACGCCGACTATGTCCTCGTCGGCTACGTCCTCTCGGGACAGGTCGCGATCTCGTACGCTGTCGGCGAATGGGCGCGGACGTTCCCGCTCGAGTACATCTTCAAATCGTTCGGCGCGTATTTCGTTCGCCGGAAATATCGGGAGAAGCTCTATCACACCGTGCTCGAGAGATACGTCCAGCTGATCACGCGAAACGGTGTGACGCAGGGAATCTTTCTCGAGGGCGGACTTAGTCGCGATGGAAAGCTGGGGAAGGCGAAAATAGGCCTGCTCGACTACCTGCTGGGTGTCGCGCGCGAGCCGGCTTTGCGCGAGCGACTTTACGTCGTTCCCGTTGCCATCAACTACGATCGTGTGCTCGAGGACCGTTCTCTCATTCGCGAGCTCGATGCACGGGAAGGGCGCAAGCGTCCCCCGCGTCACGTGCAGCTCGGCGAAGTGCTTCGCTACATGTGGTGGAACATGGCGCGTCTCGTCGCCCGCAGATGGAGACGATACGGACGCGCGTCGGTCGTGATCGGTGAGCCGTTTGCGCTGGCGACATGGCTCGAGCAACAGGATCGCGAGACGGGTGGACTGTTCGACATCGAGAGAACGGAGCGATTGTCGCGCGTTCAGCAGCTTTCAGACTCGGTGCTGGAGAGAATCGCCGCGATTATTCCAGTGACCCCTGTCACGCTCGCATGCGCGGCGATTCAGAGCTTCGATGGCGACTACATCGCGCACGACTCGTTGATCGCACGCATGAGCGAGATGCGCGATGTGCTGCGCGAGCTCAATGCGCGCGTGATCCATCGCGAGGGCAGCGTGGAGGAGATCTTCGACCGCGCTTGGCGGATGCTCAGGATGCGTCGAGTGCTGGTGAAAGTGGGAGCCGGTTACTCGGTGATGGCCGGAAATCGCGCGCTCGTGAGCTACTATGCGAACAGCATCGGCCATCTCCTCGGCCCGTTCGCGCAAGCGGTGCGTGAGCGCGATCAATTGCCGGCGCTCGCCGCGGGGACCATCAGCGGCCTGTAACGGTCGCGAGAGCTGCTCGCGCTGGATCCCATAAATAGCCCGCGCGTATTTCCGCTTCACCCTCGGCGCCACGCCGTTCACGCTCGGTGTGCCGCGTTTCATCTTCCCATCACGCTTCTCGAGCGCGGCTCCTTCTATAGTAGGAAACGCGTCAAAGGTGTACGAAACATCTGAGAGGCCGCAGCTCAGCAGTAGTGCTTCGAGGATCGCTGACTTACCGAATCGCTCCGACGATGCGACGATATTGCCGTTGCGGCTGTCTAATTCTTCACTTGGCACTTGCCGTTACACGCGAGTACTATGCAAAATGGACGCACTCGAATCAGTACCAGGCGTTGCGGCACACACATCGTACCGCCAACAACCGTTATGGAGAAACGGTTAATGAGCGCGCAATCCGGATTGCGTATCGCTGCTCGCTCCGTCGCTGAGCGAGCAATCACGTCACCCGTTCAAACGGGCTCACCATCAGGAGGGGAAGTATGCTGGATAGTTCTCAGTCAGGAGCTCGACCGAATCCCGGTTCCCACCCACCCAATTCAAACAAGAGCGTAATCAGGAAACTCGCAGGGACAATCGTTGCAGCAGTAGCAGTGCTGGTCTGCGCCGCATCGACATCAAGCGCGCAGGGCGGCACGACCATTTCCGGCACGGTGACGACCGAGCAGGGAGTGCCGCTCCCCGGAGCGACGGTTCTCATTCAGGGCACGACTACCGGCGCACACACCGATGACGCTGGTCGCTACGTCATCGTCGTTCCCGCAGACCGGGCGAACGGACAGTCAGGAGTTCTGGTTGCCCGCGTGATCGGCTACAGTGCGCGAACGGTTCCAATCGTGCTCACGGCGGGTTCGACGATCAATCAGAACTTTTCGCTGGTCGTGAATCCGCTCAACCTCGACGCCGTGCTCGTTACGGGCGCCGGTACGTCGACGACACGCGAGCGGTTGACCACAACCATCAACTCCGTGGACAGCAGCGCACTCAGGCGTGCTGCCAATCCGCAGAACGTCGTTTCCGCTCTGGCGGCGCAGGCACCCAACGTTGAAGTGCGCACGCAGTCAGGTGAGCCCGGCTCGTCGGCGTCGATCAAGATCCGTGGCGCCGCGTCTCTGTCGGGAACGAACCAGCCATTGTTCGTCGTCGACGGACAGCCGATAGACAATCAGACCTTCTCGACGCAGAGCATCGCGGACGGATCTGGAACTGTCTCGGGCGCGGACGCGAGCACTGTCGCGCCGAACCGGGCGTCGGACATCAACCCGGCGGACATCGAGTCGATCCAGATTCTCAAGAGCGCCGCGGCTGCCGCGATTTATGGCGCCCGCGCCGCGAACGGCGTCGTACTGATCACGACCAAGTCAGGCACGCCTGGGGCGACCAAGTACACGCTCTCGTCGACCGAGACGTTCGATCGCGTCAACATGCCCGACATTCTCCAGCACCAGTTCGTGCAGGGCACCGGCGGCGTCGCGGCAACGTGCGGCGGACCGGATTGCAGCGTGGTCCGCACCTCGTGGGGCCCGGCAGCTCCCGCCGGCACGCCGCTCTTCGACCACTCGAATGAGCTGTTCGACACGGGCATTACCGCCGACAACAATCTGCAGGTGTCCGGCGGCAACGAACGCACGACATTCTACGCTTCTGGTGGCCTGATGAATCAGAACGGCTACCTGAAGGGCCCGAATAACAAGTACAACCGCGCGACGATCCGGCTCAAGGGCACGCAGCAGATCAACTCGAAGTTCAAGATCGGCGGCAACCTGAGCTACATCGATACACGAGGCAAGTACGTCCAGAAGGGATCGAATCTTTC
>Ga0310810_10006766_pt1 | contig 12992 bp, 9 predicted proteins | sample NCmetagenome_FD_207641 | JGI IMG/M metagenome (GOLD analysis project Ga0310810, IMG submission 207641) | Soil microbial communities from experimental microcosm in Duke University, North Carolina, United States - NC | ecosystem: Engineered > Artificial ecosystem > Soil microcosm > Unclassified ... | reverse complement strand
ACGGGCGAGTGAAGCTTCCCGAAGCGCTTCAGAAACTCATGGGGCGCGAATTCCTTTGAAGTACCGCTTCGAGGGCGACGACAAGCCTCCGCCGAGATGGCGGCGGCTGACCGAGGCGGCGTGGCTCGTGCCGCGGGCCTTGAACTCGTTGTCGCCGGCACGAACGCTGGGGCCGGAAGACGGCCCCCCGGCGCTGGTCATTCCCGGCTTCATTGCCAACGACCGCACGACCCTGGCGCTGCGGCGCGGGCTCGCGGCAGCCGGATGGCGGGTTTACGGCTGGGAGATGGGCTGGAACCGGGGAGTCCGCCACGACACGGTGAAGCGGCTGAAGCACCGGCTCGGTGAGTTGGAAGATGACCGCGCGGTGCTGGTCGTCGGCTGGAGCCTCGGCGGGCTGTTCGCGCGCGAGCTCGGCCGGGAAGCGCCCGATCGGGTGCGAGCGGTGGTGACCCTGGGATCGCCCTTCTCCGGCGACCCGAGGCAGAACAATGTGTGGCGGCTGTACGAATGGGTCGCCGGGCACAAGGTCGATGACCCGCCGATCCCGAGGATCACCGACAAGCCGCCGGTCCCGCACCTCGCAATATGGTCGCGGAAGGACGGGATCGTCGCCCCGCGATCGGCGCGTGGGCTCGAGCACGAGCGCGACAAAGCGATCGAGATGGATTGCACACACATGGCGTTCGGCGTTTCCGCACGCGCCGCGCGCGCCGTAGTGCGCGAGATCGAGGCCTTTCTCGAAGAGCAAAAGCTGGGGCCCGAGTCGCGGGATTGACTCTGCAAACAGAGTCGCGGGATAAGAACAAAACTAGAACAAAAACGTTGTGAGTCGTGTGGCAACAGGCTTGTCCCTGGTCCGCGGCGGTGCTGTCGCGCCGCCAGAAAAGCGCGCCATTCCAAGTGGTTTGGGCGACCGGTGGACTCTGCCTTCCCCGCCCGGCCCGACCCTGTCCGAGCTGTTCGCGGTCCACCCGCGCGACGGCGGCTGGGCCGGGTTCCTGCTCGCCCAACTCGACACCGAAAAGCCGCTGCTGTGGGTCCAGGAGCGGATGGCGATCCTCGAATCGGGCCGAATCCACCCCCCCGGCCTCCCGTCGCAGAGCCTCGTCCATGTCGAAGCGCGCGACGCCCACGATGCGCTGTGGGCGATGGAGGAAGGGGTAAGATGCGCCGCGCTCTCGGCCGTGATCGGGGAGCTGTGGGGCGACCCGCGTGCGCTCGACTTCACCGCCACTCGGCGGCTCGCCATGGCGGCGGAGCGCAGCGGCGTGCCGTGCTGGCTGGTGCGCCTCGGCGGCACCGCGAACCTCAGCGGCGCGCGCATGCGCTGGCGGATCGCAAGCGCTCCGTCGCTGTTCAATGGCCTCGATCCGCGAGCGCCCGGCCGGCCTGCCTGGGATGCCGAGCTGTTCCGGTCGCGGGCTTCGCCGCCGGGCCGGTGGAGCATCGCGCATGAAGCGGGTCGCTTCCATCTGGCTGCCGAATCTGGCGGTCGAGCGCTGGGCGAAGGGCAGCGATTGTCCGCCTGACTCTCCCGTCGTCCTCACCGTCGAAGGCACCCACGGCCCGATCATCCATGCGGTGACCAAGGCCGCGGCCGAGCGCGGTGCCCGGCCCGGAGCCCGGCTGACCGACGCCCGCGCGCTCGACCCGGCGCTGGCCGCGATCCCCGCCGATCCCGAAGGCGATAGCGCGCTGGTCGAGCGATTGGCGAAATGGGCCGGCCGCTGGTCGCCTTTGGTCGAGATCGACGGCGACGGGCTGAGGCTCGACGTCAGCGGAGTCGCGCATCTGTTCGGCGGCGAGGCCGAACTCATCGAGGATATCAAACACCGCTTTGCGCAACTCGAACTGGCCGCGCGTGTGGCGATCGCGCCCACTGCCGCCGCCGCTTGGGCGCTGAGCCATTTCGGAGGTGTCGAATTGGCCCCTCTCCACGTCTCTGCCCTCCGGCTCGAGCCCGACACGGTGTGCACGCTCGAGCGGCTGGGCCTCAAGACCATCGGCGCGATTCTCGACATGCCCCGGCTCGCGCTCGCGCGGCGGTTCCGCGGCGTCGAGGATGTCGTCGACGCGCTCGACCGGATGCTCGGCAGCAAGGACGAGCCGCTGACCGCCGCTCCTGCCGAACTGCCGCCGCGCGCCTTGGTCAAGCTCGAGGAGCCCGCGACCCATCCCGAAGCCGCGGGCCAGGCGCTCGAGCGGCTGATTCCCGGCCTTGTTCGGGAATTGCAGGAGCGGCACCTCGGTGCGCGGCGGCTGACGCTGACCGGCTATCGCGTCGATGGAACCTGCGCGGTCGCTTCGGTCGCCACGGCGATCCCCAGCCGCGAGCCGAAGCATTTGCAGCGCCTGCTCGCCGACAAGGCCGCTGAGCTGAACCCTGAGTTCGGGTTCGATGCCTTCGCTCTGATTGCGGATTGGACCGAGGATCTGGGCGCTTCCCAGGAAAGCCTGGTCGAGGAGCCGTCGGGCGAGCGCGAAGTCGCGCGGCTGGTCGACCGACTGACGGTCAAGCTGGGCCCCCGCGCCGTGCGCAAGCCGCATTCGGAGGACAGCCATCTTCCAGAGCGGGCAAGCGGGTGGATAGCTGCGATCTTCCCCTCTCCTCGAGGGGAAAGGCGGCTTGCTGCAGGCAAGCGGGGTGGGGCCCCACCCCCAACCCCCACCCCTCGAGGGGAGGGGAAGAGACCTCAACGCCTGCTCGACCGGCCCGAAGCGATCGACGTCATTTACGCCACCCCCGAAGGCATGCCGCGACGGTTCGTGTGGCGGCGCGCGGTCCATGACATCGCCCGCGCCGAAGGGCCCGAGCGGATCGCACCCGAATGGTGGCGGCAGTCTTCCTCGGCACGGCTGCGCGATTATTACCGGGTCGAGGACCAGGCCGGCCGGCGCTACTGGATCTACCGCGAGGGCATCGCCGGCGACGGCCGCGGCGGTGCTCCCGGCTGGTTCCTGCATGGCCTGTTCGGATGAACAATCTTCTTGAAAGCGAGTTCGGCTGATGCCCGAGAAGGAAGGCTTCTCGCGGCTGAAGCTGGTTCGGCGGCCGGGCATGCCGCCCCCGCCGGTCAGCCAAGCGCCCTATGTCGAGCTTGGAATCACCTCGCCTTTCTCCTTCCTGCGGGGGGCGTCGGATGCGATCGAGCTGGTGCTTCGCGCGCTCGAGCTCGGCATGGACGCGATCGGCATCGCCGACCGCAACACGCTCGCCGGGGTCGTTCGGACGCACGCCGCGTGCAAGGAAGCGGGGCTGAGGCCGCTGATCGGCTGCCGGCTCGACCTGACCGATGCTCCGAGCCTGCTCGCTTACCCAATCGACCGTGAGGGCTACGGCCGCCTGTCGCGGCTGCTCAGCCTGGGCAAGATGCGGGCCGAAAAAGGCGAGTGCGAGCTGTCGCTGCAAGACGTCGCGGAGCATTGCGACGGCATCGCCTTCATTGCCTGGCCCAATGAGGACATCGACGGCTTCGAAGCCGAGCTGCCGCGGCTTTTGGGTGCATTGACGTCACTGCGTCATGTCGCGGCGAGCTGGCTTTATCGCGGCGACGATTCGGCGCGCATCGAACAGCTCGACCGGATCGCCAGGCGCAACGGCTGCACGATCGTCGCCACCAACGACGTCCATTATCATATCGCCGACCGCCGCCCGCTGCAGGACGTCGTCACCTGCATCCGCGAGAAAGTGACGATCACGACGGCGGGATATCTGCTCAATCCCAATGCCGAGCGGCATTTGAAGTCGCCGGCTGAGATGGCGCGACTGTTCGAGCGCTGGCCGCACGCGATTAAAGCGACGCGCGAATTCGCCGACGCGATCCATTTCAGCCTCGACGAGCTGCGCTACGAATATCCCAGGGAGACGGTGCCGGAGGGCCGGACGCCGCAGCAACATCTCGAGCATTTGACGTGGAAAGGCGCGAAAGAACGCTGGCCGGACGGGATTCCCGGCAAGGTCTTAAAGCAGCTGAATTACGAGCTGCCGCTGATCGAGCGCCTGGACTTCGCCCGCTACTTCCTGACCGTCCACGACATCGTCGCTTTCGCGCGGTCGCTCGACCCGCCGATCCTGTGCCAGGGCCGCGGCTCGGCGGCGAACAGCGCGGTCTGCTACTGCCTCGGGATCACCGCGGTCGACCCCGCGACCAGCGACCTGTTGTTCGAGCGGTTCATTTCCGAGGAGCGGCGCGAGCCGCCCGACATCGACGTCGATTTCGAGCACGAACGTCGGGAAGAGGTCATCCAGCACATATATCAGAAATACGGCCGCGAGCGCGCAGGGATCGCCGCGACCGTGATCCACTACCGCCCGCGCTCGGCGATCCGCGAGGTCGGCAAGGTGATGGGGCTCAGCGAGGATGTGTGCGGGGCGCTCGCCTCGACCATCTGGGGCCATATGGAGGCCGAGCTCGAGGACGCCCGCGCCGACGATGCCGGGCTCGACCTCACCGATCCGCATCTGAAGCGCACGGTCAAGCTCGCCGAGCAGCTCGTCGGCATGCCGCGCCATTTGTCGCAGCATGTCGGTGGCTTCATCCTGACCGAGCGGCCGCTGACCGAGACGGTGCCGATCGGCAACGGCGCGATGGACGACCGCACCTTCATTGAATGGGACAAAGACGACATCGACGAGCTCGGAATCCTGAAGATCGATGTGCTCGCGCTCGGCATGCTGACCTGCATCCGCAAATGCTTCGACCTCATCGCCGAGCATCATGGCGAGCGCTGGGAGCTAGCGAGCGTCCCGCAGGAGGTTCCGGAAGTCTACGACATGCTGTGCGAAGGCGATTCCCTGGGCGTGTTCCAGGTCGAGAGCCGGGCGCAGATGAACATGCTTCCGAGGCTGAGGCCGCGCTGCTTCTACGACCTCGTCATCGAGGTCGCGATCGTCCGGCCGGGGCCGATCCAGGGCGACATGGTCCACCCTTATCTGAAGCGCCGCGGCGGCAAGGAGCCGGTGACCTTCCCCTGCCCCGACCCGGCGCACGGGCCGCCCGACGAGCTCGAACGGATCCTCGGCCGGACGCTCGGAGTGCCGATCTTCCAGGAGCAGGCGATGAAGATCGCACTCGACGCCGCCAAGTTCAGCTCGGAGGAAGCGAACCAGCTCAGGAAGGCGATGGCGACCTTCCGCTCCAGGGGGAATATCGAGGTCCTGCAGGACAAGATGGTCGGGCGGATGATCGCGCGCGGCTACGACCCCGATTTCGCCCAGCGCTGCTTCGACCAGATCAAGGGGTTCGGCGAATATGGCTTCCCCGAAAGCCATGCCGCTAGCTTCGCGCACCTGGTCTACGTGTCGAGCTGGCTGAAATGGAAATATCCGGCGGCGTTCGCGGCCGCGCTCTTAAATTCGCAGCCGATGGGTTTCTACGCGCCGGCGCAGATCGTCCGCGACGCGCGCGAGCATGGAGTCGAGGTGCACGAGATCGACGTCAACTGGAGCGATTGGGATTGCACGCTCGAGAGCGGCGCGATGCGTCTCGGCCTGCGCCAGATCGACGGGCTTCAGCGCGAGGCGGCCGACCGGCTGATTGCCCGGCGGCCTTATGCCTCGGTCGAAGAATTGCGCTCCCGCGGGGGCGTTCCGGTCCATGCGATCCACCGGCTCGCGGCGGCCGACGCCTTCCGCTCGATCGGGCTCGATCGCCGCGCCGCCCTGTGGGACGCCCGGGCGCTAAGGCAATCGCCGGACCTTCCGCTGTTCGCTTATGCCGAGGCCCGCGACGAAGGCCTCGAAGCCGAGCCTGCGACACTCCCGGCGATGCCGCTCTCCGAGCATGTCGTGAACGACTATCAAACCATCCGGCTGTCGCTGAAAGAGCATCCGATGCGCTTCCTGCGCGATCATTACGAAGCAGGAAAATTCATCACCACCGAACAGTTGAAATCGACAAGGGACGGCCGGAAGCTGTCGATCGCCGGCCTGGTGCTGATCCGCCAGCGGCCGGGGAGCGCCAAGGGCGTGGTGTTCATCACCATCGAGGACGAGACCGGGATCGCCAACCTCGTCGTGTGGCCCGACGTGTTCGAGAAGCAGCGCAAGATCGTGATGGGCGCGCGGCTGATGGCAGTTCACGGGATCGTCCAGCGCGATCCCGACAGCGAGGTGATCCACGTCGTCGCCCGCCGGCTCGAGGATCATACCCACATGCTCCGGCACCTTAGCGAAGACATAATGGACGCACCGCTGTCACGCGGCGATGCTCCTGGAGCTATGCGCCCGCCCCCCGGCCGTCATCCGCGCGACGCCGAAGTGATCCCCAAAAGCCGCGACTTTCACTGATCGCCCCGCTATGGCGGATTGACGCAGGAGACGGACCCAATGCGCGTACTAATTTCGACCCTCGCGCTCTTCGCGCTCACCGCCGCCGACACGCCCGCGGCATCGATCGAGGGCCATTGGCGCAGCCCCGGCGGAAACAGCATCATCCTCATCGGCCCGTGCGGCGCGACCCTGTGCGGCAAGATCGAATGGGCGAGCGAGAAAGCCAAGCAGGATTCGCGCAAGACCGTCGGCGATCAGCTGGTCGGTGCCCAGCTTCTGACCAACCTCACCCAGGACAAGAAGGGCAATTGGCAGGGGAAATTGTTCATTCCCGACAAGAACATGCGCGTCACCGCCAAAATCCAGCTGGTCAGTCCCCAACAGCTCCGGGTCTCCGGCTGCGCGGTCGGCAAGGCAATGTGCAAGGCGGCGGTCTGGACCCGTACCGACGGGACGTTGCCGAGCTAGGATTTAGCGGCCGCAGCGTTCATCTGGGCGCAAGCTGGACGCGCCATTTCTGCCGCAAAGCTGGGCCAAAGCAATGATCATGAAGAGAATTCCAGCAAGAATCGCACTCGTCGCGCTCGCCTCGGCTGTTCCGGTGACGGCATCGGCGCAGGCATCGATCGAAGGCCATTGGAAGAACCCCAAGGGCAGCGTCGTCGTGCGCATCACGCCCTGCGGCAACGCTTTTTGCGGGACGGTGGTCGACGCGTCCGAAAAGGCCAAGGCGAACGCGCGCAGGGGCGGAACCCCGCATCTGGTTGGGACCCGAATCCTGTCGGGCGTGCGGCCGGCTGGAGACGGCCTGTTCAGGGGCCAGGCGTTCGATCCCAAGCGCAACATCCGTGCGCCTGCGACGATCCGCCAGGTCGGGCCGAACGTGATCGACGTGCGCGGCTGCGCGCTCGCGGGAATGCTGCTGTGCAAGGAACAGCGCTGGACGCGCGTCAGCTGAGCGCGATCTCCGCGCCAATTTCCCCGGCCAATATCGCCGCCTGAAGTGCGGCCATCTCGTCGGCCCAGTAACGGTCCGACACGAGATGCGGCGAGCGCTCGCGAACGCCGGCATGCACTTGCTGAAGCTTCGTGCTGGTCTTGAGCGGCGCGTGATAATCGATGCCTTGCGCGGCAGCGATCAGCTCCACCGCGACCACGCCCGCCGAGTTGCGCGCGATCTGCCCCGCCTTGCGCGCGGCGATCGGCGCCATCGACACATGATCTTCCTGGCCGGCCGAGGTCGGGATCGAATCCACGCTGGCCGGATAAGCGAGGCTGCGGTTCTCGCTGACCAATGCGGCAGCGGTGACCTGGGGAATCATCAGGCCCGAATTGACGCCCGAATCCTCGGTCAGGAAGGGGGGCAGGTCGCTCATCTTCGGGTCGATCAGAACCGCCGTGCGCCGTTCGGAGATCGATCCGACCTCGCACAGGGCCATGGCGATCATGTCGGCCGCGAAGGCGACCGGCTGGGCATGGAAATTGCCGCCGGAAATCGCCGAATCCTCGTCAGGAAAGACAATCGGATTGTCGGTCACCGCGCCGGCCTCGATCGTCAAAGTCCGCGCGGCATTCTCGAGCAGGTCGAGCGCTGCGCCCATGACCTGCGGCTGGCAGCGGAAGCTGTAGGGGTCCTGGACCTTGCCGCAGCGCGCGTGGCTGGCGACGATCTCGCTGCCCTCGAGCAGGCCGGCGATGGCGGCGGCTACGCGTACCTGCCCAGGCTGGCCGCGGAGACCGCTGATGCGCGGATCGAACGGCCTCGCCGAGCCCTTGAGCGCGTCCACCGACAAGGCCCCAGCGGCGATCGAGGCGGCGAACACGCGCTCACCGGCGAATAATGCGTCGAGCGCAACCGCGGTCGACATCTGCGTGCCGTTGATCAGCGCCAGGCCTTCCTTGGGCCCGAGCTGAAGGGGTGTCATGCCGAGCTTCGCCAGCGCGGAACCGGCGGGCATGACCTCGCCGGCGACATCGATGCTGCCGTGGCCCATCAGCGCCGCGGTCATGTGGGCGAGCGGGGCGAGGTCGCCCGACGCGCCGACGCTGCCCTGCGACGGGATTACCGGCATCGCATCCTGGTCGAGCAGCGCCTGGAGCGCCTCGATCACCAGCGGCCGTATGCCCGAATAGCCGCGGCCGAGGCCGAGCAGTTTTAGCACGATCATCAGCCGGGTCACATGGCGCGGAAGCGGATCGCCGAGACCCGCGCTGTGCGACAGGATAAGGTTGGTCTGAAGCTCCGCGAGGCGTTCGTCGGGGATGCGCGTATTGGCGAGCAGGCCGAAGCCGGTGTTGACTCCGTAGACGGTTTCGCCGCCGGCGACGATCCGCTCGACCGATGCGGCAGCGTTCGCGACGCGCTGCATCGAGGCATCGTCGAGCGACGCAGCTTCGCCCCGCCAGAGGCTGCGCAGCGTCGCGAGATCGATCTTTTCCGGAGCTAGCTTCAATTCCCCACCGTAACCCCGAGCGAAGGCCGGGGCCCATGTACAAGCAAATTTTCAAAACGTCAGAGCATTTCCCCGCCCTGGGTGCCAGTCTTCGCCGGCATCACCGATCACGCCGCCGCCCGCGTGCGCTCCGTTTCATTCGCGTCGGGCCATTCATCGCGCCTGCGCATCCCGACGCTCACGAACAAGATCGGCAGCTTCACGAACAGCAGCTCGGAATGGATGAACGTGTCGATCGCCTGCTCCCACCATCTGGGCTCGCGCTTGCCATTGGCCCGGAGCCAGCCGTCATAGGGTGCCCAGTGGCTCGGCTCGTCCTGCTTGATGATGTTGAAGATCTTGATGAGCCCGGAATCGGATTTGACGAGCGGGTGCTTGAGGAGCGTCTCGACCTGGCGATAGCCGCGCTTCTCGGTCAGCGAGATGACTCGGCAGAGCCGTTCGAACAAGCGGTCCTCGGCGACGACCTGCTGCGTGTCCAGCCGATTGATCGTGGTGCGGAACATGATCTCGACGAAGCGGTCGATATGGCCGCAGGCGCGGTCGACAAACAGCGGCATTTGCCGGCGCTTTTCGTACCAACGTTGGAACATGAGGTAGTGCTTGCGTTCGTCGGCACGGTGCTTCTCGATCAGCGCGATGAGCTCGTGGTCGTCGGGCGAACGGGCGCGCACCGCTTCCAGCACCCGGTCGAGCGCGGTGTAACCGCGATGCTCGTTATAGACGTAGATCGACCCCAGAATGTCGAGGTAGCGGTTGCGAAGCCGCGCCAACATTGGACTTCCCTTTCGCCCTGTCAGTTGGGTTCGACCAGCAGGGCTAGCTGACCGTTCCTGAACGTTAGCCGATCATCGGCAAATCGAGGCCCTGTTCGCGCGCACAGTCGACAGCGATGTCGTAGCCCGCGTCGGCGTGGCGCATCACCCCGGTGGCGGGGTCGTTCCACAGCACGCGCTCCAACCGCCGCGCTGCATCCTCGCTGCCGTCGGCGACGATCACCATCCCGGCATGCTGCGAATAACCCATTCCTACGCCGCCGCCGTGGTGGAAAGACACCCAGCTCGCGCCGGACGCCGTGTTCAACAAGGCGTTGAGCAGGGGCCAGTCGGAGATTGCGTCGCTGCCGTCCTTCATGCTTTCGGTCTCGCGGTTGGGCGAGGCGACGCTGCCGCTGTCGAGATGGTCGCGGCCGATGACGATTGGCGCCGAAACTTCGCTGCACTTCACCATCTCATTGAAGGCGAGGCCAAGCCTGTGTCGCTGGCCGAGACCGACCCAGCAGATGCGCGCGGGCAGACCCTGGAAGGCGATGCGCTCGCGCGCCATGTCCAGCCAGCGGTGGAGGTGCGGGTCGTCGGGGATCAGCTCCTTCACCCTTTGATCGGTGCGATAGATGTCCTCGGGATCGCCCGACAGGGCGGCCCAGCGGAACGGGCCGATCCCGCGGCAGAAGAGCGGACGGACATAAGCCGGGACGAATCCGGGAAAGTCGAAGGCGTGGGTGACGCCAACGTCCTTCGCTTCCTGGCGGATGTTGTTGCCGTAATCGAAGGTCGGGACGCCCAATTCCTTGAACGCGAGCATGGCTTCGACATGCTGGGCGATGGAGATGCGCGCAGCCTCGGCGACCGCGGCCGGGTCCCGCTCGCGCATCTCCTGCCATTTCGCGACGGTCCAGCCGGCGGGGCAGTAACCGTTGGCGGGATCGTGCGCGCTGGTCTGGTCGGTCAGCGCGTCGGGCCTGATGCCGCGTTCGAGCATCTGCGGAAGGATCTCCGCAGCATTGCCGAGCAGGCCGACGCTGGTCGGCTCGGATGCCGTGCGGATGATCTCCAGCGCCTCGTCGATGCTGGTCGCGCGCCGGTCGAGGTACCGCGTCTCGAGCCGCTTTTCTATCCGGCTTTCCTGCACTTCGATGGCGATGCAATGGGCGCCGGCCATGACCGCCGCGAGCGGCTGCGCGCCGCCCATTCCACCCAGGCCCGCAGTCAGGATCCAGCGCCCCTTGAGGTCGCCGCCATAATGCTGGCGGCCCATCTCGGCGAAAGTCTCGAAGGTGCCTTGGACGATGCCCTGCGTGCCGATGTAGATCCAGCTGCCGGCGGTCATCTGGCCGTACATCATCAGGCCCTTGCGATCGAGCTCGTTGAACACTTCCCAGTTCGCCCATTTGGGTACGAGGTTGGAGTTGGCGATCAGAACTCGGGGCGCATCCTTGTGGGTGCGAAACACTCCGACCGGCTTGCCCGACTGGACGAGCAGGGTCTGGTCCTCCTCGATCCGCTCCAGCGTCTCGACGATCTTGTCGTAACATTGCCAGTTGCGCGCGGCGCGACCGATCCCGCCGTAGACAACGAGGCTCTGGGGGTCCTCCGCGACCTCGTCGTCGAGGTTGTTCATCAGCATTCGGACCGCAGCCTCGGTGGTCCAGCTCCTGGCGAGGATGTCGCTGCCGCGGCGGGCGCGGATGTGGCGGCTATTATCGCGCCTGTTTTCGGATTTGGGGTCAGTCACGGCTGTTGCTCCTAGCCGCTGGAGTCGCCCGACCCAAGGGGCGGCAAGCTGGCATTCATGCCGGAAAGGGCTAGCATCCGGTCCGGGGCGGAGGCGCGAGCGAATGGCGACGATTGCGACACCAGGCGGTGAAGCGTTCACGGGAAACGCAGACCGCGCATTCTTCGGCCATCCGAGGGGGCTCGCCTATCTCGCCTTCACCGAAGCGTGGGAGCGCTTTTCCTATTACGGAATGACCGCGCTGGTCGTGCTCTACATGGTCCAGCAACTGCTCCTGCCGGGCCACATCGAGCATGTCGCGGGGATGGCGGCATACCGCTCGGCGCTCGAATCCGTGTTCGGGCCGATGACGACCCAGGCACTCGCTTCGCAGACTTTCGGCTTCTACACCGGCCTCGTCTATTTCACGCCCTTGCTCGGCGGCTGGGTCGCAGACCGCCTTCTCGGCGCCAAGCGGACGGTGGTGATCGGCGCGCTGCTGATGAGCGCCGGCCATTTCGCAATGGCGTTCGACCAGAGCTTCCTAATAGCGCTGCTGCTGCTGATCACCGGGTCGGGCTGCCTCAAGGGCAATATAGCCGCCCAGGTTGGCCATCTTTACGCGCCCGACGACGTATCGCGGCGCACGCGCGCGTTCACCATCTTCAGTACCGGGATCAACGTCGGCGCGACCCTCGGCCCGATCGTGTGCGGATTGCTGGCGCAGCTGTACGGCTGGCATATCGGCTTCGGCTGCGCGGGCGTGCTGATGCTGCTCGCGACCGTCACTTACCTCGCCGGCCAGCGCTATCTGCCGGACCAAAAGCCGCGCAAGCGCGACCGCGCGCCGACTCCACGGCTGACCGGAGCCGAACGGCGGACGGTGCTGCTACTCATCCTCATAGCCGCGATCACCGTCTTCCAGTCGGTCGCTTATTACCAGATCTACAATGTCGGGCTGGTGTGGATCGAGGACCATGTGGACCTTGCGACAGCCTTCGGCCGGATACCGGTCCCATGGTTCAATTCGATCGATGCCTTCGTCAGCATCATCGCAGTGCCGCCGCTGGTCTATCTGTGGGGCCGGCAGGCCAAGCGCGGGCTCGAGCCGAGCGATGTCGCCAAGATCGGCATCGGCGCAGGGATAGCGGCGGCATCCGCCGGAATGATCGTGCTCGGGATCTGGCTGGCCGGCGGCGGCAAGGTTGACGCGCTTTACCCGGTGCTCGCCTGCGTCGGGATGGGCATCGCCTTCCTTTATTACTGGCCGCCGCTGCTGGCCTTGTTCTCGCGTACCGCGCCGGCGAGCATCAATGCGACGATGGTCAGCGGCGCCTATCTATCGCTGTTCGTCGGCAATATCCTGATGGGCTGGGTCGGGACCTATTACGGGAAGATGACTCCGGCGCAGTTCTGGACTCTCGATGCCGGGATCGCCGCGATGGGTGCGCTTCTGATCCTGCTGTTCGGACGCACGCTGAACCGCGCGCTCGAGCGGGCCTAGGCGTCGAGCCCGCCGAAAATCCGCCGCTCGGGACCGGGAAAGCCGATCCAGTAAGCGAGCTCGGCCAATGATTCGATTCGCCACGCGCAAAGGTCGGCGGACTTGCCCGGTGCGATGGTGCCGACGTCCTTGTCGATTCCCAGCGCGCGCGCGGCGTTGAGGGTCATTCCCGCGATCGCTTCCTCGGGCGTCAGGCCGAACAAGGTGCAGGCCATGTTCATGGCCAGGGTCGGCGAGAGGAGGGGCGCGGTGCCGGGGTTGCAGTCGG
>Ga0310810_10006765_pt1 | contig 12992 bp, 10 predicted proteins | sample NCmetagenome_FD_207641 | JGI IMG/M metagenome (GOLD analysis project Ga0310810, IMG submission 207641) | Soil microbial communities from experimental microcosm in Duke University, North Carolina, United States - NC | ecosystem: Engineered > Artificial ecosystem > Soil microcosm > Unclassified ... | reverse complement strand
TGTCCCCGATGCGGTCAACCTGAAGTTCACCGCTGCGCCGCTGACCAAGGAGCAACTCGCAGGGTTGATCAAGATCCCGCCTCGCAAGTGATGCCCGGTGGGGCAGGGCGCGCACGCGCGGACGCGTCTGCACTGGACTACGTCTTGATCCGATCGAGGTTGGCGGTCATCCGCGCGATCACGCGACGGAACAATGCAAGCTCGTCGGCGCTGATGCCGGCTTCGGCCGCATCGGTGATGCCGCGCGCGAGCGCGAGCAGCTCGTCGCGCAGCCGCTGCGCCTTCGGCGTCAGCCACACCTGCGAGCGGCGCTTGTCGTCGCTGCTGCGCACCCGGCGGATCAGCCCGGACTTCTCCATGGTGCGCAGCGCGATGACCGTGGTCGGCTCCATGGTACCGACGCGCGCCGAAAGCTCGCGCTGCGACAATCCGTCCTCATTCCACAACACGCGCAGAAAATACCACTGACCGCGCGCGACGCCGTAAGGAGCGATGCGCTTCTCCAACAGGCGTTGAAACGCCCGGTTGGCATCGCGCACCAGAAAGCCTGAGCTTTCCGCCAGCGGGAATTCGACCCGGGGCGCCTCGGATTTTCGCTTCCTGCTGCTTCGGCGCGATGTCACGCGGCCCCTCGCTTCAAGGCTGCAACGCAGCCCGCGTTGACAAGATTTCGGTTTCCGAGACATAATACTTAGAAATCTATGCAATGGAACTCCCGGCGCCCATAAACAACCGTCGGCGCGGCGGTTCGAACCGAATTTCATATTCCAGGCGGCAGGCGAGGCACGCTCGCCGCCCCACATCAGGGAGATTTCACCAGCCATGCAAAAGGCATTGCGCAAGGAAAAGCCCGTCGCCGGCAACCGGCATCACGCGTCCGATCTGCGCACCGCGCTGGAATGGCTGCGCGAGCAGGGCGACCTGATCGAGACCGACAAGCCGGTCGATCCGGACCTCGAGGTTACCGGCCTGCAGAAGCACATGGACGGTGGCTGTCCGGTGCTGTTCAACAACGTCAAAGGCAAGCCCAATCACCGCGTGCTCACCAACCTGTTCGGCGACATCAAGGTCATCAACAAGATGTTCGGCTGGAAGACCGATGCCGAACGCGTGAAGAAGCTCGCCTATGCGCTCAGTCATCCGCTCAAGTCGGTAGAGATTCCGCAGGACGAGGCGCCGTGCCAGGAGCACGTCATCAAGAATCCGAAGGACGTGAACGAGCACGTCGTACCGATCCGTCACACCACCTACGAGCCCGAGCTCACGGTGGGCTCGGCCATCCGCTGCGTCACCGGTGCCGAATTCGATGGCGGCTCCGACCTCGGCTACAACCGCATGAACTTCCGCTGGGGCAATGTCGGCACGTTCCAGATCTCGCCCGGTTCGCACATGTGGCAGGTCGTGAACAAGTACTACAAGTCGGACGAGCCGGTTCCGATCACCATGTGCTTCGGCGTGCCGCCGGCCTGCACGTTGCTCGCGGGCGCCGGTTTCGACTACGCCATTCTGCCGATGGGCTGCGACGAGATCGGGATTGCCGGAGCGGTGCAGGGCACGCCGATCCGGCTGGTGAAGGCCCGCACCGTCAACGCCATGGCGCTCGCCGACTGCGAGCTGGTGCTGGAAGGCTACGTCAATCCGCGCGACCGGCGGTTCGAGACCAAGGAATCGGAGGATGCCGGCATCCAGGGCCGGTTCCATTTCCATCCGGAATGGGCGGGTTACATGGGCAAGGCCTACAAGGCCCCGACCTTCCATGTCACCGGCATCACCATGCGCGATCCCAAGACCAAGCCGATCATCTTTGCGCTTGGGGTCCATACCCTCGACGACCACAACATCGATACCACGGTGCGCGAGGCCGCCATCTACGAGCTGTGCGATCGTCTGCAGCCCGGCATCGTGCAGAACGTGGTGATCCCGTACTGCATGACCGACTGGGGTGGCTGCATCATCCAGGTGAAAAAGCGCCACCAACTCGACGAGGGCTGGCAGCGCAATTTCATGGGCGCGGCGCTCTCCTGCTCGCAGGGCATGCGGCTGGTGATCGCGGTGAGCGAGGACGTCGATCCCTATTCCATGGACGACGTCATGTGGTGTCTCACCACGCGCGTGAACCCGCGCGCCGACATCCTCAACCCGATCCCGGGCGGCCGCGGGCAGACCTTCATGCCGGCCGAGCGCATGACCGCGGGCGAAAAGCAGTGGACCGCCTCGAACACCAGTTTCGAGGGCGGCATGGGTATCGATGCCACGGTGCCGTTCGGCTACGAGAGCGATTTTCTGCGTCCGGTCTACCCGGTGGACCGGGTGAAGCCCGAGGACTTCTTCACCAAGAAGGATATCGCGAACGCCCAGTCGCGCATGGTGGGCTGGGTGCATTCGCTAGCACGCACGGGTCGGTAGCGGCTGGGCGTTCGCGCTGAGTTCAAAGGATAGCGCACCGACGTAGTCCCGACCGAGGAGTCGGTGAGGCCTATGGGGTGGGCGAGGGCGCCCACCCGCTCAGGTCCACGGTCTGTTTTCAGCGCAAACTGGACGGGAATTCGCGCGTTCGGGCCGTTCGACCGGCGTCGGACGGCCGCTTTGGGCAAGCGACCGGGCCACCCGGCCGGATTCGGCCGGATTGTGAGCCGCAGGATTTGGAGGACGGGGCGGACGATGCTACCGCCACACCCGGCCTCGCGGCGGGATTTGCCATCATTCAGCCAAAGCTTTTTGCGATCATGTATTTAGGTGGGGCCAGGGACGGGGGCTCAATTGTTTCCAGCACGCCAGGTTGCTGCTGCTGCGCCAGCATCATTGCTGATCGCGGGAGCATTTTTCGTCGGCCTGTTCTCGGCAGTGGACGCACAGGCCCAAGCTGCGAGCGCTAGCTGCGAACAGGCGGCCGAGCTCGCGGTGCTGCCCTCGCCGGTTGCGCCATGGAAGGGCGCGCCTCTGCGCGTCATCGTCGCCGCGGAGAAGCCGCTCGAAGGCGAGCTTTCGCTGGTCGCACCGGATGGAAGCGTCGCGGCCAAATCGCGTGAGCGGCACGGCGGGCCGCCGTATTTCTGGTTTGCCGAGGTGGCGTCACCGGCCGCGGGGACATGGCACGCGAAGCTCGCGCGCGATGGCGCGCCGGCCGAGTGCGGCGAGATCACCCATGAGATCGCCGTGCGCCCCACCGAGCCGCCGCGGCCGCGCGCGACGGACGGGAGCCTCTGGCCTATACGCAATACCTGGGATCGCGCGACGGAAAACCTCTACTCCGCGTGGATCGAGAAGCTGTTCGACGCGCCGCTCGATGCGGCGCCGTCGTGGCCTGCGCTGCACGAGGTGCTGCGCGATCGGTCGCGCAATGTCCTGTTCAACCATCTGGGGCTGCGCGAAGACCAGATGGGGCTCATCATCCGCCCCGACTGCGCCGACCTTCCGTATTTCCTGCGCGCATATTTCGCGTTCAAGATGGGGCTGCCGTTCGGATACGCGAAGTGCACGCGCGGCGGCGCCGGGGAGGGGCCGAAGTGCTACGAATGGTGGAACATCCAGCACCTCGAGGAAGCTCGTTCCGCTCCGCCTCCGCCGCCTGAGCAGATCGCCGCGCCCCGTCCCCTTCTGGATGTATTTGGCCGGTCGATCGCGCAGCCAGCGGCCGCGATTGCGGCGAAGCCGCCGGCCCCCGCGCCCAAGCTGCTGAGCTTGGCGGCGGCGAAGCAGATGGGGCTCGCACCAGCGTTCGGGCAGTATCTGCGCCAGACCGTCGCCGACGGCGTCCATTCCGGATCGGGGCGAACGGCGGCGAGCGACGACAACACCGACTATTATCCCGTGCCGCTGAACGAGGAGACGCTGCGCCCGGGCACGGTATACGCCGATCCGTACGGTCACCTGCTGGTGCTGGTGCGGCGCGTGCCGCAGTCGGGCGGCGCGGCGGGCGTCTTCCTCGCCGTCGACGGGCAGCCCGACGGGACGGTCGCGCGCAAGCGCTTCTGGCGCGGCAATTTCCTGTTCGCGCAGGACCCCGCGCTCGGGGGCCCGGGGTTCAAGCGCTTCCGGCCGATCGTGCGCGAGAAGAATGGCGTCATGCGGCGGCTGACCAACGCCGAGATCGCGAAGAATCCGGAGTACGGCGATTACTCGCTCGATCAGGCGCGGCTCGGGATCGAAGCCTTTTACGATCGCATGGATGACGTGATGTCGCCCGCGCCGCTCGATCCTGTGCGCGCGATCAAGGAAGTGATCACCTCGCTCGACGAGCAGGTGAAGACGCGCGTGACGTCGGTCGAGAACGGTCGCAAGTTCCAGGCCAGCGGGCGCGGCGAGGCGGAGATGCCGGACGGCGCGTCGATCTTCGAGACGACCGGCGCGTGGGAGGATTTCGCGACGCCGTCGCGCGACCTGCGCCTGTTGATCGCGATCGACGTCGTGCGCACCTTTCCGGATCGCGTCGCGCGCCGGCCCGAGCGCTACGCGATGCCGGAGGGCAAGAGCGTCGCGGATGTGAAGGCCGAGCTCGAGGGCGTGCTCGCGGCCGAGCTTGCGGCGCGCAAGTTCTCGTATACCCGCAGCGACGGCTCCGCCTGGACGCTCGCGCTCAAGGACGTGGTCGACCGCACGACGGCGCTGGAGATGGCGTACAACGTGAACGACTGCGTCGAGCTGCGGTGGGGCGCGCCAGAGAAGAGCGACGAGGCTGCGACTTGCAAGCGGCGGGCGTCGTCAGCACAGCGCGCGAAGATGACGGATTACCGCACCTGGTTCCACGAGCGGCGCCGCCCACCGCGCGCCTAGCGGTCGGTGCATCTGGCCGTGACGCCACGGCCTTCGGGACGAGGATAGCGAGCGGGAATTTTGCCTGGTTCCGAGCCGGACCCGCGTCGCTAGATCCATCCTGCGGTCAACGACGCCGAGCGCGCATCAACCCTCCGATTCCTTCCATCGTTGCGCCAGTGCGCGCCGGTTGAGCTTGCCGCGCTCGGTCTTCGGCAGCGAGACGCTGAGCACGATCTGTTTGGGCGCCTTGAACGCCGGCAGCCCTTCGCTGCAATAGCGCAAAATTTCGCCGGTATCGACCGCTGCGCCCGGCCGCGGCACCACGTAGCTCACCACCTCCTCGCCGTAGATCGCGTCGGGCACCCCGACGGTGGCGACCTCGATCAGCTCGGGGTGCTGCATCAGGAAGCTGTCGATCTCGATCGGCGAGATATTGACGCCGCCGCGAATGATGAGGTCCTTCTCGCGTCCGGTGAGGCTGAGAAAGCCGTCCGCATCGAGCATCCCCAGATCGCCCGTGCGGATGCGGCCGCGGCTGGTGACTTTCACGCTGCCGTCGTCGGCGAGATAACGGTAATCGTGCGAAGCGCTGCCGCCGATCTCGACTTGGCCGATCTCGCCGGGCGGCAGCGATCGGCCGTCGGCGTCGACGACCGCGAGTCGGTGATAGGCGAACGGCCGGCCGACTGTCCCGAGGCGCCGTTGCTCGCCGGGAACGGCCGCAATCCATCCGGTCTCGCTGGAGCCGTAGCCCTGCGCGATCGGAATGGCGAAGCGGGCTTCGAACCGGCGCCATTCCTCGATCGTGAGCGGTGCCGAACTGGAAGTGATGAAGCGAAGCGAGGGCAGGGTGTCACGATGCGCACCCGCCTCGGTGTTGAGCAGGATGTTGATCGTGGTCGGGTTGCCGGCGGCGACGGTGACGCGGTGATCGCGGATGTGGTGGAAGAAGCGGCTGGCGGAGAATCTTGCCGTCATGACCAGGGTGGCGCCGCGGTTGACCGGCACCAGCGCGCCCAGGAGTTGGGCCGAGGCCCAGTTGAACGATCGGAAATCGTACACGCGGTCGTCCGCCGTGATGCCGAAGCCTTCGGCGGCGGGATCGATATTGCCCAAGTGCTCGCGATAATTCAGCACGACGCCCTTGGGCCGCGCGCTCGTGCCCGACGTGAAGAGAATCACCGCATCGTCCTCGGGTCCCGCCGAGGTCTGCGGCTCGTCCGGCTCATGGCGGGCGACCTCGGCATAGAATGTCGCGGGGGCCGGCCGGTCCCAGCGTCCCAGTCGCATGCGCGGCGCCGCCACGGAGGACAGGAGGTCGTCCAGGCCGAGTCCGTCCTGATGCAGAACGAGCGCGGGCTTGAGCCGCGCGAATATGTTGTCGAGCTGGTTGCGGTTCATCTCGACGTGAACGGTGCAGATGGTCGCCCCATAGCTCATGACGCCGAAATAGCAGAGGAGATGCTCGATGGAGTTGTTAGCAAGCAGCGCCACCCGGTGGTTCGTCCCGATGCCGCGGCTGTGCAGGAACGCTGCGATACGGCCCGCCGCTTCGTGCAGCTCGCGATAGGTGACGGTGCGTCCGTCGTCGGCGGAGACGATCCACGGCTTGGCCGGATGGCGCTGCGCTCCGCGCGCGATCCAGTCCCGCAGCAGTTTCGGACCTGGCTCGATCGGCATGGCACAAACCGCGTGGACGGAGATTGCTTAGCAATATAAGTATTCCGGCCAGGGTTCAAGCGGCTGGGGATACGGGGCGGCTGCGCGTCGCAGCGCGGCGCGACATCAGGCCTCCGCGGCGTCCGATCAGCTCAATTCCTGCAGGGCTTGCCGCAAACGATCCGCGCCGTCGGGCGGCAGCAGGCGGTCGACTGCGGCATGCGCGTGCTGCCAGACCGGTACGGCGCGCGCGAGCAACGCGCGTCCCGCGGGCGTGAGCTTCAACCGGCGGCCGCGCCGGTCCTCGCCGTCGACCATGACCCTCACGAGATCGCGGCGCTGCAGCGGCTTGAGCGCGGCGGTGAGCGTCGTGCGGTCCATGGACAGCAGCGACGCGACCGATCCGATGCTCGGCGGCTCGGGCCGGTTCAGCGCCATCATCATCGAGAACTGCCCGCTGGTCATGCCGAGCGGCCGCAGTGCGTCGTCGAAGCGCCGGGCGAGCGCCCGCGCGGCGCGCTGCAGGTGAAGGCACAGGCAGGTGTCGCGAACGAAAAGTGTCGTCTCGAACGAAACGTCGGCCGCCTTTGACATGCCACAATTATGTTGGTATCAACCTATTATGTCAATCGGGCCGGTCGGGCGAAACCAGCGCGGCGCACCCCCGTTGTCATCTGGAAGAGGGGACGAGCGCGGCATCATTCGCCGTTCTCGTATCCAGGGCAAACGAGATGCAAGCACATAAAGGGAATGGATGATGCAAGTGACCGCAACGAAGATCCTGCCATGCCTTTGGTTCGATTCCGAGGCCGAAGAGGCGGCGAAGTTTTACGCCTCCATCTTCAAGAATGCGAAGATCGGAAAAATCAACCGCTATGGAAAAGAGGGATTCGAGGTTCACGGGAGGAAGGAGGGAACCGTCATGACCGTGGAGTTCGAGATCGAAGGGCAGAAATTCGTGGCCCTCAATGGCGGCCCGCACTTCAAGTTCAACGAAGCCGTGTCGTTCCAGATTCACTGCGAGACGCAGCAGGAGATCGACCACTTCTGGAGCAAGCTTGCCGAAGGCGGCAAGGAGCAGCCCTGCGGCTGGGTGAAGGACAAGTTCGGCCTCTGTTGGCAGGTCATTCCGAATGCGCTGCCGCAGATGCTGATGGACGAAGATTCCCAGAAGGCGCAACGGGTCATGAAGTCGATGCTGCAGATGAGCAAGATCGACATGGACGCCCTCAAACGCGCGCAAGCCGCCTGAACGTGAATCGCTGAAACCATCGCAACATCGTCGGAAAGGGGAAAGACCATGCCGGTGACACCGTATCTGTTCTTCAATGGCCGCTGCGAGGAAGCGATTGAGTTTTATAAGAAGGCGCTCGGCGCCGAGGTCGGGATGATGATGCGTTTCAAGGAAGCACCCGACAAGCCGCCGCCCGGCGTGGTCCCGCCCGGCAGCGACGACAAGATCATGCATGCGTGCCTTCGCATCAACGGTGCGGAGCTGATGGCATCCGACGGTTGCGAGCGGAGCAAGCCGGGCTTCGAGGGCTTCTCGCTCTCGCTGAACGCCCGAAACGAAGCGGAAGCCGACCGCATGTTCGCGGCGCTCGCCGACGGCGGGAAGGTGTCGATGCCGCTCGGCAAGACCTTCTTCGCCAAGCGCTTCGGCGCGGTCGCCGACCGCTTCGGCGTGGGCTGGATGGTCATCGTCGAGGCTTGAGCGCCGCGACCGCGATCCGGACCCGAAGCTCGCCCACATCGCGCCGCAAGCTCACGCGCGAGCTTCGGGCTAAAACCAAGCACAGGAGCGCATTCAGCAACGGCCGGTCAGAGGTTCGCGGCGGGAGGCAATGCGGGAGCGGAGAGCAGCTGCATCACCGGCGTGATATGGGCGTGAAGAGCGCGCAGATAGCGCGCCACAGGTGGAGCGGCACCTACCCGCGGCCCGCAGCGAGCTCGGCACCCCTGGCCAGTGACTGCAGCTTGGCCCAGGCGATCTGGGGATGGCAGCGCCCGCCGAAGCCGCAATCGGCCCCTGCCATCACGCTCTCCGGCCCGACAAGACGGACGAAGCGGCGTATTCTTTGAGCCACCAGTTCCGGGTGCTCGATGCCGTCGGTCGCGTGCGAAATCACGCCGGGAATGAGGATCTTGCCCTCCGGCAGCTTCACGTGCTCCCAGATCGCATATTCGTGCTCGTGCCGTGCATTCGCCGCCTCGATCAGATAGCCCTGCGCCCGTACCCGCAGCATCAGGTCGACCAGCTTGTCGAGTTCGATGTCGAAGGCGTGGGGGCCGTGCCAGCTGCCCCAGCACAGATGATAGCGGATGCGGTCCTCCGGCAGGCCGCGGAGCGCATGATTGAGCGCCTCGATCCTTACCTCGCAGTATTTGCGAAAGGCGGGGAGACCCATGTCGATGCCGATGCGATCCCACAGCGCCGGCAGCCAGGCGTCATCGACCTGCAGGATGAAACCGGCGGTGACGATCGCCTGATACTCGCTGCGCATCGCTTCGGCGAGGGCAAAGATGAATTCTTCCTGGCTCCGGTAATACTCATTGCCACGGTAGGGCTCCAGGCTTGCCGGCGCCGTGGTGGTGATGAAGGCTTCCGTGTCCCGCCCGATCACGCTGCGGAAAATATCGATCTCGCGTCTGAGGCTCGCTTCACCGCGATAGCTGATCGGCCCGGATGCGACCCAATGCGGGCGCGACTGTTTGATCTGCCCGGCGGGTTCGTAGAACAAGGTTCCGCGCTCGGTTGCGGAGCGGTAGAAGTCCGCGAAAACCTCGCGGTCCTTCCCCTGCAGGATGATCGGCTTGCCGCCCGCCGGTGGACGCGCCTCGAAGCCGCCGAAACGATCGTCAACGTACGAGAGCCAGTCGCCGCCCTTTGTGTATTCGCCTTCATTGATCACATCGATGCCGATCTCGCGCTGACGCGCAACGACGTCGGCAACCAGCTTGCGCAAATCGGTGTCGTCTTCACCGCCTGGCCGGTCGGTGCCGTTTGGGCGCGGCAGGCTGCCGACATGGGTCGTGAGAATCTTTTTGCTCGTGCTTCGCTGCATCGTCCTGCCTGTCACAACTTGCGGCAGCCGGGCGGTTGCGCTCCCCATCACGCCCAGGAGCGACGGACGCCTGGGCCCCGCAGCCCGCCGACGCTGCCTGGCGGCGCCCGACCAAGTATCGCAGAGCAGTCTGTGACCGCTCTCGGCGCAAATGCAAGCGGGCCAGTCTGCTCGATCTCCGCTCGGTGCAGAGCGGATGGTGAGATGGCCAGCGGGAGGATCTCGACTTATGAGTGCAGGGACCCGGCGTCATCCGACCCGCTTGCGCACGGCAATGACGGGCCGCCGAACGGGCAACTTGCGGGATGCGCGCCGCCGGCCCGGTGTGTAAGCTCGCCCGCGGGATCGCAATCTCGCGCGCGGCATTGTGCGGCAGGTCCCCGACCGGGAGGTTTCGTGGCCACGCAACCCGACTCCAAGAACAATCGCATCGCCGGCAATGCGAGCGGCGCGGCCGCCGATGGTGGCGCCGCGTCCGATGCGCCGCCGCGGCTGGCCTATGACGATCTGCGGCAGTGGCTCGACGAGGCGCGCCGGCTGGGCGAGGTCAAGGATGTCAGCGGGCTCAACTGGCAGCAGGACATCGGCATGGTGTCCGGCGTCGCGATGCACGACGACGGCGCACCCTGCTTCGTCTTCGACCAGGTGCCGGACACGATCGATGGCAGCCGAGTGCTGGTCAACTTCTTCGGCGGCAAGCGCAAGAACATGACGCTCGGCTTTCCCACCGACCTCACCAAGCTCGAGCTCAGCGAAGGCTTCCGCACCAGCTTCATGGGACCGATGACGCGCGTCCCGCCCAAATATGTCAACGATGGTCCGGTCTTCGAGAATGTCATGACCGGCGACGACATCGACGTCACCCGCTTTCCCGCGCCGAAATGGCACGCCGCCGATGGCGGGCGCTACATCGGGACCGGCAGCTTCAACATCACCCGCGATCCCGACGAGGGCTGGATCAACTGCGGCACCTATCGCGTGATGATCCACGACGCCAAGACCGCAGGCTTCTACATCTCGCCCGGCAAGCACGGCCGCCAGATGCGGGACAAGTACCAGGCGCGCGGCGAGCGCATGCCGGTCGCCGTGGTCTGCGGCGGCGATCCCATGACCTTCCTGATGGCCAGCAGCGAGGTGCCGTACGGCGTCAGCGAATACGAGGTCGTTGGGGGCATCCGCGGCAAACCGGTCGAGGTCGCCAATGGCCCCATCACCGGCCTGCCGATTCCGGCCAATGCCGAGATCGTTATCGAAGGCTTTGTCGAGCCCGGCAACGAGCGCGTCGAAGGCCCGTTCGCGGAGTGGACCGGCTATTACGCCAGCGACCTGCGGCCCGAGCCCGTGCTCGACATAAAGGCTATCTACTATCGCAACAATCCGATCCTGCTCGGCTGCGTGCCGCAGCGTCCGCCGGACGAGATCTGCCGCTACCGCGCCGTGGTCCGCTCCGGCCTGCTGCGGGAGAACATCCAGAAGGCGGGGGTGCCCGGCGTCACCGCGGCCTGGGCGCACGAGGTCGGGAATGCCCGGCTCCTGCTCGCGGTCGCCGTCAACCAGTGCTATCCCGGCCATGCCAAGCAGGCCGGCCATATCACCGCCATGTGCCACGTGGGCGCCTATTGCGGGCGCTACGTGATCGTGGTCGACGACGACGTCGACGTCTCCAACCTCGAAGAGCTGATCTGGGCCCTGCTCACGCGCTCGGACCCCGCCACCTCGATCGACATCATCCGCAACGCCTGGTCGACGCCGCTCGATCCGCGCATCGAGCCCGAGCGTAAGGCGGCCGGCGACCTCACCAATAGCCGGGCGGTCATCGATGCCTGCCGCCCCTGGCATTGGCGCGACCAGTTCCCCAAGGTGAGCACGCCCACCCCGGAGGAGCGCCGGATCGCGCTGGAGAGGTTCGGCCATCTGTTCCGGGCTTGAGCGCCGGGCGCTTTAACCTTCCATCCCGATCTTCTCCCCGAGCCCCTGAAAAGCGCGGGATGTGCTTGAAACCGAACGGATTTCATGCGTTTTTGCTCTGGCGCGAGGGGCACGACGCGGGCCGCGTCAGGCGCAGCGATCTCGATGGGCTCACTCTCCCGTAGGGAAAGGGGTGGGGTGAGGGGTTTTGCGAGGCTTGGTATTGGTACTTGGCCGCTGTCGCGGCGATGGCGGAGGAACGGAATGCGGCGTCTCATCATCGGCATGACCGGCTCAACCGGCGCCATCTTCGGCGTGCGGATGCTCGAGGCGCTTAAGGACAGCGGGATCGAAAGCCACCTCATCATCAGCAAATGGGCGCAGCGCACCCTCGAGCACGAGACCCGCTACACCGTCGAGCAGGTGCGCGGGCTCGCGACCGTGGTGCACAGCCAGGGCGACATGGGCGCCTCGATCTCCTCGGGCTCGTTCAAGACCGAGGGCATGGTGGTCATGCCCTGCTCGGTGCGCACGCTCGCCGGGATCGCCAATGGCTACGGCGAGCACCTCGTCCACCGCGCCGCCGACGTCGTGCTCAAGGAGCGGCGCAAGCTCGTGCTGGTGGTGCGCGAGACCCCGCTGTCCGAGGTGCATCTCGAGAACATGCTCAAGCTGGCGCGCATGGGCGTGTCGATCGTTCCGCCGATGCCGGCCTTCTACAACCATCCGCAGACGGTGGACGACATCGTCAACCACATCGTCGCGCGCGTGCTCGACCAGTTCGATATTCCCGCGCCGTTCGCCAAGCGCTGGGACGGGCACATGCATACCGCGACCAAGATCGCGACCGTGACGCCGGCCCCCAGTCCGGCGGCGAAAAGCGGGACTTGAGGACTTCGGGTTCGCGTCCAACGCCGGTCGAAGGTGAATTGCATACAATTTATACAAACGTAAGCTATTGAATTTGCGAAACTAATCCATCGTCTGCGCAGCCGCGGGGTCGAATTGCATTCTTGTTGTGCGTCGGGGCCCGCGAGACGAATTTCGCTTTCGGCGAGCTGACACCTCCCGGCGCGCCGCGCGCCCGAAAAAATCGCCTGAGAAATCGGCGGCTTAGGTCGCGGGTGCCGTGCGCCGCCATGGTCGTGGCATGGCGGTTGCTAACCGGTCGGGAGGAACGCGTTGCGCGTTCAATCCGACCGAGGCGTCCGGATGTCGATCTCTGCAGTCTCGGCCCGCCCATCGTTCGGCTGGGTGTCGCGGGTGAACCGCAAGCGCCTTCGCCGCGTGATCGAATTCGTCCTGGGGCCGGCGGTGCTGATCGCGCTCTGGTGGGTTGCCTATGCCGGCACGCTGGTCGATCCGCACCTGCTGCCGTCGCCGTTCGCAACGCTCGCGGACACCTGGAAGAACATCGCCTCGGGCGCGATGACCAAGGATTTCCTGCAGACCCTGCTGCGGGTGAGCTACGCCTTCGCCATCGCGGCCGCGCTCGGCGTTCCGGTTGGAATCGTGTTGGGCGCAAATGAGAGCATCTATCGCTCGCTCGAATTCGTGATCGATTTCTTCCGCTCGACGCCGGCGACCGCGATGTTCCCGTTGTTC
>Ga0310810_10006764_pt1 | contig 12993 bp, 7 predicted proteins | sample NCmetagenome_FD_207641 | JGI IMG/M metagenome (GOLD analysis project Ga0310810, IMG submission 207641) | Soil microbial communities from experimental microcosm in Duke University, North Carolina, United States - NC | ecosystem: Engineered > Artificial ecosystem > Soil microcosm > Unclassified ... | reverse complement strand
ACGCTGTACGAGACGCACCGCGCGCCCGTCCGCTGGCTGCGGTCGCTCTTTCGGCCGCTCCTCAAGCTGCTGTTCAATCCGAACCCGCTGATTCAGGCGCTTCATATCCAGTCGCAGTTGAACGAGCGCAGCGCCGAGCGGCACGCGCGTCTCGACGCGCTCCACTATGAAGTGATCCACAACCTCGTCGTGGAGCTGACGAGAACCGGGATCGAGGTGAAGAGCCTGAAGATGCGGCTCGAGTCGATGGCCAGCCGGCTCGACTTCGACGAGCGCCGGGCGCGGGCGCTCGAAGGGGTCGTGCAGTACCGGCCGGGCGCCGTGCCGCCGCTGCAGCCGCCAAGCGGCCAGCCGCGGCGCGACCAGGGACCAAGGACGCAGGGACCCGGGACTCCGGGACCCGGGACAGCGGGACCAAGGACGCAGGGACCCGGGACACCGGGACCGGGGACGCAGGGACCCGGGACGCAGGGACCGAGGGACCAAGGACCGAATGCGCTCGATAACGACGGCAACGAGCGCCGCTCGCGCCGGCGCCGGCGGCGCGGACGCCGGCGGGGAGGTGGATCCGGCGCAGATGTGGCCGCGGGCTTGAGCCCGCGGCTCCCCGGAGAACCACAGGCCCACGACTCGGCTTCATCCACGATCTCCGACCTAAAGGTCGGGCCAACAGGTGAAGCCACAGCCGCGCCTGAATCTGCACCGGAGCCAGCTCACCGCTCGGAACCGCCGTCGGAATGAAGCTCGCTGTCGTCGTCCAGCGCTATGGCGCGGACATCAACGGCGGCGCGGAGCTGCACGCCCGCTACATCGCCGAACGGCTGTCGCTCTATGCCGAGATCGAGGTCGTCACGACGTGCGCGCGCGACTACGTCACCTGGAAGAACGAGCTGCCCGAAGGCATCGAGCGCATCAACGGGATCCAGACCCGCCGCTTTGCGGTAGACCGGGAGCGCAAACCGAACGACTTCGGCAAGCGATCCGTGCGCGTCTTCGAACGGACGCACTCCCTCGCCGACGAGCTCGCGTGGCTTGAAAGCGAGGGGCCGGCGAGCCCGGCGCTCGTGCGCTACATCGAGCAGGCGGCGGCCGCTCTCGACTTCATCATTGTCTTCAGCTATCGCTACCACTACGCATGGCACCTGGCCAGGCGCGTGCCGCAAAAGACGGTGCTCGTGCCGACCGCCGAGCGCGATCCCGCCATCGGGCTGTCGATGTTCGGTCCGACGTTCCGCGGCGTGCGGGCGATCATGTACAACTCGCCTGAAGAGCGCGCGATGATCCAGGCGGCGACCGGCAACGCGTCCGTGCCCGGCGTCGTGGTCGGCGTCGGCTCGAACGTGCCGGAACGGACCGATCCGAACCGGTTCCGCCGCACGTTCAACATGGACCGGCCCTTCGCGATCTATATCGGGCGGATCGACGAGAACAAGGGCTGCGTGGAGCTGTTCTCGCACTTTCAACGCTACGCGGCGGCCTTTCCGCGCGGGATGGATCTGGTGCTGGTCGGCAGCGCCGTTCTCGACGTGCCGAAGCACCCGCGGATCCACCACCTCGGCTTCCTGGACGATCGCGACAAATTCGACGCCCTCGCCGCTTCCGATCTGCTCATCATGCCGTCGTATTACGAGAGCCTGTCGATGGTCGCGCTCGAAGCCTGGGCGCTCGGCCGGCCGGTGCTCGCCAACGGGCGCTGCGACGTTCTGAAGGGGCAGTGCATCCGCAGCAACGCCGGCCTGTACTACGAGAGCTACGAGGAATTCGTCGAGGCGCTGTTCTCTCTCGAATCGAACGGCCCGCTCAACGCGACGCTCGGGCGAAACGGGCGCGAGTACTTCCGCCGGCACTACGCGTGGCCGGTCATCGAGCGCAAGTACCTCGACATGTTCGCGCAGCTGAAGCGCGATCCCGTGGCTTCCGCCTGTACGCGGAACGAAATGGAACCGCTACCCGGCTGGTTCGCGCGGCGGCGACGGAATCTACCGCCCGCGCGCGAGGCACTCGAGCGGATCCCGCGCGGCGCGAGACTTCCACGTGAAGCGGATTCTCCGCCTGAAGGGGACGTTCCGCCTACACTCGACTCTCCGCCTAGAGGCGGAAGCCACAGGCGCGAAAGGCAGACCGCGTGAGCGCTGTGCGCGTTCACCAGGTGCTCGCGACGCTCGGATACGGCGACGCGATCGGTCACGAGGTGGTGGGCATTCAGCGGGTCCTCCGCGCCGCCGGCTATGAGTCCGAGATCTTCGTCGAGACCGCCGACCGCCGCGTCGAGGACCTGACGACCGACTATCGCGACATGGTCGGCGCGATCGCCCCCGAAGACGTCCTGATCCACCACTTCTCGATCGGATCCCGCGCTTCGCGCACCGCCTACGCATTGCCCGGTCGGATGGCGCTTGTCTATCACAACATTACGCCGCCCGAGTACTTCCTCGGCGTGCACAAGGATCTCGTCAAGCTCTGTTTCCGCGGACGCCGCGAGCTGACCGCCTACGTCCGGCGCTGCGAGCTGGCGCTCGGCGATTCGGAGTACAACAGGCAGGAGCTCGAAGCGCTCGGTTTCCGTCCCACCGGCGTACTCCCCGTCGTCCCGGACTTCTCGCATCTCGACGTCGAGCCCGACACGATGACGGCCGGCCGCTTCGACGACGGCTGGACGAATATCATGTTCGTGGGGCGGGTGATCCCGAACAAGAAGTTCGAAGACGTCATCCGCGCGTTCCACGTCTACCGCACCATTCACAACCCGCGCTCGCGGCTGCTGCTGGTCGGATCCTACAGCGGGTTCGAGAAGTACCTCGCGATGCTGCACCACCTCGTGGCGACGCTTGCCACGCCGGACGTCCATTTTCTGGGGCACGTCTCGAATGAAGAGTTGACGGCGCTCTACGACGTCGCGGACCTCTTCCTCTGCGCGAGCGAGCACGAAGGCTTCTGCGTGCCGTTGATCGAGAGCTTCTACAAACGCGTCCCAGTCCTCGCCTACGCCGCCACCGCCGTGCCCGCGACGATGGACGGCGGGGGCGTCCTGTACGAGACCAGAGATCCACTCGAGATCGCCCGGATCATGGACGCGATCCTCGATGCGGGGGATGTCGAGGATCGCATTCTGGCGTCGCAGGACGCGGCGCTGGCGCGGCTGCTCGGCAGGGATTTCGATGCCACCCTGGTTCGATTCACCGAACAGGTGCGTGGCACCGCCGCCCGTCCGGCCCCGGAGGTCCCGTACGACTTCTGGGCGATGTTCGATCAGGCGGAGCGGCTCGAGGAGCTGCGCCAGTTCCGGCCGGCCGTCTTCCGCGCCTTACCGACGTGAAGATCCACCAGTGGGTCCCGGCGGCGCATCGGGGCGACGCAATCGGCGACAGCGCGCGAACCGTGCGCGGCTTTCTGCGGCGCATGGGCCACGAGTCGGAGCTCTTCGCGCTGACCATAGACGACGATCTGCGGGAGGACGTCCTGCCCTTCGCTGACGGTGCGGCGACGCGCGGCGACGTCACGATCTTTCATTTCGCGCTGCCGTCGCCGATGACGGAAGCGTTCGCGCGGCTGAGCGGCGTCAAGGTCCTCCAGTACCACAACATCACGCCGGCGTCGTTCTTCGCCGCCTACGATTCCAGTCTCTTCCGGCTGGCGGCGCTCGGCCGACGGGAGCTGGCGTCGCTGGCCGGCCGGGTCGATCTCGCGCTTGGCGATTCCGATTTCAACCGGCAGGAGCTTGAGGCGGCCGGGTTCGCGCGAACGGGCGTCATGCCGATCGCGGTCAACACGGAACGGATCACGCACGCGCCGCCGCGACCCGCGCTGGAGCGGATTCTGCGCGACGGCCTCATCAACATCCTCTTCGTCGGCCGCATCGTCCCCAACAAGAAGATCGAGGATCACATTCGGCTGGCCGAGATGTACAAGCGCTACGTCGACAGCTACTACCGGTTCATCTTCGTCGGGCGGTACGACGGTCTGCCCCGCTACTACGCGCAGGTCTGCGCGCTGATCGACGAGTACGAAATGCTTCCCGATCGATTCTGGTTCACCGGCCCGGTGCCCGACGAAGATCTGGCGGCCTATTACCGATGGTCGGACGCGTACGTTTCACTCAGCGAGCACGAAGGCTTTTGCGTGCCGCTGGTCGAGGCGATGGCGGCTGACGTGCCGGTCGTCGCGTACGCGGCGGGGGCGGTCCCGGAGACGCTCGGAGGCGCCGGGCTGCTCTTCGCGCCGAAGGATCTCGAGGTCGCCGCGGAGCTGCTGGGCAGCGTCGTGTACGATCGCCGCGTGCGCGACGGCGTTCTCGACGGCCAGCGGCGCCGGCTGCAGGATTTCGCGCCCGCGCGGATCGAAGCGCGGCTCCGGGAAACACTAGGAGCACTCTTGTAATGTCGCGCGTACCATGAAAATCGCCTTCGTCGTCCAACGCTACGGCACCGAGATCCTCGGCGGATCCGAGTACCATTGCCGCCTCATCGCCGAGCGGCTCGCGCCGAAGCACCAGGTCGAAGTCCTGACGACCTGCGCGCAGGATTACATCACCTGGAAGAATGAATACCCCGAGGGCACCGACCGGATCCGCGGCGTGACCGTCCGTCGGTTCGCGAACGCGACGACGCGGGACCTCGACGCGTTCAATCGCTACTCCGAATGGATCTTCAACTCGTCCCACACGCGCGAGGACGAGATGGCATGGCTGCGGCAGCAGGGGCCGTGGTGTCCGGCGCTGCTCGAATACCTCGAGAGGAACCACCACCAATACGACGTCCTTGTCTTCTTCACGTATCTTTACGCCCCGACCGTCCTGGGCGTCCGGATCGCGCCGCAGAAGACGATTCTCGTCCCGACCGCGCACGACGAGCCCGCGATCCATCTCGAGATCTACCGGGACATGTTCAGCGCGCCGGCGGCGATCGCGTACAACACGGAGGTCGAGCGGCGCTTCCTGACGACGCATTTTTCGATTCGCGCGGTGGAAGAAGAAACTGTCGGCTGCGGCGTGGATCTGCCGCAGGCGCAGGTGTACCAGCGCGAACGCGGCGAGGACGCGTCCCCCGACGTCGCGAGAGACGATCCGGACGCGGGCGAGCCCATCCCCGAAGAGGAGCAGCCGCCGAGCTGGCGCCCGCACCTCGCGGCCCGCGGCGTGCTCTTCAAGCGGCGGCACCGGCTGCACGGGCCGGTCGCGCTCTACGGCGGCCGCATCGATGCGGGCAAGGGATGCGAGGAGCTGATCGAGTACTTCAGCAGCTACGTTCAGGAAGGAGGGGACGCGTCGCTCGTCCTCATGGGCGTGAAGCTCATGCCGCTGCCCGAGGAGCCCTTCATCCATTTCGCCGGCCGTCTGCCCGATCCCGAACGGCTCCAGGCGCTGGAAGCCGCAACCGTCATCACCGTTCCATCGCCGTACGAGAGCCTGTCGCTGCTCGCGCTGGAAGCGTTCGCGGTCGGAACGCCGATTCTCGCCAACGCACGGAGCGACGTGCTCGTCGACCACTGCCACAAGAGCAACGCCGGACTCTACTACGCGGATCGCGACGAATTCGTCGAAGCGATGAAGCTGCTCGTCGGCGATCATCGGCTCCGTGCGGCGATGGGCCGCAACGGCCGCGCCTACGTGCGGAAGAACTACCGCTGGGACGTGATCATCGCGAAGTACGAGCGGATGTTCGCCAAGCTGCGCGGGCGATAGTGCCGCGGATTGCGCGGAATACGAGCCACGGACGACGCGGAATACACGGATCTCTCTAACGGGGACTGAAACGCCATTGTCGCTCGCAGACGGCGACTGCAACCGGCATCGTTACTCCCGCTGGAAGGCCTGTTACGAACGATCTCACGCAGAGGACGCCGAGCTGCCGATGGCGGCTGCGGTAGAACACGCGTCAGCCGAGCGCCTCTGCGCTCTCTGCGAACTCGGCGTATGTCTATCCGTGTGGTCCGCGTTGTCCGCGGCCGATTCCGTCCGCGTGATCCACGTTGTCCGCGGCCGATTCCGCCCGTGTGGTCCGCGTTGTCCGCGGCCGATTCCGTCCGCGTGATCCGCGTTGTCCGCGGCCGATTCCGTCCGCGTGATCCGTTGTCCGCGGCCGATTCCGTCCGCGTGGTCCACGTTGTCCGCGGCCGATTCCGCCCGTGTGGTCCGCGTTGTCCGCGGCCGATTCCGTCCGCGTGGTCCGCGTTGTCCGCGGCCGATTCCGTCCGCGTGATCCGCGTTGTCCGCGGCCGATTCCGTCCGTGTGGTCCGCGTTGTCCGCGGCCGATTCCGTCCGCGTGATCCGCGTTGTCCGCGGCCGATTCCGTCCGCGTGGTCCGCGTTGTCCATGGCCGATTCCGTCCGCGTGGTCCGCGTTGTCCGCGGCCGATTCCGTCCGCGTGGTCCGCGTTGTCCGCGGCCGATTCCGTCCGTGTGATCCGCGTTGTCCGCGGCCGATTCCGTCAGTGTGATCCGCGTTGTCCGTGGCCCCGAAGCTCCGCGGCGTACGCCGCGGCCGCCGCGATGATCGCGCGGTTCTCGGCGGGACTCGGAACGCTCCCGCCGGTCGCGCAGTAGAGGACGGCGCGCGCCACCTCGCGGCTGTCGGTGATCCACCGGCCCAGCCAGCGGCGGAATGGCATGAACGGCCGCATGACGGTGTCGCCCCAATACGGTGTCGACCGTCCGTCGACCGGATGGATGTAGCCGGGCCGGAACACCGTCAGCCGCGATCCGAAGATCCCCGCGAGATCGTGCTCGGTCTCGGCCTTGATCCGCGCCCACGGCTGCGAGCTGGCGGACGATGCGCCCTGGCCGCTGACGAAGCAGAACCGGATCGACGGATTCGCAATCGACGCCACGCGCGCGCATGCGAGGACGTAGTCGTGGGTGACGCGCCGATACTGCGCCTCTCCGCCGGCGTGGTACCACGACAGTCCCAGCGCGCAGAGCACCGCGTCCACGACGGCGAGCTGCGGGCCGAGCGCGGAGAAATCCGAGTAGTCCTGATGCAGGATCGTCGCGAGCTTCGGATGGGAGTGCACGATGGGCCGGCGTGCGACGGCGATGACAACGCCGACGGATGGATCGGCCAGCGCTTCCCGCACGAGTGCGTCGCCGACGACCCCGGTCGCGCCCAGCACGAGAACGTTCACGCGGCTCCCCTTTGCAGGACCGGCGTCAGTCGCGGTCTGCCGCGAGGACCTCGGGCTCGCTGTCGGGATCGGCGGCGTCGCCGGCGGCCCCCGGCGCCGTGCCGTTGGACGCCTTCTTGCGGCGCGGACGGATGTCGTGCCGTTTGATCATCTCGTTGAGCGTCGTCGGCTTGATGTGGAGCAGCTCCGCGGCGCGCTTCTGGACGCCGCCGGCCGCCTCGAGCGCAGACTCGATGAGGCCGCGCTGGAACGACGCCTCGGCGTCCCGGTAGGAAATGCCCTCGGGCGGGACCACGAACTGCGGCATCTGGAAACGGCGGCTGGAGCGGACGTGATCCGGGATCAGATCGGCGTCGATCCGCGGGCCCGACGACAGGACCGTGGCGCGCTCGATCACGTTCTCGAGCTCGCGCACGTTCCCGGGCCAGTCGTAATCGAGCAGCAGATCCAGCGCCTCGGCGCTCAGCTCGAGGCCCGGCTTGTTGTTCTCCTCGCCGTACTTGTCCATGAAGTGCTGGACGAGCAGCGGGATGTCGTCCTTGCGCTCGCGCAGCGGCGGCAACTGCACCGTGATGACGTGGAGCCGGTAATAGAGGTCCTCGCGGAACTTGCCTTCCTCCATCATCCGCTTCAGATCGTTGTTGGTCGCCGCGATGATGCGGACGTCGACCTTGATCGTCTCGACGCCGCCCAGCCGCATGAACTCGCGCTCCTGAATGACGCGCAGCAGCTTGGCCTGGGTCTCGAGCGGAATGTTTCCGATCTCGTCGAAGAAGATGGTCCCTTTGTCCGCCAGCTCGAACAACCCTTTCTTCGGATAGACGGCGCCCGTGAAGGCCCCCTTCACGTGGCCGAACAGATTCGACTCGAGCAGGTCTGGCGGCAGGTTGCCGGAATTGACGGTGATGAAGGCGCGATCCGCGCGTGCCGAATTCTGGTGCAGCGATCGCGCGACGAGCTCCTTGCCCGTGCCGCTCTCTCCGTTGATGAGGATGGTCGTCCGGCTGGGCGCTGCCTGAATGATCAGGTCGAACACCTGCCGCATCCGCCCGCTCTTCCCGATGATCTCCCCGAAGCGGTTGACGTGCGCCTGCAGGTTCTGCCGGAGCGCGCGGTTCTCGGCGACCAGCCGCTTCTGGGCAAGCGCGTTGCGGAGGACCGCCAGCACTTCGTCGTTCTTGAACGGCTTGCTGATGTAGTCGAAGGCGCCCCGCTTCATCGCGGAGATCGCGCTCTCGACCGAGGCGTAGGCCGTGATCATCAGCACCGGGAGGTCGTCGTCGATCTTCTTCAGCTCGTCGAGCGCCTGGACGCCGTCCATCCCCGGCAGCATCACGTCGACGATCGCGGCGTCGAACGGCATCCCGCGCGCCGCCTCCAGCCCCGCGGCCGCCGTCGACGCGAGACGCACCTGATAGCCCTCGCGCGTCAACAGCGCCTCGAGGATCTCCCGCATGATTTCTTCGTCGTCGATGACGAGAATCGTGCCGCTCATGATCCCGATCGCCGCGCGCGCGCGGCCTCCGCCAGCGGGAGCCGGATCGAGAACCGCGTGCCCTGGCCGACGTGGCTCTCGCAGGCAATCGTGCCGCCGTGCTCCTGGATGATGCCGTACGTGATCGAGAGGCCCAGGCCGGTGCCCTTGCCGATTTCCTTGGTGGTGAAGAACGGATCGTAGATGCGCGACAGCAGGTCGGCCGGAATTCCCGACCCCGTGTCCGCGACCTCGATCGCCGCGCCGCCGGGATCTTCACGGGTGGCGATCGTCAGCCATCCGCCCTTCGGCATCGCGTCGCGCGCGTTCAGGAAGAGGTTCAGGAAGACCTGCTGCAGCTTGTGCTCGATGCCCTGCACGATCGGGGCGCTGTCGGCCAGTTCCTTCCTGACCTGGATGCTGCCCGTCCGAAGCTGGTGATCGAGCAGCGACAGCACGTCGTTGATGACGGCGTTGATGTCGCACGGACCGCTGTCGACCTGCGCCGGACGCGCGAGGTTCAGCAGGCCGTTCACGATCTTCGCCGCGCGGAAGGTCTGCCGCTCGATTTTCTCGAGCACCTGCGTCGACGGATCGTCGGGCTGGGCCCCCTCGAGCAGCATCTGGGTGAAGCTCGAAATGCCCGTCAGCGGGGTGTTCACTTCGTGCGCCACCCCCGCGGCCAGCAGGCCGATCGACGCCATCTTCTCGGAAATCTGCAGTTGCTCCTCGAGCTGTACCCGCGACGAGATGTCTTCCACGATCAGAATCGTCCCGGCGATGTGCGCGTGGGAATCGCGCAGCGGCGTCGCCCCGACGTTGACCAGCAGGCGCCGCGCCGGCTCGTGGCGCGTCGAGAGCGGAATCTTGTAGTACGCGGCCCCCTCGGGCGCGCCCACCGCGGCGCTTCGAATCATGCCGGCGATGTGCGGCTCGAAGAGCGCCTCCGCCGCGCACCCGACCGCGTCTTCGTGCCGGACGCCGTACAGCTCCTCGAGCTGCCGGTTCCAGCGAATGACGCGGCCGTTGCGATCGACCACGGCGAGGCCGTCGTTCAGCGACTCGAGGATGTTCTCGCTGAACTGCCGCATCCGCTCGAGCTCGTCGGCCTTCGTGCGCAGCTGCCTATACAGGCGCCCGTTTTCCAGCGCCGTCGCCGCCTGGGCAGCCACCGCCGCGAGCAGCGCCATGTCTTCGCTGCTGAGCGGCTCGGCGCTCGCCTTCCGGCCCAGCGCCATCACCGCGATCGTCCCTTCCTTCGAGACGCACGGAACGAAGTAATGGATCCCGGCCTCGCGCCACGTCTCCACTTCGCGGGCGTCGAGCCGCCGCAGCGCGAGCGTCTCGTCGAACGCCACCGTGTGCCCCGAAATCAGCCGCGTGGCGACCTCGGACCCGCGGGTCAGCGCCGGAGGCGCGTCGGCGAAGCCGGCGTGGACGATTGTCACGAAATCGGCGGCGTCCTCCGAGACCGACGCCGGAGCGAGCATCAGCGCCATGCGATCGACCAGCAGCGTCTCGGTGACGCGGTGCAGGAGGCGCTCGCTCAGGCGCAGCAGGTCGAGATCGCTGTTCAGATCGCGCGCGAAGCCGACGAGCGCGCGCCGGTAGTCATAGCGATCGCGGTAGTAGACGCGGTCGAGGCCGGCCTGGATCGCGTCTTTCACCGGGCGCGACAGCAGCACCACCACGAAGGTCGCGAGCAGCGCGATGACCGGGTTGCGCTGATCGGCGTCGCGTAAGAAGATCGCGCCGGCAATCCGCAGCAGCACCGCGTAGATCGCGGCGATCGCCGCCAGCGCCGCCGCGTACACGAGCGCGCGCTTGATGATGACCTCGACGTCCATCAGCCGGTAGCGCACGATCGCCGACGCAAAGGCCAGCGGGATCAGCCCCAGGAGCAGCGCGGTGAATTCGAAGCCGCGCAGCGGCTCCATGCCGAACGCGAACGGCAGCGCGTAGCCGAACGCGAACGGCACCGCGCCGAGCGCCGACCCCCAGATGATCCAGCGGAGCTGGCGCCGCGCGGTGACCGACCTCACGTGCCGCAGCGCGCGGATCATGATCGCCAGACCCGCCAGCAGGCTCACCGCGAGATAGATCAACTGGCCGCGCTGCACGATCGTCGACACGCGCGTCAGCACGTCGCCGTGCGCGCCGCCGTTCACCACGCTGGCGACCGAGAGCGCTCCGAGGATCAGCGCCGGCACGTAGATCGCCGGAACCAGCTTGCGTCCCGTCTCGCTCCTCACCCACGCGTCGGCCCTGTCGGGAAACACAAGCGCGAAATGCAGGAGCAGCGGCGGCAGTAGGAGCTGGGCCGTCAAGTCGCCCCAGTAGAACGTCCAGTCGAGCGGATCCAGTTGACCGGTGAAGGAAAACGCCATCACGCCGAAGAAGGCGACGGTCAGCCAGAAAAAATGCAGCGTGGCCTGGTGATCCGGACGACGAAGCCGCACGGATGCGCCGACCAGGAGCGAGAAGACGCCGACCGCCGCCAGCGCGAAATACAGGCCGCGCGGGCTCGATGGAACGGGCGCCACCTGGATGTTCATCTGCTGCTTCGCGCCCAGCCGGAGGATCGTGTAGGTCAGCGTCCGGCCCGCCGCGCTGGCGTGCAGTACCGCCACCGCGTCTTCGACCCGATCGATCGGCGCGCCGTCGATGGCCAGCAGCACGTCGCCGGGCTGCACGCCGGCACGCGCGGCGGCGGTCCCTGCCGCGACGTCCGTGGCGACGACATCGCCGTTGATCGCCCGCCAGAGAACGCCGTCCTCCACTTCCGACCAGGAGGCGCGCCGGATGATGTTCAGGGCCGCCAGGCACAGCAGGATCGCGATGACCATCGTCGTCGAGGTCGATCGGACCCACACGCGGCGCTGATTGAAGCGGTTCATGAGTACCGGTTGTATCCAGCAGAGGCTAGCAAACCGCATACCCCGGCATGGGACACTGCATCGTGAGACAAGCCTTTTATTTTCAGGCGGTTATACCATAAAACGTCGGCTGGAAGCCGTGTCGTCTCCAACCGGTTGGGCACACCGTCCAAAGGAATGGATCGCTGAAGAAAAAGATCGACGAGCGCCGGCTCGAAAACTAGAACCGGACCAGGACGCCGCCGATGACCCGCTTGGGCGGACGGATGACGAGGAGCTCGTCGTAGATCGAGCCGGATTCGTTCGGATCGCGGAACAGATTGCGCAGCCCGACGAGCACTTCCCAGCGCGCCGCGCGGCTGAACGGCATGAATGGCAGCGCCTGATTCACCTGGACGTCGAACCGGTAGTCGAGAGAGGGGCGCGTCGGGTCGTTGCCGCGCGTGAAGGCCGTGTTCACCTTGTAGAGCACGAACACGCGCGTCGCGGTCTGCGGCACCTCGGTCTCGAGCGACGTGGTCAGATCGTGGATGTCTTCGTTGCGCGGCCGAATCGCCGCGGGCTCCCAGATGGCGATGGCGGCCATGTCGCCGCGCGAGACCCACTCGGTGTGCATCACGCTGTAGTCGATCGAGCCGCGTATCCGCTGCGTCGATGCGCTGCTCAGGCGGACGGCCCAGCCGTCGGCTTCGACGCCGCCGCTGCTGGCGACGAAGTAATGTCCTGGAGATCGCGGACCGCCCTCGACGGGCACGTCGAAGAGCGTCGCGAGCTGATCGCTCACACGCTGCTCGATCCGGCGGACGCCGAGTACGTACGTGCCGCTGAACTCGCGATCGATCCCGACGTCGAGAAAGCGCGCGCGCTCGACGCGCAGGTTCTCGCCGGCCAGCGGAGCGAAGGTCCGCTCCGGCGGCAGCCACGGGCCCACGGTCGTCGGCGCAAGAAACTCTTCCGCGCCCGGCGCGAGCATCCGCTGCGCGACGTGCGCGGTCACGTGCGTCGCGGTGAACGGCGTCAGCGTCAGGCCGATCCGCGGACTGATCAGCGAGCGGTTCAGCAGGTAATCGTAGTGCGCGTAGCGGGCGCCGTACTCCACGGCGAGCCCCGGCGTGATCGTCCATCGATCCGCACCGTACAGCTCGCCGACATTGCGGGCGTCGTCGGTCGGCGGCGTGCCCGGAAGCGTCAGGGGGCGCAGGCGCGCCGTCTGGTACTGCTGCGTGCTGTACGAAACGCCGAACCCGTAGTCGTGGCTGCTCGACGAACGGGACGTGAACGAACCCGCGAGGATCCAGGCGGCCACGTCGGACTGGCTCATCGACGCGTGCACGTCCCACCGGCCGAACGCGGCGGGGGCGCCGATTGAAACGTACGCCACGCCGCGCGGGACGAAATCGGTCGCCAGGATCGAGCCGTCGGCCAGCGCGGACGTCGTCAGGAAATTGATCTCGCCGGAGAAAGGCGTGCCGGTGAAGAACGTCGTCGCCATGCTGGCGGCGCTGTCGAATGCGCGTCCGAAAA
>Ga0310810_10006760_pt1 | contig 12995 bp, 10 predicted proteins | sample NCmetagenome_FD_207641 | JGI IMG/M metagenome (GOLD analysis project Ga0310810, IMG submission 207641) | Soil microbial communities from experimental microcosm in Duke University, North Carolina, United States - NC | ecosystem: Engineered > Artificial ecosystem > Soil microcosm > Unclassified ... | reverse complement strand
GCTGGTGCATTGGCTGCACCGGATCACGGTGCCGAGCCTCGTGCTGTGGGGCGACAAGGATGGCATCGTCGCGCCCTCCTATGGCGAGAAGCTCGCCGCATCGCTCCCAAGTGCCCGCTTCGAGCCGGTCGCCGGCGCGGCGCATTATCCGCAGATCGAACAGCCCGAGGCGGTCGCCGACCGCATCACCCGCTTCGCGCAGGAGAACCGGCCATGATGCAAGCCAATGGCATGAAGGTCTGGCATTTCAGCGAGATGGCCTATCACCCGGCCTGGCCGCAGCTCGGCGAGTCGTACCGCGTCATCATCCCGAGCCGTCTCTATGACCCGAAGGTCGGCGCCGATCTCTACCACCGCTATCTCGACGAATGGGCGTTGTGCGACGAGCTCGGCATCAACATCATGACGAACGAGCACCACGCAACCGCGACCTGCGCCGACTCGGTGTGCACGATCCCGATGGCGATCCTCGCGCGCGAGACAAAGAAGGTGCGCCTCCTCGCACTCGGCATGCCGATCGGCAACCGCAACGACCCGATCCGCGTCGCCGAGGAATACGCGACAATCGATGTCATCTCGCGCGGCCGTCTCGAAATGGGGTTCGTCAAAGGCGTGCCGTTCGAGATCGCGCCGGCCAACACCAACCCGGCCGAATTGATGGAGCGCTTTTGGGAAGCGCACGATTTGATCCTCAAAGCGATGCAAAGCCATGACGGTCCGTTCACCTGGGAGGGGACGCATTTCCAATACCGCGCCGTCAATGTCTGGCCGCGCCCGTGGCAGGAGCCGCACCCGCCGGTGTGGATGCCGGTCGGCAGCCCGGGCAGCGCCTCGGAAGCGGCGGCGCGCGGCATCACGATCGGCGTGTTGAATACGGGCTGGGTGCGTACCCCGGCGATCTACGAGGCCTATCGCAAGACCGCCGCCGAAGCCGGCCGCGAGATGCGGCTCGACAAGCTCGCCTATATGGCTTTGATCGGGGTCGGCGACACGCGCGAGGAGGGCTGGCGCCGCGCCGACCAGATCCTCGGGTACAGCCGCACCTCCGGCATTGTCGCGCCGCAATTCCAGAACCCGCCGGGCTATGTCACCCCGGGTATCAACGCGCAGATGCTGAAGACGGGCGGCGCCTCGATGGCGCGCGCGACGCGCGTCCAGACCAAGGACGGGACGCCGATCAACGCGCGCACGATGCAGGTGGAGGAGGCGATCGATGCCGGCCTCGTCTTCGCCGGCACCCCCGACGATGTGTGGAACCAGCTAAAGGCGTTCTACGACCATGTCGGCGGCTTCGGCCATCTCTTGATGATGGGGCAGGGCGGCCTTCTCGATCACGACGACACCGTCGCTAACCTGACGATGTTCAGCCGCGAGATCCTCCCCCGCCTGACCGAATTGGGATGAGCACGACAGGCATCGCGCCGCCATAGAGTCAACCTGTATGCGCGGTCAGAGGCGCGTGACGTGGGCGGAGACGCAGAGCCATTTCCCGTTCTGGCGCGCCCAGACGTCGGTGTAGCGGCCGGCGCCGGGGCGGCCGTCGGCCAGCATGTAGCTCGTCCGCGCATGGATGATCGCCACATCGCCGAATAGGCGGATCTCAACATCCTGGGCCTTCAGATTCGAAATCGTCACCGGGCGGGCGGTCTGCGCAAGAAAGCCGGCGCGGTCGAGCAGCGATCCGTCCGGGTTCGAGCAGCGGAAATCGGATGCAAGGATCTCCTCGAAGCGGCGGACATCGCCGTTCTGGACCGAGCGGATGTAGTCGCCGTTCAGGCCGCTCAGGATGTCGCGGTCTGACACGGACGTGGCGGCTTCCGGCATCTCTGTTCTCCATTAACCAAAATCGGGCAAAGGACTGGTGTGCAGAGCGACGCCCATTGCGGGCCCGCTGCCGAGTTCACTCTATCGATGCTGGCGCTCGGGTGCTTCGGTATAGACCGAACAATATACACCGCCGTCCTCGAACAGGGCCGGCGCGCCGATTGCGATCCGCATGAACACCGGTTCAGCGCGCTGCTAAGGGGGCTTGCCGCCCCGCGAAGAATCGGGGTAAGCGGGAACCGGGGAGTTCGCCCGGAGCATCGGGCAAAATGGGGGACCAGCAGCATGAGCGTCATGGCGTCGCCATGGGGACAGCAAATCGACATCGCGGCCTCGGTGCGCGCCGCCTATCAGGTCGCCATCGATAATGCGCGCCTGGCGGTCAATCTCGCGCTGGTGCCGTTCGCGATTGTGGTCGGCGCCGAGTTTCTCGCTTGGCTCGTCGGGGGCGGGGGTTGGTTCAGCATGGTCCTGGGCATGCTGATCCAGGCCGGCGGCTTTGCGGTGTTCGGCACGGTGTTCATCGTACGGTGGCACCGCTTCATCCTGCTCGGCGAGACGGCAACGCCGAGCCTGTTCCCACCGGGCTGGGGTACCTTCTTCCTGACCACGATCAAGGTCGTGCTCGCGTTTCTCGTCGGCGCGTTTGTGCTCGGGATGATCGGGGCCGTGCCGCCGCATTTTCTGACCGGCCTTATTGCTGCCATCGGCTTTGTCGCGATGGGCTTCGCCTGGGCGCGCGTCTCGCTGGTGTTTCCCGCCGCCGCGATCGAGCGGCCCATTACACTGCGCGAGGGCTGGGATGTTATGGCCGGCAATTACTGGCGGCTGTTCGCCTGCATCCTCGGCTGCTATCTGCCATTCGGGATCGTCCACTACATCATCGACAAGATCGGCGGCGGGATGCCGTCGATCTTGTGGATTGTGTTCCAGGCGGTTGCGCTGGCGGTGTCGTTCGCCGGCGTCGCAGTGGTTGCCTCGCTGCTCTCCGACGTTTATCGCGGCTTCTACCCGCCCGAGCCGCAGGCGGCCGAGCGCCGCGCGTCCTAATCTCTGGACGGCGTCAGGTTTGCTTGAAGCAGCGCGCGGCGTTGTCCCAAAACAATTTGCGCGCCAGCTCGCCCTTGACGCTCGGCCATTCCAGGATCTTGTCGATCGAGTGCGGGAACCAGCTCTCGTAATGCGGGTAGTCGGAGCCGAACATCAGGCAGTCCTCGCCGAGCGCCGCAGTGACCATGTTGAACATCGGCTCGTGCTCATGCGCCTCGATATTGCAGAAGACGCGCCCGGCCGCGAATTGCTCGCTGGGCAGAAGCTTCAGTTTGGCGGTGCGGCCGACATAGGACACCTGCTCGTCCATGCGGCGGACCCAAAAGGGCAGCCAGCCGAAGCCGCATTCGAGGACGCATAATCTCAGTCTCGGATAGCGGTCGAGAATGCCGCCGGCGAGAAACCCGGCCATAAAGCGCATCGCGCCCCAGGGGTGCGAGCACAGCCGCGCCAGATACACATTGTCCCACATGTCCTGGTAGCCCGGGAAATAGGGCGGCGACCAGGTGAAGCTATGATGCACGATGGCCAGATCGTGCGCCTCGGCCTCGCGCCAAATCGGTTCGAGATCGGGGTGATCGACCGGCCTGTCGTTGTCGAGCAAGGGCTGCACCGCGACGGCCCATTTCGAGGCGCCCCAATCGCGGATCTCGCGCACCGCCTCGCCGACATCGCGGGTCGAGGCGACGATCGGCCCCTTCAAGCGGTCGGGATAGGGGCCGCAGAACTCCGCCATATAGCGGTGATAGGCGCGGATAAGGCCGATCTCGAGCGAGACGTCGGGCAGGCCGACCACGCTCGTCCAGATCGACGGCACCAGGAAATGCACGTCCGAGCCTTCCACATCCATGTCGAGGACCCGGTTGTCGGAGCGGTCATCGACGACGCCGGGGCTCGGCCGCTTCTCGCCGCGCCACACCCGCCCGTCGCCGGTGCCGGGCCGCGACTCCGCTTCGCTCAGCGTGCGCTCATAGAGCTTCTGCTCGAAACGATACGTATGTCGGGTGCCGCCATCGGTGCTGCGCGATTTGATCGCGACGCGGTAGGGCGCGAGATCGTCGAGCCGCTCGCGGAAACCCGGATCGACATAGCGCTCCAGCACATCGGCGCCGGGATCGATATGCGTGTCGGTGTCGTAAACGCGGAACCCGTTCTTCATCCGATCCTCCCGCCGTCTGTCGCGGCGTCTGGCTCACTGTAATTTCATATAGAGCCGCTCGTCATAGAGCGCGCCCTGCAACGGCAGGAGCTTGGCCCTAAACGCGCGGGTGTGCTCGGCCATGGCATGGGCGTGTTGCGCCGGCGGATCGCGCCAGGCTTCGATCAGCGGCAGGTGATTGGCGCGCCCCTCCTGCTGCAGCACATCGAAGCGCAGGTTGCCGGCTTCCTTGCGGCTCGCTTCGGCGAGCTGCTTCAGCAGGTCGATCGTCTGGTCCTTGCCGGCCGGAAACACATCGACATGCGTCAGCACATAGACCGGATTGCCGCCGCCGGGCTCGGCGCCGATCGCCGGGCCGGCGACCGATAGGCCGAAATTATTTCGGGTGTCGAACGGGCTTGCGAACAGTGACTGCAATTGATCGCGCAATGCCCCGAGCGAGGCGCCATGCGCCTCGGCGGCCGCCTGGTCCCGCCACACTCCGATCATCGCAAAGCGAGAGGGGCGAGCGATTTCCTGTAAGGCGAGGAATCCCTTGTTGCCGTCCTCCTTGCGGGTCGCTGCCGCGAACGGGCGCAACTGCGCGATCGCCTTCGGTGCGGCCGCGGCGCCGGTCTCGAAAAAGGTCATGACATAGACCGGGCCGGAGTTCGGCGGCGGTGTTGGAGCCGGCGTCTGCGTCTGGGCCTGGGCCGAGCCACTCATCACCGCAGCGACGAGCGCGACCGCAAAGACGAGGCCATGCCGCAGCGCCATCGCATGCTCCCGCTATTTGAAATGCGGCATCACCTTTTCGCAGATCAGCTGCAGCGAGCGCATCATGATTTCGGCGGGGATCGCCGCGCCGAAATTCAGCTCGAACAAAATGCCGTCGATGCCGAGCTCGGCCTCGAGCTCCTTGAGGCGATCGACGACCCGCTCGGGCCCGCCGACCACGACCTTGTCGCGCAGCACCTGCTCATAGGTGATCGTCTTCACCTCTTCGACTTCGGCACGGCGGCGCGCGTTGGGGGAGCCTTCGAGGCGGGTGATCAGCGACTTGTACCCGGCCATGATGCTCGGCTCGCCCTCCTCGAAGGCCTGCTTGTCGTCATCGCCGACATGCATCGAGAGCCGGAGATACACCTCGCCGTGCCCGGGATGCCCGGCCTCGTCATAAGCCTCGCGATAGGCCTTCAAATCCGGCTTCAGCCCCATCAGCGAACCGCTGCGCACGGAGACGAACAGCGGATAGCCGAGCCGGCCCAAGGTCGGGAAGGTATCCTCGCTGGCCCCCGCAATGCGGATCGGCGGATGCGGCCGCTGATAAGGCCGGGGCACCGCGCGGGCATTGTCGAAGCTGTGATACTTGCCCTCGTACGAGAAGGTGTCCTCGGTCCAGGCCTTCTTAAGGATCTCGAGCGTTTCATAAAAGCGCTCGCGGCTTTCCGCGTAGGGCACCCCATAAGCGGCGTAGCCGCGCGGATTGCCGCTGCGCCCGGCGCCGAGGATAAAGCGGCCACGGCTGACTTGATCGACCGTGGCGGTCTCTTCGGCAAGGCGCAGCGGATGGGCTAGCGGCAAGACATGGACCGCGGTGCCTATCTTGATCCGCTTGGTGCGCGCCGCGATCTGGCCCGCGACATTCATGGGCGCGCTCAACACCGAGCGGCTCGCCTGCTGATGGATCTCGGCAAGCCAGAACACATCGAGACCCCAGCGATCGGCCGCCTCGACCTGCTGGAAACCCTGGTCGAATGCCTCGGCGTCCGATTGGCCCGGCACCTGCCGGTGAAACTCGTGATACCAGCCGAATTCCATGGCGGTTCCCTTCCACGCGCGGCTTTCAATCGCTCGCAAAGCCTAGGCCGCGCCTGGGGATTTCGCAAATGCCGATCGTTGATCGGTGTCAAAGCCCCGGAGGCCATCAAAATGTTAAGATTTTCGGCAGGTGCCCCCTACTTGAGTTTCCTCGTCGGCGGCTCCGCTTGTGCTAAATTGAAGGGCTGGGCGCCGGCTTTTTGAAAGTAACGCGATGCGGGTGCTAGTGGTTGAGGACGACGTCGTGACGGCCGCACGGATCGAGATCGTGCTGCAGGCGGAGGACTTTGTCTGCGATCTGGCGCATCGCGGCGCCGACGGGGTCCGCTACGCCAAGCTGCACGCCTACGACATCATCCTTCTCGATCTGATGCTCCCCGATATGGACGGGTACGATGTCCTGCAGCAATTGCGGGAGGCGCAGGTCGAAACGCCGGTTTTGATCCTGTCGGGGCTGAGCGAGTTGGACGACAAGCTCAAGGGGCTCAGCTTTGGCGCCGATGATTTCCTGACAAAACCGTTTGAGCATCGCGAGCTGATCGCCCGCATCCGCGCGATCGTGCGCCGTTCGAAGGGCCTGTCGCAATCCACGATCCGCACCGGCAAATTGCTGCTGAACTTGGATAACCGCACGGTCATGGTCGATGGTCAGCCCGTCCGGCTGACCAGCAAGGAGTATGCGCTCCTCGAATTGCTGAGCATGCGCAAGGGAGCAATGCTCTCGAAGGAGGTGCTCCTCGATCACCTCTACGGGGATGAGGACGAAGCCGAACTCAAGCTGCGCGTCTTTGTGCATAAGCTCCGCAGGAAGCTGTCGGACGCGAGCGGCGAGGATTACATCGAGACCGTACGCGGTCTCGGCTACACGCTGCGCGATCCCTCGGAGCCCACGGCCGAGCCGCAGCGCGCCTGAGCCCGACCTTCTGCCGAGACTCCCCCTTCTTTGCACTTATGGGTGTGGTGACGACCGGCGCCGAAGGCGCATACACTCGCGCATTGCGCGATCGAGAACAAACGCGCAGGGGAGGAACGGCATGAAGGATCGGCGCGGCGCGTCGTCGGATGGCGCATTGGTCATCACGCGTCGCGATGTCCTCGCGGCGGCCGGTCTAGGCCTGGCCGCGGCGCCGGCATTTCCAGCCTGGGCCGCGGCAGGCGGGCAGCTCACCTGGGGCATCCATGTGTCGCTGGCGCCCGTCTGGTTCGAGCCGGCCGAGGCATCCGGCATCATCACGCCGTTCATGGTGTTCTACGCGCTGCACGATGCGATGGTGAAGCCGATGCCCGGCAAGGCATTGGCGCCGAGCCTCGCCGAATCCTGGTCGGCTGCCGAAGACGGCCGCAGCTACGAATTTCTGCTGCGCGACGGCGCCAAATTCCACAATGGCGATCCCGTGACCGCCGAGGACGTCAAATTTTCATTCGAGCGTTATCGCGGCACCGCCAACGAGCTGCTGAAACAGCGGGTCACGGCGGTGGAGACGCCCGATGCGCGGCACATCCGGTTTCAGCTGAAAGAGGCGTGGCCCGATTTCCTGCTGTTTTATGCGACGATGACCGGCGCCGGCTGGGTGGTGCCGAAGAAGTATGTCGAAAAGGTCGGCGCGGATGGCTTCAAGAAGGCGCCGATCGGCGCCGGCCCGTACAAATTCGTCTCGTTCAATCCCGGCGTCGAGCTGGTCCTCGAAGCCTTCGACCAGTATTGGCGCAAGCCGCCCTCGGTGAAGACGCTCGTGTTCAGGGTCATTCCCGACGAGGCGACGCGGCTGGCGGCGCTGAAGCGCGGCGAAGTCGATATCGCCTATTCGATCCGCGGCGAGCTCGCCGAGGATTTGCGCAATACGGCCGGGCTGAGCTTGAAGCCTGCGCTCGTGCAGGGCGTCTTCTGCCTCTATTTCCCCGACCAGTGGGACCCGAAATCGCCGTGGCATGACGAGCGGGTGCGGCGCGCCGCGAGTCTCGCGATCGACCGCAAAGGCACGAATGACGCGCTGACCCTTGGCTATTCCAAGGTGACGGGTAACCCGATCGTCCCCGACGGCTACGAATTTTTTTGGCAGCCGCCGGAGGACGCCGCCGCCTACGATCCGGAGAAGGCAAAAAAGCTGCTCGCCGAGGCCGGTCACCCCGGCGGCTTCGATGCCGGTGATTACAATTGCGACTCCTCCTACGCGAATATCGGCGAGGCGGTGGTCGACAATCTGGCGGCGGTCGGGATCCGCGCCAAGTTGCGCCCGGTCGAGCGGGCCGCCTTCATCAAGGAATACAATGAGAAGAAATTCAAAAACATCATCCAGGCGGGCCCGGGGGCCTTTGGCAATGCGGCGACCCGCATCGAGGCGCAGCTCGTGAAAGGCGGCACGTTCTCGTACGGCAGCTATCCCGATATCGACGAATTGTACCAGCAACAAACGGTCGAGCTCGATCGTGCGAAGCGCGAAGCGATCCTTCACAAGATCCAGCAGATCATGACCGAGCGGGTCATCTACGCGCCGATCTGGCAACTCGCCTTTATCAACGGCACCGGGTCGCGGGTCGGCGAGGCCGGGTTCGGCAAGATCGCGTTGTTTCCGTACACGGCGCCCTACGAGGACATCACGCTTAAAGGGTGAGCGACAGCAAGAGAACGAATGCCGGAGAGGGTGGCACCGTGAACTCGTCTCGATCAAAGCAGCAACGTGTCAGCGGCATGACTCGGCGCGATGCGCTGGCGCTCGCGGCCCTGAGCCTGAGCGCCGGGGTACCCAGGTGGTCCTATGCCGCCGGTCCGGCGGGGCAATTGACCTGGGCGGCGCATGTATCGCTGGCGCCGACTTGGTTCGACCCGGCCGAGACCTCGGGGATCATCACGCCGTTTATGGTGCTCTACGCTTTGCACGACGCGATGGTAAAGCCGATGCCGGGCAACGCCTTCGCGCCGTGTCTTGCCGAGTCATGGACTGCCGCCGAGGACGGGCTCAGCTACGAATTCGTGCTGCGCAAGGGGCCGCTGTTTCACAACGGTGAGCCGGTGACCGCCGAAGATGTCAAGTTCTCGTTCGAGCGTTATCGCGGCGCCTCGCATGACATGATGAAGGCCCGTGTCGCGGCGATCGACATAGTCGATCCGCAGCGGGTCCATTTTCAGCTCAAGGAGCCTTGGCCGGACTTCCTGACCTTTTACGGCAGCGCGACCGGGGCGGGCTGGATCGTACCGAAGAAATATGTCGAGAAAGTCGGGGACGACGGGTTCAAGAAGGCGCCGGTCGGCGCGGGGCCTTATAAATTTGTGTCGTTCAACCCGGGGGTCGAACTGACCCTCGAGGCATTCGACGGCTATTGGCGCAAGACGCCGGCGGTCAAACGCATCGTGATCAAGAGCATGCCCGATGAGGCGACGCGACTGGCGGCGCTCAAGCGCGGCGAGGTCGACGGCATCTACTGGATCACGGGCGAGCTTGCCGAAGATTTGCAGCGCACTCCGGGGCTCAAGCTCGCCGTGGGCCATACCGCGTCCCAATGGCTTTATTTTCCCGAGCAGTGGGACCCGAAATCGCCGTGGCACGATCTGCGGGTTCGGCAGGCCGCCAATCTCGGGCTCGACCGGTCCAACATCAATCAGGCGATCCAACTGGGCCATGCGCTATTGCACGACAACGCTTTCGTGCCGGCGCATTTCGAATTCTACCGAAAGGCCCCGCCGCCGCCCTTCGACCCGGCCAAGGCGACGCAGCTCCTGGCGGAAGCAGGCCACCCCAACGGCCTCGACGCCGGCCCGCTTTACTGCGACGCAGCGTTCGCGAATGTCGGCGAGGCGATGGCCAACAGCCTGAGCGAGGTCGGCATCCGCGCGAACCTGCGGCCGATCGAGCGCGCGGCGTTCTATAAGAGCTTCTCCGAGAAGAAGTACAACGGGCTAATCATGGGCGGCAGTGCCGCCTTCGGCAACGCCGCGACCCGGCTCGAGGCGTTTGCCGTCAAGGGCGGCGCCTACGCCTACGGCAACTACCCCGATATCGACGCGCTGTTCCAGCAACAGGCCGGCGAACTGGATCACGCAAAACGCGAGGCGCTGCTGTTCCAGATTCAGCAGCTTGTGCAGGAAAAGGTCATCGCGGCGCCGCTCTGGCAATTGGCGGCGCTCAGCGGCGTCGGGCCGCGGATCGGCGAAGCGATGATCGGCGCGATCGCCGGCGACCCCTGGACTTCGCCCTACGAGGACATGACGCTGAAAGGCGTCTGACCTCATCACCTATCCCCTGGGATGGGTGACACCGAGACAGGCGAGGCCTAAGCTTGTTCGCAAGGCTCCTCTCTCAATCGGAGCCGCATGGAGCAGGATATGGCCACGTCTTCCGGAGACGCCGGGACCGGTGTGCCCGGCCGTAACGGGATTCCTTTCAGCCGCCGCGATCTGCTCGCCCTCGCCGCGCTTGGACTTGCCTCCGGCACATCGCGTGTGGCTCTCGCCGCCGCGCCGCAAGGACAGCTGACCTGGGGCGTCCACGTCTCGCTCGCGCCGACCTGGTTCGACCCGGCGGACACGCAGGGCATCGTCACGCCGTTCATGGTGCTTTACGCGCTGCAGGACGCGCTGGTGAAGCCGATGCCGGGACAGCCGCTGGCGCCATGTCTCGCAGAATCCTACACCGCCGCCGAGGATGGCCTCAGCTACGATTTCGTGCTGCGCGAGGGCGTCAAATTTCATAACGGCGAGCCGGTCACTGCCGAGGACGTCAAATTCTCGTTTCAGCGCTACCGGGGGACCTCGCACGATCTGATGAAAGCGCGCGTCGCTGCGGTCGAGGTCGTCGACCCGCGCCATGTCCGGTTCAAGCTGAAAGAGCCGTGGCCCGATTTCATGGTGTTCTACGCCACCGCGACGGGCGCCGGCTGGATCGTGCCGAAAAAGTATGTCGAGAAGGTCGGCGAGGACGGGTTCAAGAAGGCGCCGATCGGCGCCGGCCCGTATAAATTCGTGTCGTTCGACCCCGGTATCGAGCTGACGCTGGAAGCTTTCGACGGCTATTGGCGCAAGCCCCCAGGCGTCAAGCGTCTGGTGTTCCGTTGCATCCCCGATGAGGCGACGCGGCTCGCCGCGCTGAAGCGGGGCGAAGTTGATATCGTCTACTCGATCCGCGGCGAGTTGGCCGAGGAGCTGCGCGCGACGCCGGGGCTGACGCTGAAGCCCTCGGTCATTCAGGGCACCTTCTGGCTCGCCTTCCCCGATCAGTGGGACGAGAAATCGCCATGGCATGACGAGCGGGTACGCCGTGCCGCCAGCCTCGCGATGGATCGCGACGGCATCAACCAGGCGCTGACCCTCGGCTATTCGCGGCTGACCGGTAATCCGTTTGTGCCCGACAGCTTCGACTTTTATTGGCAGCCGCCAAAGCCGGTCTACGACCCGAAACAAGCGGTGCAGCTTCTGGGGCAGGCGGGTCATCCGAACGGCTTCGACGCGGGTGAATATTATTGCGACGCGTCCTACGCCAATCTCGGCGAGACGATCGTCAACAATTTGCGCGAGGTCGGCATCCGCGCACGGCTGCAGCCGCTCGAACGCGCCGCGTTTTTCAAAGGCTATGCGGAGAAGAAGTACAGAAACCTGATCCAGGGCGGCAGCGGTGCGTTCGGCAACGCGGCGACCCGGCTCGAACAAATGGCGGTCACGGGCGGCATGTACGCTTATGGCAGCTATCCCGATCTCGACGAGATGTTCAAACAGCAAGGCGCTGAGCTCGACCAGAAGAAGCGCGGTGCGATCCTCGAAAAGATGCAGCAGACCGTCTACCAGCGCACGATCTACGCACCAATCTGGCAGCTCGCCTTCATCAACGGGCACGGGCCGCGGGTTGCTGAATCCGGCTTTGGGCTGATCCCGGGATTTGCCTATACCGGGCCCTATGAGGACATCACGCTGAAATCCGGATAGGAACGGCGCGCCGCCGCGCCCGGTCGCAGGCGCGCGTGGGCGGCTAACCCTTTGGTATGGGTGCGGCATTTCAAAATCGCGGAGACTTCCGCGCCCTCCTCCGCTACATTCCGGGCAAGGCTCCGCAACGAGAGCCAGCACGGAGGAGTGTCTATGGAGTCGTTCGCTTTCGACCGCCCGAATACCAATCTCACCCGGCGCGAGGTTCTTGCGGCTGCCGCGGCTGCCAGCCTTGCGGCCGGCGCGCCGCGCATCGCATCTGCCGCGCCGAGCGGGCAGCTGACTTACGGCGTACACGTCGCGCTGACGCCGAATTGGCTGGATCCGGCGGAGACGCAGGGGATCATCACCCCGTTCATGGTGCTTTACGCGCTGCACGACGCGATGGTGAAGCCGATGCCGGGCAAGGCCGAGGCGCCGTGCCTGGCGGAATCTTGGACGGCAGCCGCGGACGGGCTGACCTACGATTTCGTGATCCGCAAGGAGGCAAAATTCCACAACGGCGAGCCGGTCACCGCCGAGGACGTCAAGTTTTCCTATGAGCGCTACCGCGGCACGTCGCACGATTTGATGAAGGGCAATCTCGCGTCGATCGAGACACCCGATCCGCAGCATGTCCGCTTCAAGCTGAAAAAGCCGTGGCCCGATTTTCTGAACTTCTACTCGAATGCGAGCGGCGCCGGCTGGATCGTGCCGAAGAAATATGTCGAGAAGGTCGGCGACGAGGGGTTCAAGCAGGCACCGATCGGCGCCGGCCCCTATAAATTCGTCTCGTTCACGCCCGGCGTCGAGCTCGTGCTCGAAGCTTTCGAGGGCTATTGGCGCAAGCCGCCGAGCGTCAAGCGCCTGGTCATGAAGGTGATCCCTGACGAGGCGACGCGGCTCGCCGCCCTGAAACATGGCGAGGTCGACATCGCTTATTCGATCCGCGGCGAGCTTGCCGAGGAATTGGTGAAGACGCCGGGGCTCGCGTTGAAACCGGTCGTCTTGCAGGCGCCGAACTGGATCTATTTCCCGGAGCAGTGGGATCCGAAATCGCCGTGGCACGATCTGCGCGTGCGCCAGGCGGCCAATCTCGCGATAGACCGCGAAGGGATGAGCCAGGCGCTGTTCCTCGGCTATTGCAAGATCACCAACAGCATCATTCCATACACCTTCGACTTCTACTGGCAGCCGCCGGCTGCCGCGTACGACCCGGCAAAAGCCAAGAAGCTGATGGCCGAGGCGGGGCTTGCCGGCGGCTTCGAT
>Ga0310810_10006759_pt1 | contig 12997 bp, 8 predicted proteins | sample NCmetagenome_FD_207641 | JGI IMG/M metagenome (GOLD analysis project Ga0310810, IMG submission 207641) | Soil microbial communities from experimental microcosm in Duke University, North Carolina, United States - NC | ecosystem: Engineered > Artificial ecosystem > Soil microcosm > Unclassified ... | reverse complement strand
AGTCGGCGCAGCATCAATTGGTAAAGGCAACCGAAACCCAGGTGTGCGTCACGTGTCACCGGCAGCAGGTCGTGAAGACCGAGCGAGCTGTCGCCCACATGCCGGTTCGCGAAGGCAAGATGTCCTGCTCGTCGTGTCACAACCCGCACGGGTCGATCAGCAACGTCAAGAACCTCAAGGTCGGCAGCTCGGTGAACGAGCTGTGCACGAGCTGTCACGCCGAGATGCGCGGACCAATGCTGTTCGATCACGCACCGGTGCGCGAGAACTGCACGACCTGCCACGATCCGCACGGGTCGTCGAACGATCGCATGCTGAACGTGCGGATGCCGTTCCTCTGTCAGCGCTGTCATGTCGCAACGAGGCATCCCGCGTCGGTGTATGACAACGCCGCGATTACCACGAACAAGAGCAATCGCATGTTCGGCCGATCGTGCGTGAACTGTCACTCCAACATCCACGGCTCGAACCACCCGTCGGGCCAGTTCTTCATGCGCTAGACGAACGACGTATGCGACCCTTCGACTCGCTCCGCTCGCTCAGGGCAGGCCCACTCGACTCGCTTTGCTCGCGCAGGCCAGGCTCTCTCGGCGCGCTTCGCTCGCTCAGGGCAGTGCTGTTCGGCCTGTTGATCGTCGGTGGATCGACGCGCGTATTTGCGCAGGCCCCCGGCACCCCTGCCGCGCAGCCGGCGCCAACCGCGCAGCCGCCGACGCTGACTGGACCGCTCGCCGACGACTCGACGAGCCTGTTTACTCCGCGCTGGAACATGTTTCAGCTTTCGGGGCGCCTCTCCAGCATCGACGGCGATCCAGCACGCTGGCAGCGCTACGAGGATCTGCGCGACGGCCTGCTGTTTACCAATGGACGCCTCTTGCGCGAGCGTCCTGAATGGGCTGCCACCCTGACCGCCGACAATCTGGGATGGCGCGACCAGCGATACTCCGGAAGCTACGAACGGATCGGCCACTTCACAGTCAGCGGACTCTGGGACCAGATTCCGCAGTTCTACAGCGTCGACACGCGAACACCGTTCACGTCGGTCGGCGAAGGCGTTCTGGTCCTGGACGATGCGGCGCAGCGCGCGGCGAACCTCAACGTCTATGGGCCCATTTCTCCGCAATTCGATCTGCGCGAGCGGCGCGACATCGGTCACGTGAACGTCGCCGCGATGCCCTCCACTCACGTCGATCTCACGGGTCACTTCACGACCACGAGGCACTCAGGTGAACTGCCCTGGGGAGCATCCTTCGGCTTCGGCAATGACAACGAGGTCGCACTGCCCTACCGCTCACGTACAAACGATGTCGAGTTCGGTGCGCAGTGGACGAACACGCGGGCGATGATTCGCGGCGCCTACAACGGATCGTGGTTCAACAACCTTGACGACACGCTGGTGTGGGATAACCCGCTGGTGCTGAACGACAGCGCGACGGCGCCCGGGCGCGGCCGCACCGCATTGTGGCCGTCCAACTCGATGCAGACAATGAGCACGGCTGGATACGTCAAGCTCGCGCGACGCACGCAGGTCACCGGATCGCTGGCCTACGGATGGTGGAACAACAACGAGGACCTGCTGCCGTTCACGATCAACAGCGCATTGCCGCAACTGACCTTGCCGCGTGCGACCGCGGAGGCAGAGGCGCATACGATCGCGACGAACGTCAACCTTGTGTCGCGTCCGCAGGATGACTGGCGATTCAGCGCGCGCTTCCGGCGCTACGACTACAACAACCACACGCCGGAGACGCAGATTCCGCAATTCATCAATTACGACACGTCGCTCGCGACGAGCGCGACCGGCGGCCCCGAGCTGTTCGCGCACGATCGCAACACGTTCGACGCCGACGCCACTTGGACTGGCCTGCATCCGTTGGCGCTCACGGTTGGCTACACCAACAACCACAACGGATACGACTTCCGCATCTTCCAATCCACCAACGAGAACGTACTGCAGCTCAAGGCCGATGTCGTGGGCTCGCAGTGGGCCACCTTCCGCGCGCACTATGAGTACGGCAGTCGCACTGGCTCCGGGCTCGATGAAGCGGCGCTGGAAGAAATCGGCGAACAACCGCAACTGCGCCACTACGACCTCGCCGACCGCACGCGCAATCGCTTCGTCGGTCAGGTGGACATCATCCCGACTGAGGCGCTCACATTCAGTCTGAGTGGCGGCGTCGGAACTGACGATTTCCACGACAGCTACTTCGGCCTGCAGGAAGCCGGGTTCCGCAATGCCTCGGTCGGCTTCGACTATCAGTTCCCGCGCGGCCTCGTCTTTGGCACCACGTACAACTACGAGCGCTATACCGGTCTTCAGCGATCGCGATCGGCGAGTCCGGGTGACCAGGCAAACGACCCGAACCGGGACTGGACCGCTGACTCACGGGAGACCGTGCACTACGTGTCGGTCTTCGTGCAGCCGCCCCGAATCGGGCGGAATACCGAGGCACGTTTCTCCTGGGACTATTCGTACGCGCGCGGCAATTTCGTGTACGAGGTCGGACCGGCCTTGCCGCCGCCGTCCCAATTGCCGCAGACCTTCAACAAGCTGCAGGACCTTCGGCTGGACGTCCGGCATCGCCTCAGCGGCCGCCTCGCCGCAACGGTGCAGTACGTATACGAGCCCTACCGGATCTTTGACTTCGCCTTCGATCCGAGCGTGATCAACAGCATCGTGCAACCGAGTTCACTCGTGCTCGGATACACCTACCGGCCGTACACCGCGCACACGGCAGTCTTCGGTCTCTTGTACTACTGGTGATCGTAGATGTAGTGTCCGCCTTTAGGCGGACTTACTGCGAGTTGGTCTGCTCGCCCTGCGTGTGGCAGTACTCGCAGTCAGCATTGATGGTGCTCCCGTCGGATGCCGTGTGGCCGCCGTCATGACAGCGGAAACACCCATTCGATGCGATGTGTCCGATGTTGTTTGGATACACCCCGAAGGTGACCTTCATGGACGGGAACACGTTGCGGCGGTAGACGTTCTGGAGACCGGCAACCGAACGGGCGAGTTCCTGTTCGTCGAATGCGCCGCGACCCGTGTAGAAGGCGCGAAGTCCCTTTGCGATTTCCTCGAGTCCCTGCTCCTGGGTCGGATAGTCCGACTTCACGAGCCGGACGCTTTCGCGTCGCACGTACGGCAGCTTCCGGCTGATGGCGTCGTTCGCAATCGCGGCATCGACGGCTCCTTCAGCCGTCGCCGCGATCCGGTGCGCCGCGACGTTGTGACAGTCGATACAGTCCATCACGCGGCTGGTCCCCTTCGCGAGCTGATCGTCGGTCGTGCCTTCAGCGCGGTATTCCTTGACCCGGCCGCTCCTGTCGGTCGCTCGCACGAGCGGGATCATCTGCCGCTCGGTATCCGTGAAGACGTACTCGATGCGCACATCGGGATTCGCGTGCCAGTGGATGGCACGCCCTGTCGATGTCGGACGGCCCGGTCCGCCGACGAGCATGTTCAATCGCGTCACCGTCTCGGTATTCGCTTCATCGTCGGCGAACTCGCGCTTGACACTCGAGACCTCACCTGAATCGTGTCCAGGCCAGTGGCAACGCCCACACGTCTCGAGCGCCGGCCGCATATCGGCCACTCCCGGAATTGGCTTGGGGATCTGGTTGGTCACGACGTGATAGAGCTGCCGCACGCCGGCGAGCTTGTAGTGAATGAGTGCGCGTCCCCCCTCGCCCACGTGACATTGAGTACACGTGATCTGCGCATGCGGTGTGGACTGCCACGCGGTGAACTGCGGATGCATGGGCAGATGACACGTCTGGCCGCAGAACACCGGTGACTCCATCGCGCGCATGCCGCCGAACGCCGCCAGCGACACGATCGCAAGGTTGGCAACCGTGAGTCCCAGGATCGTCAGCACCACACGACGAGTCCTGGGAATTCGCAGATCGAACACGGGCCAGTCGCGAACGAAGTTGGGATCGCGTCGCCGATGACGGGCGTCCAGCCAGTTGCCTAACGGAATGAGCAGTAGCCCCAGCACGAACACCGCTGGGATGAAGATGTAGATAATCAGGCCGCCGTACGGAGTCCCGATCAGCCCGAGCATTTCGGCCGCAACAGCCGAAACGAACAACACGGCGCTTATCGTCGTCAGCAGAACGCCGGCAATGACGACCGGGTGGCTGGCGAACGGTGAGCGGCTCGGCACGGCGGTTCCGCTACTTGAGGCTCTGCATGTAGGCGACCAACGCGTCAACGTCGGCCGTCGTCAGCTTCGCGTTCTTCGGCATCGGCGGCTTCTTCTGCGAGTTGGTCTTCTTCGTCATCGCCACCGGATCGGTGATCCACGCCCGGATGTCATCGGCCGATAGCTTCGCGCCAACGCCGTCCAGCGGATTCGACTTGCTGCCCTTGCCGCCGATCGAGTGGCAGACGGCGCACTTCTGCGCAGCGAACACCTCCTGGCCTTTCTTGATCAGTGCGGCATCCTGTGCTCCCGCGTCCGTCACCATGCCTGTGACGACGAACACGATACTGGCACACAGCCGTCCAGCGGTCCTCGAGCGGCGCATGTTGTTTCTCCTTCCGAGAATCTCGGATCCATGACTCACGTCGTTTTCGACAGTTGGGTCCGCGGCAGGATGAAGCGGTCCACCGCGTTCGCAAATCCTTCCTCTCCAAACGAGGTCGTCACGAAGGTGGCCTGCCGCTGTACCTCCGGGCTCGCATTCCCCATCGCGATGCTGAGCCCGCTCTCCCTGAACATCAGGGTGTCATTCATCTGGTCACCGATGGTCGCGACACGCCGCGGCGATACATTCAAGTACCGCGCGAGCCGACGGACGATGGCGCCTTTGTTGGCATCGGGGTGCGTGACGTCGAGATAGTACGGCTGGGATCGCGCGGCGGTCACCCGCGTGCCGAATTCCCTCTGGATGCTTGCCTCGCACCGCGCCACCGCATCGAGGTCCGTACTCGTGCCAACGATCTTGATCACCTCATGGAACAGTGCGTCGTAGTGAGGCACGACGATCGGTGGAAACTGGACCGTCGACGCTTCGCGATCGACGCGCGTCCCATGAACGTCGGTCACATACCATTGCGTCGGGGTGTAGACCCAGGCGTCTAACTGGTGCGCCCGCATCGCTTCGATCACCTGCGCCGGGATGTCCACAGGCAGAGGCTTCTCGTCGATGACCGACAGGTCCGGCCGGACGATCACTCCCCCATTGAACGCCGCCATGGCGATCGTGAGTTCGAGGGGTTCCACGAACATGCGCAGCCCGCGAGGCGGGCGACCGCTCGTGACACAAAACACGACTCCTCGTTCGCGAAGACGTTTCACGGCGTCAACAGCCCGAGCGGTGAGCACCTTTTCCTTGGTGATCAGTGTGCCGTCGACATCCGCGAGCAGCGCCGCGATGGGCTCGTCCGACGCCGCCGAAGGATCTTTCACCATGGGTTCATTCGTCCCGTCTGCCCGCGCATCGTCAGGGAACGCAAGGGCGATACCACGTGACCGCACTCGGAGCTGAGGAGCACGAGGCTCACGAGCAGAGTTCTTGCAACTGGGCACGGCCGAAGGCACAGCCCGCCAAACACCAGATGCGATGACAGGGCTGTGGCACCGCGTGGGGCGCTCACGGCTTGCGCTGGCCTCCGTTAGATCGGAGGACCTCCGATAGTCAGGAGCCGATACATAGGCGTCGTGTGCCGCGACGTGGCGACCGACGCAGCGGGAGGAGCCAATGCCCGTCGCAGACTACAACCAGTACTGCGAGATGCTCGACCGGGCTCGAAAGGGCCGGTTCGCGTACCCCGCAATCAATGTCACGTCGCTCACGACGGCAAACGCAGTCCTCAGGGGCCTGGCCGAAAGCAGGAGCGACGGCATCGTGCAAGTCTCAATCGGAGGTGCAGCGTTTGCGTCGGGAAGCACTGTCAAGGACGTCGTGCTCGGCGCAATCTCGATCGCGGAGCATGTTCACCGAGTCGCCGACCGCTACCCGATCTTCGTTGCGCTCCACACCGATCATTGCCAGGCCGACAAGCTGGACAAGTTTGTCATGCCGCTCGTCGAGGAGACGGAGCGCCGACGAGCGGCGGGCAGACCGAATCTCTTCAACAGCCACATGTTCGACGGCAGCGCGTTGCCACTGGAAAAGAACCTCGACATTGCGGTCCCCCTCCTCGAACGCTTTCGGCGCAGCGAGCTCATCCTCGAGATCGAAGCCGGCGTGGTGGGCGGCGAAGAGGACGGCGTCACCGCCGGCGCCTCGGCGAAACTCTACACGACGCCGGCGGATACGCTCGACGTCGCGCACCGATTGAACGCGATTTCCGGTGCACGTTACCTGCTCGCCGCGACCTTCGGCAACATCCATGGCGTGTACAAACCCGGTCAAGTCAATCTCAGGCCATCGATCTTGAAGGACTGTCAGGACGCTGTGGTCGCCACCTTCGGTGAGGCCGCACGCTTCTACCTCGTCTTCCATGGCGGATCGGGGTCCGAGCTGCGCGATATTCACGAAGCGCTCGACTACGGCGTAGTCAAGATGAATGTGGACACCGACATGCAGTACGCCTTCACGCGCGCGGTCGCCGATCACTGCTTCAGGAATTACGACGGCGTCCTGAAAGTGGACGGAGAGGTCGGCATCAAAAAGGCCTACGACCCCCGCTCGTATCTGGCGTTGGGCGAGTCTGCGATGGCCGAGCGCGTGAAACAGGTTGTCGGAATGCTGCGCGGAACCGGCACCACGAAGGCCACACGAGTCCCAGTGGCCCACGGCTGATGTGACTCATGCCTGTCGGAAATGCACCCGCCTGCTTCGAAGCGCTTGCCCGCCGTGGCTACGAACCCAGACTCGCGGATGCCGTGGGCACATGGGAGTTCGACATCGAGGACGTCGCGACGTGGACGGTCGCCGTCGATCACGGCGCGCTGCGCGTGACCGACGGCGCAGCACCACGACCCGCTGACGACAACAGCGCACCGATCACGCGACTTCGCATGCGGGAGGACGAACTCGTGCGTCTGGCGCACGGCGATCGTCACGAGAATCTGTTCACCGGCGTGGTTCGTGGCGCGATCGTGGTCGAGGGGAACGTGTCGTTCGCGCAGAGATTGCAAACGCTTCTTCCGCTACCGGACGAACAGACCGCACGGCCATGAACGCCGACACCGTCGCCATCCTCGAGGGCAACACCTTCGTCGTCAGTGATCGAGGAGGCGATATCGACGCCTCGCCGGCGATGCCGCATGGACTGTTCGTCGACGACACCCGCTTCCTCTCCCGCTGGCTACTGACCGTCGACAGACGGCGGCCGGCGATCCTGTCAACCGACGACGTCGAGTACTTCGAGGCGCAGTTCTTCCTGGCGCCTAGTTCCGGCACGGTCTATATCGACGCCGCGCTCTCATTGATGCGGAAGCGAACCGTCGCGCGAGGCTTCATCGAGAGCCTCGTCGTTAGTAACCATTCATCGAGGCCCGTCGAGATCGAGATCCGCATACAAGCGGCTGCGGACTTCGCGGATCTGTTCGAGGTCAAGGACGCGCTGCACAAGAGAGGGACCACCTACTGGCGGATCGAATCCGAGCATCTCGTGCTCGGCTACCGGCGAGAGGAGTACGTGCGCGAGACGTGGATCGTCGCGCCCGATGCACGTGTTGACGAGGGCGGCGTGACCTATCAGGTCCGACTCGAACCACATGGCGAGTGGTCGACTCGATTGGAGGTCCGCGTGGTCAGCAGTTCAGAGGCTGTCCGGCGCGGCGCCACGGATCGCCTGGCGACTCGCGAGGAACGTCAGAAGCGCGTCGCGCACGCCCTGGCCGAAGCACCTCAGCTCCTGACGGACTGGCCCGACCTGCTTCAGACATACCAGCGCAGCATCGTGGACCTCGCCGCGCTCCGCTACTTCCCGCTGCTCGCGCCCGGCTCGCTGCCCGCCGCCGGGTTGCCGTGGTTCATGGCCGTGTTCGGACGCGACAGTCTCATCACCAGCCTGCAGGCACTGCCATTCGCACCCTCGCTCGCGGAGACGACACTTCGTGTGCTTGCCGCGCGGCAGGGGACACGCGTTGACCCGTTTCGTGATGAGGAGCCGGGGAAGATTCTCCATGAGTCGCGCATCGGCGAGATGACGGCGTTCGCCGAGCGACCGCATTCACCGTACTTCGGCAGTGCTGATGCGACGCCGTTGTTCCTGGTGCTGCTCGATGAATACGAGCTGTGGACGGGAAACGTCGACCTCATCCGACAACTCGAGCAACCTGCACGGGCCGCCCTCGAGTGGCTCGACGAATACGGCGACCGGATGCGCAATGGCTACATCTCGTACCAACGCCGCAACGAGGAAACCGGTCTCGAGAATCAGTGCTGGAAGGACTCGTGGAATTCGATTGTCTTTCGCGATGGCTCGCTCGCCGGACTGCCGCGGGCGTGTTGCGAGATCCAGGGCTACGCCTACGACGCCAGGATGCGGTGCGCACGGCTGGCACGCAGGTTCTGGAACGACGCGGCGTTGGCGGCACGCCTCGAGGAACGTGCCGGCGACCTCAAGGAGCGGTTCAACCGCGATTTCTGGATGCCCGACCGTGAGTGCTTCGCGCTGGCCATCGACGGCGATCGACGTCAGGTCGACTCAATCACGTCGAACATCGGACATCTCCTCTGGAGCGGCATCGTGGACAGCGACAAGGCACCGCACGTCGTGCAGCACCTCATGAGCAGATCGCTCTTCTCGGGGTGGGGCGTCCGAACGATGGCCGAAGGCGAAGGCGGTTACAACCCGATCGGCTACCACGTCGGTACGGTCTGGCCGCACGACAATTCGATCATTGCACTCGGCCTGACGCGGTACGGGTATCGAGACGAGGCCGCCCGCATCGCGTCGGGAATCCTCCAGGCCGCGCGCTACTTCAAGCATCGTCTTCCGGAAGTGTTCGCCGGCTACCCGCGGGAGCGCACGCAATTCCCGGTCGAGTACCCCACGGCATGCAGCCCACAAGCCTGGGCCTCCGGAGCCCCGCTCTTGTTCATCCGCACGTTGCTTGGGCTCGAACCACGCGGCGATCGGCTGACTGTCGATGCGTCGTTGCCTCCGGAAATGGAGTGGCTCGAGGTCCGCGGCCTTCGAGGACGATGGGGCGTCATCGACGCCGTCGGTCGCCGGCCGACAGTGCGCGTCCATCACGATGAGGCGCGCCGCACAATCCGATGAGCCATCTGTTACCGGCCTCCGACAATCACGCTCGGGCGTATGTCGCCGGAATCCTGGAGCGGCTCCGAAATCACGGAGCCGCTCACGAGATTTAACGGCAGAGATCGCTGCCGGTAGTGACCACCTTCGGCAGAAATGCGTCAACGCGACTCCGCGCCGCGCTGGCACCACGCGTGCACCACCCCTCCGTCACCGAGAGGGAGAGACTGTGCGCACGATCATCAACCCCACCAGCCAGTCAACTATTCAGCCTTATTGCGTGGCGGCGCTGATGCTTGCCAGCGTCCTCACGATCGCGTGTAAGGGCGACCAGGCCAAGGCCGCGCCACCGGCGGCTCCACAGGTACTCGTCACGAGCGTTGAGCGTCGCGATGTGCCGATCGTCATCGAGCTGGTCGGCCAGACCAAGGGCTCGCAGGACGTTGAAATCCGCGCGCGCGTTGAAGGGTATCTGGACGACGTCGCCTTCCAGGAAGGCACGATGGTCAAGAAGGGACAACTTCTCTACCGTATCGATCCGAAACCGTTTCAGGCGACGCTCGCCAACGCGAAGGCCGACTTGGCGACGTGGCAGGCACGATACGTCAAGACCCAGAACGACGTGAAGCGGCTCCAGCCGCTCGCGGCGAAACAAGCGGTCAGCCAGCAGGAACTGGACAATGCCGTGTCGTCGCAAGAAGCAGCGCAGGCCCAGGTCCAAGCGCAGAACGCCACGGTGGATAAGGCCCAACTCGACCTGGGATACACCGCGGTGGTCGCACCTATCACCGGACTTGCCGGCACGACGCTGGTCAGGTCCGGAGCGCTGGTCGGCCGCGGTGAAAGCACGCTGCTCACAACGGTGTCGGTGGTGGACCCGATCCTCTTCACCGCCGGCATCAGCGAAGCGGAGTATCTTCGGCTCGGGCGACGTGCCGACGAACTTCGCAAGCAGCGTGGCGGCCAGTCTGTGCCAGTGGATCTCGTACTCGCCGATGGCACCGTGCATCCCGACAAAGGTCGTCTCGACGCGATCGAGCGCGCCGTCGATACGACGACCGGAACACTGTCACTGCAATTCCGCTTCCCCAACCCAAACGGCTTGATTCGACCCGGCCAGTACGGGCGCGTCCGCTTCGTCCTCGAAACGCAAAAGGACGCCATGCTGGTGCCGCAACGAGCCGTGCAGGAGTTGCAGAGTCTCTATAACGTGACGGTGGTTGGACCAGACAACAAGCTCGTCGTCAAGACGGTGAACGTGGGCCCGCGCGTGGGTTCGCTGTGGGTCGTCGAAAAAGGTCTGGAGCCAGGAGATCGTGTGGTCGTTGAAGGCGCGCAGCGACTGAAACCTGGCACCGTCGTCACTACCAAGAACGCGCCACCAGCGGAAGCCGGCAGCGGCACCGCTGAACCACTCCCTGCCCAGCCACACAAATAACCCATGGCTCGCTTCTTCATCAACCGACCCGTCGTCGCAATGGTGCTGTCGATCATGATGGTGATGCTTGGCACCGTCGCGATGCTGGGCCTGCCGATTGCGCAGTATCCAGAGATCGTCCCGCCAATGGTGCAAGTCACGACCACCTTCGTCGGCGCTGGCGCGACCGACGTCGAGACCGCCGTGGCGACACCGCTCGAACAGAAGATCAACGGCGTCGAGAACATGATCTACATGAAGTCCACCAACGCCAACGACGGCACGTTGACGTTGAAGGTGTCCTTCGATGTCGGCACCAACCTCGACATGGCGAACGTGCTGACCCAGAACCGGGTCTCCGAGGCGACACCGCAGCTGCCGCAGTCCGTGAAGAACTACGGCGTCTCGGTCAAGAAAGCACTGGCGTTCCCGCTGCTGGTGATTTCCATCAAGTCGCCGAACGGCACGTACGACAGCAACTTCCTGTCGAACTACGCGACGATCAACATCAACGACAACATCGCGCGGATCAGAGGTGTCGGCCAGATCAACCTGTTCGGCGGCAGCGACTACGCGATGCGCGTCTGGCTCCGTCCCGACCGGATCGCCAACCTCGGTGTCACCGTTCCCGACATCGTCAACGCGATCAATCAACAGAACCAGTTGAGCCCGGCGGGTCAGATCGGCGGGCCGCCAGCCAAAGCCGGCACTGAATACACCTACGCCGTCCGCACACAGGGACGCTTGCTGGACGAATCACAGTTCGGCGACATCATCGTCCGATCGAATCCTGATGGGTCGCAGGTCCAACTGAAGGATGTCGCCCGTCTCGAACTCGGGACGCAGTTGTATAACGCCATCGGCCGCCACGACGGCAAGCCGTCTGCGGTGATCGCGGTCTTCCAGATTCCAGGCACCAACGCACTCCAGGTCGCCAACGAAATCAAGAAGACGATGGAGGACCTCAAGTCGCGCTTCCCGCCGGATCTCGATTACGCCGTCTCGCTCGATACGACGCTGCCCGTCACCGAAGGCATCAACGAGATCCTGCATACGTTGGGCGAAGCTATCGTGCTCGTCATCATCGTCGTGTTCGTGTTCCTGCAGAACTGGCGCGCGACGCTGATCCCGCTGCTCACGGTCCCCGTCTCGCTCGTCGGCGCGTTCATGTTCTTCCCGTTGCTCGGCTTCTCGATCAACGTGCTGTCGCTCCTCGGTCTTGTGCTGGCGATCGGCATCGTCGTGGACGATGCGATCGTCGTGGTGGAGGCCGTGATGCACCACATCGAGCACGGCATGTCGCCGAAGGAAGCCACGGTCAAGGCGATGGAAGAAGTGTCCGGACCGGTCATCGCGATTGCTTTGATTCTGTGCGCGGTGTTTGTCCCAGTCGGCTTCATGGGTGGGATCACCGGACGTCTCTATCAGCAGTTCGCGATCACGATCGCGATCTCCGTGCTGCTATCGGCGGTCAACGCCCTCACGCTGTCGCCGGCATTGAGCGCCATGCTGTTGAAGCCGGCGGGTGGCAAGAAGTCAGTGCTGCAACCGTTCTACAACTGGTTCAATCGGGTCTTCGGCTCGATTACGAACGGTTACATCAGCTTCACCACGATTCTCGTACGCAAATTTGTCGTCGGGTTGGTGCTGATCGGCGGACTCGTGTGGCTGACGATGGGATTCGTGCAGCGCATTCCCGCGGGATTCGTCCCTGAAGAAGACCAAGGCTACATCCTCGTCAACGCGCTGCTGCCCGATGCGGCGTCCCTCGAACGCACGGACGCCGTGATGCGGAAGGCAGAAGCAGTCCTCGCCGCGAATCACGCGGTCGACGGTTACAACACGATCAGCGGGTTCAGTCTGCTGACGGGCGCGTACTCCTCCAACATCGGCTTCTTTTTCGTGGCCCTGAAGCCCTGGCACGATCGACACAGCGCCGAAGAGCAGGCGTCGGGTGTCGTCGCCGCTCTCAATCGTGAGTTCGCCAGTCAGATTCCCGAAGCCGCTGTCGTGGCATTCGGTCCGCCGGCTATTCCCGGTCTGGGCACAGGCGCCGGTTTCACGATGCAGTTGCAGGATCGAGTCGGGAGGGATCCCGGCTATCTCGCTGAACAGACACAAAAATTCATACAAGCGGCCAGTCAGCGGCCCGAGATCGGGCGCGTCTCGACACTCTTCCGCGCCTCGGTGCCGCAGGTGTATGCCGACATCGATCGCTCAAAGGTCCTCAAGTCCGGGGTGCCGCTGCAAGATGTGAACACGACCCTCGGCGCGCTGCTCGGTAGCACCTACGTGAACGACTTCAACAGGTTCGGTCGCGTGTACAAGGTCTACGTCCAGGCCGAGCCCGAGTATCGGACCGATCCCAAACAGTTCGGCCTGTTCTTCGTGCGCGGGAGCAACGCGAACAAGCA